>ENA-OSEY01000185-OSEY01000185.1-marine-metagenome-genome-assembly--contig:-NODE-185-length-45988-cov-10.112413_pt1 | contig 45988 bp, 50 predicted proteins | sample MGYA00248465_ERZ534230 | MGnify/ENA primary metagenome ERZ534230 (study PRJEB26409, sample SAMN06344110) | marine metagenome | isolation source: Sea water from surface | place: Atlantic Ocean:Southern... | reverse complement strand
GCTGCTCAAAAAGATGGCGCACCAGCTGCCCTTACAGTATCTTTTTATGGTGGTTCAATTATGGGCCTATGTGTTGCGTCTCTTGGTTTAATTGGATTAGGAGCTTTATATTATTTTTTTGTACCTGCTGGTATTGATCCTCATAAGCTTGAAGGCTTTGGGATGGGTGCATCTGTTGTTGCCTTGTTTTCAAGGGTAGGCGGTGGAATCTTTACAAAAAGTGCTGACGTTGGAGCTGATCTCGTTGGTAAGATTGAGGCGGGTATACCTGAAGATGATCCTAGAAATCCCGGAGTGATTGCAGACAATGTTGGTGATAATGTAGGTGATGTTGCAGGGATGGGATCAGATATATTCGAGTCCTATTGTGGTGCTATGATTGCGTCTATAGCAATTGCATACACATTGGATAATCAAGACATGATGATGTTGCCTCTTGCTTTATCATCAAGTGGATTAATTGCATCAATTTTAGGGATTCTAATTGTAAAGCTTCAATCTGCTAAGGCACCTGCCAGTGCTTTAAGATCAGGAACTCTCTTAGCTCCAGTTATATTTGTTGCCATGGCTTATTTTATTGTTGATTCCTTTAACAACGTAGATACTAATGTTTGGTGGTGTGTAATTGCAGGAGCGGTTGGAGGAGTACTAATCGGATTAATTACTGAATATTACACAGGTGGCAAGCCAGTTAGAAAAATTGCAGAATCTGGAGAAACTGGTTCAGCAACTGTAATGATCTCAGGACTGTCAGTCGGCATGCAATCTGTTGTAATCCCAATAGTTATTCTTGCTGGAATCATATTCATCTCTACTCAGCTTTCTGGAGTATATGGTGTGGGTATAGCTGCTGTTGGCATGCTTGCCACAGTTGGAATTACAATGGCAATTGATGCATATGGTCCCGTTGCTGATAATGCTGGTGGAATTGCAGAGATGTCAGGTATGGGTGAAGATGTAAGAGAAATCACTGACTCTTTGGATGAATTAGGCAATACAACAGCTGCTATTGGTAAAGGCTTTGCAATTGGAGCCGCAGCATTGGCTGCTCTTGCAATTATTTCAGCTTTCTCTGCTGTTGTATCAAAAGAAAATCCACAATTTTCTTTGGCTTTAACTGAGCCAATTGTTCTCGTTGGAATGTTTATAGGTGTTTGTATACCTTTTCTTGTTTCATCTATCACTATGACAGCTGTTGGGGATGCTGCCTTTGCAATGATCAACGAGATCAGAAGACAATTCAAGGAGATTACAGGATTGATGGAAGGCACTGCTGAGCCTGATTCAGAAAAGTGTGTAGAAATTGCAACAACGGCAGCACTTAAGAAAATGATGCTGCCTGGAATAATTGCTGTTTCAATGCCTGCAATCGTAGGGTTTGGCTTGGGAGCTCAAGCTTTAGGTGGGATGTTGGCCGGAGGATTGCTTGGTTGTGTTTCATTGGCTCTCATGATGGCTAATGCTGGCGGAGCTTGGGATAATGCTAAAAAATATGTTGAAAAAGGAAATTTAGGAGGCAAAGGGTCTGAAACCCATTCTGCCACTGTTGTAGGTGATACTGTAGGAGATCCTTTTAAAGACACATCAGGACCATCTATGAATATTCTTATCAATGTGATGGCAATTGTAAGTCTTGTAATAGCTCCTCTGCTTTCAATTTAGTAATAGGGCAAGCCTTTAGGCATTGGCATAACTGATTATTCCTGAAATCCACCTTTTCATAAGTTGGTTTGCCTTTTCTTTGTCGGCATCATAAATGTTTTCAGCAATGTTCTTAGTATCAGCAAGATATTTATTATCTCTAATAAGATTTGCATAGCGGAATGGCAAGATACCTGTTTGTTGGGAACCAAGAATTTCTCCTGGACCTCTAATTTCAAGATCTTTTTCAGCAATTGCAAATCCATCATTTGAGTCACATAATGCAGATAGTCTCTCTTGCGATAACTCCGTTAATTTGTCTTTATGAAGCAATATACAAAAGCTTTCCTTAGAACTTCTTCCCACTCTTCCTCTTAATTGATGTAATTGAGCTAGTCCAAACCGTTCTGCATTTTCAATTATCATTATATCTGCATCTGGAACATCAACCCCAACTTCAATTACGGTTGTTGAAATAAGAATTTTTATTTTGCCGGACTTGAATTTAAATATAGCTTCTTTTTTTTTGTCATTTGAAAGCTTTCCATGCATTAGTGCAACATTCTTATCGCCCAAAGATTCTTTTAAGGTATCAAACCTTTCATTTACTGAACTCAAATCAAGAGTTTCAGATTCTTCAACTAATGGGCAAATCCAATAAACCAGGCTATCTTTTTTTATTGCTTTCTCAACTCTTTTAATAAGTTTGTTTCTTGCACTAATTGCGACCATAGATGTTTGAATGGGCAATCTGCCAGGCGGCAATTCATTTATCACTGATACATCCATGTTTGCATAAATACTCATGGAAAGCGTTCTTGGAATAGGTGTTGCAGTGAGGGTTAATTGATGTGCACTCAACTCACCATCAGCTTTTTTTGTTAATGTTAATCTCTGATTGACACCAAATCTGTGTTGCTCATCAATAACAACCATCGCAAGGGATTTAAAGATAACATCATTTTGTAAGACAGCATGAGTTCCCACTAAAAATTTAATCCTTCCTAAAAAAATGTTTTCAATAATCTCATTCCTTTCTTTTTTTCTTAATCCACTCGTAAGCAAAGCAATTTCATTGTGATGAGATGGAAAATAACTTTTAATACTTTCTAAGTGCTGTTGAGCAAGCAATGTAGTAGGAGCCATAAATACTACCTGATGTCCTGAATCAAGTGCTTTAGTTGCGCTCGATAATGCCACTGCAGTTTTACCAGAGCCTACATCACCTTGAACTAGACGCATCATAGGACTAGTTTTTGCAATGTCGTTATTTATTTCTTTTGACACTCGTTTTTGAGCATTAGTTAATTCAAAAGGAAATGTTTGCTTAAAATCATTCTCCCAGTCTCCATTATTCTTACATGCATAAGCTTTGGATGTTTTTTGTTTATTTTTTATTGACACCATTCCTATCTGAAATGCAATTAATTCCTCCTTTAGAAGCTTTACCCTAGCTGGATGAGTACCGCCTGGAGTGAGTTCATCAATCGGAATATTTGGATCTGGTGCATGTATTATATTTAACGCTTCTTTAATAGATAAATTGTCATCTTCATAAAAGCATGAAAGATCTATTTCTTCTTCCTCAAAATTGTAAGTCTCTAAAGCCAATTGAATTAAATTCTTCATTTTATTCTGACTTATTCCTTTAGTTATTCTGTAAACAGGATTAAGTGTCTTTGAAAGTGGTGTTAGCTTTTGCATGATTTGATAATCTGGATGGATCATCTCTAGACCATATCTACTTAGTGAAGTTTTACCAAAGCATCTTATATGCATTCCTGATTTAAACTGTTTTACTTGGTTAGGATGGAAGTAAAATAATCTCAAATTAAAGAAAGACTTATCATCACTGATCTTAGCTATTAACATTTTTCTTGGTCGATAGATGGTTTGAACAGATAGTATTTTGCCCTCTACGAGGACCTCATCTCCAACGTTAATGCCTGAAATTTGAGTTATTTTTGTCTTGTCTTGATAATTAACTGGCAAATGAAAACATAAGTCTTGGAGTGATTGAATTCCTAAATTGTTCAATTGAGCAATTGTTGCGGGTCCAACATTTTTAAGTTTATTTAGCTCTTTATTAGGCACATCTCGATAATACTTTTAATATAGATACTTGAAAAGAATGAAAAGAGAGATTTTATATATTGGTTATGGAGATTTGGGCAAAAGACTATCAAATATTTCTTCTGATCAATTAAACATTACTGGTATTAGCCGAAACAGGGAATCACTCTATCAAGCAGATATTCAAATTCAATTCGATATTCATTCAAATGCATCTTTGGAAAAAGAATTGTTAAGTAATTATCATGCTTTGATTATTGCTTTAGTTCCTCAGGGTTTTGATAAGAAAGGATACGAAAAAGGGTATGTAGAGGGAATGAAAAAAATTAATCAATTATTAAAGTCTGTTACTTTTAACAAAGCACTACTAATTTCGTCAACTCGTGTTTATGGGTCTAAAAATAATTTCATAAAAGAAACATCAGTGGCTGTACCAGATGATTTCAGAGGAGAGTGCCTTATGCAATCAGAAGAGCTTTTTATGAAAAACATTTTTTCAACACAAAAACTTGTAGCCCGAACCTCTGGTTTATACAACAAAGCTTCCACCTCAAATATCGCAAAGTGGGTCAATAATTTTGATGGACAAAAAATAACATTACCGAATAAAACAATGAATAGAATTTCTCGTGACACAGTTTCAAAATTTATGCTTAATTTTTGTATATTTGGCAGTAAACTCTCAGTAATAAATCTTTCTGAACCAAGCATCAGTTATGAAGATGCTTTTAGCAAGCTGTTTCCTAAAAAAATTTTCAATAAGTATTTTGAGGTACAAGATATAGAAAAAATTTTTGATTTAACTACATTGAATAACAGTAACTTATTAGAATAGAAATTATGCCAGTAGAAAGTATGACGGGATTCAGTTTTTCCAAAGCTTCGATAGATGGTAATGACATAACGTGCGAAATAAGATCTGTTAACAGTAAATTTCTTGATATCACATTTAAAGCTTCGCATAAATCAAGTATTTTTGAAGTTTATGCACTAAGTAAATTAAAAAAAATTTTCTCTAGAGGTAAAATTGAAGTCAAATTAAGTAACTTTGATCATATTGCTCAAAAGATTAGTATTAATCAAACCCTTTTAAAGTCTTTACGAGGTGAGCTGAAAGAAAATCACTTAGTTGACCAAAAACTTAACTTTGGCGACATTAAAGATATACCTGGCATATTTGTTATAGACTCAAAACCAAAAAAAGTAACAAAAATTAAAAGTTTAATTAACAATGCAATTCAAAACCTGAAGAGTGCAAGACTTCATGAAGGAGCAGAGCTTGAGGGAATTATTTTAGGTAAATCTAAAAAACTAGATAAGATTGTAGAGTCAATATCAAAGATGATACCTTTAATAAATAAAAATAGAGTGCAAACATTACAAAAAAAATTATCACAGTTTCACTCTTTTACAAATGCTGAGATTTTGTCAGAAGCATCCAATCACATCATCAAACATGATGTAAGCGAGGAACTTGAGAGGATAGGTTTCCATTTGAAGGAGATACAAAAACTTTTGAAGAAGAAATGTGATCATGGCAAGCACTTAGATGTGCTTCTACAAGAACTACTGCGTGAAATGAATACGCTTTCAGTAAAAGTCGATAATATAAAGGCTAAGAAATTAGCAATTGATGGTAGGATTTTGATTGAAGAATTGCGAGAACAGGCACAAAACATTCAATGACTGCAGAATCTAAATTATTTTTAATCTCAGCTGCATCAGGAACTGGAAAGTCATCATTAATAAATTCAGCTATGATTGAGCTAGAAAATATAGGCAAAAAAGTTGAGTTATCAATTTCTTATACAACAAGAGACGAAAGGTCTGATAACCAAGATTTTTACTTTTTTATTAGTAAAGAGAATTTTCAAGATAAGATAAATGATAATTTTTTTTTAGAGCATGCTGAAGTTCATGGAAACATGTATGGAACCTCGAGGGAGTTTGTTCAAGAAAAACTTTTACAAGGTATCAATTTGATTTTAGAAATTGATGTTCAAGGTGTTCAATCTATTAAAAATAAAACATTTCCTTGTGAATCTATTTTTTTGTTGCCGCCATCAATGCAGTCACTGAGTGATAGACTTCAAAGCCGTGGAACAAACTCTAAAGATAATATTGATCTCAGGATTAAAAATGCCTATAGCGAAATATTTCATGCAAAAAAGTATGATCATATTCTAATAAATGATGATTTCGAGGAGTGTTGTAAGAATCTTGTCTCAATCATCCAAGGTGAGAATGCTTTTCCTTTTGATGATGCAAAAGAAATGTTTTTAAAAAAATTGTTGTATTAGCATTACAAAAAACACTAAAATACGTTTCCGGAGTGAATTATGGCAAGAATTACTGTTGAAAAGTGTTTAAACGAAGTCGAAAGTAGATTTAAGTTAATACTGCTCGCATCAGGCCGTGCAAGACAACTTTCTACTACGAGTAGAGAGCCTCTTGTTGAATGGGAAGATGACAAACCAACCATAGTAGCTCTTCGTGAGATAGAAGAAGGTCTTATGACAGAAGAAATTCTTAATAAAACTCTTGAAGAAGATGTTCTTCTTGATGAATTCTCTCTAGATAGAACTAAGCCAAAGGATGATATAGTAGGTTAGTAAATGTATAAAATGGAGTTCATTTTTGAGCGAACACGTAACATCAGCTAATCTAACACTATTTCAATCATCCAATAAGAAACCACCACTTTTACTTCCGAAATTTCTTCTTAAAAAAGCTTCATATTTTTCTGAAACAGAATTAGAAAAAATAAATTTAGCCTACTATGTTGCATGTCAAGCACATGATGGTCAACGAAGAATGGATGGTTCAGCTTACATAACACATCCTGAAGAAGTTGTTTCAATTCTACTTGATTATAAGATGGACCAACAATCAATCTGTGCAGGTTTCATGCATGATGTGTTAGAGGATAGTGATATAAGTAAAAACACTTTAGAAAAAATGTTCGGCAAAGAAACTATTTCTATCGTAGATGGTTTAAGCAAGCTTAAAAAGATTCCTTTTGATAATATTGCTGAAAAAGATGCCAATAATTTCCAAAAAATGGCACTAGCAATGTCTAAAGACATTAGGGTAATTGTAGTAAAGCTCTGTGACAGACTTCATAACATGAGAACAATAGATTTTCTACCAAGAGATAAACAAATACAAAAATGTACTGAGACTCTCGATCTGTTCGGACCGATTGCTATTCGAATTGGTATGCAAAACCTTAGGGCTGAATTAGAAGATAGAGCTTTTAAATGTCTGCATCCTATGAGAGCTAGACTTTTGAAATCTGCGATTAAATCTGCAAAAAATGGTAGAGAAAAGATTGTTTATAAGCTAAGAAAAGAACTGAAGTATAGACTTAAGAAAGCTGGTATTTTAGCAACTGTTCAAGGCAGACAGAAGGGACTATTTAGTATTTACAGAAAAATAAAATATAAAAAAAGACCATTCTCTGAAATATTGGATGTTTTTGCATTTAGAGTGATAGTAAATTCTGTTGATGATGTTTATAAGAGCTTAGGCATCATCCACAATTTTTATAAACCAATTGAAAAGAGATTTAAAGACTATATAGCGATACCAAAGACAAATGGCTATCAGGCTTTGCATACCTCCCTAATAGCGCTTGACGCTATACCGATTGAAGTCCAAATTCAGACTAAAAGCATGGAAGATATTGCTGAAAATGGTGTCGCAGCACACTGGGCATATAAAACTGGAAACCAAAATGAAAACAAAACTTTAGGTGCCAGAAAATGGCTAACAAGAATCGCAAATTACGACGCAGAATCTCAAGATTCCTCAGAGTTTTTTGAAACTATGAAATCTGACCTTTTTAATGATGAGGTTTATGTTTTTACCCCAAAAGGAGATATCATTAACTTAAAAAATGGATCAACGCCCATCGACTTCGCTTATGAATTGCATACAGATGTTGGTGATAAAGCGATAGCATGCAAGATCAATAGGAAGTACGCTCCATTAAATGTTAGATTAGAAAATGGACAGTCAATTGAGATCATTGTCTCAAAAAGTGCAGAGCCAAATCCTGCATGGTTAAATTTTGTATCCACAAGCAAAGCAAGAAGTTCAATAAGGTCTAACTTGAGGCAACAAAAAGCATCTCAGGCAAGAAAAGCTGGAAAACTAATGTTAGAAAATGAACTTAATAGAAGCGGAGTAAGTTTAAAAGATTACAGTGGCAACAAGTTAAAAAGTATTTTACGTAATATTGGGACAACAAGTTTGAATAAATTATTCACAGATCTTGGTCTCGGAAAAAAAACAGGCAGTTTGGTTGCAGAGACTTTCTATAAAGGTCTCCAAATTAGAAAAGACTCAAATAAAAAACTTAAGTCGCATGTACTTTCTAATCATATGATTGAAGGTGTATCAGTAGTATATGCAAAGTGTTGTATGCCTGTTTATGGTGATCCTATTCTTGCTCATACCGACACTGACAGGGGCATAGTGATACATCACGCGAGATGCAAGCAAGTTCGATCTAATAGGGCAGATGCTTCAAGATATCTACAAACGATTTGGGGCGATAAAGGTAACAACCTCACATACAATGCTTTAATAAAAGCAACCGGAGAGGACAAACCAGGTGCTCTTGCAGATTTAGCTTCTGTCTTCGCAAAACTTGATATAAACATATCTAATGTCTACACCAAAGATCTAGATGAACGCTTCACTGAATTTAATTTTGAAGCCAATGTCGAAAATACAAAAGAATTAAAAAAATTGATGGCAAAAATACGCTCAATTAAGTTTATTACTAGTTGTATAAGGGTGGTAAATGATGCAAAAAGTGAAAATGAAAAAACATATTATTAATACTGAAGATGCACCAAAACCAGTTGGTCCTTATTCTCAAGCAGTTAAGGCGGGTAATTTAATTTTTATTTCAGGTCAAATTCCAATTGACCCAAAAAAAGACGCACTGGTTGTGGGCGACTTTACTGCAGAAACTAGACAGGTTTTTGATAACATTGAAGCAGTTTGTCGTGCAGCCTCAATTGGTTTAGAAAATATAGTTAAATTAAATATTTTTTTGACAGATCTTTCAAACTTTGATGAAGTTAATCAGGCCATGCTCCAAAGATTTAGTGCTCCTTTTCCAGCAAGAGCTACAATTCAAGTTTCAAAATTACCCATGAATGTGAATATTGAAATAGATGCAATTGCTGTTTTAGAAATTTAAAATGCAAAATCTAATAGATATCAGTGCCTTAGACAAACAAGAAATTTCAAAACTATTAAAACTAGCAACCCAATTTAAGACTGATCAAAACAATTTTATTCATGACGATATTTATCCAGATAAAACTGTTGGATCATTATTTTTTGAGCCAAGTACAAGAACAAAACTATCATTTCAGGTTGCTACTAAAAATTTAGGAGCCCGGTTTATAGATATTCACTATTCAGAAACATCTCTCCAAAAGGGTGAATCGATTGAAGATACAATTGAAGCAATTTCTCTCATGGGAATAGATGTTTTAATAATAAGACATCAGGACGAAGTTTTAAAAGATCTTGCAATTCAGTTTCCAAACATAAAATTTATCAATGCTGGAGAGGGAACTTCCAGTCATCCAACACAAGCGCTTACCGACTATATGACAATGTCTGAATTTTCAACAAACCCGGATAACTTAGATATATCAATCGTAGGCGATTTGGATCATTCAAGAGTTGCTGCTTCTTTCATTGCATTACTGAAAATTGTTGGTTTTAAAAGATTGAGACTAGCTGGGCTTCCCGAGCTTTGCAAAAACTATCAAAACAATAATTTTGAATATTTTGATAATCTCAATGAGGCCTTACGGGATTCAGAATTGATAATGGCATTGAGAATACAAAATGAGAGATTGAATAAAGAGCTCTCTATAAAACATACTGAATATATCTCTAGATATCAAATTACTCTCGATTCGCTAAGATTTGCTAATAAAGATTTTCTATTGTTCCACCCAGGCCCAGTAAATTGGGGGATAGAATTAGAAAAAACAATTGCAAATATTAAAAATTGCAAAATTACTAATCAAGTCATCAATGGTGTAGCTATTAGGATGGCAATCTTGTCAAATATTTTTTCCAGCTAGATATTGTTGTATCGTCTTGACAGTTGTAATGGTTGATTGATCAATTTCAATATTTAATTTGTCACCTTTTTTTATCTTCGAAAGATTTGTAATCTTGAGTGTCTCGGGTATCAAATGAATTGTAAATGCAGTTTTAGTGACTGCCCCTATAGTAAGACTGCACCCATTTACTGCAATATAACCTTTATAAATAACATATTGCATTAGATTTTTAGGTAACTTTATTTTAATGTCCTTAACTTGATCAGATATCTCTTCAATTTTTGTCACTATGCCCATACCTTGTATGTGTCCTGAAACTAAATGACCTCCAATTTCACTTGATGCTTTCATTGATCTTTCTAAATTAACCATCGATCTTAATTTAAGTTTACCTAAGTTTGTCAAATTTAAAGTTTCTTTTATGACATCAAACTCAATATTTTTTCCCACCTTCTTTTTAAATGTTAAACAGACACCATTCACTGATACGCTTGCACCTCCGATTAAACCTTTTTGGAATTTTTCAGATGTTTTAATTCTTAAGCTTAAAAAGCCTTTATGCTTTGATATATTTGAAACTTGCCCTTGCTCAGAAACTATACCTGTAAACATTTATGCACCCCATTCAGATCTATAGTTTTGCATTAATTTTTGCTGAGATTGATAGTTTTTATCGTCCATATATGCAATTAAATCATCTAAATTTATTACAGAGAATACCTCAACACCGAATTCTTTCTTTAGCTCTGCTCTAGCTGATAATTTTAAAGAACCTTTTTCTTGTCTATCTAGACCAATTAAAAGACCGACAGGGTTTGCATTATATTTTTTTATCAGTTCAATAGCTTCTTTGGCTGCAGTACCTGCAGATAGTACATCATCTACTATGAGTACATTACCCTTTGGCAAATCACCAATAAACTCTCCACCTTCTCCATGATTCTTGATTTCTTTTCTGTTGAAGCACAATGATAGATTTTTGCCACTTTCACTTAATTTCATGCCTAACATACTTCCAAATATGGTTCCTTTGTAGGCTGGTCCAAAGATTTGATCAAATGTCATCGAGCTCATCTTTAGTCTTGCCTCAAAACTATCAATTATTAACTTTAAGTTCGCTTTAGTTAATAATTTTGAGGCATTAAAAAAATAAGGGCTTTTTCTGCCTGATTTAAGTGTAAATTCTCCAAACTCTAACGCATTTGAGTTGATTGCTTCATTAATAAAGTCAATCTGAAATTTTTCTAATTTATGCATTCTTTCTGAATTTTTATCAATTCATTGATTGCATCCGAACCAATTTTTATCATTTGGTCTAGTTGCTCGACCTTGAAAGGATTTTTCTCAGCAGTGCCTTGAATTTCAATAATTTCAAGATTCTCATTCATTACAAGGTTTAAATCTGTTTCAGCGGTCGAATCCTCATCATAATCAAGATCCAGTATTGGTTGATCATTCAAGATACCAACTGAAACTGCTGCAATATGTTGTTTGATTGCTCGATGTTCGTTAAGGTGATTTTTTATAGCAAGAAATAAAGCAATACATCCACCAGTTATAGAGGCCGTCCTAGTACCACCATCCGCTTGAATTACATCACAATCGACTGTAATCATTTTATCTTTTAAATATTTTAAATCCACACTCTGACGAAGAGATCTGCCAATGAGCCTTTGAATCTCAAGAGTTCTTCCACTTTGTTTGCCTCTTGCAGCTTCTCTTCTCATTCTTTCATTTGTAGATCTGGGTAACATACCATACTCAGCAGTTACCCAGCCTTGATTTGATCCACGCATCCAAACTGGGACATTATTTTCAATTGATGCAGTACAAATAACATGAGTATTTCCAAACTTGATAAGGGCAGAGCCTTCTGCATTTTTATTAATATCTACGTCTACCTCAATATCCCTTAATACATCATGTTTTCTTTTATTTGCCCTCACCATGAAAAGCATTATATCCTTATTAGATATTATTTAGGGTTAGCATATGAAAAAAAGAAGTTTGCTTAGTGCAATAGTAGTTTGTTTTTTATACTCTTGCGCTGAATCTGAAGTTGAATCCAATTTAGACTCAGCAATACCTGATAAGAGAGAGCAAAAAAGGGAACCATTTGCTTCGAATTACTCGGCAATGTCATCAAATTTGACTCTGATTAAAAATGCTAATATCTACGATGGCATTGGTAATGTTTATTTCAATTATGATGTCCTTTTTGATAATGGAAACATTATAAATATTGGCAAAGACATAGCAGTTGAAAATGCAATTACATTTCAGTCAGACAATAAATGGCTTACACCTGGAATTATTGATATTCATTCTCATATGGGCGTTTATCCCGCACCGGGTGTAAGGACTAGTTCAGATGGTAATGAAGCCACTGATCCAATCACTGCTGAAGTTTGGGCTGAACACTCAGTTTGGACTCAAGATCCACAATTTACCCTTGCACTAAAAGGAGGCGTAACAGCTTTTCACGTTTTGCCAGGGTCTGCAAATTTAATGGGTGGTAGAGGTGCAACATTCAAAAATGTTCCAAGAAACACCATTCATGATATGAAATTTCCAAATGCTCCACATAGCCTAAAGATGGCTTGTGGTGAAAATCCTAAAAGAGTGTATGGCAATAGAGGTCAAGCACCCTCAACAAGAATGGGTAATATGGCTGGTTTTAGGAAAGCATGGATAAGAGCTGAGAATTATAAAAAACTTCAGGCTGAATATTATGAAAAATCACCAAGTGCACGTGAATTACTTGATCCTCCAATGCGAGATCTTCAGCTCGATACACTAGCTGGAGTTTTAGATGGCAACATCCTTGTTCAAAACCATTGTTACAGAGCAGATGAAATGGCTATGATGATAGAGATGTCTCATGAATTTAATTATCAAATTACTGCATTCCATCATGCTGTTGAAGCATATAAGATTGCTGATCTTCTTGCGGATGAAGGAATCTGTGGTGCACTTTGGGCAGACTGGTGGGGCTTTAAACATGAAGCTTATGACATGGTACCTGCAAATATTGCGATTGTTGATCAGGCTAGAGATGGAACAGGATGCGCTATTGTCCACTCAGATGATGAGGTAGGAATTCAACATTTAAATCAAGAGGCTGCCAAAGCACTTATTGCAGGCATCAGAGCGGGCTACGATATTTCAAAAGCTAGAGCTATGAGATGGATTACAAGTAATCCTGCAATAGCTGCTGGGATATTTGATCAGACTGGCTCTATTGAGGTCGGCAAAGATGCAGATTTAGTTATCTGGAGCGGAGATCCCTTTAGTGTTTATTCAATAGCTGAAAAAGTTTTTATTGATGGGGCTCTTGCGTATGACTATTTTAAGGATTCTAGCCAGCCAGTAACAGATTTTGATTTAGGAATTTTGAATCCTACCTCTGAGAGGATAGTACGATGAAAAAAATTATTTTTTTAGCGTTAATCAGTGTCAGCTTTATACAGGCTGAATCTATTCTTATTAAATCAGGCACTATCTTAGATGGGTCAGGTGAAAACCCATTTAAAGCAGATATTTTGATCGATGGTGCGAGAATTATTGAAATTGGCTCTGGAATCAATGAATCTAAAGCTGATAGGCTTATTGATGCCTCAGACAAGATTGTTACGCCTGGATTGATATCTCCAATTAGCAACATTGGCGTTGTAGAAATTAATGCTCTTGATGTAACAACGGATGACGAATCTAGCATATATGGACCTGGATTTAGCATCTTTTATGCATTTAATCCAAACTCTACTTTAATTCCATGGAATAAATCCAATGGAGTAACTTCTGCGATATCTACACCAGGTTATTCAAATGAAATATTTAAAGGGATGGGTTCTTATTTTCTTCTAGATGGTAAATATGACATTACTGGATTACAGGACATCGCAATGTATGCAAGGATTGGCAATGTACAAGGTTCAAGATCAGAAAATATTCAGCTGATGGAGTCTATGCTACTTTTAGCGCAAAAATTAAACTCTGATAACATTTCTGAACTGCTTGATGGTAATCTAGCTAGTTCATTTGGATTACTTGAACAGGACATTATTGCACTGAACAAAGTTGCTTTGGGTGAGCTTCCCATAGTAATTGAGGTCAACCGAGCAGCAGATATTCTTCAAGCACTTCGTCTAAAAAAGATTTTTAACTTGGATATGATATTGATGAGTGTAGAAGAAGCCCCATTAATAATTCAACAAATAAAAGATAGTGGTGTTCCAGTGATTATCGACCCAATGGATAACATACCAAATTCTTTTGATGAATTGGCATCTGACATCAAATTAGGGGGTATTCTTGATAAAAATGGTATTAAGGTCATGTTCAGTACTCAAAGAAGTCATAATTATCATCTTATGCGTCAAGGTGCAGGGAATGCTGTAGCACATGGGATGAGCTACAAGAATGCTATTAGGGGAATGACGTTAACTGTGGCTGAGACATTTAAATTAAAAGACAGAGGGCAAATTAAGAAAGGCAATTTTGCTGATATTGTCATTTGGACAGAAGATCCCCTTGAGCAAATGTCTTACCCTATATCTGTATTAATAAATGGTGAGATACAAGATCTTACTACTAGATCGGATAGATTGACTGAACGATATATAAATTCCAATGATTTACCAAAAGCGTATATTCATTAACCTGATAGCAACTGTTTAACAATATTACTAACTAATGACATATCTGCCTTACCTTGGAGTTGAGATTTTGCTGCACCCATTACTTTACCCATGTCTTGCATGGTCTCAGCATTAGTGGATTTGATAACATCGTTAATTATTAGCTCAATTTCTTCAGCACTCATTTGTGCTGGCATATATTTTTTTATAATCTCTAACTGACTAATTTCTTTATCTGCTAGATCCTTCCTTCCACCCTTTTGAAATTGCTCAATTGAATCATTTCTTTGTTTTACCATTTTCTGAATAATGCTTAGTATGGTTTCTTCACCAGCTTCAGCTTTATTATCTATTTCGAATCTTTTGATCTCTGATATCAACATTCTTATGGTATCTCTAGTTAAAACATCTTTATCTAGCATTGCTTGCTTGAGATCAGAATTGATTTTAGTTATTAGGGACAATTTAATTAACGACGCGATCTTTGTCTTGAGAAACTAAATTTTCTATTAGTTTTATGGGCTCTTTTGATTGCTGCAGCCATTTTTCTCTTTCGCATCTCAGTTGGTTTTTCGTAAAATTCTCTTTTTCTGATTTCCGGTACTATGCCTGCTTTTTCGCAAGCTCTTTTGAATTTTCTTAAACCGATGTCAAAGTAATCAGTATCTTTTATTTTAATTGAAGGCATAATTAAGATGCGTAGTTTATTATTTTTATGAACCGAATGCAAAAACTTGTATGATTACACTGGGAATTGAAACATCTTGCGATGAGACCGCTTTGGCTATTCATGATTCCGATAAAGGCATTATTTCTGAATCTGTTTTTTCACAAGAAATTCATGCTGCATATGGCGGAGTTGTTCCAGAGTTAGCATCAAGAGATCATTGTTCAAAAATTATTGGAATGCTTCATAACGTGGAGAGTGATTGTGCAATCGATAAGATTGATCAAATTGCTTACACCTCAGGTCCAGGATTGGTTGGAGCATTATTAGTAGGAGAAAATTTTGCACAAGGGCTATCTTTTTCTTTAGGAGTTCCTCTAATAAATATCAATCATCTTGAGGCACATCTTCATGCACCAAAGATTGATCCATCCATCGATTTAGATTATCCATTTATTACTCTATTAGTTTCAGGTGGTCACACTATGATTGTGCAAGTGAATAACCTTGGTGATTATGAATTACTAGGTGAAACTAGAGATGATGCATCTGGAGAGGCTTTTGATAAAGTAAGTAAACTTTTAGGATTAGGTTATCCCGGTGGACCAGAAATTCAAAAAGCAGCAAAAAAAGGCAATCCATCATCATTTTCTTTTCCACGGCCAATGATTCAAGATAAATCTTTTGACATGAGTTTTAGTGGTCTTAAAACAGCAGTATTATATGCAACAAAAGAGGTAGACAAAACAGATAAAAAAAATATATGTGATATTGCAGCTTCTTTTCAAAGCGCCATAACCGATGTTTTAGTTCATAAACTTATTTTATCTGCAGAAAATAAAAAAATTGATTGTATAGTTTTGGCCGGCGGTGTTGCTGCAAATGATGAGCTAAGAAAAAAGGTCTCTGAAAAAGCAAAAGCTAAAAACATTCGTACCATATATCCTCAATTAAAATATTGCACTGATAATGCAGCCATGATTGCATATCTGGGGTCATTAAAGGCGAGTTATCGATCTTATGCACTTGAATCAAAAGTCAGAGCCAGATGGCCACTTCAGGAGTGTTGAAATGGATGATGTCATGTACATTAAAGATCTTAGGGTTCAAACCATTATTGGTCTCTACGATTGGGAAAGAAAAGTAAGGCAAGAAGTTAGTATCGATATCGATATATTTTTTGATAACAAAGCTGCTTCAGCTAAGGATTCGGTAAATGACACCATAGATTACAAAAAAATTACTAAAGCTGTGATTAGCCATGTAGAAAAATCAAGTTTTAAGCTCCAAGAATCTCTTGCAGAATCCATAGCAGTATTAATTAAACGGGATCATCCTAATAATTCGATAAGAATAAGAGTATCAAAACCTGGTGCTTTGAGGAATGCAAAAGATGTTGGGATAATTATTGAGCGATAATGATTTTTTATTTATCTATTGGTAGCAATATTGAACCTAAAAAAAACATATCATTTGCTATTAAGAAATTGAATGAACTGCTTGAAGATCTTATCCAGTCTTCAATCATCATTTCAAAAGCAGAAGGATTTATTGGTGATGATTTTCATAATCTTGTAGTAAGTGGCAGATCAAATCTGACCTTCAACGAAATGAACAAACAATTAAAAGCTATCGAGGATCTTGCTGATAGAAATCGTGATGTTCCAAAATTTAGTTCTAGAACCTTAGACATAGACATCACATTGATAACGGATAAAAATCAGAAAATTGTATTTGAGAGTGATGAGATCGAGAAGTATGAGTTTGTTTCAAAGCCTCTAAGTGAGTTAATTAATCTCTAGTTACAAATAATTTTTTTTAACTAAATCCCATGCAGCATCTGCTAATGGAACAATTTGATCAGATCTTTCTTCTGCGTGTTTGCTGGCAGCAGTTCCATCTCTAACCCTACCCATGATTCCTTGCAAAATTCCTGCAAGCTTAAAGATATTAAAAATATAATAAAAATCCCAATCATAAGAGATATCGTTGCCAGTATTTTCACAATACATTGCAAGATACTCTTTTTCCGTTGGAATGCCTGATCTTTTACAAAACTTTTCATCTTGTAATTCTGGTAAATTTCGCCAATTAAGACAGTGATAATTAAAATCAGCAATTGGGTGACCAAGAGTAGATAACTCCCAATCTAAGACACCCAAGACATTATTTTGAGAGAACACTATATTATCGAGTCTAAAGTCACCATGCACGATGGAGGTTTGATCATTTGCAGGTATATTTTTTGGTAACCATTCAATTAATTTATTCATTGATTCAATATTCTTTGTTTCCGATGCAATATATTGTTTAGTCCACCTTGATACCTGTCTTGCAACATAATCTCCTGATTTTCCATAATCTGACAGTCCTACATCATCAAAATTAACGGTATGAAGGGCAGATATAACTTTATTTTTATTTACATATATTTTTCTTCTATCATCAGGTTCAAGTTTCTCAAGCAAAAGATCCCAATAGATTGCACCATCAAGATATTCCATAATATAAAATTCTGTACCAATAACTTCTCGATCATTACATAGGCCAAAAGTTTTGGGGACCGGTACATCTGTATTTTCAAGTGCAGATATAACTCTAAACTCGCGGTCCACTGCATGTGCGGACGGTAGTAATTTCCCTGGCGGTTTCCTTCTAAGAACTAATTCCTTTTTCTGAGTTGAGACTTTATATGTGGGATTTGACTGACCTCCTTTGAATTGCACTACAGAATTGATGTTGCCAAACTCCTTTAAATTCTCTGAAAAGTAAGTCTTTAGACCTTCAAGATTAAACTTTAATCTATCATCGATAGATTTTGTACCTGAAAACATCTCCTCACTCATTAGATTATTGATTTACCTCCATCAACATTAATAATCTGTCCAGTTACATAGTCTGACTCGATAAGAAATAAGACTGCATTTGAAATATCTGTCTCATCTCCCATTTTTTTCAAAGGTACTTTTTTTATAATCTTTTGTTTTTGCTCTTTTGTCCATGACACTCCAGGAGGTTCAAGAATTGCACCGGGCGCTATTGCGTTAACCCTAATATTCGGTGATAGATCTCTTGCAAAAACTTTAGTAATTGCGTCCAGTCCAGCCTTGGCTGCAATGTATATTGAGTGATTTGCAAGGCCTCTTTCAACATTAATATCTGTTATATTAATTATGTTCCCTTTATTTTTATCAATAGCATCAGCTAATCCAGCAATTAAAAAGATTGGCGCTTTTAAATTGCTATTGATGAGTGCTTCCCAGTTTTTATCATTAATTTCAGATATAGGAGTTGGAAAGAAAGTTGATGCATTATTAATTAGCGCATCTAGACTGCCATAACATTTAAGAGTATCAGTCACTAATTTTTCTACTTCTTTTGGATCATCCAGGTCTGCTTTAATAGCAAATGCTGAATCAGCCCTTTTAGAATTAAAATTATTAACAAGAGACATAGCATCTTTGCTTGAGCTTCTGTAATGTAAAATAATATTCCATCCTTTAGTCCACAATACTTCAGCAATTGATTTGCCAATTCTTTTCGCTCCACCCGTGATTAAAACAGCTTTACTCATAACTCATTTAGCATTCTTGATACTCTAGATATTTTAGCTTTTATAATCTCATCATGTGAAAGTTTACTGAGATCTTTGAAATCAATACACATGTAATTTTCAATTATTTTTTCTATTTTTTTGACTTTTAAAGTTGAATCAAACTCATTCTGCAATCCTTTAATAAGCTCTAAATGCCTTTCAGGGTGCAGTTCAAGGATCTTTTTCGTCAATGTATCATGTTCATTACAATTTGAAATTTCGATTAGATTCATAAATACTTTTATTTCACTCTGCAATTTTGTTGATGCTGGCAAAATCTTAGTGATCTTAAAGTCATTCCCTAATTCAAGCTGCAACCATTTGTGATTCACACTCTTAGCACTTAAGAGTGGCACTTTTTCAAGATTCTTAAACCATGGATCCTTCAGATTTAGGCGAATAATGTTTTCAAAGAAATTACTAGAATATTGATTTTGCATAGCTTTCTGAGATTCAGAAAACACTCTCTCAGCTGATAATGTGTTTAATTCATCTTTTGACACGATCTCCTCGATGGCTTCATACAAAGAATTAGAAATTTTAAAGTCATGTAGCTTTTTATATGAAGAGAATCTAGCAACTCTAATCGCTCTAAGAGGATCCTCGTTAAAAGCATCAGAGGTATTTCGAAAGATTTTTTTTGCAATATCTTTTGATCCATTACAAGGATCAATAATCTTTCCATTTGAGTCCTTCGCGATGGAATTTATGGTTAGGTCTCTCCTTATTAAGTCTTCCTCGAGAGTAATGTCTGGACTACAGTAAAATTTAAATCCTTTGTATCCCTTTGCAATTTTCTTTTCTGTTCTTGCTAGAGCATACTCTTCATTTGAGGTTGGGTGTAAAAATACAGGAAAGTCCTTTCCAATTGGAATAAAACCCTTTGCTTCCATTTCCTCTGGAGAAGATCCTACAACCACCCAGTCTTTATCAATTGGCTTATGTCCAAGTATCTCATCCCGAACTGATCCACCAACCTGATATATTTCCATTATTGTTTATCTACTCTGAAGTATTTTTCGTCTTCGAGTCTTAATGCTGTCAATTTTCCTCCCCAAACACAACCTGTATCCAAACCAAAAATATTTGTCTTATGAGTTTTGCCTCTGATGGCGGCCCAATGTCCAAAAATAATCTTATGATTGTCTGGAAGTTCATGTTTTTTAAACCATGGAAGATAATTATCGTTCTGCTCTAATTGTTTATTTTGAAAATTTACAGAGCCGTTATAATGACACCACCTCATTCTTGTAAAACAATTAATAACAAATCGAAGAAATTCATCTTCATTCATACCTTTTTTCCATTTTGAGGGCTTATTTCCCCACATCGCATTCAATGTATGCTTTGGATCTTTTCTAAGATACATCTCAATTTCCTTTGCATATTTCATTGCTTCTTTGAGACTCCACTCAGGCAAAATTCCAGCATGAACAATAAAGTAGGTCCTATTTTTGATTATTTTTTTTAATATAAGAGATTTTTTTATAAGCCAATTAAAAAAGACCTCTTTTTTGTCGTCATTTAATACTTGATTCATAGATAAATGTTTTGATCCATTCACCATTAAACGCAATAGATATAAGTCATGATTTCCAAGTACAGTGGTAACACAATCTCTATTATTGATACAAAAATTTAAAACCTTGAGAGAATCTCTTCCTCTATTGACTAAGTCACCTAAAAAAATTAACGAGTCTTTATTCTTATTGAATTTAATTTTTTTAATGAGCATTTGAAGTTCATCATAACAACCATGAACGTCTCCAATAACATATGTGCTCATGACTGGCTAAGATAAATATCAATAAAATTTTGCATGGTCAGTTGTTCAGGTCTATGGCTTAAAAATTTTGCACTCAAAGGGAATTGGTCCACATGTTCAAGTAAGTTGTTCTTAAGATTTTTTCTTCTATTCCTAAAACATAGATCAATAAAGGCAGAAAATTCATCAAAACTTGATTTATTGATCAACACATTTTCATTGAGGGTCATTTCAATGAAGCTTGAGTTAACTTTTGGTTTTATATCAAAAGATTCCGGACTAATATCAAACAATACCTTATTTTTAAAAAATAAAGATGTTTTTATACCTAATTTACCCCAAGATTTATTTCCTGGTTTAGCACAAATTCTATTTGCCACCTCTTTTTGCACCATAAAAAATAGTTTATTTGGTTTAAGCAAACTTTTAGTAATGTTGAGAATTATTTTTGATGCAATATTGTAAGGCAGGTTTCCAAAAATAGTTATACCATCAATTAACTTTGAGTAATCAAAGTCCAATATGTCACCACAAATAATCTTAATATTTTTATTTTTAAACTTTTGCTCTAAATAATCAGTATTCTTATCATCAATATCAATTGCAGTAAGCAAAAACTCTGGGTCTAGTAAATATTTGGTAATCGCACCTTTTCCAGGACCAATCTCAAACATCCCTTTCTGGGTATTAGATTTAATAATGGTTGCTATTTTATTAATTATTATCGGGTCAACTAAATAATTTTGACCAAACTTTCTTCTCTTTAGCCTATCAATCATCCAATCATTTTACTTGCGACTGTAAATGCTTCTTTAAGGGAATCTAATTTAATATTGCCTGTACCCGATAATTCCAATGCAGTCCCATGATCTACTGAAGTTCGAACGATTGGTAAACCAAGCGAAACATTAACTATTTTTCCAAAACTCATTGATTTTATTACTGGAAGCGCTTGATCATGATACATAGCGAGGAATGCATCATAGGTTTTCAAATTCTTTTTTGAAAAGGCAGTATCAGCTGCCATTGGAGCACTTATGTTAATCCCCATACTCTGTGCTTCTTTGATGCAAGGATTAATAATTCTAGTTTCTTCATCCCCAATATGACCATTTTCGCCAGCATGAGGATTGAGACCTAAAGTAAATATTTTAGGATTTTTAATTTTAAATTTGTCTTTAAGCTCGTCATTAAGAATTATAATTTTCCTCATCAGTAATTTCTTATTAATATTTTGGGCAACTTGGTTGATAGGTATGTGGGTCGTCACAAGGCATACTCTCATCTTAGAGCTTGCCAACATCATTAAAACATCTTTACTTTTTGTCTTTTTCATAAGCCTTTCTGTATGGCCAGAAAAAGAATGTCCCCCATCAATTATGTTTGCTTTATTAATTGGTCCAGTTACCAAACCAAAACTTTTATTTTGTACACACCTTTTAATACTTTGATCAAGTATTTCTAGAACATATTTAGAATTCTTAGGATTTAGTTTTGATGGAGTTGTATCTAGACATTTGGAAGCATGAAACACTTGTAAAGACTTTCTTTTATTTGGCTTGATCTTTTTAAAGTCTTTGATTTCATTTATATGAATATTAAGATCTAGGGCTTTCGATCTATCACGAAATAAATCTATATCTCCCATCACAACGATTTTTGATTTTAATGATTCCCAAAAATTAGTGCTCGATAACTTAAGTATCAAATCAGGACCAATGCCGGCGGGTTCACCAGGTGAGTAGATCAGATGTTTCAATTTAACTCTTTGAATTCAACAAAGGCTTCTGCTCTCATAGTTCTTAGTGTGTTTTCAAGAACGTCATCATATTTTCTTGAAAAAAGAGCACTGTATGCTCTGTCTTCAATCAGATCATATGTTCTGTCGTAGTTTCGTTTGTCAATAACCTCAAGAAAATGGAATCCAAACTCTGATTCAAACACCTCAGAAATAGACCCCTTTGGAGTATTCAAAAAAACTTCTTCAAACTTCTTTGCAGTTACACCAAGTGAAAGCCATCCAAGATCTCCACCTTTATTTGCTGATCCTGGATCTTCAGAGAATTCTTTTGCAAGTAAAGAAAATTCTTCACCATTTATGAATCTTCTACGAACTTCTTCTAATTCTTGTTGAGTAAAAAGTGCATCTCTCAATTTGGTAGGACTCATTAAAATATGTCTTACTTTCCATTGATCTTCATAAAGGACAAGCGGTCCTCTTTTATCAGTTAGTTCAAGAAGATGATAACCGGCACCTGTTTTTATTGGTCCTGCGATAAAGCCTTTAGATTTTTTATTTAATGCTTCAAAAAATACTTCAGGCAAATCATTTTGTTTTCTCCAGCCCAGACTACCACCATTTGCAGCATTTGAGGCAACTGAAAAACTTGATGCAAGTTCTGAAAAATTTTCACCCTCTAAAATTTTGTCTTTTAAAGACATTATTTGATCTTCAGATTTCACTAAAATTTGCTTGACTAGGACCTCGGGTAATAACTCTGACTTTGCCTCATCTGTTTCAAGGAATGCTTCTAATTCCTGATCAGTAATTAAAATTTGACCACCTACCTTTCCCCTTTGTACTCGCTGAATAATAAGTTCTTTTCTTATTTGCTCTCTGAATTCAGGATATGATTCACCTTTAAGATCTAAATCATCTATAAATTCTTCAATTGTAAAATTATTTTGGGATGCTATCTCTGCAATAGTTTGATTTAATTCAGCATCACTAACTCTAATTCCTGCTCTCCTGCCTGCTTGAAGTTGCAATTCATCAACAATTAATCGTTCATGCACCTGATCTAAAATAAATTCATCGCTTGGCATTTGCATCCCTTGTTGTTGTAAACGATTTTTAAAGGTGGCAACCGTATTATTAATCTGTGACTCCAGTATTACTCCTTCACCTACAATTATTGCTACTCTATCTAGCACTTCAATTTTTGCGAAGGAGTTTGAAGATAACACACAAAATAATGTGAGGCCCAAAAAGCTGTGTGTATTAAAAATTCTTAAGGTATTCATTAAACAGTTTTGATATTTTATTTTTCTTATTTGTAAGACCTTTAAATTCAAATTCAAATGAAATTCTACTTTTGTTTTCCAAAGAAATCATTTTTTCCCAATTTGCATAGTTTAAATCTCGCATGTTTATAAATTGATTATTCTTGGTTAAATTTACAAGTCTGTCATCATTTGCAATTATTCTAAAAGCAAAACAACAATTCTCATATCCTAAACCTAAAAAATTTTCTATCTTTTGGTTTCCAAACAAATCCTCGCGTAATCCAAACATTAAGTTTAAGGAGGCATTAATAAATATTTCTGATCCAATTTCAAGATAATTAAATTCATTAATATCCAAATTTATGATGTTTCTTGTAAATTTCTTTGATATAAAAAATCTAAACTGCGATCGGTCATAATTTAATTTTGCATCATAGTTTATGAATTTATTTAAATTATTATCATAAAGACCTGAAATATAGAAATTAGTATTTTTATATCTTGTTTTGTTTTTAATCATTAAAAAATCTTGGTTATCTGGTAGCGGTCCCATTAACTGTTCAAGTACTTTACTGTTGCTGAACCTCTTTTTATAAAACAGCTTATTAATATTTCTTAAATCATTTCTCTTGTAACTAGATTTAATTCCTAACTTTAAAAATCTCTCATCGATAATTCTGTCATAACCTAGAATTTCATTATTATGATCACCTAATAGACTTACTATTGAGCTATTTAAATCAAAGATTGGATCACTCGATTGATCTTGATAATTTGCAAAGCCAAGTCCAAACTCAATACCTAAATTATGTTTGTATGTCTTAGTCTTGCTAAAGAAACCTCTTTCAAATGCAAAGTAAGACCGCATAAAGGCATTATTCTGAGATACATTATTTTCTACATCATAGTTCTTTAAAATTACTTGATTATTGAGTATAAATTTATGAGGGCCAGCATATAAATATGAGGCAATTTTGAGATCTAATATGTCTCGCCTTCCAAAACTTTTTATATTTTGCGATAACCTATCTCTTGCAAATAATTGAAGTAGGATATCTGGTTTTGAAAATTTCTCAGATTTAAAATCAATGCTTAATTGGCTATTACCTATTGATCTAAAATATTCATATTGGATTTTAGGAGCTTTCTTAAATTCAATTATTTCAAATGGATTTAAGCTAATATAGTTTTCATTTTCAACAGATAACCGTCCGCCAAATAAAGGGATACCTATAAATACCTTTTGCGGCAAAGTATAGTTACGTCGATTAGAAAAGCTATCTAAGTTTGTTGGAATATCACTTAACAATAAACTGTCAGATAAATCAGACCAATTAAATTTTATGTGAAGATTTGAGATTACAAATGATTGTTCAAGCTTAAAAGCCCATCTTTCATCATTATTGGATGAATACTTCTTATCACCACTAAAATATATCAAGTCAAAAGTATTTAACATATCTTCTTTTCTACTTCTGAAATTGATTTCTACTCCAGAACCACGATCGTTTATTCTCCTTGGTGAAAACGTGACATCAGAACTTTCTGATGTGACTAAGAAAATTGGAATATAAAAATCTAATCCATCATTAGAAAAAGAAATATCAGGCATTAAGAATCCACTAAGTCTCTCAGTTGTTGCTGGAAAGGGAAGATAGGGCAATTTAAAGATTGTTTTATCAAATAACTCAAGATTAAGGTTCCTAATTGAACCTCTTTTTGTTTTTTCGTTAATATAAATATTCTCTGCACTGATATTCCAGCCTTCAGAGGATTGAGCGCATGATGTGATATTTGTGTTATAAAAGTTAATTTCAGACTGTTCATTACGCAAAAATTTATTAAAACTAATAAAAAGATTTTTATCCTTTATTAAGGCTATTCCCTCAAGAAACTCTTGTAGATTACTCTTAGGTTCAAAAGTTCCCGTAGTAAAGTTAATAAAAATATTGCTCCCTGCAAATGAAGCATTTTGGATGCTTGAGAGAGAATTATTTGACTGATTTTGAACAGCTGAGTCACCAGATAGGAAACCTAATGATGATGAAATTTCAAAACCATTTCTGAGATAAACGCTTTGATCTTCTATAAGAGTTATCTCATTTGCTGCAACATTTACATCATCTGTTGTACTGAACTCAACGAATTGTCCAGGAATATTGATTACACACTGCTGCATTGCGTCTACAACTTGAGATAAAAACAGCCCAACTATACATAAAATATGCAGAGATTTTATTTGATGCATTACATTTTTAGACAATACATAAGCCAGAAAGTTTTTCTTTTTAGAGGAAATCAGGAATTTCCCTCAAAGCCTCTTTGCCAAAAAATACATCGTTGTGCAAAAAAAATGTTGGTACTCCAAAAGCACCATTATCAACAGCCATCTGGGTATTTTTGATAAGTCTTTCCTTGATTTTTGGATCGGATGCTTTATCAACAATCATTTTGCCATCAATGCCTGCAGTATTTAGGGTATCAATAAGTATTTGGGCATCTCCAAGATTAATTTGTTGTTCCCACATGGCTTTGGCTGTTATATCAGTATATTGAGAGAAAATACCTTCTTCTTTTGCAACTAATGAGCCTCTTTGAATTGTGATAGTGTTTATTGGAAAGAAAGGATTAAATTGGAACTCTTCTATTTTATGAAAATTTATAAAACGTTTAATTTCAAGATTCATATAGTCCGCTTTATTTTTGATCTCAGAAAATGCAATCATTGGGGGTTGATTGTTTGTAAGTTTAAATATGCCTCCAAGCAAGCAAGGTATATATTCAAACTCAACACTATGCTTAGCTTCAAATTCTGGTATGACTTTGTGACATAAGTATGAATTCGGACTAGCTATGTCAAAAATAAATTTGATTTTCATAATTTTATTGTCCCTACATTGATATAATCTATTACTATTCTAAATCAATATATATTTAATTATGAAACTAAAAGATAAAGTAATGTTTATAACTGGTGGTAGCAGGGGAATTGGGCTAGCAATTGGAAAGAGAGCCGCTAAGGATGGAGCCAAGGTAGTGCTAGCTGCAAAAACAGCTGAACCACATCCAAAACTTCCTGGCACCATTTATACTGCTGCCAAGGAAATTGAGGAAGAGGGCGGCGTTGCTTTACCATGTGTGCTGGATGTTAGAGACGAGCAAAATGTCAAAGAGGTTATTAATGAAGCAGTTTCCCATTTTGGAGGAATTGATATATGCGTAAATAATGCCTCAGCAATTTCATTAACATCGACAGTTGACACTGATATGAAAAGGTATGACTTGATGCATCAAATCAATGGAAGAGGAACGTATTTAGTGAGCAAATATTGCATTCCACATTTAAAGAATAGCGATAACGCACATATACTTAATTTAGCTCCCCCCCTTGATATGAAGGCTAAATGGTTCGCACCGCATTTGGCATATACAATGGCCAAATTTACTATGAGCATGTGCGTTTTAGGAATGGCAGAAGAATTAAAGCCATTTGGGATTGCAGTAAATGCCTTGTGGCCGAGAACTGCGGTTGCAACAGCTGCTGTAAAAAATGTTCTTGGTGGTGAAGAGATGATGCAAGGCTCAAGATTCCCAGAAATTATGGCTGATGCAGCATACGAAATATTTTGTAAAGATCCCTCAACTTTTACAGGTAATTTTTGTATTGATGATTTAGTCTTGTATGATGCTGGAATAAGGGACTTCAGTCAGTATGCTAGCAAACCATACTCTGAATTATTTTTAGATTTTTTCCTTCCTGATGATACGCCGCTACCCGAGGAGATAAAAAATAGCTGATTTAGAAAAACAGCTAATTGATTTTGGAAAGTCCTTCGATAAAAATATTTCAAAAATAAAGCCACTAAAATTAGAAGCAAGTGGCAGACAATATTTTCGGGCTCAGTCAAAACAAATAAGTTATGTGTTGTGTCATGATGATTCAAAAATCAATGGCTTGGATATTTTTGTAAAAAGAGCTAAGGAACTTAGTACTGCTGGTCTTCGAGTGCCCAAAGTATTGAAATATGACTTGAATAAATGCTTTGGTATATTTGAGGATATTGGAGATGATTCTTTGCTAGATAAAAAAAGCTTCTATAACAATGAAGAATTAGTAATCAAATCTTTAGAACTTTTAAACTTAATGCACAATGCAAAGTTTCAAAACCTACATACAACTTTCGAGATGGGACTTGAATCACATTCAAAAAAATTCTCAAAGATTTTTTGTAAAAATTTCCTTGAAATCGAGATGTATCCAGAATACAAGGATTTATTTAAAACCTTAATACCTAAACTGCATGAACAACAATGGACAAATTGTCATTTTGACTTTGAAAGACGAAATATTCATAAACTTGGTAAAGAACTTATTCTTTTAGACTTTCAAGATATGAATTTTGGTCCCATTGGAATTGATTTGGCAGGAATTTTAGTAGATCACTATAGTGAATTAGATTTAAAAGTTCTTAAAAAGTACACAGATATATTTGCTGAACTATCTAGTTATGGCTTATCTCCAGAGGAAACTCTCGAATCTACATGTTGGGGAGCACTTCAAAGAAATTTAAGGATTATGGGGACTCTAACGAGTCTATACTTGAGATCTAACAGATCATATCGACTAAAGGATTTACCTCAAATTGCCAAAAATACTGCTATAGTTTCGAATTATTTGGACTTACCCGAATTAAATACTTATTTAACTGATACAGTGATCCCGAGCCTACAAATAAAATTGAGTCAACTATGATTGGAATGATACTTGCTGCTGGGAAAGGGCACAGAATGAAGCCTATTACTAATAAAATGCCAAAGGCACTCATACAAATAAATAATTCTTCTCTAATAGATTTAGCAATAAGAAAATTCAAGCGATTTGGCATCAAGAAGATTATTGTAAACGTTTCTTATTTATCAGAAATGATCGAAGCGCATATAGACCAGCAATACTCTAACGAAAATATTGTAATTCTAAGAGAAGATTATCCTTATGGAACAGGAGGTGCTTTAATCAATGCATATCCTGAATTAAATGATCAGCCATTTTTATTGATGAATGCTGATGTACTATCAGAAATTGATCTATCTAAATTACCTCAAGGTACAAATTTTGCTCATCTTATTGCAACACACAATCCGGATCATAATAATAATGGTGACTTTTCTATTGATAATGATGTTGTTTTTATAAATGAAAATCAAAATGATTTTACATGGTCGGGAATCTCAATTATCAATCCAAAAATTTTGATACCACATCTCGGAAAGGGTTACCCTTTTGATCTATGGAAAGACATCTTAATTCCACTTGTAGATGATAAAAAGATAACAGCACATCATGATAAGGAGTTTTGGGTAGACGTGGGTAATTCAGATAGATTAGCTCTTGCAAGGAAACACTTTAAAGAAGAAAATTAGTTGACATGAAAGAATCTATCATTGCGCCATCAATATTATCCTCAAATTTTGGCAGATTAACTGAGGAAGTGAATTCTGTTATAGACGCTGGAGCAGATTGGATTCATTTTGATGTTATGGATAACCATTATGTACCAAATTTAACTATCGGACCTATGGTATGTGAATCACTAAGAAAAGATGGAATAAAAGATTTCATAGATGTGCATCTGATGATTGAGCCAGTGGATAAATTAGCAGAAAGCTTTATTAAGGCGGGTGCTGACCTCATTAGTTTTCATCCTGAAGCTACTTCAAACATTAATAAAACTATCGAAAAGATCAAGGAAATGGGTTGTAAGGTTGGACTTGCCATAAATCCAGAAACCTCAACTGATATTTTAAAGGATTACCTTATGGACATTGATCTTGTGCTTTTGATGAGCGTAAATCCAGGCTTTGGTGGACAGAAATTTATAATAGAGGTTCTGGAAAAAATAAAATTGGTAAGATCTATGATTGATGCTTGTGACAAGGAAATCTACCTAGAGGTTGATGGTGGAATAAATATGGATACAATTCAAAGCGTTGCAAATGCTGGCGCAAATGTTTTTGTTGCTGGCTCAGCAATATTTGGATCTGATAATTATGCAAATACCATTAAGCACTTTCGAGAAAAAATTTCTTAGTCTATATTTTTTAATATTTTCAATTATCCCCCTTCATGCCACTGAAATGGTTTTTGACCGAGGTATAGCGAGCATAAATATTGAATTTGCCAATACGCTTAATTTAAGAAAGCAAGGCCTTATGAAAAGGGCTAAGCTCAATCAAGATTCTGGAATGTTATTTATTTGGCCTGAAAAAGAGCAACAATGTATGTGGATGAAAGACACATCAATTCCATTATCTCTGGCATTTTTAAAAGATGATGGCATGATACTTGAGATCTTTTATTTGGAACCATTTTCAAAGAGTTCTGTTTGCTCTTCAAATGAAGTGAGATTTGCTTTAGAAGTTAATCGCGGCTGGTTTAGAAAAAATAATGTGAATATTGGTAGTAGATTAGAGATGAAGACTAATGATTGATAAAGAACAATTTAATAAATTTTTAGAGCAGGGACATGATTATATTCCTTTACAAAAAAAATTAGATCTTAAGAAAGAACATCCCTTGTCATTATTTAAAAAGGTGAGTCATCTAAAGAATAATTTTCTACTTGAGTCAGTAGAGGGCGGTAATAAATGGTCACAATATTCAATAATAGGATTCGATTGCCAAGACTTTATTAAGATATCAGATGGCAAGATCATAGTTTCAGAGAATGGTTTAATTGATGAACGATCTGCTGCTAATCCTCTGGATGAGTTACATTCCATCATTAACAACATAAGCTCACCAATTATTGACGATCTTCCAAGATTTTCTGGTGGATATGTCGGTTTCTTTGCTTATGAGAGCTCAAAGTATGCTGAGAAAAAGATTGCTGAACTTGCAACAAAACCATCAAAATTCAATGAACACATGCCTGAAATACATCTCGTAAAGGCTGAAAAGTTAATTATTTTCGATAATTTAACTCGTTCTACTCAAATTATTTTCAACGTTGATACAAAAAAATTTAATTTTGAAGAGGCCGTTGAGCAAATTGATAAAATAGAAAATTTAATTAATGCAAATCCTATAACTTTCCCATCACTTAATGAAGAGTCATCCAATGTGATTGAATTTAGTGCAAACATTTCGAAAAATGAATATGAAAGAAATGTTGCCAGAATCAAGCAATACATAAAGGAGGGTGATGTAATGCAAGTGGTTTATGCGCAAGATTTCTATTGCAGATTTGAAAAAGATAGTTTTGATCTATACAGAGCAATAAGAAGTTTAAACCCTTCCCCATATATGTATTATCTTCAAATTAATGACTTAGATATTGTGGGAGCTTCACCTGAGATACTGGTTAGGCTAATGGATAATGAAATTACCTATCGACCAATTGCAGGGACAAGAAAACGTGGTAAAAATGTGGCTGAAGATAAATTACTAGCTGCTGATCTTCTTTCAGACCCAAAGGAATTGGCTGAACATTTAATGTTAATTGATCTGGGTAGGAATGATATTGGCAGAGTTTCTGACATTGGGAGTGTTGAGGTGAATGAAAAAATGATTATTGAAAATTACTCTCATGTTATGCATATAGTTTCAAATATTAAAAGTACTCTAAGTAGTAAATCTAATTTTATAGAGTTAATAAAATCAACTTTACCCGCAGGGACCCTTTCTGGTGCTCCCAAAATAAGAGCAATGGAAATTATAAATGAGCTAGAGCCAAGCTCTAGAGGAATATATGGCGGTGCGATTGGATACATTTCTTGGAGTGGTAACATCGATACTGCTATTGCTATAAGGACTGCAATAATCAAAGATAAAGTTATGCATGTTGGTGCTGGAGCAGGAATTGTAGCTGATTCAATTCCTGAAAATGAGTGGCATGAGTGCAAACATAAATCAAAAGTCTTTGTCGATGCAATTAAAATGATCCCATGATTTTGGTTATAGATAATTACGATTCTTTTACATATAACCTTGTCCATTATCTCGGTCAATGTGGTCAAGAAACTATAGTTAAAAGAAATGATGAAATTTCCATTGATGAAATTAAAGATTTGAACATTAGTAAAATAGTTATCTCGCCCGGACCATGCACGCCAAATGAAGCAGGTATTTCTGTTGAGCTCATTCAAACAACAGAGGTTCCGCTTTTAGGAGTATGTTTAGGTCATCAATCTATAGCAGTTGCTTTTGGGGGTAGAGTTGTAAAAGCACCAGATATATTTCATGGAAAATTTTCTAACATCATTCATGACAACAGCAAACTATATAAGCATATAGATAATCCTATGAAAGTTGTGAGATATCATAGTCTTATAGTTGAGAAAGAATCTTTACCTAATTCACTTGAAATCTGCTCACAGGTGGAAAATGACTCTAATGTTATTATGGGATTGCGACATAAGGAGCGAGAAATTTTTGGAGTCCAATTTCATCCTGAATCAATTGAAACGGACTATGGTCTTCAAATAATCAAAAACTTTTTATCAATATGATTGAAAATCTAAACACAAAATTAGATTCACATGAGAACTTGACTGATGAAGAAATGACTCATGCCATAAATTTGATGATGGAGGGTGAGATAGAACAACATTTAATAGAACATTTTCTGTTAGGGCTAAATAAAAAGGGAATAACTGTGAGAGAGATCTCATCAGCAGCAAAAGTTATGCGCGAAAAATCATTAAAATTTGACCTTAAAGATAGCGATATTATTGATACTTGTGGCACTGGTGGCACGGGGTTACACATATTTAATTGCTCTACTGCATCAGCAATAGTTGCGACTGCAGCAGGCGCAAAGGTTTCAAAGCATGGTAATAGAGGTATTTCTAGTAAATCCGGTAGCGCTGATTTTCTTGTTGAAGCAGGGGCAAATATCAATCACGAAAGGGAACAGTTAGCAGAAATATTTAACAAAGTGGGCTTTGTATTTTTATTTGCACCCTTGCATCACTTATCAATGAAGCATGTGATGCCAGCTAGACAGAACCTTGCTACAAAAACAATTTTTAATCTTTTAGGACCACATACCAATCCAAGTAATGCAAAAAAACAAATCATTGGAGTATATGAAAAGTCACTCGTAGAAAAATTTGTTAATGTCTCAAATAGTCTTGGCATGCAAAGAGTAATGATTGTCCATGGCGATGATGGTCTTGATGAAATCACCATAACTGGTGATTCCCACGTTGCCGAACTGAACCAAGGAAAATTTTCTACATATGAAATAAATCCAAAACACTTTGGCATAGAAACTGCTTCCATCGAACAAATAGTGGCCGATTCACCGAAAACTAGTTTACAAATGGTGTTGGATGCATTTAATGGTAGCAAGACACCCGTTCAGGACATGATTGCATTAAATGCAGGAGCTGCACTTTATATTTCTGGTATCGCTAAAGACATTGAGGATGGAATTGGTCTCGCCTTTGCAACTATGAATTCTGGAAAAGCGTTAGAAACATTGGACATGTATGTAGCTGCTTCAAAATAATAATGAACATTCTGAAAAAAATTGTAGAAAATAAGGAAAATACTCTTTCACAAAGAAAGTTGGATAGACCTTTAGAAACACTCATAAGAGAAAATGCAAAGTCTTTGGATTCTCCACCAATCTTTAAAAAAAGTCTTATTCGTCAAGAATCGGGGATCATAGCTGAGATTAAAAAAGCTTCACCAAGTGCAGGATTAATTGCTGAAGCATTTGATCCAATTAAGAAAGCTAAAGAGTACGAAGAAATAGGTGCTATTGCACTTTCTGTCCTCACTGAGGAAGACTTTTTTATGGGCTGTGATCAAGATCTGATAGATGTAAGGTTAAATTCTGCACTGCCTATCCTGAGGAAAGACTTTATTATCGATGAATATCAAATTTATGAATCCAAAATTATTGGTGCTGATTGCATTTTGCTGATTGCTTCAATATTAAATGATGCTCAGCTTAATGAATTTACAAAATTAGCTGACACTCTCAATTTAGATTACTTAATAGAGGTTCATGATGCCGATGAATTAAAGAGAATTGAGAACTTTGATGATGCTATTGTCGGCATAAATAACAGAAACTTAAAAACTTTTGAAGTTAACCTTGAAAATTCAATCACACTAAGAAAAAGCTTCAATAAAGATAATATTTTTATATCTGAATCAGGCATTCAAAGCAAGGCAGACATCGAATATTTGCAGAGAAATAAAATCTCATATTACTTAATTGGCGAAAGTTTGATGCGCAATGTATTTAATTAAATGTGCGCGCTAGTTGAAGTCATCAATTTTGCAACATAACCCATTATTTTTTTTGTAGTGCCTGAAAGTTCCTCACTTCCATTCTCTGACGCCTCATTTGCATGATCATCTTCATCTTGTCTCATAGTTTTAAGTATTGAAATTGTATCAACATCATTCTCTGAGACTCGGTCCAAATGTTTTTCAAGATGTTTAACAACCTGTTTTTCTGTTTCTTCAACAAATCCCAAGCTTTTTCCTTCACCAAGGCTGCCAAAAAAAGCACCTATGGCAAAAGAACCTGCATACCATATTGGATTTAATATCGACTGTCTTCCACCAAGTTCGTCTAGTCTCTTTTTACACCATATTAAGTGATCTGTTTCTTCATCTCCGGCATGCACTAAATGATCCCTAACATTTTGATCTTTACAGACAAATGCCTGCCCTCTATATAGTGCTTGTGCTGCAACTTCTCCAGCAAGATTAACTCGCATTAGTTGACTGGATAGCTTTTTTTCGTCGTCTGAAAGTTCTGGTGATTTATCTGTTGTAGGATACTCTCTTTCAGTACCACTTTTTTTGTTTGAGAGTGTTTTGAGCGCGATATCAAACTCTTTGATTATTTTGTCTTGTAAACTCATAAGATACCTTTATTTCCTATATCTTTTCTAAAATGCATTCCTTCAAAATTTATATCGTCTACCAACTTATATGCGTTCTGTTTCGCAGATTTCAAATCATCACCTAATGCAGTTGCACACAATACCCGCCCACCGCTAGTAAGAATATCATTTCCATCTTTTTTAGTGCCTGCATGGAAAATTTTCATTTGGCTAGTCTCATTAGTGTTGAAATTTATTTTTTGTCCAGTTTTGTAGTTGGATGGATATCCATCAGCAGCTATAACCACACCACATGCGTGTTCATTATGCCAAATTACTTCGTGATCGCTAAGGTTATTTTTTATTGCTGCATTACACAATTCAACAAGGCTTGATTGCATTCTCATTAAAATTGGTTGCGTTTCAGGATCGCCAAAACGACAATTAAATTCCAATACGTTTATATCATTTTCATTAATCATTAAACCAGCATATAGAAATCCAAGATATGGTGAATTTTCTTTGATCAGACCATTTACAGTTGGCAGCATTACCTGATCCATGATTTGTTGATGTAATTGATCATTAATTATTGGAGCTGGAGAATAGGCTCCCATTCCCCCAGTATTTGGCCCAAGATCATTATCATAGGCAGCTTTATGATCCTGACTTGTAGCTAGTGGAATAATTTGAGTATTGCTTACAACTGCTATAAAGCTGGCTTCTTCACCTTCTAGGAATGACTCAATAACCACTTTTTTTCCTGCGTCACCAAACCTTTTTTTAAGAAAAATATCATCGATTGTGGCTTCTGCGTGTTTGATTTCAGGACAAATAATCACTCCTTTGCCCGCTGCCAATCCATCAGCTTTAATAACTAGCGGGAAAGTTTGCGATTGGATGTAATGCATTGCCATTGAATGGCTATCAAAAACTTCATAATCGGCTGAAGGAATATCATATTTCTTAAAGAAATCTTTTGAAAATGATTTTGAAGCCTCTAATCTTGCTGCTCTTGCACTTGGTCCAAATGTTGGCACACCGTTGTGGTTTAGATAATCAGATAAGCCATCCACTAAAGGTTGTTCCGGCCCTACAATAACTAGGTCTATTGGTTGTTCTGAACAAAATTTTGTTATTGCCTCGAAATCACCAGCATCTATTTCAAGATTTTGAACTTTTAATTCATTTGCCGTTCCAGCATTGCCGGGTGCGACATATACTGTTTTGACATTTTGATCCTGGGCACATTTCCAAGCCAATGCGTGTTCGCGACCTCCATTGCCAATTATTAATACTTTCATTGATCAATGTCTAAAGTGCCTAACACCTGTGAAAACCATTGCCATACCATGCTCATTAGCAGCTTCAATGACTTCATTGTCGCGCATGGACCCACCAGGTTGAATAATTGTTTTTATTCCAACGCTTGCAGCTTGATCTATACCATCACGAAAAGGAAAAAATGCATCAGAGGCCATAGCGGCACCATTTGCTTCTAAATTACATTCTTTGGCTTTCATTGCAGCTATTTCCGTACTAATTACTCTGCTCATTTGACCGGCACCCACACCAATAGTTTGAAAATCTTTTGCAAATACAATGGCATTTGATTTTACGTATTTTGCAACTTTCCAAGCAAATAATAGATCATCTAACTCTTCATTAGAGGGCTTTAGCTTCGTAACAATCTCCACCTCGTCTTTAGAAATCATCTTTTGATCAGCATCTTGAATTAGAATTCCACCTGAAATCATTTTTAAATCAATTGGATAAGGTTTCTCTTCCTCGAGATCAAGTTTAAGAACTCTCACATTTGGCTTAGTAGAAATTAGACTCAAAGCCTCATCACTAAAATCAGGTGCAAGAATAATCTCAACAAATTGATTATCAATAATTTTTTTAACACATTCATGATCCACATTGGCATTAAAAGAAATAACTCCGCCAAAAGCTGAAGTTGGATCTGTTTGGAATGCTTTAGCGTAAGCTTCAGCAGAGTTATCAGAGCAGGCCACTCCACAAGGATTAGCATGCTTTACAATTACACAAGCTGGAGCTTGGAAAGATTTCACACATTGCCAAGCTGCATCGGCATCGACCATATTATTAAATGACAAAGCTTTGCCTTGAATTATGTCAGCATTTGCAACTTGCTTGGTACTCAGATAAGAATATTGAAAAAGTTCAGCATCTTGATGAGGATTTTCGCCATATCTTAACTGCTGCGGTGATTTAAAATGCTCCGTACCTATAAAATTGGTTTTCTCATTCTCAGACAGATATCCAGCAATTAGATTGTCGTACTGTGACATCAACTCAAAAACCCTAGCAGCACATCTTTTTCTAAAATCTATGTCGATAGTCTTTTCCATTTTTCGTGACAAAAATTCTTCATATTGAGATGGATCAGATAACACTAATACATCTTTGAAATTTTTTGCAGCCGCTCTTATCATTGTTGGACCACCAATATCAATATTCTCAATCACTTCTGAAAATTCTTTACCACTTTTTAATGTTTCTGCAAAAGGATATAAGTTAACAACAATGAGATCGATTGGTAGATATGACATACTCTCCAACTCATGCATATGCTCATCTCTATTGGCTAAAATTCCGGCATGAACTTTAGGATGAAGCGTTTTTACTCGTCCATTCATCATTTCAGGATGATCAGTGAATTCAGATATATCTATAGCTTGAAAGCCAAGTTCTGTTATGTGTTTATGGGTTCCACCACTTGAGATAATTTCAACATTCTCTTCAGCAAGAGCAGCAATTAAATCCTTTAATCCATCTTTATTAGATACACTTACAATTGCTCTGTTAATCTTCACAAATCTGAGTGTATTTTGTACTTGAGCAGTTTTTTCCTCAAAGTCGCTCGATTTAAGCCAAGATACTTTGCAGCTTTGGACTGGTTATTCTTTGCAAACCTCATAGTTGCAATCAATAGCTCTGGTTCTACCTCACCCATAACAAAATCATACACACCATTAGGCTCAACGGAATTCAAATCTTGGTAATATTTCTTCATTGCTTTTTTTACGTGACTGCTGAGAGATTTTTTACTCTTTGATTGTGATTCAGAATTCTGTTTTTTAAGTGCCATAATGATGAACTATAAGTTTACTATTGATTAAAAAATGCTCAACAGCTTAAAGGGTAATAATTGTATTTTTATTTTCTTCGATGTTAGTGATTGAAATCCTCTTATTTTGTATTTTTAAGATCATTACCGATGTATAGCCTGGATGAAAATTGAGAATTTTATCTGAATTATCGATAAATCCTTTTAATACATTCATTACCATGTAATGACTAAAAATAATTGCATCAGAATTAAGGTTTGTGATCGCATCAATAATGTTCAAGCGCCAATCTCTCACATTCTCGTCAAGTGATTTTATATTTAAGTGCATTGTGTTTTTCAGCCATGCTCTTTTTTCATCTATTGATACGTTTGGAGAGGGAATTTCTACAAAATTTTTATTTATCAAAAGATCTTTGTCATATTTTTTTGCAAGTGGTGTTGCAGTCATAATGGCTCTTTTTTTTGGACTGGATATGAATGTAAACTTTCTTAATAAATCGTTTTCAAATCTCTTAATCAGGTTTTGTGCTTGATCTATGCCGTTTTGGCTAAGTCCTGGATCATCATCATTACCCCATTGGGTTTCAGCCTCACCATGCCGAACAAGAAAAACAGTAAATGGTTTCATTTATAATTATGAGATGTTACCAAGATTTTATTATCCAGAAATACTTAAAGGCAATAATCAAATTTCAAATAAAACTCATGTTCACCATATTTGTAAAGTATTAAGACTAAAAAAAAATGATTACATTCAACTGTTTGACGGTGCTGGCAATCATGCAAAAGCAAAAATCATAGAAGTAAAAAAACAAATCATTGAATTAAATGTTGAATCAGTAAATAAGCCCTTGCTTATTCAAAATTCTAAAATTACACCCGTGATGCCCATCTTAAAAAAGAATGCCTTTTTATTATGCATTGAGAAGCTAACTGAGTTAGGTATTGAGGATATTAGAGTATATAGGCCAGACTTAATCGACCAGTCAATTGCAAAAAAAAATGTCAATTCTCTTTTAGATAAAGCTCGTGAAGTTTCAATTGCTGCATGTGCTCAATCAGGTAATAACTTTATCCCACAAATCCAATATTATGAGAATTTGGATGTATTTCTTTCAAATTCTAAAGAGCAAGTATTTGTTTTTGATACCAAAGCTACCGATCCAAACATTTCTGACGTGCAAGTTAAAAATCCTCAAGCAAGCATCTTTGTCTTAACAGGATGTGAATCAGGATTTAGCTCCAAAGAAGGAAAGATTTTACAAAAACAGAAAAAATTTTTTTTCAGGACGAATACTTTACGCGCAGAAACAGCAATAATAGTATCTTGTATTGCAATGAAAACTATAATTGGGGAGCTTTAGATATTGAAAAAGTTTTTATTTATAACTGATGCTATTTCTTCGCTTGTCGAGTATAAAGATACTTCAGTATTGATGATGCAAACTGCATTTGAAAATAATATTTCTATATATGTCTGCGAAATAAAAGATCTATTTTATTCCGATAATGTTGTTAGTACAGTATGCAGTAAAGTAAATGATCCATTTAACTCAATTACAGATATGGAAGAGACAGTGGCATTGCAACTTATTTACTTTGATAAAGTATTTATGCGCAAAGACCCACCAGTTGATGAGAATTACATGAATGCACTATATCTATTAGAAGTGGCGTCTTCTATGGGAGCCAATATTATGAATGAGCCAAAGGCCTTACAGACCTTCAATGAAAAGGTTCTTGCGCTCAGATTTGCAAAATTCATGACCGAAACATTAATCACTAATCAGGCACTTACTCTTAAAGAATTTCATGCAAAACATCATGAGATTATCCTTAAACCACTAAATGGAATGGGCGGACAATCAGTTTATAAGTTTCATGAGATAACATCTAACGAACTTGAAGTTTTCGATGGCCTTACACAAAATAACAGACAAGTGATGCTTCAAAAATTTATACCTGAAATTATTGAAGGTGATTACAGAATATTGATCATTAATGGCCAACCATTTCATAAGGCTCTTGCAAGAATTCCACAAGATGGAAGCTTTTTGGGCAATCTGGCTGCAGGTGGAAAAGGTGAGTGCAGAAGTCTAACTGAGCACCAAAGAATCATGAGTGAGGAAATAGGCTCATTTCTTGTGAAAAACAAAATATTTTTTGCTGGGATTGATGTTATAGGTAGTTACTTAACTGAAATAAACATCACAAGCCCAACTGGAGCTAGAGAAATTTTTGAGCAAAGTGGTGAAAATCCAATTCAACTACTATTTACTGAGGACTGATGCAGATTTTATACAAAAACAATCCATTTCGAAGATGGAATTTCACAAAAGCACTTGTGGTTTCAGTACTTTTTCATTCAATTTTGTTATTTGGCATTGGCTATACTTTTTATGCAAACTCAAATAAATTCGATAACAACAAAATTGTTAACCTCAAGCTAGCAAATTCTATAGTCGATAATTTAGGTAAGGGGAGTTCTTCTAATGAGAAGGTCAATAAAAGCTTAAATGAAACAAGTAGCACAGAAGAAATGATAACTATTGAGGAAGATTCTTTTTCTGTAAGGAAATTACTTTCAAATTCTAATGCAAATGATCCACAGAGTAGATATCTTAATGCTTGGCAAAGAAAGGTTGAAACTATTGGCTTTTATGAGACAGAAAAACTTAAATTAAATGCTGATGTAACAGTTACTTTAAAAGCAGTAATAGACAAAGACGGAGAAATACTTGAAATATCTATTTTAAAAAGTTCAGGTTTAAGAGAAGTTGATGAGCTAGCGAAAATGATCCTTACTCAAGCAGCACCATTTGAAGCTTTCGATGAGGAAATGAAGTTGCAATATGACTCACTGGAAATCGTAAGGGATTGGAATTTTTATAAATAATGCAATTAATTGCTATCGACTATGGAACAAAAAATGTTGGAATTGCAGTTGGCCATACCACCACAAAAACTTTTTCACCATTAACTATCATTAGTTATAAATCTCATCAGAATCTTTTAAGTAAAATAAAAAAAGTGATTGATGAATGGGAACCGCAAATGATAATAATTGGATGTCCTTCAAATATGGATGAAAGTGAAAGTGAAATGCAAAGATTGGTGAATAGCTTTATAAAGAAATTAGAACAAAAATTTAATATACCTGTAACATTACATGACGAGAGACTTTCAAGTTCTGAAGCGAGAGCTTTATCAAATGATACGGAAAAAATAGATGATATTGCGGCTATGGTGATTTTAAAGTCTTGGATTGAAAATAATGAGCATTCCTAAAAGTTTTATTGATCAAATCATCGATCAAACCAATATTGTCGACGTAGTAGGTAGGAGACTTCAACTTACAAAAAAAGGAGATAATTACTGGTGTTTGTGTCCATTTCATGACGATAAAAATCCTTCTATGGCGGTCAATGAAACAAAGCAATTTTACTATTGCTTTGTTTGTCAGGAATCTGGAAATGCAGTAAATTTTTTACGTAAATATGAAAATCTAGACTTTGTTGATGCAATCGAAACCCTTGCATCATCATTAGGCCTAGAGGTGCCTTATGAAAAATCATCAAACACAAATTTTGATAACGATGTTTCATACGAAATGCTGAAGTTAGCAAAGGATCATTATCTTAAAAGCTTTTTAAGTGCAAAAAGTGCGCAAGCATATATTGAGGGAAGGGGGATTTCTTCAAAAACACGAGAAGTGTTCGACATTGGATACGTACCAGATGTATGGGATTTCATTCTTGAAAAATTTAAAAATAAGTTCTCATCAAAGGATCTTGATGACTCAGGATTATTTATCAAAAAAGAAAATAAGATGTATGACAGGTTTAGAGGGAGAATTATTTTCCCCATCCAAGATATCAAAGGCAGATATGTTGGCTTTGGCGGCAGAATTATTGATAAAGGTGAACCAAAATATCTCAACTCTCCAGAAACTAAATTTTTTAACAAATCCAATGAACTTTTTGGCCTTTATCAAGCAAAACAAGCTCAAGCAACAGAATCTTTAATTGTGGTTGAAGGATACATGGATGTAATCAGCTTGCATCAATTTGGATTTCATAATGCTGTAGCTACGCTTGGAACAGCAGTTACCCGTAGTCATGTCACAAAACTCCTACGCTATACAAAAAAAATATTTTTTGCTTTTGATGGAGATCAAGCTGGCTTGAAAGCTGCATGGAAAGCTTTGATTAATATTTTTCCTATATTAAGAGAGGATATCGATGTGAGATTTATTTTCTTTGAGCAAGATAAAGATCCAGATACTTATTTGAAAGAACATGGAGCCGACGGATTTAAGCGATTGCTAACTGAATCAATTACTATTTCAGATTATTTCTTTTCAAAAGTGAAAGATTTTAATCTTGAGAAGGTGGAAGGTCGTGCTCAGGCACTTAGTTTCGCAATGCCATGTATACAAAGTATTAATCATGTGATCATTAAAAACGTGTATTTATCTGAAGTAGCAAAGCTTTGTGGTGTGAGTGTGGATGAATTGGATAAAAGTTCACAAGAGCCTCATTCCAATAAACCTGAAATTAAAGCAGATGCAGCTAAAAAAGACATCAAAGTTAAAGCAATGATAAATATTTTTCAGGCAATTATTTTATTTCCAAGACTTGCTTCGCATGAATCACTTCAGTTACTTCAACAAAAGGAAAATTTTAAGTTCCTAGAGGAAATAATTAGCGCTTATAAAAATAATGCAGATATAAGACCTGCAAGCATAGTAGAAATAATTTCAAATGATTCGATAAAAAGCCTATTTAGTCAGGCCACTGTCAATGATTTAAATGTTAGCGAGGAAAATGCTATCAAATTGATTGAAGATTGCGTTGATGTTTTATTAAAAAATCAAAAAGATAGAGAACAAATGCTAAAAGATAAGTATAATAGCCAATCGATTTCGGCATCTGAGAGGAGAGAGTTGCAAAAGCTAATACTAATGAAAGATCAATTAGATACAGATGATAAAGCATTGCTAACTGAACTTAGCTCAAAAAAGAATTGAAAATTTAAATATTAAATCTATATAAAGTAGAAGAGGTATGTGTGGAAAAGTTTAAAAAACAAGGGTCAAAAATATCAGAATTGATAGACAAGGGTAGAGAACAAGGCTACCTAACTTATGCTGATGTAAATGACCATCTACCTGAAGATATATCAGATCCGGATCAGGTCGATGAAATCATTGGCATGATCAATGATTTGGGTCTCCAAGTCCATGAAACTGCACCTGACGCAGATACTTTGATGCTATCTGAGTCCTCAGATGATGACGATGACATTGCTCTTGAGCAAGCTGCTGAGGCCTTAGCAGCCGTAGAAAATGAAAAGGGGCGCACCACAGATCCCGTCAGGATGTATATGCGAGAGATGGGTACAGTTGATTTGCTGACCAGAGATGGGGAAATTGAAATTGCCAAAAGGATTGAAGAGGGCATGCGTGATTTGCTGTCCGCTGGTGTGCAATATCCAAAGATTGTTGAATACGTCATAGATTTTTACCAAAAGATAAAAGATGGTGAAAGAAAACTTAATGAACTTATGACAGGCTTTCTTGAAGAGATGGAAGAGGTGCCTTCTGCAGGACCTGGTACTGAGAAAGCTCAAGCTATTGAGGAAAGCGATGAAGAAGAGGATACAGGGCCTGATTTAAAAGAAGTGCAACGCAGGATGACCAATATTAAAAGACAATATAATAAAACACTTAAAGTCTTAGAGAAAAAAGGTAGAGCTGCAAAAGAAACTAAAGACCAATTTGAAAAATTAGGAGAAATATTTAAGTTTATAAAATTCTCACCGAAAATGTTTGAGGATTTGTCATACATTGCGCGTAGAGATTTAATTGCTATACGCAATCATGAAAAAAATATTCAATTTTTGTTAGTAAGACAGTCCAGGATACCAAGAAAGGATTTTCTTGAATCATTTCCATCCAATGCCACAAAAATTAAATGGATTGATACGCTCATTAAGAATAAAAAATATTCAAATTCAAAAAAACAACTCGAAGATGTCAAAGCTGATGTTGTGATCGCTCAAAAATCAATGAAAGCAATTGAGGATCGTTTGGGCATGAGCATTAAAGATATTAAAGAAATCAACCGCGCCATGTCTATGGGTGAAACGAAAATGAGGCGTGCTAAAAAAGATATGGTTGAGGCAAATTTAAGGCTTGTGATATCGATTGCAAAAAAATATACCAACCGAGGCTTACAATTCTTGGATCTCATTCAGGAAGGTAACATTGGTTTAATGAAGGCAGTTGATAAGTTTGAATACAGAAGAGGTTATAAGTTTTCAACTTACGCAACTTGGTGGATCAGACAGGCTATTACCCGTTCAATCGCAGACCAAGCCAGAACCATCAGAATACCAGTCCACATGATTGAGACGATTAATAAACTCAATAGAGTTTCGAGGCAAATGATGCAAGATATGGGTAGAGAACCTACACCTGAAGAATTAAGCAAAGAGCTTGATATGCCAGAAGATAAAGTTCGTAAAGTACTCAAGATTGCAAAAGAACCTATTTCTATGGAGACTCCAATTGGCGATGATGAGGATTCTAACTTGGGAGACTTTATTGAGGACACAGTTATTTCATCGCCGATTGAGAACGCTACAGAGGGCAGCCTTCACTTGGCAACAGATGACGTGCTCTCGTCACTAACTGCAAGAGAAGCTAAGGTTTTAAGAATGAGATTCGGCATCGGCATGAATACCGATCACACGTTGGAAGAAGTAGGTAAGCAGTTTGATGTTACAAGAGAGCGTATTCGACAGATTGAGGCTAAGGCTCTAAGAAAACTTAGACATCCATCGCGATCAAGTCATTTAAAAAGTTTCTTAGACGAGTAAACCATGCTGGAATTTTCTAACTTACCTGATTCAAGGCCTTATCAACTATTTCACCAGTATTACCAAGAAGCTGAGGCAGCCAATCAAGTACTTGCTTATGCATTTGCGGTCAGTTCATATAACCCAAGTACAAAGATCGTCGACAGTAGATTTGTTAACTTAAAATACATCGATGGTAATGACTGGATCTTTTTTACAAATTATAAGGGTCCAAAAGCACAAGCTTTTGAAGGCCACAATCAAATATCAGCTTTATTTAATTGGACTGCAACGCGGATGCAAATAAGAATTAAAGCAACCATTAAAAAAATAGATTTGATCAAGTCTGATGAGCATTTTAAGGGCAGAATCAAAGAAAAAAATGCTGTTGCAATTGCTTCTAATCAATCTCAAAAGATTGAAAGTTATGAGGCTATTGAGGAAAAATATAAAAAAGTTTTAGAAAACGAGGATCTGTCGAAAAGGCCGGATTATTGGGGTGGTTTTGCCTTTTCACCATTTTATATAGAGTTTTGGAATGGCAAAGATACACGACTGAATCATCGACAAGTTTTTGAATTGATTGATGAAGATTGGCAAGACTCTATCCTCCAGCCTTAAAATTAAGTAAGATAGCATTCCGGTCGGGCCTGTAGCTCAGTTGGTTAGAGCAGTGGACTCATAATCCATTGGTCGGAGGTTCGAGTCCTCCCGGGCCCACCATTTTCAAGTTTTTCCAAGGTTTTACTCATTTTCACAGGTGAGAACAGGCAATCTTCTGTTCATTAAAATTATTGACATGTAAACTATTTGTCACATATCATTCACATTAATGTCACAAAAAGGTTGCAAATGAAACAATTTAAACTTTATACATCATTATTGCTATGTACATTACTGTTTTCACCTTTAGCTTATTCTGATGCTAATATTTTTGCGTCAGCAAAGGAATTATTATCTATTGAAAAACCCTCTATAGAAGTTGAATACAATAACTCAAGTTTTATATCTACTTGTCCATTAGGATCAATAGGGTGTTTTACATCTGCTGAGGGTGGCAAAATTATTTTGAGTGAAGAAATTCCTGCTAGACATCATGATGTTATATTGCTGGGATTGTATTCAGATTATTTGCAGTACGCTCACTCAAGAACAATAGATGAACTCAGAACCTGTGAGGTAAAAGTTGCCTACTTACATCAAATCAGCAATACAAGATTGGCTAATTTATATAAAGGTCAATGCGATAGCCTTTTTAAAGGTAAGTTATTAGTTCTAAGATAAAAACTAAAACCTCTGTTGGCTCTCATTCAATTATTTTTAACCAAAATAATCAACGTATTTCTTTTTATAAAAATAATTTAACACTCTATAGTATTCTCCCATTTCAGGCTCATCACCAACTCTATGCATATTCCAAACAAAGTCATGAGCTTCCTGTTCAATTTCATCTAGGATTGCTCTAGGTAATTCAGGTGATCTAGTAGTTGGAAAGAAATATTCTCTTGAATAGTCAAATGATTTTTCAATTGCCCAAAAGATAAATTCTAAAAGTGCTGAGCCAACTACTATAAAAATGAAGAAGAAAATTAGGTAAGAAATTGCACTCATGTGAACATTTTATTGCCTAACTTGTGCGTAAACTTTACTTGTCCCATCTTTGAATAGAATAAGCACATCATAAGGTGTAAATC
>ENA-OSEY01000183-OSEY01000183.1-marine-metagenome-genome-assembly--contig:-NODE-183-length-46167-cov-10.836906_pt1 | contig 46167 bp, 48 predicted proteins | sample MGYA00248465_ERZ534230 | MGnify/ENA primary metagenome ERZ534230 (study PRJEB26409, sample SAMN06344110) | marine metagenome | isolation source: Sea water from surface | place: Atlantic Ocean:Southern... | reverse complement strand
TTCATAAGAAACTCTCGTCCTCTCATTACTCCAAACCTAGGCCGTATTTCATCTCTAAATTTTGTCTGGATTTGATATAAAGTTAAAGGTAAAGACTTATAACTTGTTAAATTCTTCTTTACTAACTCAGTAATAATCTCTTCATGTGTTGGACCTAAACAAAATTCTCTATCATGCCGATCACTCAATCTCATAAGCTCAGGCCCATACTTTTCCCATCTCTCTGTTTGATCCCAAAGTTCTCTAGGTTGTAATACAGGCATAAATATTTCCTGAGCAGAAATATCATTCATGTGCTGACGAACTATATACTCAACTTTTTTGAGAACTTTTAGTCCTAGTGGTAACCAATTATAAATTCCAGACGCCACTTTTCTAATCATGCCAGATCTCAACATTAATTGATGACTGATGATTTCTGCATCTTGAGGCGTATCTTTGATTGTTGGAATGAATCCTTTTGATGTTAGCATTTTGAATAAAACATATTTATATAGTTTATAATTCTAGGTTTTTTAAGGATTTTATGCCAATTTATGAGTACAAATGTTCAGATTGTTTGCATCAATTTGAAAAGATCCAGAAATTTAGTGAACAATCAATCAAAACTTGTCCTGTATGCAATAAAGATACTGTTTCTAAACTAATATCTGCACCATCATTTAGGCTAAAAGGATCTGGATGGTATGAAACAGATTTCAAAACATCTAATAAAAAGAATATAGTAAAGAATGAGAAAACAAATGAGGTTTTGGCAAATAAGAGCGACTCAAAAAAAAATGAGCAGAAAAAAGGCTCATCTAACAAAAATAGTAAGTCATGAGAGATATTTATTGCGGTCAGATAACTAAAGACTTCATTGGCAAGAAACTAAGTTTATGTGGTTGGATCCATAGACGAAGAGATCATGGTGGAATTATCTTTATTGATTTAAGGGATTACACAGGCATCGTTCAACTGGTTTTTAATCCAGACCAAAGAAATAACTTTGAAATTGCAGATCATTGTAGAAATGAATTTGTTTTACGAGTAGTCGGAGAAGTTTCGTCTAGATCTAGCGACACGATCAATAAAAATATGAAAACTGGCGAAATCGAGGTATGTGTAGAAGAAATTGAAGTCTTGAGTAAATCTGAGACTCCTGCATTTCCGCTGGATGATTTTCAGGATGTTGGCGAGGAAGCTAGATTAAAAAACAGAATATTAGATTTAAGGCGCCCTGAAGTGAATGAAAGACTTATTTCAAGGTCAAAAATCACATCTTTTATAAGATCGTTTCTTGAAGAAGATGGCTTCAATGAATTTGAGACACCAATTTTAACAAAAGCAACTCCAGAAGGAGCCAGGGATTATGTCGTTCCAAGTAGGTTAAATAATGGTGAATTTTATGCATTGCCGCAATCACCTCAACTTTTTAAACAGATGCTAATGATTGGTGGATTGGAAAAATATTATCAAATAGCTAGATGTTTTAGGGATGAAGATTTAAGAGCTGATAGACAACCTGAATTCACTCAAATCGATATAGAAGCTTCATTTGTGAATGAAGAAGCAATTTTAGATCTTACAACCAGATTGGTTAGTGACTTGTTCAAAGAGTTTGCTAATTGTAGTCTTCAAGAATTTGAAACACTCACTTATGAGAATGCTATTAGAAAATTTGGTTGTGATAAACCCGATTTGCGAATACCTTTATTTCTTGAGGATATTAAGAGTCTTGTTAAAGATCAAGAATTTAAGGTATTTTCAGATCCAGCCAATGATGAAAATTCAAGGGTTGTAGCACTCAGAATTCCAAATGGCGCAAAATTCACGAGAGCTAAAATCGATGAGTATACTAATTTTGTTGCAAAATTGGGTGCAAAAGGGCTTGCTTACATCAAGATTAATACTTTAGATGATATGCAATCGCCAATACTAAAATTCATTGAAGGTGAATGTACAAGTGCAATAGTAAAGCAAGTTAATGCGACTGAAGGGGACCTTATCTTTTTTGGAGCAGGAACTTCTGATGTCGTGAACCTATCAATGAGCTCATTGATTAAAAAAATTGCAGAAGATCATAATTTATATGTAAAAGATTGGGCACCTGTATGGATAGTTGATTTTCCGATGTTTGAAAGAAATAGTGAAGGTAACCTTACGTCTCTTCATCATCCTTTTACTTTACCTAAATCTAAGATCGAAGATTTTATTAACAGTCCGGAAAGTTCTTTGGCTCATGCATATGATTTAGTGCTCAATGGTTATGAAATTGGAGGAGGCTCTCTTAGAGTGAATGAAATTAACATACAAAGGGAGATATTTAATATTTTGGGAATATCTGAGGATGAAGCAGAAGAGAAGTTTGGTTTTTTCTTAAGATCACTAGCAATTGGTGCACCACCTCATGGAGGAATTGCTCTTGGTCTAGATAGAATTGTCATGTTGCTAACAAATACTTCTAATATTAGAGATGTAATTGCATTTCCTAAAACTCAATCTGCAGCATGCATACTCACTGATGCACCAAGTAATATCTCAAATGAACAAATGCTTGAACTAGGTATTAAAATATTAGACGAGGATAAATAATGGCCGGTCATTCAAAATGGGCAAACATTAAACATAGAAAAGCTCGTCAAGATGCGAAAAGGGGAAAGATCTATACAAAACTAATTAGAGAGCTCACAGTCGCAGCGAAACAGGGAGATGAACCAAATGATAATCCTAGATTGAGATTGGCTCTTGAAAGGGCAAATTCAGAGAATATGCCGAAAGACACTATAAAGAGAGCCATTGAGAGGGGAGCAGGAAAAGGCGAAGCTTCCAATCTTGAAGAAGTCATTTATGAGGGATATGGTCCTGGGGGAGTTGCAATTTTAATTGAAGCTATGACGGACAATAGAAATAGAACTGTTGCTGAAGTAAGACATGCTTTTACAAAATATGGAGGAAACTTAGGCACTGATGGCTCGGTGGCATATATATTCAAAAAAATTGGAGAAATTTATGTTTCGAGTGACTCAGATGAGGAAAAACTTTTCGAAGCTGTTATCGAAAATGGTGGAGATGATGTGGAAAAAAATGATGATAGTTTTAGAATTACTTCTTCACCTGCCGATTTTGAGAAATTGCTCAATGCACTTAAAAAAGAGAACTTTTCTGTAATAAATGCTGAATTGTCGATGAAACCTGATAATACTATTGATTTAGATCATGAAACAGCTGAAAAATTATTGAAGATACTCGATTTTATTGATGAGATTGAAGATGTTCAAGAGGTTTATTCAAATGGTGGCTTCCCAGATGATTTTAAAATTGATTGAATAAGCAATGATAAATTCAAGAAACAAAGGAGCAAATTTTGAGAGAGAAATTGGAAACCTGCTTGTGGAAAAGCTGCAATTAAAACATCCTGTAAAAAGAATTCTTGAGCAAACTCGAACTAAACAATTACCTGATCTAAGATTGGGTAGATGGTCAATAGAGTGCAAAAGGTATGGTGATGGTAGTGAGCCACTAGATGAGTGGTGGGATCAGGTTAAGGATGCTGCAGGAGATACTCTCTTTCCAGCACTTGTGTACAAATTTAATAGAAAGCCCATCAAAGTTAGGATTGAGGCATGCATGCTTGCTGAGTCTTTAAAAGATAAAAGTCTCACTATAGATTTGAGTTTTAACGATTTTACTCAAGTCCTCCAAGAGTTATATATTGATGATATTAATTCTCATAATTCTGAAAATGAGATGCAATAATTTCAATATTAAGGTTTTTGTTGAGGATACTGATTTCCAGGGTTATGTCTATCATGCGAATTATCTAAAATATTTTGAAAGAGCCAGATCACAATTTCTAAATGACTATGATATTTCTCAAGTTGATGAACAAACCAAAGGCTTATTTGTTATCAAAGATTTATTTATTAAATATGTAACTCCCGCAAAATTGGAAAATGAACTCATTGTAATTACTGACGTTAGCCTAAAGTCAAAGGCAAGGTTAGAATTTAATCAAAATATGTTATTTTCAAAAAATACTCAATTATGTTGCGAAGCTAGAATTGATGTTTGCTATGTCGATAAGCAATCTAAGAAACCTATAGCATTTGATGATAGACTCCTTGAGGTAATTAAAAATGGGTGAAATTTCTGTAATAGAGCTATTTTTTCAAGCAACTCTTGTTGTGAAGCTCGTGATACTTATTTTGATAATTGCATCAGTGCTAACATGGCTAATAATTTTTGAGAGAAATTTATACTTCAAAAACTTCAAAAAAAATTCAGATTTCTTTGAAGAAAACTTTATTGCTACTAATGATTTAGAAATCACATTTTCTCAATTGAAAGATCTTGATCAGAATTCTTTATTTGGGAAATCAAATGTATTTTTTACAGCCTTTGCTGAGTACAAATTATGTAAAGAAAATGATTTAAAAAATCATGAAGCATATTCAAATATTGAAAGATCAATTCGCATTGCACTTTCAAAAGATGCAGATGAACATAATAAGCATCTTTTTTTTCTCGCAAATGTTGGTTCCGTAAGTCCATACATTGGATTGTTTGGAACAGTTATAGGTATTGTAAATGCGTTCTTTGGACTGTCTGATGCATCTCAAGCAACCATAAATGCAGTTGCACCAGGGATTTCAGAGGCATTGATTGCAACAGCATTAGGTTTATTTGCTGCAATTCCAGCAGTTATAGCATTCAATAGGTTCACAGCTTTTTCAAATGACTTAATCAGATTTGACTCAATCTTTGGTGAACAATTGATAAGTAGATTTACTCATTTAGATACGAAATAGCACCTTGATTTATAATCCCATAGATAATAAAAAGCTCCAATCTGATATAAATATAGTTCCTTACATTGACGTTATGTTGGTGTTACTGATTATTTTTATGATCTTGTCACCTCTTTTAATTCAGGGTGTTGATGTTAATTTACCGGAAACTGATACTACCAAGATGTCAATCGAAAGTGAGCCAATGGTTATATCTATTGATTCAAATGGGCAATATTTTCTTAATTTGGGAGATGATGCAGTGTCAATATCTCTTGAAGAAATTAAATCAAAAGTACAAATAATATTTACAGCTAATCCTGAAATTGAAGTAGTACTTAAAAGTGATTCAAAGGTAGAATTTGATTACGTTGCCAAGGCCTTAGCAAGTATTCAAAGTGTTGGAGTTGAAAAAGTAGGGATTATCACAACTGGATATGCAGACCAAATTTAGGTATTTAAACGCTTCCTTATTGAGCTTCATAATGCATGCTGCAATCGTAATATATTTTTACTCTACTGCTTCATTTCAGACTTCAACAAATCTCTTAACAAAACCTGTTTATGTTGACATTACCTTTGAATTACCGAAAGCATCCGAACCACCTGAAAATCAAAAAAAAGAAATTTCTCAAATTGATCCAAAAATGCTACTTGATGATGCCCCAGCTTCAATAAATATTAATGAATTGTCAAAATTATCAGATATATCTGAGTTGATAAGGGAAGAAAAAATTAAATCAGAATTTGATAATGATCAAATAGTTGCTTTTTTTGCACAAAGGATCATATCTGAGATAGAGAATGCTTGGATCAAGCCAAAAAACATACCTAATTTGCTTAATTGCGATCTAAAAATTCAAGTTGATAGAAATGGTCAAATTACAAAATCAGAGCTTGTAAAAAGTAGTGGAAATTTCAGATTTGATAATTCATCTCTCACGGCAGTCACTAGAGTTAATCGATTTAGTTTTTTTAATGAGATTTCAGATGATATGTACCTCAACAATTTCAAAATTATTTTTTTGAATTTCAATCCATATGAATAAAGTAGCTCTATTCTCTGCACTGTTTTTTTCAGTATGTGGTTTATCTGATTTGAGGTTAGAAATAAAAAAAGGAACGATTGATCCAATCAATATTGCTATATATGAGATTAATAATAAATCAAATATATCAAAAACTATAGGTGATGTGCTGAGAGGTGACTTGATAAGAACAGGAGAGTTTAAAATCATTGATGGAGTTGAAATTGTGCAATTATTTGATGAAAAATCAGTTTTCAATTTCAAGGGTTGGAAAATGCTCAATCTAGATTATGTAGTGATTCCTGAGATTGATTTTCCAGATAACAGTTCTGTTAATTTACGATATAGAGTTTTTGATGTCGTTTTGGAAAAAGAAATTAGAGCATCGAAGATTTTTGGACTAAGATCAAACTTAAGGCAGATAGGACATTTTGCGAGTGATGGTATTTTTGAATCGATATTGGGTTTTCCAGGAGTTGCATCAACTAAAATTATGTATGTGAATTACTCCAATTTTAATGATGAGGAAACATATAAGTTATTTATATCTGATAGTGATGGATTTAATAGGAAATTGCTCTTACAAAGCCCATATCCAATTATTTCACCTGCATGGTCTCCGGATTCAAAGGAAGTGGCATATGTTTCTTTTGAAACTGGCAAAGCAAGTGTTTATATCCAAAATGTATCAACAGGAAGAAGAAATTTAGTTTTAAAAAAGAATACTCAAGTAAGTTCGCCATCGTGGTCGCCAAATGGCAAATTCTTAGCTATTACAATTCATGAAGGTGGAAACCCTGAGATATATATTCTAAAGCTTAAAGATAAGTCACTCACAAGACTTACAAATCATTATTCCATAGATACTGAGGCAAATTGGTCCGCAAAGGGAAATAAGATTATGTTTACATCTAGTCGATCTGGAACGCCTCAATTATATGAGATCAACCTTAGGAGCATCGGCAAAAATCCAAAAAGAATAACTTATGAAGGTGACTATAACGCTCGTGGGAGCTACCTTCCAGATGGAAATGGATATGTATTTGTTCATAGGTCTTCTGAAGGAAATTTTCATATCGCGTTAAAGTATAGAAGAGAAAGTTTTGCAAGGATTTTAACTGAAGCTCGACTCGATGAATCTCCAAGTGTTTCTCCTAATGGAAGTATGATAGTCTATGCAGTATCAGAGGATGGTATTAATAAGTTGTCTATTTTAAATATTAATGGAGCTCAATTTGATTTACCATCATCCGAGGGAATGGTGAGGGAGCCGGCTTGGTCTGGCCTTGTAAGGTAAATATTTAAGGATGTAAATATGTTAAAAATCTCTTCTAAATGTATGTATTTTCTTCAAGTTTCAATAATAGCTTTTATGTTGTCTGCATGTTCAAGCTTAAAAATCACTGATGAGATCGTCCCATCAGATGGTGTTCAAGGAATAACTATTTCAAAAAAATCAAAAGCTACACAAATAATTCTTGATTCAGCAACTATATATTTTGAGTATGATTCCTCAAGACTTTCTTCTGAATCAATCAAGACTTTGAAAGATGTCGTAGAGTTAATGAAAACAGATAAAGCTATGACATTATCGCTTCAGGGTCATGCTGATGAGAGGGGGACTCGAGAATATAATTTAGCATTGGGTCAAAGAAGGTCTGAATCAGTTTCTTCTTATTTAATTGCAAGTGGTCTCTCGAATTCTAGAATGGAAGCGATCAGTTATGGGGAAGAAAGACCATTAATTTTGGGATCAGATGAATCATCATGGCAAAAGAATAGACGGGTAGAAATAAAATAAATCGCTTTGTTTTTTAGAATCTTATTATTAATTTCCTGTATTCAATTTATTGATGCAAAAGATAATTCATCTGATATTCTTTTTTTGAAAATACAGCAGCTTGAAGATGAAATTGCTTCTTTAAGATCAGAATTAGAATCTCAGGCATATCTTATTGATCAACTTTCCAATAATAATGAGGATGTTACTGAAAATAATGAAAGCTCAAATCAGTTCACCCAAATTGATGATAAAATCAAAATTGATGGCATTTATGATCAGGCAATTCAGAGTTTAAATAAGCAAGATTATGCCGATGCCAAGGAAAAATTCAATTTTATTTACAAAAACTTTAGTAATAGTGAAAAAATTCCATTAAGCCTTTTTTGGATTGCAGAAATTTCTTTGTCAGAGACGAATATTAAAGAAGCTGAAAAAAATCTTATGCTTTTAATTCGTTTATACCCCGATCACTGGAGAACTCCATTAGCACATAAAAAGGTTGGGGATATTTTTTTGGCACAAGGCAATAAAAAGCTTGCTAAAGAGAAATACAAGTATGTCGTAAACTCGTTTCCTGATGATAATGCTGCATCTTTAGCCTTGCAGTTATTGGAAAATATGGAATAATCCCCATTTCTTTATTATATCTAAGAGGGTCGCTAGCTCAGTTGGTAGAGCAGTTGGCTTTTAACCAATTGGTCACAGGTTCGAATCCTGTGCGACCCACCAAGACTAGATGTTAAAATCATCATATGGACCACTTTTTTAAAAAATTTGGTTTTTCAAAAGCCTCAATTCTTTCGGGCATTTTTCTGGCTCTCATTCTTTGCTCGTGGTATAGCATTCGTTCAATAAGAAATGAAATGGCAGTACAAAATGTGGATTCTTTGCCATGGCTGCTAATGGCAGCAGCAATAGTTATGTTCTTAATGAACCCTATATATTCATGGGTTGCATCAAGAAGCAATCTAAAGAAAATTTTAACAATGTCATACTCTTTCTTTATATTAAATATTATTGCTTTAATAGGTATTTTTGAATTTGATTTGTTAAGTAATGAAAACTTTTCAAAAATGTTTTACGTTTGGGCTAATATTTACTCTTTTTTTACTGTCTCAATTTTTTGGGTAATCATCATAAATATCTTCAAGCATGAGTCAAATAATTATTATGGAATTATTTCGGCAGGTGGATCTATTGGTGCTTTTGCAGGAGCAACAGCTACAAGGTATTTTGCTGAATCATTTAACGAAAATGGAATATTATTATTTGGACTCTTTGCAATATCAATGTTAATTGTTGCAACCTTTCTTGGGCTAAAAATAATAGATGAGTTCAACAAAGATAATCAAAATACTAATAAAACAGGTGGTGGAAGTTTTGATTCTGTAAAAAATATATTTCTAGATAACCAAATCCGTAACATAGCAATTTTTATGCATCTTTGGCCAGCCTTGATGACTATTCACTGGATTACGTCAATAGGCATTATTGATGATTGGACTTCAGATAGCAGCACAAGGATTAATTTTTTTGGACTGATAGACCAAATTCAAATTCCACTCACATTAATAATACAGTTATTTGTATTCAATTTTTTTCTAAAATCTTTTGGGGCTAAAAATATATTGATATCTTATGGGTTCATTTTTGTCATTGTTTATATAGGGTACTTTTTCTTTCCATCAATTATATTTGTCGCTATTGCAACAATTATGCTTAGAGTTTTTGAGTATGGTATTAGCAAACCAACACGAGAAGTTGTTTTTAGTAAACTAAATCAAAACAATCGCACAAAATCAACAGTGATGGTAGAGACGTTTGTTGCAAGAGCAGGAGATTTATCTGGATCTGGATTTATTGCTGGAATGAAATATTTAACTCTTAGCTCATCTGTAGCACCACTTTTTGCAATTCCAATTGCGGGTGTTTTATCTTTCCTTGGGTATAAAATTTCAAAAAAGTGATTATGAATTTTTTTCTAAATTTTTTATTTCATCCATCTTTGAAAAAATTGTTTCAGTAACCTGGAAATTATTTTCAACTTTGCTGAGCGCAAATTTCAATTCATTTAAGGCTCTATCATATTGACCAAGCAAAATGAAATATTCGCCTTTGCTCAAGTGATAACCAATAATATTTTTTGCAGACCTTTGAATTTCTGATAGCAAAAACCATAAATCAGGATCATTATTTCTTTTGATAAGTTGATCACGCACAAGTTGCTCCGCAAAAAGAAACTCACCCTTAAATTCAAGTACTTTTGCTTTAAGAACAGAGGCGGGAAAATTATTTGGAGCAAGTTTAAGTATCTCATCTACTATCGATAAAGCCCTATCTAAGTCTCCATCATTAAAAAATATTTCGGCTTCAATAACTTTAAGTGTGATATTTTTAGGAAAATTTTCTAATAAAGTGCTAAGTATGTTTTTTGCTTCAGAAAATTTTTGGTTTTTTGATAGTACTGTTACGTATGAGATTGCATTTTGCACAGATGGATTTCTTGAATATTTTTGTTTAAAAAATGCTTCACTATTTAAATTCGAATTATGATATTGAGCTTCAATCCTCCCCTTGATAAATTGAAAATCTGGTGAGTTTGTCTTTCCGCCTACAATGCCAACCTGATCTACTGCATTAAATGCATCACTTATTCTTGAGGAAGTTACTGGATGTGTTAATAAAAATTCAGGGGGAAGATCACCGGACAATTTTCTCAGCTTAGCCATATTTTCAAACATTTCTCCCATTGAGCGAGGATCATATCCTGCATTTATAAGATTATTGAAACCGAATCTATCAGCTTCTCTTTCAAAGATCCTGCTATACCTTAATTGCTCTTGTGCTAATGCAGCAGGCCCAGCAATAAATGCTCCTGGATTATTTGAAATGATTGCCAATGCAATACTTGAAATTAAAACTAAAGCAGATGCTAGATTTGTATCTTGCCCTCTGAGAATTCCTCTCGCAAAATGTCTTTGGCTTACATGAGCTAATTCATGAGCTATTACTGAAGCAAATTGAGCTTCATTTTCTGCATGTATAAATAACCCAGCATTAACCCCAATTACTCCTCCTGGTGCCGCAAAGGCATTGAGTGATCTATCATCAATTATCACCAACTTAAAATCACGATCCTGGACAAGAGATGTTTCTGAAATTTTATATATTAACAATTCAGTAAATTCTTGAATAAGAGCGTCATTGACCAAAGGTGCTTGCGCATATATTTGTTTTAGAAATTGCGTACCAATCTGTTTTTCTTGCTCAAGAGAAACAACTCCGGAAACTCTATCTCCAATTGCTGGAATAGAATTTTTAATATCTTGAGAGTACACATGACTAATCAAAAGACATGTAATAACGAAAAATTTATTAATCTTAAAACTCATTTTTTAAATCAAAATTAACATCTTGAATAATAATACTTTAATATATGAAAATAAAATTTAAGAAATGTTTGAAGATTTTAACAATTTGTTTAAAAGAGTTTTTTCTAATGAAGAAACAATTTTCTTTGCACTGTTACTATTAGTAGTAATTAGCCTTGTTTTTTTTATTGGTAATGTATTAACTCCTTTCATAATAAGTATTATATTTGCTTATTTATTGGTTGGACTTCAGGTACGATTCGAAAACTTTGGGATGCCGGATTGGTTATCACTTACGATTACATATGGCTTATTTATTTTAATTTTTGGTTTATTATTTTTATGGCTTGTGCCATTACTTGTTCAACAAATTCAAACTCTAGTTGTTGAATTACCCAATTGGTTTACATCCCTGAGACAATATATTGCTGCCATACCTACAATTTATCCAGATTTAGTTACCTCTGATCAAATTAGATCAATATTGCAAAACCTTTCTAATCAGTTATCACAAATCTCACAGGATTTTTTAAGCTATTCAATAGCAGGTATTCAAAATACTGTATCAATAACAATCAATCTCATCATGCTACCAATTTTAGTATTCTTTTTATTATTCGACAGGAAGTCTGTAATAAATTCATTTTTGGCATTATTACCAAAAAATAGACCTATGTTATCTAATATTTGGGATGAAATGGATGATCAATTGAGTAATTACGTACGAGGTAAAACTATCGAAATAATTATTGTAGGAGTTGTAGCTGCAATAATATTTTCTATATTTGGTCTACCTTACACAGCACTATTATCTGTGATGGTAGGTTTCTCAGTCCTAATTCCTTTTTTAGGTGCAATAATTGCAACTATACCTGTGATGATAGTTGGCTTTTTTGAATTTGGAATATCATTTGAATTTTGGATGCTGTTTCTCTCATACACCATACTGCAAATGCTTGATGGAAATGTTTTAGTTCCAGTTTTATTTTCTGATGCAGTGAAATTACATCCTTTTTTTATAATCCTAGCGGTTTTCGTATTTGGTGGAATATTCGGATTTTGGGGAGTCTTTTTTGCAATTCCAATGGCAACATTTATAAAAGCAGTTTGGAACGCTTGGCCTTCCTCAACTAGCTAATTTCTTCTACAGCAGAAAGCACTTCATCTACGTGTCCTTTAACTTTGACTTTTCTCCATTCTTTCACAACTTTTTGTTTTTTATCAATTAAAAAAGTACTTCTATCAACTCCCATATATTCTTTGCCATACATTGATTTCATCTGCATCACATCAAAAGCCTTGCACATTTTTTCATCTGGATCTGATAATAAATCAAATGGAAATTCTTGTTTTGCTTTGAAATTCTCATGAGACTTCAATGAATCTCTTGATACACCTAAAATATCAGTATCGAGACTTTGGAATTTTTTATAATTATCCCTAAAATCCTGACCTTCTAAAGTGCAGCCTGGAGTACTATCTTTGGGATAAAAATAAATTATAAGATTTCTTCCTTTAAAATCTTCGCTACTGATTGTCTTGTCACCTGTTGCTTTAAGCTTAAATTTTGGTATCGTTTTATCTTTAAAACTCTTGGGCATTCTATCTCCTATAATGATTATTACTATTCTCAACATAAATAAAGCATCATGCAAGATTTAAGTGGTAGTTTTGTAGCTTTAGTAACACCAATGTTTGAAAATGGTGATATTGACTATGTCTCTCTTAAAAATCTTATAGACTGGCATTTTCACTCTGGAACAGATGGCATAGTGTCAGTTGGCACAACTGGAGAATCTGCGACTATCAATTTTAACGATCATCATGATGTTCTCAAAGAAACTCTGAACATCATTAATGGAAGAATGATCGCCATCGCAGGAACTGGGGCTAATTCAACTGAAGAGGCAAAGGACTTATCCCTCGAAGCCGAGAGGATAGGTTATAAATATTCACTTTCAGTAACTCCTTATTACAATAAACCCACTCAAAAAGGATTGATTGAACATTATGAATACATCACTGGTAAATCAGAAATATCACAAATCCTTTACAATGTGCCTTCAAGAACAGCATGTGATATGGAGCCATCAACAGTTGGCAAATTATCTGAAAATCCTAAAATAATTGGAATAAAAGAGGCTTTATGTGATGTAAATAGATTTAAGGAGTTAATATCTATCTCAAAAAGTGTTTCTGATAAACATTTCAGCATTTTGTCCGGAGACGATCCATCTTTTGTTGATTTTATGTCATTAGGAGCTCATGGAGTAATATCTGTTGCTGCAAATCTAATACCGAGTAAAATTAAGGAAATATGTGAGTTGTTGATGAATAATCATTACAAGCAAGCTAAAGAAATTGATGCAAATAACAGGAAGCTCTATGAACTTTTATTTGTTGAATCAAATCCAATACCAATAAAATGGGCTCTTAGCGAATTAAAAATGATTCAAAATGGCATAAGATTGCCACTTACTAGCTTAAGCTCTGAATATCATGAGGAATTCTCATCACTAATATCAAAGATCAGTAGTTAATGAAAAATTTTATTATAGTTATTCTAAGTACCTGTTTTATTGGCTGTTCGTACATCAGTGGTCCAAATGGTTTATTTCCAGATAATAGCGATGATTTTTTTAAAGAAGATCTTAGTGAGGATTTAATAACTGATGATAATAAAATCTCCAAAGATGATCACTATCCTGTTTTTGCAGCTGGTGAATTTCAGAAAGAAGCAATCGAAACACCCAAGCCAAGGCAAATATTTTCCTCAAGCGAAAGTAAAGAGGTTCAATTAAGAAGGCTAGGGGAACTTTTATGGGTATACGTCGAAGCCTTGCCCTCAACAACTTGGCCAATAACGAAATCCTTTTTAGAGACTTCGGAGTATGATTTAGTAAATTTTAATCCAGAAATAGGCACGTTCTTGGTTAACTATGATGATGATGTTGAGATGAAGGTAATTATTGAGCATGGCATAAAAGAATCATCGACTGAAATATTTCTTCAATTTTTTGATACCAATGACAGTCCACTCCAGGAACCAATTTGGATTACTAGATCTCAAGCAGAGCTAGAAAAACTTGTGGAGTATATCGCTGAATCTGTTGATAGCTTTTCTGGAACATCACTCGCAGCTCAATCTCTTAATGATAAAAAGAAGGCAGTTATTTTTAACTTGGATGATCAGACTGTGATTGAGCTCAATTTGGGATTCAATAGAGCATGGTCAGCAGTGTTAAGAGCATTAAATAATGGAGAAATCTTCATTACTGATAGAGATAGAGAAGAGGGTTATTTTTTGGTTTCATTTGATGTTACAGCAAATCAATCAAGTTGGTTTTCTTTTTTAAATTTTGCAGCTGATGATAATGCAGTTGCACTAAAAGGAAAATCAGATTATAAAATAATACTTAAGACCATTGATAATAAAACAAGCATATCAGCTGAGAATCTTAATGAAGTTGATGGAAGTACCGAAGCCTTGTTATCAAAAATTAATGAGTTATTGAGCTAAATATGGAAAAAATTAATCAAATTACTACTGGTAAAGCTAAATCTCTCTATACAACTAATGATGAACAATATTTAGTTATGGAGTTTAGGGACGATACATCTGCATTTGATGGAAAGAAAACGGCTGCTCTTGAAAACAAAGGTAAAGTTAATAATCAGTTCAATGCTTTTATTATGGAATTTCTCTCCACAAAAGAAATAAATACACATTTCATCAAGCTTTTATCAAATAACGAATCACTTGTTCGTAATCTTGATATGTTTCCAATAGAGTGTGTTGTTAGAAATCGAGCTACCGGTTCATTATGTAAAAGACTTGGCATAGAAGATGGCTACATACTTGAAACTCCACTTTTTGAGTTTTTTTTAAAAGATGATGATTTAGGAGATCCTCTTATTAATGACAATCACATCATCTCTTTTGGATGGGCAACCAAAGAAGAACTTGGTGTAATGCAGTCAATTACTCTTAAAGTAAATGAAATTCTTGTGGATTTCTTTTCCGAGGCTAATCTTTTGCTAATAGACTTTAAGCTAGAATTTGGTAAATTCAAAGATCAAATTATGCTTGGAGATGAATTCACTCCTGATGGTTGCAGGCTTTGGGATAAAGATACACTTAACAAAATGGATAAGGATCGATTCAGACAAGACCTTGGTAACGTCATAGAGACCTACGGTGAAGTTGCAGACAGGTTAGGCATGCAAATCAAACTTGACTAAAATACTCAAGTATTGATAATACACATGTGAAGTTAACTACAAAGAGCAAATATGCTGTTAATGCACTTACTGATTTAGCCTCTATCGGAAAAGATTTCCCCGTATGCTTAAAAGAAATTTCTTCAAGACAAAATATTGAACTAAATTATCTCGAGCAACTCTTTAGAAAACTTAGGATTGCAGGAATTGTTAAGAGTGTTAGAGGTCGACATGGAGGATACAAGTTTGCTATCACCCCAGCAAGTGTCTCTATAAAAGATATTATGGAGGCGGTAGAGGAAGATCTTGATGCAACACATTGCTCAGGTAAGAGGACTTGCATTGCTGGAAAAAGATGCAGTTCTCACGAATTGTGGAATGACTTAAATGAAGTAGTCCAAGATTATTTGAGCAGAATTTACATATTTGATCTTGTAGATTCACCTATTAATACCAATATAGATACTAAGGAAATTAACTAATGGCAAAAAAATTGAATTTACCTATTTACATGGATTATGCATCTACTACTCCCGTTGACCCAAGAGTAGCAGAAAAAATGTTGGCATTTATGACTTTAGATGGTGATTTTGGCAATCCTGCCTCAAGATCACATAAATATGGTTGGCAAGCTGAGAAAGCAGTTGAGGAAGCACGTTCTCATGTAGCAAATCTTGTTAATTGTGATCCACGTGAAATTGTTTGGACGTCTGGTGCCACGGAAGCAGACAATCTAGCGATAAAAGGTGTTGCTAATTTCTATGCATCCAGAGGCAAACATATTATCACCTCAAAGATTGAACATAAGGCTGTTTTAGATCCTTGCAGACAACTTGAAAGAGATGGATATGAGATTACTTACTTAGATCCAAATGAAAATGGATGCATCACCCTAGATTCAATAAAAGCAGCTATTCGCCCTGACACAATTCTCATTTCTATTATGCACATTAATAACGAGCTTGGCACAGTCAATGACATAAAATCAATTGGTTCATTTGCTAGAGAAAAAGGAATATTTTTTCATGTCGACGCTGCACAAAGTACTGGCAAGGTTGATATCGATCTTACAAACTTAGAGGTCGATTTGATGTCATTTTCGGCCCACAAGACTTATGGACCTAAGGGCATTGGTGCATTGTATGTTTCACGAAAGCCGAGAGTCAGGATTGAAGCTCAAATTCATGGCGGCGGTCACGAAAGAGGGATGAGATCTGGAACACTTGCTACACACCAAATAGTTGGAATGGGCGAGGCATTTAGGATTGCAAAAACTGAGATGAAATCAGATCTAAAAAAAATTAAAGGCTTTCACTCAAAATTTTTAGATGGAATAAAGGATATAGATGAGATTTATATCAATGGTGGATTAAATGATAAAGTTAATAATATATTGAATGTTAGCTTTGCATATGTTGAAGGCGAGTCATTAATAATGGCACTCAAAGATATTGCTGTTTCGTCTGGATCAGCATGTACATCAGCAAGCCTCGAACCATCTTACGTATTGAGAGCTCTCGGAAGAGAGGATGAGCTTGCTCATAGTTCAATAAGGTTTTCTTTTGGAAGATTTACTACTGAGGATGATATTAATCATACATTGTCAATTCTATCTAATGCTGTTGAAAGGTTAAGGGAGCTTTCACCTCTTTGGGAAATGCATTTGGACGGAATTGATATGAGCAAGGTAGAATGGAACACGCACTAGAAATGCGCAAAACTAATGGAGTAAATTATGGCTTACAGTAAAAAAGTAGTCGATAAATTTGAAAAGACATTAAATGAACCTGCAAAATTCAATGTTGGCAGATTCAATCCAAAAGACACTGATGTGGGAACGGGCATGGTCGGTGCTCCAGCCTGTGGAGATGTTATGAAACTTCAAATTAAATGCAAATTGGAAGGCAACCAACACGTAATAAGCGATGTTAAATTTAAGACATATGGTTGTGGTTCTGCAATAGCATCATCAAGTGAGCTTGTAGAGATGCTAATAGGTAAAACACTTGAGGAAGCAAAAGAAATAAAAAATAAAGATATCGCAGATGCACTTGAGCTACCTCCCATAAAGATACATTGTTCTGTTCTTGCTGAAGACTCCATCAAGCAGGCAATTGAGGATTTTGAACAAAAACAATAAGACTCAATGGAAAAATTTATACCAAATGGATTAAAGTTTTCTGATTCTGCGTTAAATCATTTTTCTTTAATGTTAGAAAATAACTCTGATATGAATGCCATCAGAATTGGTGTAAAAAAAGCAGGTTGCTCTGGATATGAATATTTCTTTGAATTTGCTGATAAACAATCTGAGGCTGATGAAGTTATAAATACAGGATCTTGCCAATTTTTCATTGATCAAAATAGTTTTAAATTTTTAAAAGGTAGCATGGTTGATTATGCAGAAGACGGCTTTAATAAGGGGATAAAATTCCATAATCCAAATGCAAAATCCGTATGTGGCTGTGGAGAAAGTTTTAATATTGATGACAATCAAGAAGCATCTAATACATCTCTCAAAAAAAAAATAAAAATACTTCCTCATGAAGAATATTGTCCTGAAGGCATAACATTTGAGATTAATAGTGAAGAAACAATCCTTGAAGCATGTCTAAGGAATGGCATCAGGATCGAACATGCTTGTGAAATGTCGTGCGCATGTACTACCTGCCATGTTATTGTTGAAAACGGATTTAATGCATTGGATGAGGCTACTGAAGAAGAGGAAGATTTATTAGATAAAGCATGGGGCCTAGAAGCAAATTCTCGATTAAGTTGCCAAGTTTATCCTAAAGACGAATTAACTGTTATTCGCATTCCAAAATATACACTTAATCAAGTTTCTGAAGAGCACTAATGATGAAGCTTGATTGGAATGATATCAATGATATCGCTATCAGCCTATTTGAAAAATTTCCTGACACTGATCCCCAGTGGATTGGTTTTCCTGATTTACATAAAAAAATTCTTGAGCTCAGTAATTTTGAAGGAGATCCTAATAAATCTAATGAAAAAATACTTGAAGCTATTCAAGCATTATGGATAGAGGAGTATAAATAATAATTTATAATACAAGTGGGGTTAACTATGAGTACTGAAAAAACACTATCTATTATTAAACCTGATGCGACATCAAGAAATATTATAGGAAAAATAATAAGTCGCTTTGAAGAGAATAATTTAAAGGTTTCAGCTCTAAAGTTAATACAATTAACGAAAGAAGATGCTGCTGCATTTTATAGTGAGCATAAAGGCAAGCCTTTTTTTGATAAGTTAGTGAGCTATATGATTTCATCTCCAATTGTTGTTCAGGTTCTTGAAGGAGAAAATGCTGTTAAAAGAAATAGAGAGCTAATGGGAGCTACAAATCCATCTGATGCTGAACCTGGCACTTTAAGATATGATTTTGCTGAATCTATCGATGCTAATGCCGTACATGGATCAGACTCAATAGAAAGTGCTGAACGAGAGATCAACTTCTTTTTTCAAGAAAAAGAAATATTTTGACTGATTACAAAAGAGCTGGAAGAAAGCTTAAAAGAGCTGGGGGAAAGCTTTATAAAAAGAGAAAAGACCTCAAACTAAGCTTAGAAGAAATATCCAGCAAAACTAAAATTAGTAAACAATATTTAAAAGCTCTTGAATCTGGAGATTATTCAATTTTTCCAGCTGACATTTTTGCTCGGGGTTATTTCAAACAGTACGCAAAATTCATTGGACTTGAAATCCCACCACCTGTAAAAAATAATAAAAATCAAGAAACTGAAATTGAAGTTCATATCAATACAAATTCAAATTTTGTACTAGGGTTCTCGATATTTATATTTTTTGCTTTAATGGTTGGAATCACCTTTTTAGATATAAATAATGACAACCTTTATTACAACGGTGGAAATGAAACCCATATCCAGCATATCGACCAAAAGAATCTAATGACTTTGAGCATTAAATTTCAAGAAGGTAGTTGGTTAATAATAAATTATGATGACGATTATGAGACACCTATCATTGATTCTTATTTCACTGCTGGAGAAGAGTACGAATTATTATTTGATGCCCCCATTTCACTCACACTGGACAATGCTCAAAGCACAACGGCTTTTTTGAATGGATTAGAAATTGATTTATCGGAAAATGTAAACAAATATAATAGTTCTACATTGGTAATTAATGATGGATAGAGTTGTAAAAGAGAGAAAGCTCACAAAACAAATTAAGGTTGGCAATGTGCCAGTTGGGGGATGCAGCCCAATCAGTATTCAATCCATGACAAACACAAATACTGAAGATGTGAAGTCGACAATCAAACAAGTGAATTTAATACAAGATGCTGGAGCCGATATTGTAAGAATTTCAGTACCAACTATGGATGCTGCTGGTGCGTTTAAGAAGATTAAATCTAAAGTTAAATTACCTGTTGTTGCAGATATACATTTTGATTACAAAATTGCACTTGCAGTAGCTGATTCAGCAGATTGCTTGAGAATAAACCCTGGAAATATAGGTAAAGCTGAGAAGATTAGAGAAGTTATAAATGCAGCCAAATCCAATGATATACCCATAAGAGTTGGTGTTAACGCAGGCTCTCTTGAAAAACATTTACAAAAAAAATATGGTGAACCAAATTCGGACGCTCTAGTAGAATCTGCAATGAAGCAAATTGATATTTTAGAAAAAAATAACTTTGATAACTTTAAGTTAAGCTTGAAGGCTTCAAATATTGATATGACTGTTGAAAGTTACCGAAAGATTTCTAAAAAAATTGATCAACCATTACATTTAGGTATTACCGAATCAGGAACATTTCGCGCAGGATCAGTAAAATCTTCAATTGGCATAGGAATGCTTTTGTCAGAGGGTATTGGGGATACGATTAGAATCTCACTTGCTTCGGATCCCGTCGACGAGGTTAAAGTTGGTTGGGATATTTTAAAATCCTTAAATCTTAGAAGTAGAGGTGTAAAAATTGTAGCCTGTCCAAGTTGTTCAAGGCAAAATTTTGATGTAATTAAAGTTGTTAATGAACTTGAGACAAGGTTGGAAGATATTTCAGAAGATATTGAGGTAGCAATCATTGGTTGTTATGTGAATGGCCCAGGAGAATCTAAAGTTGCCGATATTGGTCTAACAGGAGCTGCAAATAAAAGTTTATTGTATGTATCTGGTTCACCAAATAAGAAACTTGATAATTTAGATCTAGTAAATCAGCTAGAAAACGAAGTAAGAAACAAATTGGCAGAGAGGGCAACAGGAGCAAGCGATATTATTGCTGTCGGGTAAATGAAGTATAAATCTTTGAGAGGAATGAATGATCTTGTTGGAGACCAAGCCAAAAAATATAGTCTTGTTGAATCAAAGATCATCAGTTTGGTTAATAGTTATGGATTTGATGAGGTCAGAACACCACTTGCTGAAGTAACTGAGTTATTCGAACGCTCTATTGGCTCTTCAACTGATATCGTTAATAAAGAGCTTTATTCTTTTGAGGATAGAAATAATAAAAGTATTTCAATCAGACCTGAAGGTACAGCTGGAGTTGTTAGAGCATTAATAGAAAATGATCTTGATAGACATGGAATAGATGTTTGGTATTTGGGACCAATGTATAGATACGAAAGACCTCAAAAAGGAAGGCTTCGTCAATTCCAACAATTTGGAGTGGAAAGTTTAATTGATCAAGAAAAATCCTCTCAAGAAGAATTGATAAGGATGGAGTTAAAAGTCATTGGTTGCCTTTTAGATATTGTCGAGGTATTAAATATAAAAGATTTCAAGCTAGAAATTAATAATATTGGCTCCTCTGAAACTAAGAAAAAATATTCTAAAGAATTAGTAAGTTTTCTTGAAACAAACCTTGATAAGCTTTCAGACACTGAAAAGAATAGACTGAGCACAAATCCACTAAGAATATTAGATTCAAAAGATCCCATAACTAGAGATATTTTAAAATCAGCACCAGAATATACTGATTTTTTGAGTAAAGATGAGAAGCAACACCTTAGTAAATTGACTAATGCAATTGAAGAAAATTACATAAAACCTCATATCCAACAAAATCTTGTTAGGGGTCTTGATTATTATTCTGGGATTGTTTTCGAAGTTGTATGCAATGATCTTGGCGCGCAAAATGCTATTGCTGGAGGTGGTTTTTATAGTGAACTGTTTGAAGAGTTTGGTGGTAATAGTATCTCTGCTTTCGGTTTTGCAATGGGAATTGATAGATTAATGGATATAGCTAGCCCAGCAGAAGATAACGTTTTAAAAGTTTTTGTATTAGATGTTACTAAAGCTAGCTCAAATTTTGCAATTCAAGTTTTTAATAAAATTAAGATGCTTTCAAGCACAACTCAATTGTTCTTCCCACGCACGAAAGATTCTAGCCTAAAATCACTTTTACGGAATGTAAATAAAAAAAATGGCGACATTGCCATTATTGTAGGTGATGAGGAGGAGGCCAATAAAAAAGTGATCTGGAAAGATATGAAGAATGATACAGATCAAGAATTAATAACTTTAGATGAATTAGAAAATAAGTATACTAAGCTTTAATTTTATTACTGAAGATGGTTGAATACAGAACAGACGAAGAAAGAGTACAACTAATACTGGATTATTTTAATCAATACAAGTTGGCAATTATCAGCTTTTTATTGTTTGTGATTATTTCAGTTAGTGGCTACTTTTATGTAACTAACAACAACAAACAGCTAAATAGTGAAGCCTATTCACTTTACGTTCAATGGAATGAAAATAAGGACACTGCCTTGTTTGATAAATTGCAAGGTGATTATATTAATACCGGTTTTGCTCAATTAGCTTTGATCACAAGAGCCACTTTGTTAGCAAATGAAGGGAATATTGATGATAGTTTACGCTTGTTATATTTAGTTAAAGAAAACAGTGATGGTTTTTTTGGTAACGAATTTCTCAACTTTATTTCTAAAATCAATATTGCAAGATTAGAGTTATCAATGAAAAATTTTGAAAAGGCTCTGCTCATGCTTGAAAGTATTAACACCAATGAGGTTAATCCAACTGTAAAAATATTGATTGGCGACGCGCTTTTTGGTTCCCAAAGGTATGATTTAGCAAAAAAAGCTTATCTTGAAGCTCTTGAGCTTTCTCAAATTAATGAAGAGAAAGCAATTATTAAATCAAAACTTAATCAACTTGAGATAGAGCAATGAAGCACCTTTTATCATTATTAATAATTTCAATGATAACAGGCTGCTCAACATTGAATTTTTGGTCATCTGAAGAAGAAGATCTTGAAGAGCCAAGACCACTCCAAAGAATTGAAAATTTATTTAAATTAGACAGAATTTGGTCTAGGGGATTTAATTCTGACAATTCATTAGGTAATTACAGAATAGCATTTGATGGTGATGAAATTATTATTACGAATGAGGATGGTGATATATTTAATATTAATAAATTCAACGGTAAAGTTAATAATAAATACGAATTTGAGGTTGATGTTTCTGTCTCCGTTGCATTCGGCTTTAACAAAATAGTTCTAGCTGATAAAGATGGAATGATTTATTGTCTATCTGCTGCTAATAAAGATCTGATTTGGTCTCTCGATAGCGGAGCAGAAGTCTTATCAATTCCTGCAATTGATGCAAAAGCAGTTGTTGTGCATACTTCCGCAGGCCAGTTACTTGCTATAGATACAAATTCTGGATCATTGAATTGGTCATATAGATCTCAATTACCAAACCTAACAATAAGAGGTAACAGTACTCCTTTAATTGCTAATGACCAAGTTTTTGCTACCTTTGATAATGGAAGATTAGGTAGTTTTGACATAGCAACAGGATTTTCTCTTTTTGACGGCCCAATTTCATATAAAGAGGGGTCATCAGAATTAGAAAATTTGATTGATGCAGACTCAACTCCAGTAATTGAGGGCCCATTAGTTTTTGCAACAAATTATCAGGGAAGTCTAACTGGCTTTAGCATTCAAGAAGGAAGACCAGTACTGAGTATCAAGTCATCATCTTTTCATCCACCAGTGATTATGAGTAGAAACGTTGTAGTTATACAAGATTCTGGAGAGATATCATCTTTCTCCAATCAAACTTTAACACTTGATTGGGAAAACACAGATTATCTGAGAAGAAAACCATCTAATGCTGTCGATTATCAAGGTAATATTATATTTGGTGACGTTGAAGGTTTTGTTCATGTTATTGATGGATCGAATGGCAATACTATTGGAAGAATGAAAATTTCAAGTAATCCAATTAAGAATCTAGTTAAAAGAGGTAATGAAATTTATATTTTGGACTCTGAACTTAAACTTTTTGTAATCAATCGTGATGCTTGAAAATGACTTCCTCACTTGCAATTATTGGCCGACCAAATGTTGGCAAATCATCTTTATTCAATAAGCTAGTAAAAAAAAGATCAGCTATCGTAACCAACTTATCTGGTGTAACTCGTGATAAAAATATTGGTTTTGCAAGAATTTCTAATAGTAACTATCTAATCATTGATACAGGCGGCATAAATGACACGGGGGATAAGTTATCCAATGATATCTCCGAACATGCATGGGATGCTGCAATTGAAAGTGAAATAATTTATGTTGTTGTTGATGGCTCAGAGGATTTAACTGCAACGGATCTAGATATATTGAGTCAGGTAAGAAAGCTTAACAAAAAGTTTTTTGTCGTAGTTAATAAAACAGATAAAAAAACTAATTCAAGTGTACAAGAAGAACTTCAAAAAAAAGGGTATTTAAATAAATTTATTATAAGTGCTGAACACTCCATAGGCATTGATGAGATTAGAAAAAATATAAAAGAATACATAACTCCACAAGACGCTTCAGTAAATAATGATAATCTTAAAATCGCTATTGTAGGTAGACCGAACTCTGGCAAATCTACTTTTTTAAACACTGTTGCTAAAGAAAACAGGGCAATAGTTTCAGATCTTCCGGGCACCACTATTGATAGTATTGAAACTAAGGTCAATTACAATGACAAAGAAATGACCCTAATCGATACTGCAGGAATTTCTAGAAAGTACAATAAAAGCGGCAAAGTAGAGTATTTTTCATATATTAAGACAATTGATGCTATCAATCGATCTACATTAGTTTTAGTTTTTCTTGATATTACAAGTGGCTTGGTTGATCAAGATCTTAGAATAATTAATTTAGCAAAACTTGAGGGTAAACCAATAATAATAGTCGTCAATAAGATTGATTTAGTAAAAAAATCTGAAGAAAAGAAGTTCTTTGATGACATTAAATTTAGAAATCCCATTTTTCAAAACTTAAATATGGTAAAAATCTCTGCAAAAAATAATGTTGGAATTGATTATCTTGTAAAAAAAGCAGTTACAACTTTTGAACTTGCGTCTAAGAAATTTACGACAAGGAGATTAAATAATTTAATTGATAAGGCATTAGATGCTGTCAATGTTCCTTCATATGGTGGTCGTGAAATTAAGATTAAATATGTAAATTTTGGAGGAAATTTTCCAACAAAATTAATTATTCACTCAAATTTTAATAATTCAAAGATTCCATCAAACTTTAGAAGATATCTAACCAAGTTCTATGAAAAAGAGCTTTTGTTGAAGGGAGTTGATGTGCAATTGTTTTTTAAAAAATCTGTAAATCCATTTGAAAATAAAAAAAATGAACTCTCGCCTAGACAGAAAAAAAAGAGAAAACGTCATATTACATATCTTAAAAAGAAGAAAAAATAGAATTTAATTAAAATTATTTTATAATCAGCATAGATAACTAATTTCTTAAATACTTATTTATTAGACAAATGTCTGCTAAGAGCACAAGACCAATTTCACGGCCTGTTTTTCTAAACTTGTTAAAAATAAAGTTACCAATGAATGCAGTAGCCTCAATCACTCATAGACTTAGTGGCATGTATGTTTTTTTCATTACACTGCCAATGTCTTTGGCATTATTATTTTTATCAAAAAAAAGCGAAACAACATTTACTTATCTAAAGGCACACCTCAATGAATTAAACTTTCTTTCATTTTTTGTTTATATAAGTTTTTTAATATTTTTCTATCATTTGCTCACCGGTATTCGTCACTTACTTCAGGATCTTCATATTGGTGATTCTATGAATATGTTAAATATTTCTGCACGCGGCATCATTGTTATTTGGTTAATAGCGCTAATTTTGGTATTCACATCATTATGATGAATGGATCAATAATTTGGTACTTACAAAGAATCTCATCTCTATTTGTTTTGACATATACAATATGGTTATTTTCTAGCTTTAGGTCTTTTGATGGTACATTTCTTGGTTGGGATTTACTTACAAGCTCCATTGTTTTTAGACTATTTACCACAATTACAATTATATCTATCTTAATGCATGCATTTATTGGGCTATGGACAGTTGGAACTGATTATTTAACTAGTAGAACCCTTGGATTTTTAAGTTACAGACTCGCAAACTATGCTGATTTAATAAGAAACTCCTATCAAATACTTTTTGTATTTTTAGGACTTATTTTCTTAATTATCGTGTTAATAGTAATATGGATATAATATAATATGCTTATATTACATTATAAGAAATATTTATAAATGAAAGTCCTTAATTCAAAAAATATCAAGAAAATTGATTTTGATGCTCTCATTATTGGTGGTGGCGGCTCAGGTCTAAGAGCATCATTAGAATTAGCTAAATCTGGATTAAATACTGCGGTTGTATCAAAGGTATTTCCTACGCGTTCACATACTGTTTCTGCTCAAGGTGGAATTACTTGTGCTATTCAAAGTGCAGATCCAAATGATGATTGGAAATGGCATATGTTTGATACTGTAAAGGGATCAGACTACATCGGTGACCAGGATGCAATTGAATATATGTGTGCCGAGGGCCCAAAGGCAGTATTTGAGCTCGAACATATGGGATTACCTTTTTCTAGGACTGAATCTGGAAGAATCTATCAAAGACCTTTCGGTGGACAATCTAAAGATTTTGGGAAAGGTGGTCAAGCTGCCAGAACATGCGCTGCTGCAGATCGGACTGGACATGCTTTGTTACATACTCTTTACCAAAATAATGTAAAAGAAGGCACTAATTTTTTTAATGAATGGTTTGCAGTTGACTTGGTTACGAATCAAAACGGTGAAATAACAGGAGTGATCGCTTTCTCAGTTGAGACTGGAGAAGTATCTTATTTAAGATCGGAAGCAACAGTTTTGGCTACTGGTGGAGCTGGAAGAATTTATGCCTCAACAACTAACGCACTAATTAATACAGGTGATGGTCTGGGGATGTCACTAAGGGCAGGTTTCCCAGCACAAGATATGGAAATGTGGCAGTTCCATCCTACAGGCATACATGGTGCAGGCTCACTTGTTACAGAAGGTTGCCGTGGGGAAGGCGGTTATCTAGTTAATGGTGATGGAGAAAGGTTTATGGAAAGGTATGCACCAAATGCAAAAGATTTAGCTGGCCGTGATGTAGTAGCTCGTTCAATGGTTCTAGAGATTATAGAAGGAAGAGGATGTGGACCGAACAAGGATCACGTTCATTTAAAATTAGATCATTTAGGTGAGGACGTCTTAAACAGTAAGTTGCCTGGAATATGTGAACTTTCAAAGACGTTCGCCGGTGTAGATCCGGTATATAAACCTATACCAGTTGTTCCAACCTGCCACTATATGATGGGTGGTGCTCCCACCAATATACATGGTCAAGTGTTTCAGCAGACCAATGGAACTGAAGCTCCAATTCAGGGACTATTTTCTGTCGGTGAAGCTGCTTGCGTGTCTGTACATGGTGCAAATAGATTAGGAGGTAACTCCCTTTTAGATCTTGTTGTGTTTGGTCGAGCAGCTGGAAAGCATATCAATGAAGATCTAAAATCTGGAGGTGGAGTTGCATATGCAAACGAGGATGATATAGATAAATCTCTTGAAAGGCTTAATTGCCTAAATGAATCCTCTGAAGGATATGAAGTTGGTGAAGTTAAAAGGGAACTCCAGGACGTGATGCAAAAATATTTTGGTGTTTTCAGAAGAGGTGAATTCATGGAGAAGGGCACGAAAATGCTTGTCGACATAAGGGAAAAAACCAATAACTTATACCTAAAAGATAAAAGTGAATCTTTCAATACAAATAGAGTTGAAGCTCTTGAACTGCAAAATTTACTTGAGGTTGCTGAAGCTACTGCAATCTCTGCTTTAGAAAGAACTGAAAGCAGAGGCGCTCATGCTAGAGATGACTATCCTGAAAGAGATGATAAAAATTGGCTGTGCCATTCACTTTATGATCCAAGTCAGAAAAAACTTAAAAAAAGAGATGTCAATTTTAAACCTCAAACCATGGAACCATTCCCACCAAAAGTTAGGGCCTATTAAATGATTGAGGTTAGCATTTATAGATATAATCCTGAAACGGACAAATTTCCTTATATGCAAAAGTTCAAGTTCACGCCACCTGAAAGGGAAATTATGGTCCTTGAACTTTTAACATTATTAAAGGAGGAGGACCCAACTTTATCTTTTAGGAGGTCTTGCAGAGAGGGTGTTTGTGGTTCTGACGGGATGAGTATAAATGGTAAAAACAGTCTTGCGTGCATCACTCCTTTATCTGATGTTCTACAAAAAAACAAAATTGATCTTCGGCCGTTACCCGGATTACCAGTAATAAGAGACTTGGTTGTTGATATGACTGAATTTTACAACCAATATGAGAAAATCAAACCATTTTTGCAAAATGATCAACCACATCCAGAAAAGGAGAGATTGCAGTCTCCTGAAGAACGTTCGAAGCTTGATGGACTATATGAATGTATTCTATGCGCCTGTTGTTCTACAAGTTGCCCATCATTTTGGTGGAACCCTGATAAGTTTGTTGGTCCTGCTGCACTTCTGCAGGCTTATCGTTTTATTGCTGATACGCGAGATACAAGAACTGAAGAAAGACTTGAATCGATTTCTGATCCATTCAGTGTTTATAGGTGCCACGGTATAATGAATTGTGTAAATGTTTGTCCCAAAGGTTTAAATCCAAATAAAGCTATTGGTGAGATTAAGAAAACATTATTATTAAGAAAAGAATCAGGCAACGAATTGATTGCTAAAAGCGGAGGCACGTAGTTACTAAAATGACTGGAATGGGAGAGTTTTGGTCAACTTCACATACAACAGGCGGGAACAGTAGTTATCTAGAAAGTTTGTTTGAATCTTATCTAGATGATCCTGCCTCAGTACCAACTGATTGGAGAAATTACTTTGATTCACTAAACAATGGGAGTGTATCAAACGGAAAAGATATCTCACATGCTGAGGTTGTTAAACGATTCAAAAATAAATCCCCTATTCTTCAAAAAAATAATCTAGAGTTAATTAATAAACAATATGAAGTTTTTAAGCTAATTGATGCTTATAGACAAAAAGGTCACTTCAAAGCAAACCTTGATCCTTTAAAGCTTGAGCAACCCAATGTTCCAGCCGAACTAAGTTACACTTTTTATGATTTAGATGAAAATGATCTAAATAAATCATTCAATTTTAAAAGTTCAAAGGACAATAAGAATTCTTCACTTCAAGACATTATTGAGTTTTTAGAAACCGTCTACTGTAGTAGTGTAGGATATGAATTTAAACATATTTGTGAAAAAGAAATCACTGATTGGTTTATTGAAAAATTAGAAAGAGACAAGTCACCGAATTCTCAATTATCTAACGAAGAAAAAATTTACATATTAAAACGGTTAGGTTCAGCAGAGGGATTGGCCAAGTTTTTGTCTTCAAGATATCCCGGTATGAAAAGATTTGGAATTGAAGGTGCAGAATCTTTAATTCCGTTGGTTGATTCCTTAATTCAAAATTGTGGTATTTCAGGCGCAGAACAGATTTGTTTTGGGATGGCTCACAGGGGTAGATTAAATCTTCTAGTAAATGTATTGGGTAAGCCGCCAACTGAGTTATTTTCAGAATTTGAGGAGGATTTTGAACTGACTGGTGATAATACTGGCGATGTTAAGTATCACCTTGGCGTATCATCCAATATTCTTACACCTAATGGAGAAGTACATGTATCTCTCAATAATAATCCATCTCATCTTGAGATTGTTGATCCAGTTATTATCGGCTCAGTGAGAGCAAGGCAAGATCGTCTTGGCGATACAGATAGAGAAAAAGTTGTACCTATTTTAATACATGGTGATGCCTCATTTTCTGGTCAAGGAGTTGTTATGGAAACTCTCCAAATGTCTCAAACTAGGGCATATGGAGTTGGCGGTACTATACACATAATTGTTAATAATCAGATAGGCTTCACAACATCCAATAAGAGTGATGCAAGATCAACACACTATGCTTCAGATGTCGCGAAAATGATTGAAGCACCAATTATTCATGTTAATGCAGATGATCCAGAAAGTATTATCTTTGCTTCTAAATTAGCCACTGATTTTAGGTATAAATTTAAGCGGGATGTAATTATTGATATGGTTTGTTTCAGAAGGCGTGGACACAATGAAACTGATGATCCATCCCAAACACAACCTGTTATGTATCAAGCAGTAGCAAACCATCCAGGAATAAAAAATATCTATCAAAATCAGTTGATATCAACTGGCATTATTACTGAATCTGAGTGCAAGGAAATTGAAAAAAAATATAGGTCAACAATAGAAGAAGGAAAATCAGTTGCTCATAATTTAGCAACAAAGCCAAACGAAAAAGTTTGGTTTGATTGGACAAAATATTGGAATGCGACGATGAATCAAGATTGGCGAAATTTCCAAGATACTTCCTTTAATCAGCATGATTTCCAAAAATTAGGTAAAGAAATCCTAGATTTACCAGATAATTTTTCACTACAAAAACCTGTTAAGAAACTTATTGATGATCGATTGAAAATGAATAATGGTGAAATGCCAATTAATTGGGGATTTGCGGAGACAATGGCGTATGCAACGTTATTGTCTGAAGGATATCCAATTAGATTAACTGGACAAGACGTCAGAAGAGGGACATTTTCACACCGGCATTCTGTGATATTTAACAAAGATGATGGCTCAAGTTACATTCCACTTTTATCTATTGCAAACAAAAATAATGCACGAGTTGAAATTTATGATTCATTATTGTCTGAAGAGGCTGTTTTAGGATTTGAGTATGGATATTCTGCCACGTGGCCAACAGGTTTAGTTATTTGGGAGGCGCAATTTGGTGATTTTGTTAATGGTGCACAGGTTGTCATTGATCAATTTATTGTTTCTGCGGAACATAAATGGGAGCGATTATCGGGACTAGTGATGTTGTTACCTCACGGATATGAGGGTCAAGGTCCTGAGCACAGTTCCGCTAGATTGGAACGTTTTTTACAACTTTGTGCTAATGAAAATATACAAGTTTGTGTACCTAGCACTCCTGCTCAGATCTATCATTTGCTTCGACAACAATGTAAGCGTGATTTAAGAAAACCTTTAATTGTACTGTCACCAAAAAGTTTATTAAGGAATCCTGAGGCGGTGAGCTCACTTAATGAATTGACTGATGGTAGCTATAAACTGGTATTAACTGATGATCATAAGAAAAACACGAAAATTAAAAAGGTAGCAATGTGTTCAGGAAAGATTTATTACGATTTACTCAAAAAAAAGAAAGAGATTAATGATGAAGAGGTGGCTTTTGTAAGACTAGAGCAACTATATCCTTTTCCATATGATGAACTTGAGAATGCTTTGATGCTCTTTCCAAAAGCCAAAGAATTTATTTGGTGCCAAGAGGAGCCAATGAATCAAGGTGCCTGGTTTAGCCATAGGCACCGTATTCAAAGAGTCATGGATAGGTTAAATATTAAAAATGTTAAATTAGTAAGCCGTCCTGCTGCTGCTGCACCTGCAGTTGGTTTAAATAAAATGCATAATATGCAACAAGAGGTTTTAATTAACGAAGTCTTTAATACAATAGATAAAAATGGCAACTGAAATAAAATCCCCAACTTTCCCTGAATCAGTTATTGATGGAACTGTTGCAAATTGGATTAAAAAAGAGGGTGATAGTGTTTCACAAGATGAAGTAATTGCTGAGATTGAAACAGACAAAGTCGTTTTAGAAGTGGTTGCCCCATTTGATGGACAAATTCTTAAAATTTATAAGAATGAAGGTGAGGTTGTTAACTCTTCAGAAAAAATTGCAGACTTTGATAAGGTCGAGCTAGATAAAGATCATGGAGAGAAGACTGCTGAAAAAGTCAAAGATGATCAAGTAACTCAATCATCAGATATATCAGAGCAACAAGAAAAAGATATTGGTAAAAAAGTTAACCCAGCTGCAAAAAAGTTAATAAAGGAAAATTCTTTAGATTCTGGACAAATTAACCCAACAGGCAAAAAAGGTAGAGTTACCAAAAGTGATGTCATAAATCACATGAATTCAGATGAAGAAAACAAAACAATTAAAACTCCACCATCAATATCTCCAAGAGATGATGAAGAAAGAGTTCCTATGTCCAGACTTAGGACAACAATTGCAAATAGGCTGGTAACAGTTCAGCAGGAAACGGCGATGTTAACAACCTTTAATGAGGTTGATATGCAGCCGATCAAAGACTTGAGACAAAAATATGGTACTGAATTTGAAGCAGAGCATGGAACTAAACTAGGTTTTATGGGCTTTTTTGTATCCGCATCAGTGCAGGCGTTATTAAAATTCCCACTTGTTAATGCTTCAATTGATGGGGCTGATATTGTATATCACGGATATCAGGATATTGGTGTGGCAGTTTCAACAGATAGAGGTTTAGTTGTGCCAGTCATAAGGGGTGCACAAAATTTATCAATCGCACAAATTGAAAAGGAAATATTAAGCAAATCTGAAAAAGCACGAGATGGAAGTTTATCAATTGAAGAAATGCAGGGAGGAACATTTACCATCTCAAATGGCGGTATATTTGGTTCATTATTATCAACACCAATTTTGAATTCTCCTCAAACAGCCATATTGGGCATGCATAAAATTCAAGACCGACCAATTGCAGTGGATGGAGAAGTTGTTATCCGGCCAATGATGTATTTAGCTTTAAGTTATGATCATAGACTTTTAGATGGTAAGGAGGCGGTAACCTTTTTACTAACAATCAAAGAATTATTAGAAACTCCTGAAAGGTTACTTTTAAATCTATAGAAAATGAAAGATGTTTTAATTATTGGAAGTGGTCCTGCTGGCTATGTTGCAGCAATTCGGTGTGCTCAAAATGGTTTGGATACTGCGATTATTGAATCAAAAGCTGAGTTTGGAGGCACTTGCCTAAATGTTGGGTGTATTCCATCAAAAGCTCTTTTAGATTCATCAAATAAATATTATCAAGCCAAAGAGCATTTTTCAGAGCATGGAATTTCTTTTACAGAACAAAGTTTCGACCTAGGAACAATGATGACTAGAAAGGATGACGTCATAAAAAAATTAACTGGTGGTATATCAGGTCTACTAAAAGGAAATAAGATTGAAACTATAAATGGCACAGGAAAAATTATTTCTAAACATCAGGTAGAAGTTACTCAAAGTGAAGATACCATAATTTTAGACGCAAAAAATATTATTCTTGCAACAGGATCAAAGCCAATAGAACTTCCTTTTGCTAGATGGTCTAAAAATATAGTAAGTAGCACTGGCGCTTTAAACTTTATCGAAGTACCCAAAAAGCTAGGTATTATTGGTGCAGGCATTATTGGATTAGAGTTAGGGAGTGTTTGGTCTCGATTAGGATCAGAGGTTGTTATTTTAGAGGCGTTAGATGAATTTTTACCAAGTGCAGACCATCAAATTGCAAAGGAAGTACAGAAAGAATTTACTAAACAGGGACTTAATATAAATTTAGGATGCAAAGTTCAAGATACTATTGATTCAAAAGACTCTGTTTTAGTGAAATTTGTAAGAGATGGAGAGGATCATGAACTTGATTTTGATAAGTTGATTGTTGCCGTTGGTAGGACGCCTAATTCACAAAATATTTTTGATTCTAGTGTTGAAATAAGTATTGATTCAAAAGGTTTTGTTGATGTTGATCAATATTGCAGGACTAATATTGATAATATTTGGGCAATAGGAGATTTAGTGAGAGGCCCAATGCTTGCTCATAAAGGAAGTGAAGAAGGTGTAATGGTTGCAGACAGAATCATTGGCAAAAAAACTGAAATGTCCTATGAGCATGTCCCATCGGTAATTTATACCCATCCAGAAGTTGCTTGGGTAGGAAAAAATGAGCAAGAATTAAAAATTGAGAATATTAGTTATAAGACCGGTGTATTTCCATTTGCTGCAAGTGGCAGAGCATTAGCAGCGAGCGATTCTAAGGGCTTTGTAAAAATGATTGCTAATGAATCTGATGATACTATCATTGGAATTCATGCTTTTGGTCCCTCAGCTGCAGAGATAGTACAACAGGGTTTAATTGCCATGGAATTTAGTTCTAGCGCCGAAGATCTAGCATTAACGATTTTTAGTCATCCTACTGTATCTGAAGCTCTGCATGAAGCCGCTTTGTCAGTAAATAATCAAGCAATACACATAGGGAACAAAAAACGTTGAATCTCCACGAATATCAAGCGAAACAAATATTTGCTGACTATAATCTCCCAGTTTCAAAAAATTTTTTAGTCACAAATTCTAAAGAGGTAAAAAAAGCATTTAATGTAATTGGTGGCGATAAGTGGGTAATGAAAACTCAAGTTCATGCTGGCGGTAGAGGAAAAGTTGGGGGTGTCAAACTAATTGATAATATCGAAGATGGAATTAAATTTACTAATCAATGGATTGGAAAAAGATTAATTTCGAAACAGACAGATGAAAAAGGACAACCTGTCTCTGTTGTAATGGTTGAGCCATGCATTGAAATCGAAAAAGAGCTGTATCTTAGTGCAGTGGTTGATAGGTCAGCAAAGGCAATTTCAATTATTGCCTCTGGAGAGGGCGGTGTTAATATTGAAGAAGTTGCAGAAACAAATCCTGAAAAAATCTTTTATGAGAAGATTGATTTAATTATTGGCCCTCAACCATATCAAGCTAGAAGGCTATCTGAAGCATTACATCTTGATGCCCAACAGTCAAATGAATTCTGGAATCTGTTTAAAAATTTAGTAAAAATGTTTGTTGATTGTGACATGAGTCTTGTAGAGATAAATCCACTGATTATTACTAGCGAAGGGCACTTACATTGCTTAGATGCAAAGGTCAACTTGGATTCAAATGCACTATTTAGACAAAGTAATCTTGCCAATATGCGTGATTTATCTCAAGAGGATCCACAAGAATGTGAGGCCAGCAATCATGATTTAAGTTATGTTTCTCTTGATGGCAATATTGGATGCATGGTAAATGGTGCTGGCCTAGCAATGGGAACTATGGATACTATTAAGTTTTATGGAGGCGAGCCAGCAAATTTTCTTGATGTGGGAGGTGCTGCAACTAAAGAGAGAGTTGCAAAAGCTTTTAAAATTATTCTAAATGATCCTAAAGTTAAAGTAATTTTGGTGAATATTTTTGGCGGCATTGTAAGATGCGACCTCATTGCTGAGGGGATAATAGCTGCTGTCAAAGAAACTGAGTTAGTCATTCCAATCGTAGTAAGACTTGAAGGAAACAATTCAAAATTAGGATCTGATATGTTGCAAAAATCATCATTAGCTATAGAAAGCGATAATGATCTTGAAAATGCAGCAAAAAAAGCAATTCTTTTAGCCGAATGAGCATTCTTGTAAATAAATCAACGAAAGTCCTTGTCCAAGGATTTACAGGATCCCAGGCAACCCTTCATTCTGAACAATCTATTAACTACGGGACAAATATTATTGGTGGAGTTACACCAGGAAAAGGCGGAACGGAACATCTTGGCAAGCCTGTATTTAATTCTGTAGCTGAATCTATGGAACTCCAACCAAATGCAGCTTTGATTTTTGTACCAGCTGCATTTTGCAAAGATTCAATTTTGGAGGCTGCTGAGCAAGGTATTCCTCTCATTATATGCATAACTGAGGGAGTGCCAACTATGGACATGCTTGTGGTTAAGAATAAGATTGATCAACTCGGCATTACTTTAATTGGACCAAATTGTCCGGGTATTATTACTCCCGATGAAGCAAAACTTGGCATCATGCCAGGCGATATTCATAAAAAAGGTCGTATTGGTATTATTTCTAGATCAGGTACTCTTACATATGAGGCAGTTAAACAAACAACAGATTTAGGTCTTGGGCAAAGTTCATGTGTAGGTATCGGTGGTGATCCAATACCTGGATCTTCATTCATTGATATGCTTGCACTCTTCAATGATGATCCCGATACAGATGCTATTATTATGGTAGGTGAAATAGGTGGGAATGCAGAGGAAGAAGCAGCGAAATACATATCTAACCATGTTAATAAACCAGTAATTTCATATATTGCCGGACAGACTGCACCATCAGGTAAACGAATGGGTCATGCTGGAGCAATTATTGCCGGAGGCAAGGGTACTGCTGAAGATAAAATGAAAACACTGCAAAGTGCCGGCGTTCACGTTGTTGATAATCTCCTTGAGATTGGGATTAGAACTCAACAAGTTTTGGATTAATTTTTGTAAGTTTCTTTAACCTCAAAATTGCCATTACGGCTGCTAAGCTTAATCCAAATATCATGCCAATCCACATACCATGTGCACCCAAGGGATTTTCAATACCATAATAAGTTAGATAGTACCCAATTGGTAATGCAAATATCCAATATGCAATAATTAGATATATCATTGGTACAAATGTATCTTTGTAACCTCTGAGCCCTCCCAAGGCCCCCATTTGAATGCCGTCGGATAATTGAAAAATGGCAGCTAAAATTAATAGACTCTTTGCTAATATAGCAACATCTAATTCATTGGTAAAAAAGCCCACAATGTTATCTTTAAAACATACAATGACTAGGATATTAAGAATTGCACCGATAAAACACATATAGATTGCAAAATATGAAGAGAATCTTGCGCTTGTATAGTGTTCAGCGCCAAGCAAATTTCCAACTCTTGTTGCAGCCGCCAATCCTATAGATAATGGGACCATAAATAGAAAGCTTGCAATACTTAATGCAACCGCATGACTTGCCACAATGAGATCACCAAGAGGACCAAGAATTATTGCTGCTCCTGAAAACATGCTCAATTCAACAAATATTCCTAAACCAATTGGCAAACCCAAAAATATTAATTCTTTAAAAGTTTTAAATTGGGGTAATCGTATTCCACTAAAGATTTTAATAGCTCTTAAATCTTTTTGTAACATTATCACTATAACCATTCCAATCAACATTAGTGTTGATATAAATGATGTTGCATATCCACACCCAACTCCTCCAAGTTCAGGAAATCCAAAAAGACCATTGACTAAAATAATATCTGCAGGAATATTCAATAACATCCCAAAAAACGCAACAAAAAAGACAGGCTTTGTTTGAGTCAAACCTTCGCTAAAACATCTTAATGCAGTAAATAAAATAATTGAACATGCGCCAAATGCCAATGCTTTTAGATATCCAGATGTAACCTCAATTATTGAAGAATCAATTGATGTAAGTTTTACAAAAGAAGCAGCACCAATATATCCGCCGGTTAAAAATATACCAATGCCTAAACCAATCCAAATTACTTCTCTCATCTTAAGAGTAATTTCTGAAATTTTCTTACCTCCATACAAATGAGCAATAATCGGAGTCAGAGCAAACATTATTCCACTGATAGAGAAAAATAATGGATTTGAAATTGATGCACCAATAGCAACACCTGATAATTCTGTTGATCCAGCTCTTCCAGCAACAATTGTATCTGTAAGACCCATTGCAGTATATGATGCTTGTGAACCATAAATCGGTAATCCAATCTTTAAAAATTGTTTAAGCTCACTTAAATACTTTTTCAAAATAATTGCCCTTCAAATGGTGCACTGTATCATAGATAAATAGCTTAATCAGGAGAATAGGATTAGAAAAGATAATAGACCATTTTGGCTTAAAAAGTTAACTAAACAGATTAATGATTTTTATGTTAAAAGATTTTTATATCCACAATTCAAAAGTATCGGGTATGGCGGAGCTTACTTTAAACCTAGGTTTTATAAAATTTATGGAAGCAATATTTCATTGGGAAATTATGCAACTTTAATTGGTGAGAGTGACGGTATTATTCAACTTACTACATGGAATGTTGGAAAATGGGACGGAAAGCTTAAAATCGGAGATTATGCATTAATATCTCCTGGAGTAAGAATATTGTCTGCGAAAAGGATTACCATTGGTAACTCATGTATGTTTGGTAGGGGTGCATATGTGACCGATTCAGATTGGCATGGCGTCTATGACAGAAATGAGGTAGCTGGGTCACCAAAGGAAGTAATACTTGAAGATAATGTATGGATTGGCGATTCAGCAATTATTTGCAAGGGGGTCAGAATTGGTAAAAACAGTATCATAGGCGCAGGATCTGTTGTTACAAAAAATGTTGAGCCAAATTCGATTTATGCTGGTAACCCTGCCAAGTTTGTTAAAAAACTTGATGAACAAGAAATTATTCCAAGAAAAAACTTTTACTCGAATCCAAAAAAACTAAAAGATGATTTTGAAATCCTAGATAAGCTTGCTCTTAAAGACAATACTCTTTTTGGCTGGATAAAAAGTTTTTTTTACAGGAACAAAGATCACTAAACTTAAGATGCGCACGATAGCCTTTTATTTTTCTCATCATTCTTGGGTGGCAAACTAAATTCAGAAGTAAGATCATTTTTTATAAAAGGGTCTTTGTATGCATCTAACATCTTCTCCATTGTTGAAAAATCACCTTCTTCAGCCTGCATATTTACTTTGTCTATTTGAAAATTTTTAGGAGTAATGATTGGATTAGATGAACTAATTATTCTAATTTTTTTGTTAAGGCTAATTGAATCTTTATCATGTCTCTTTAAAAAACTAATTTGCCACTGTCTAAGCTCTTCATCTTTTGATGTAGGCGACTCTTTTTTAATAACATTTTCTAAGTCTCTAAATGATTTTGTAAAATCAAGATTTTTTTTGTGAAGGATATCGAGAAATGCTTGTATTAGGTTAGGATCTCCTTCCTCTGAGCTGGTTAGACCAAGTTTATTTTTGAAATTAATTAACAATTTTTTTGAAAATATTTTCTCATAATATTTCAGTATATCTTCAATTTCACTTTGAGATAAAAAGTTACTAAATGCTTGACCCAATGCTGAACAGTTCCACAAACCAATATATGGCTGATTTGCATATGAATATCTACCACTCGTATCTGAAAGGTTACATATAAAATTTGGATTATAGTCTTCTAAAAATGCAAAAGGACCATAATCAAATGTCTCTCCAAAAATATTAAAGTTATCTGTATTCATAACTCCATGGCAAAATCCTAATGCTTGCCAACTTGCGATCATTGACGCAGTAGAATCCACTATTTTACTGAATAATTTTTTAATGCTTCCATCACACTCTGTAAATTCACTATATGTATCAAAACAGTAATCTATTAACTTTTTAAGATTCTCTGAATCATTTTTGTAATAAAAATACTCAAAATTTCCAAAACGTATGTGGCTCTTGGACGTTCTTATAATCATGGCTGCAGTTTCAAATTGATCCCTTTGCACCTTTTCTGAGCTAGAAAAAAACATAAGTGATCTAGAGGTTGGAATTCTTAATCCATGCATTGCTTCAGCGCCAATATACTCTCTAATTGATGATTTTAAGATAGCTCTACCATCACCAAATCGTGAAAATGGTGTGATGCCTGAACCTTTCAAGAACAAATCAAAAACTTTATCTTTTGCAAAAGATTGACCGATTAAGAGCCCTCTGCCATCACCCAATTGATTAACATATTGTCCAAATTGATGACCAGCGTATGCACTGGCAAATGGTTTTAAATCTTTGTTTTTTTCTTTACAACAAAAGTCTTGTATATTTTTTAGATCATCATTATTAAGGCCTATTTGAGAGGCGAGGTCGGTATTTATTAATTCGAGTGTTAGATTTTCTGGAAAATTTGGATTAACTAAACTAGTGAACTTATCACCTAAGTTTAAATATTTATGAGTGCTGATCAAAATTTAGGATTTTACAATTTGTAATAGCTCACTCATACGTTCATCTTGAGAGTGATCTGTACCAAGATGTTCGATTTCATTCCACATCACTGCTGAACAAAAAGGACCTAACTCGTCTTTTAATGAATTTGCTACTTCCTTTCCATTCCCGCAAAAACCTAAAGTTTCAACCATTTCATTGGATACTAAATCAAACATTTTTTGCCATTCACCTTGAATAGATAACGCATGCAATTTTTCATTTACATCACCCCAACCATGGAAATCGAGAGCTTGTCTGTAAGTTCTTGTCGATGCATAAAAGCTTATTCTCGCAGCAATGTCTCTCTTAGCTTTTGCAAGTTCTTCTTCTGTTTCTCCAGTTGCAATAAAGCCACCCCATAAAAGTTCACAATCTGAGACTTCTCTATTTCCGCGTTTTGCACCTTCTGCGACAGCTGGTAATATTATTTCTTTTATATAGTCTTTAGAGCACATTGGATGAAGCAACAAACCATCAGCAACTTCACCAGCAATTCTAGCCATACCAGGACCAAGACCTGATACATATATTGGTGGACAATCAACCTCCATTGGGGGAGGAGTAAACATTGGTGTCATTAGTGTATGAGTATAGTGTTCACCCTGAAAGTCTAATTTCTCTCCAGTTTTCCATGTATTCCATATTGCTTTTACAGCCAAAATATATTCACGCATTCGAGGTGCTGGAGGTGACCATGGAACACTGAAACGTCTTTCATTATGCCCTTTAACCTGAGTTCCCAAACCTAATTGAAACCTCCCACTGCTAAAGGCCTGTAAGTCCCATCCCATGTTTGCAACAGTCATTGGACTTCTTGGAAATGCAATTGCAAGACCTGTTCTCACAATCAGATTTGTATGCTCTAAACCAATAAGCACAGGAAGAAATGGCTCATTATTTAATTCTCCTGATACAAGAGCATCATAGCCAATATCTTCAGCATGTTTAGCAATATTTTTGGAATCAGACGTTAAGCCAGGAATGTAGGTTTCAACTCTCATATTTAATTAATATCTAGTTTTGAGTTAGCGAAATTTTGAGCCCACTGATAATTTGGTTTCCCAGATGGAGCTCTCTCGATTAACTCAGAAAAAACAATTTCTTTAGGCATTTTATAACTTGCTATGTATTTTGATGCAACATTTTTTATATCATCAAGTGAAAGATCTAAATTTTCCCTTCTTTGGATTACTGCAACGACTTTTTGCCCCCACCTTGCATCTTTTACACCTACAACTAAGCAATCAAATATATTTGGATGTGCCTTTAGTGCCATTTCAACTTCTTCAGGAAATATTTTTTCTCCACCAGAGTTTATTGAAACACTTCCTCTACCCAATAAAGTCATTTGACCATCTTTCTCATACTTTGCCATGTCTCCTGGAATTGAGAATCTCTCACCATTAACTTCAATAAAGGTTTTTTTTGATTTCTCCTCATCTTTGTAATAAGCAATTGGCACATGTCCTCTTCTTGCTAAGTAACCTATAGTTTCAGTATCACTAGATGGAATAATCTCTTTTGTATCTAGATTTAAGATCTCACTAAAGTTAGGTTTTGTAAATTTTGGACCACCACCAGAGTCTTTTAATTTTCCATCTTTGGTATGAATATTTACACCAGTTGCACCAGTTTCTGAAGAGCCAACAGCATCAATAAGAAATAAATTAGGTAAATATTCCAAAATAGTATCTTTTATAGATGAACTAAAAACTGAGGCTGTACTGGAAAATATAAGGAGTGATGAAAGATCTAAACCTTTTTTCAATGCCTTAGGAAGGGCATCACATAAAGGTCGTCCCATTGCATCTCCCATGATAGTTAAGTTCATAACTTTTTCTTTGGCAACAACTTCCCAAACATAATCTGCATCAAATGAGATTCGATCATAGATAACAAGCTTCCAGCCTGAAAAAAAAGAATTAAAAGATTGCCATTGAGCACCACCATGCATGAAAGGTGCTAGTGCAATAGCGATGGTTTGATCTTGTAAGCATTTATCTGCAAATGCTTCAGGTGATTCATATCTTTCTCCAGTAACTGCATCAATACCACCACCCAAAGTCATCAGTACATCTTCCATTCGCCATACGACACCTTTTGGCATGCCAGTGGTTCCTCCAGTGTAAAGAATATATTGATCGTCTCCAGATCTTTTAACATCAAGCCTTGAGTCATCTTCATTCAGAATTAGATCTTCAAAATCATAACTTTCATCAATAACACATCTATCCTCAGAATCATCATCAATGCAAATAAAATCTTTAAGTGTGGGTAAATGTTCTCTTATGTTTTGGAGTTTTTTACTAAACTGCTTATGATAGAAAATAGCTTCCATGTCTGCATTATCAATTAAATATTTAAGCTCTTCTTCAACATATCTATAGTTTATATTTATGGGTATAGCACAAAGCTTATAAGCACCAAGCATTATCTCTAGCCACTCAACACAATTAAAAGCATATATTCCAATGTGACTGCCTTTTTTTATTCCTAATTTTTTTAAAGCATGTGCTGCTTTATTACTTCGAGCGTCTAATTCCTTATAGGTTAATCGAGTTGATCCATAAACAATTGCTTCTCTATCCGGTACTCTATCGACTACACCTTCAAAAATGTCTGCAGCATTAAATTCCATTAGACTTGCCTATCTTGATTTTCCCAATATGGATCTCGTAGTTTCCTTTTAAATAATTTTCCATTTTCGTCTCTTGGTAATTTATCAATTAGATCGATTGAGCGAGGATGTTTCATCTTTGCAAGGTTCTTTGATGCAAATTCCATCAAATCATTTTTTATATCTTCCTCAGTTATTTCTTCATCATTTAACTCCACTACTGCTTTGATTTCTTCTCCCCACTCTTCGTTAGGTATTCCAAATACAGCAACGTCTTGGACTTTTGGATGCATTAAGAAAACACTTTCAATTTCTGCTGGATAAATATTTGCTCCCCCAGAAATAATCATGTCAATCTTCCTATCACACAAAAATAAGTAATCCTCAGAATTCATGTAACCAATATCACCGACAGTAAAAAAGACACTATCTCCAATTACCAATCTTTCTTTTTCGGTTTTTGCCTTATCACCCTTATACTCAAATTTTGTAGTGTCACCTAATCTCATATAAACAGTACCCTGCTCATCAATATCTGCTTCAGTACCATCATCACGAATAATTTTAATCTCTGCACCTGGCCATGCTTGCCCAACTGTTCCGGGAAAGCGACTCCAATCCTTAGCACTTATAACTGTTCCGCCTCCTTCTGTAGCAGCATAGTATTCCCAAATTGAATCTCCCCACCAATCAATCATCTCTTGTTTTGTATGAATTGGACAGGGGGCTGCGGCATGTATCATCGCCCTAGTTGAAGTGCAATCATACTTTTGCTTAATAGAGTCATTTACTTGTAGGAGTCTGTGAAATTGAGTGGGAACCATATGCGAAGTTGTGACTTTATATTTATCTATCAGATAAAGCATTTTTTCAGCATCAAATTTATCCATCACAACAACTGAGTGACCATAGTGAAGAGATGCTGTTGAATGAACAATGACTGCCGTATGGTATAAGGGAGAACCAACTATATGGACATTCTCATCTTCGGGTTGAATATTATAAAAACTGAAGATCATTGCAAACAAACTTAAAACATCATCAGGATCGCCCTCCACAAGATTTCTTTTTACCCCTTTTGGTTTACCAGTTGTTCCAGACGTGTAATTCATCACTTGTCCTGCCGATCTGTCATGAGGATTTTCATCAGGCATAGATTTGGTAAAGTCATCAATATGCCTAAATCCCTCAAGCTCATCGATTGTGATGCATCCTTTCTTATCAAAACTTATCTCTGAAACCGCATTAATGCATGCCTTTTCCATATCAGGATTTTTTCCTGATGCTATAAAAGCCTTTGCCTCGGAATCCTCTAATATATAAGCAATCTCGGGTCCTGCAAGATGCCAATTTATTGGCACAAGGTAAAAACCAGCTTGAAGACATGCCATATAAACAACAAAATATTCAACCGAATTTGGTAAAACAACTGCAACAGTATCAAACTTTTTTAGTCCTAAATCACGTAAAGCATGAGTAAGTTTGTTTGCCTTTGAAAGTAATTCTCCTCTCGATACTAATTCTTCATTTGGTCCTACTATGGCAAGTTTATTTGGTTCTTTGTTAGCAAATCTATAAAATCCTAGTTCCATTATATTAATCCTATAAACTTAAAATGTGATTTAAATTGTTACAAAGCATAGAATACAACAATATTTTTAGTTGAATGGAATTTTTTTTAGAAAATCAAGAATTGCTCTGGTTTATGGTAGTTATATACGACCTAACCCTGGCAATATTTCTTTTTAAATTTTTTGGAAAGTATGGATTGTATTGTGCAGTTGTGCTGGGAATAATTCTCGGCAATCTTCAAGGTGGAAAAGTTAGTGAGCTTGAAGTATTTGGGCTATCTTTGACGGTAAGCATGGGTGCAATATTATATTCAGGAATTTACTTTGCCACAGACTTACTCAATGAAAAATATGGAAAGAATGAGGCAAACAGGGCTGTTTATCTTGGATTTGTAGCTAATATTGCAGTTATGGTTACTCTTTGGGTGAGTACAATCTTTTTACCATCTGATATTACTGGATCTGCAGCAGCCGTTCATAATGCAATAACAACCTTAGCAACTTATTCACCAATCTTTATTATTGGCTCACTAACTGCATACCTATCAAGTCAAGTTTTTGATGTATGGTTTTTTAATTACCTCAAAACCAAAACAGGGGGTAAAAAATTGTGGCTTAGGAATAATCTGTCAACATTGTCATCACAATTGATTGATACACTCATTTATCAATTTACATGGGTGTTAGCAACTGATCTTAGTTTTTATGAGGCATTTTCAATAGCTATGGCAAAATATTTTATAAAGGCAATTATTGCATTTGTTGATACTTTCTTTATATATCTTGTTAGAAATTGGAAAGTTCCAAATTAGGGTATTGCAATATAAAATTGATAATAAATATAGCTGTGTTTAAAGATGAGTGAAATTAAAAAAGATTGGGAAAGTATTTTAACCAAAGAATCTTATTTAGTGACAAGAGAAGGAGCCACTGAAAGACCATTTTCTGGTGAGTACTGGGATCATTTTGAAGATGGATCTTACAAATGCATATGTTGCGGTACAGAACTTTTTAAATCTAATTCAAAATTTGACGCTGGGTGTGGTTGGCCAAGTTTTTTTGAGTCTATTGATCCTCGGTGTATAAATGAAATACCTGATCATTCACATGGCATGATAAGAACAGAAATAAAATGCAGTAAATGCGATGCTCACCTTGGACATGTCTTTGATGATGGTCCTCAGCCAACTGGGCTTAGATATTGTGTAAACTCAGCATCCCTTGATTTCAAGGAAAAATAATTTTTGAACAAAGAAAATCCATTTAATTCATTTATCTCATCGATTAAGGTTAGTATTTGGACTTTTCTTTCTAGAGTTTTTGGTCTATTAAGAGATATTGCAACTACTAATCTGCTTGGAGCAAGTATTTTTCATGATGTATTTGTCGTAGTCTTAAAAATACCAAATGTATTTAGGAGATTTTTTGCTGAAGGTGCATTTAGCCAAGCTTTCGTTCCTATTTACACATCACTTATCCTTAAAGACAACAAATTAGAGGCAAGCAACTTTGTAAATTCTTTATTTGGAATTTTACTACTAGCATTAACTATATTTACTTTCATTGCTTATTTTTTTGCACCATCATTTATTTTTATATTTGCACCTGGATTTTATTTTGATGAAACAACCAGAGATCTTGCTGTAAATCTCCTGAGAATAATGTTTCCTTATCTTGGTTTAATATCATTAGTTTCATTTGCTGCAGGAATACAAAATTCACACAATTTTTTTTCAATTCCTGCTGCAACACCGCTTATTTTTAATTTGTCTTTGATAATTGCCTGTTTATTTTTTGCACAGTATTTTAACCTTGAGGTTTTTGCTCTTGCATGGGGTGTTTTAATTGCTGGAATAATTCAATTATTGTTGCAATTCTTTCCATTAAAATATTTAGGCACCTTACCAAAAATACAATTTGATACACAAAATAAAAATGTAAAAAATTTTTTTATTATTATTTTGCCAGCAATAATTGCTGGCGGTGTTGCTCAAATTAATTTACTTGTTGACACTATATTTGCCTCTTTACTTGCAACAGGAAGTCCCACTTGGCTTTATGTTTCAGACAGGTTAATTCAATTACCTTTAGGCATATTCGCTATTGCTATCGGAACAGTTCTATTACCAGATTTGTCACGTTCCTTTTCAATGTTAGATAAAAGAGTCTTTAAATCAAAATTAAGTTCTGGTATTAAATTAGTATTTTTCCTATCAGTACCCTCTGCATTTGGATTATATGTTCTCGGAGAAGACATTATTGAAGTTTTATTTATGAGAGGCGAATTTAATAATTTTGATGTTCAAATGTCATTTTACAGCTTACAAATGTTTTGCTTTGGTCTGCCATTCTTTATGTTGATGAAAGTTCTTGTACCTGCTTTTTTTGCACAGAAAGATACTAAAACTCCATTGTACATATCAATGGCAAGCTTAATATTAAATATTATTCTTAATTATGTTCTGGCTTTTAGTTTAGGATTTGGACATTATGGACTTGCTTTGGCCTCATCATTTGCATCTTTTTTATCTGTTGTTTTGATGCTTGTGATTCTCAGTCAACAGAAATATATTTTATTGCAAGATGTTTTAGATTCTTTCTTTATTAAAGTAATCATCGCATCTGCAGTCATGGCTGCAATTACTATTTTTGCAACCAATTTAATAGAATTAGATGATTTATTAGGATT
>ENA-OSEY01000182-OSEY01000182.1-marine-metagenome-genome-assembly--contig:-NODE-182-length-46179-cov-4.141187_pt1 | contig 46179 bp, 33 predicted proteins | sample MGYA00248465_ERZ534230 | MGnify/ENA primary metagenome ERZ534230 (study PRJEB26409, sample SAMN06344110) | marine metagenome | isolation source: Sea water from surface | place: Atlantic Ocean:Southern... | reverse complement strand
TCAGACATTTTTTCTAATGCTAAAATGATTGTGAAAGTAAAAGAACCTCAGCCTGAAGAGTGCAAAATGCTTAATGAAGGACAAATTCTTTTCACTTACCTTCATTTAGCTCCAGATCCAAAACAAGCTGAATTATTAATTCGTTCTGGGTCAACATGTATTGCGTATGAGACGGTAACGGACGAAACAGGAGGATTGCCACTTTTAGCTCCCATGTCAGAGGTTGCAGGAAGAATGTCTGTTCAAGCGGGCGCTTGTCATTTAGAGAAAACAAGAGGAGGTAGAGGGGTTCTACTTGGAGGCATTCCTGGTGTTGCACCTGCCAGAGTGGTAGTTATTGGTGGCGGCGTTGTGGGTGATAACGCTGCACTCATTGCCGTAGGAATGGGCGCAGATGTTACAATCATAGAGCGTTCTGTTCAGCGGCTGCGATACCTCGATGCAAAGTATCAGGGGAAAGCACGCTGTATAATCTCTAATGATGAAACTATTGAAGATTACGTTACCCAAGCTGATTTGGTTATTGGTGCCGTTCTAATACCCGGCGCAAAAGCTCCAAAGCTAATCACACGAGAGCTTGTAGGAAAAATGCACCTTGGTTCTGTTTTGGTTGATGTGGCTATTGATCAAGGAGGATGCTTTGAAACTTCAAAACCAACGACGCATGAAAAACCTACATATTTGATTGATGATGTCATTCACTACTGTGTGGCTAATATGCCTGGCGGTGTCGCTCGAACCTCAACAATCGCACTTAATAATGCAACCCTGCCTTATGTAATTAAACTTGCAAACAATCCTATTGAATCATTGGTTATAAATCAAAATCTACAAAATGGATTGAATGTGCACAAGGGTACAGTGACTCATAAAGCGGTTGCGGATGCATTGAATTATGAATATATACCACCGTTAGAGGCCTTAAAAATTTAGCTAATTATAAATGTCGATTTGAATTAGCAGTAATAATGATTCGAGTTGGAGCGGGATAGCCTTCGATTGTTTTCGTATGATCATTCGGATCTAGGAAGTCCGCAAGCGATTCAAATTTCATCCAATCGGTCGTGCGTTGCTCATTAACATTAGTATGACTGATATCTATTGTTTTCTGATTTATGAAACCAGAGTCATGTAACCATTCATTTAAGAGGTTTGGTGTAGGTATTTTCCAAACATTGCGCATTTTTGCATACCGCCCATTTGGCTCAAGAGCTTTTGAACCGACATCATTGATAACCAAAGTCTCTAATACCAATTGTCCACCTGGCTTTATCATTTTTTTTAGATTTTTGAGATGTTTTATTGGTGATTTTCTGTGGGATAAGACACCCATAGAAAATACTGTTTCAAAAATATCTGTATTGTTAGGTAGATCATCATCTTTTAAGGGAATAATATCGATTGGTATGTTGCCTTCAATATATTTTTTTATTGCATAGAATTGATAAACGAATTTAACTGATGGATCTATTCCGAGTACTCTTTTTGCTCCACTTTTAAACATATGATGAAGGTAGTATCCATTTCCACATCCAACATCCAAGACAGTTTTATCTTTTAGTGAAGAAATATGCTTTGATAATCGATTCCATTTTAAATTTGATCTCCACTCGCTATCTATTTGAATATTAAATAATGAGAATGGACCCTTTCTCCAGGGGTGAAGATTCATTAAACAAGATTTTATTTTTTCAATTTCTGAGGTTGGCATGTTTTTGTTGCAATTAATTGATACCGTCGAATCGACGTCATATTTTGTTCCTTTAATTGTTGGTAGCTCATCAAGCGAAGATTGCCAAAAGGGAAGGTCGCCCCATCGAGAGACATTTAAATTTAGAGGTAAACTTTTTGATAAAACATCAGACCAACTTTTTAGATCTTCTTTTTTTAACCAATCAAAAAGCCCCGTGTAGTCGATGCCTGAAATATTCAATACTTAATACTCTTAATCAAAATAGCTTCATATGCATTTGCGGCATTTTAAGGCAAAATTTCAATGTCCCATAATGGTTTGTATCGAAAGTTCTTATTAATTAGTATAGATTTGAACAAAAAACGTAGATATTTTTTATGAGTGAACAAAGAATTAAAATATTGGAGGAAAAGATTTGTTATCTGGAGGATGCAAATCAACAACTCAGTGACGAGGTAATCTTTCAAAAAAAGCAGCTTGATACTTTTAAAAAGACCCAACAGGATTTACTTGATAGATTGAACAGTATAGAGAACTCAGATAATGGTCATTTAATGACTAGTAACAATGAGATACCTCCTCACTACTAATAACAGAAATTAAAGAGATATTAAAAATGCAGATGTTAAATAGCGGTTTGCAACAAGAAATTGATAAAACATTTCAAATTCAAAAAAAATATTCAGAGGAGTTGCGGAGATCGACCTGTCATCAGCGACTCCAAATCCTTGAGCGTTTCGAAAAAGCTTTTAAAGAATCAATTACTGAAATCTACCAAGCAGCAGATGATGATTTTTGTAGGCCAAAAACTGAAGTTGATATGTCTGAAATTATGGTAGTGCTGAGCGAATTAGCATTAGTTCGGAAGAATTTAAAAAAATGGATGAAACCTAAGAAGGTTTTGCCAACAGCGATGCTGTTTGGTACTTCATCACAAATTATTAGAGAACCGAAAGGAGTGACTCTGATAATTTCTCCATGGAACTATGCTTTCAATTTAACGTTCAATCCTATGATTTGGGCCATAGCTGCTGGGAATACCGCGATAATTAAGCCTTCCGAGCATTCTCCCAATATGTCAGCTGTTATTGAAAAAATAATTAAAGCGACTTTTGATCCTCAACATGTGTCTATATTTCAAGGAGATTCAAGTGTTGCGGAGTACCTGACAAATATGCCATTTGATCATATCTTTTTCACGGGCAGTCCAGCGGTGGGAAAACATGTGATGGGTGCTGCTGCAAAAAATCTTGCTTCAGTTACGTTGGAGCTTGGTGGAAAGAGTCCAGTAATTATTCACGAGAGCGCAAATCTGATAAAAGCAGCAGATTCCATTGTTTTCAGTAAGTTTCTTAATAACGGACAGACATGTATAGCCCCTGATTACCTGATGGTGCATGAGTCTATTTATGATAGATTTTTAGACACATTAAGGATCTCGTTATCAAATCAGTTTGGTGATGAGGATGGGTTTATTAACAATAAAGATTATGGAAGATTAGTGACGAAAGCTCATTTTCAAAGGCTAAAAGATTTACTAGATGATTCTATAAATTCTGGTGCGTCAATCGCTGTGGGTGGGAAAACTGACAGCGACAGTAAATTTATATCTCCAACGGTCTTGACGGATGTTAAAGAAGACTCTGCGATTATGAACCATGAGATATTCGGCCCTCTACTTCCCGTAATGAAATATGGAAATATTGTTGAAGCGATTAATTTCATTAATAACAAACCGAAGCCTCTTGCGTTGTATGTCTTTGGTTCTAATTCAAATATCGTTAACAAAGTGATCTCATCAACAAGTTCTGGAGATGCTTGTATAAATCAATGTGCAATGCATTTCTTGCATCATAACCTTCCATTTGGAGGGGCAAATAATAGCGGTATTGGGAAAAGCGGCGGAGTTTGGGGTTTTGAGGCATTTTCTCATGAGCGAAGCGTTTTGAAAGATAAATTTTTCCCTGCAGGATTAATGAGGCCTCCTTATACGCCGAAGGTGAAAAGGTTAGTAAAAGCAGCGATTAAGATGACGTCTTAGCTTGGTTTTAAGGCTATAAAGGAGCAAAAATTTAAATATTGAAACCACTTGTCAATGGATACAAAGCCAACTGATTCGAGTCTATTTAAGTGTGTTTCCTCACTTTCTGGAATTAAGACGTTTTCAATTGAGTCTCTTTTTTGACTTATTTCCAAATTACTATATCCCATCCATCTTTTAAACTCATGGTGGAGATCGTTATACAGATTATTATTCTTTTGGGAAGGGAACTTTATTTTCTCTGAGAAAAACAAGCAGCCACCTGGATTTAAACCTTCATGGATCTTAGATAATAATTTTTGCCTGTCGCATAAAGGTATAAACTGTAAAGTAAAGTTAAGAATAACCATTGAAGCATTTTCAATGGGATGTTTCATAATATCGTTTAGGGTGCAAATCACTCTCTCCTCTTTGGATTCCGCTACTATTTTTTCTAAACGCTTTATCATCTCTACCGAGTTATCTACCGCATGTAAGCAAAACGGAGTATCTCTATTGCATTCAATTATTGATAGTGTTGATGCGCCTAGAGAACATCCAAGATCATAACAATTAGAGTCCTCTTTGATATATTTGGATGAGATAGAGCCACAATAATTAATTATGGTTCTATAACCTGGTACAGAGCGATAGATCATATCTGGGAATGCATTTACCACTTTTTGATCGAATTTGAACTTTTTAATATTTTTCTGTGGATCTTTGTAAACCGTATCTCGAGTAAATTCTTCCATTTTGGTTAAATCGCTTCGACATGGTCAAAATCAAGCTCATTAGTTTTGAGCTCATTTGTAATAATAGCGGTGTGGCAATTTTCAGAGGTCAAATACTTGTTCGCTACTCTATCGATGTCTTTACTGCAGACTTTTAATACTCTGTTTCTAAATTCGTTAACCGTTTGTTCATTTCTTCCATTTAACTCGAGGAAAAAAGCTTCTTTTGCCTCACCCGAGGGTGATTTAGGTTTGTCTAAGCTCGAAACGACGCCCAAAATAGCTTCCTCTATCATCTGCTCTGTTGCTGGTTTTGATTTTATCCATGCTATGGCTTCATCAAAATCATTTAGCGTTTCGCTGAGTCTGGGATCTCTGTAAGAGAAAAATCTGAAAGCTCCTGAGTCACTATCTTGAGAAGCTCCACCTCCGTATGCTCCACCTATTTCTCTAATCGCTTGATGAAGATATCCATTTCTCAATATTCCTCCAAGTACGGATAAAATTGGTGCATCAGGATGTCCTGATGATACGGTTTCATACGAGCGAGCACAGAAATTTACTTGTGTATTGGTGGTGAAGCAAGAACTCCTATGACTTGATTCTAAATCAAGTTCAATTTTTCCTGAGGATAGATCGAATTGATGTTCGCCAAGTGCATGATTTTTTATATTTTCGGTAAATTCGATCATATCCCTTTGCTCGCACACGAGCAATATTTGACGAGCTTGTGACATAAACTTGGTGTGAATTGATTTGAGTTTTATGCAGAGTTCACCGAAATTGTCCTCTAGCGAATTCGCTAATGTATTTTTTACAGTGGTTAAACTCTCAATACCTGACCAAATTTCTTTTAATTTACCGCTCGCAGAGATAGATTTCGATGCCGCCGTCATAGCGATAAGGTGTCCACTCCCAATTATTGCCGATTCTTTTGCACTCTTTATTTGGTTGAGTAACTCCTCAACACGCTTTATTTCAGAAAATTTTGCACCCTCAAGAGTGCTGTAGATAAGTTCGTTTATTTCTCTTTGGTGGCGTTTCAAGCCTTTGGTCGAGAGAATTAGGTTGGCATTTAAGTTATTTGTATTTGATAAAGATGATCTAACCAACATTGACGCATCGAAGGATCCAACAATTCTAGATTGCCAAAGCTGTGTCTCTTCATAATTGATTTCACCCACTCCAACTTCTGTTACTAATGCGGTGTACAAGGGTAGAATCGTCAATTCTTCTGATGTTAATGTGGGGATGGGGATTATAATATTTTGATAGACAATTCCATTAGTGGCTGCATCATAATTGATAATTGGTACTGGACCATCAACTCTACCTTTTTCAGACTTCAAAGAATATTTATCGGGTATATCTGAAAGCTCCAGCTTTGGTAAGACGCTTAAATCCTCCTCCAAAGATTGCCTTTTTTGAAGCTTTGTTGCGATTTCAATTATACGATCTGCTTCTTTTTCAGAAATTGATCTTTTTATCTGACGTAGTTTATTTTTTTCATTATCCACTTTGTTCTGAAGCAATGAAGGGTCGGGTTGCAGTGTCAGTATTACTCTGTGATTATTCTGGATAAATAACTTTTCAATTGTATCTTTTAAAAAGTTAGGACTCTGAATTTCTTCTCTTAAATCTGTAAGTACTGATTCGATATCAAGAAGTTCTTTTGGATCGCCTCGATGAATCGCTCCCGACATACACGATAGAATAAGTTGGAGTCCATAGGGATAGCTTGATCCAGTAATTTCACGCTGAGAGAGCTCGATCTGATCTAAACTTGCAATAATTTGTTCATTGCTTACACCCTTATTTGCAGTGGTTTGCAGTGTTTCCAGTATCAGTTTTTCGACCTCTTGAGTATGCTTTGATTCTGAACCTTCAACTCCACAGACAAAACACATTTCCTTCATCGAGTCCTCGAGACCGCACATAGGAGACGGTGAATTCGCAAGTGGGGTGGTCTCCAAAGCCTTTAAGAGTGGAGAACCACTGTTATCCAATAGTATGTTAGAAATTAATCGAGCTTTAAGATTTTCTTTGATATCTACCGAGTTTCCTAATAACCAAGCCATCACAATATGAGTATTATTTTTTAAATTTTTGTCTGTTGCTGGAAATGATTCCTTTACATATTTGGGGTCATGAAATCTTGCTTCAGCATTCACCGCGATTCTTTCATTCATTTTATTGAAGTGGGCTAAAGCATTTCTTTCAAAAACCTCTTGATGATGACATGCGCTGATGTCGCCAAAGGTAAAAAAGATCGCATTGCTTGGATGATAGTGTGTTTCGTGAAAATCTTTGAAGTGCTTATAAGTGAGCTTCACAATCTCTTCAGGCTCTCCTCCACTGTTGAAGTGATAAGTTGTGTTTGAGAACAGATTCTTTGTAATCGTTTGCCACAAAATAGAATTTACTGAACTCATGGCTCCTTTCATTTCATTGAAAACAATGCCTTTGTTGACAAGTTCAGACTTTCGATTATGTAACTCTGAGAATTCCAATCTATGACCTTCCTGGGCAAAATCGAGCTCATTCAAGTTTGGGAAAAAGACAGAATCGAGGTAAACAGATAGCAAATTGTCGAAGTCTTTTTGGTTCTGACTCGCAAAAGGATAAGCTGTCCAATCGGAGCTAGTGAATGCATTCATGAAGGTATTCATAGATCTTTTTAGCATAGAAAAGAATGGATCTCTAACGGGAAACTTTTTGCTCCCGCACAACACTGTATGCTCGAGAATGTGAGCTACCCCAGTAGAGTCTTCAGGAATAGTTCTAAACGCGACCATAAAAACATTTTCTTTATTATCAGAGGCAAGATGAATATGTTTTGCACCTGTATTTTTGTGCTCATACTCTTGATATTCGAGGCTAAGGCTCTCTATTTTTTGTTTATTTAACAGTTGAAATGTTTTCAAAAAAAGGCTCCTATTTGGGACATAAAATTATAGATCAATTTGTCATTCTTCATATACACAGAATCACGCAAGATTAGATTTATTCTTATTCCTGTAAGCTATCGGTGTCATTTTTTCCCAACGGTCAAATGCCCTATAAAATGTGCTGGGTTCGCTAAACCCAGTAAGGTAAATAATTTCATTGATGCTCTCATTAGTTTTAATAAGAAGCCTTGTAGCAAGTTCATGTTTCAAATCATCCAGAATCTCTTTGAAAGTTTTGCCTACGAGTCTTAGCTGATACCTTAGCTGTCGAGAAGTCATATTATTACTTGCTGCTACTTTTTCGAGGGTAATCCTATTACCCTCAAGCAAGCCAGCCATCGTTGAGCGTATTTGGTTTATGAAGTCATTTTTTGTCAGTAGTTCAATACTTTTATCGGCTGTCTTCAAATGCAGTTCTAAAAGCTCGGGCTCAGCATAGATTGATTTATATGAAAGTACCTTTTTATCGAAACTTAATTTAAAGCTTTTGGCTTTGAACTCTACTGGGCATCGAAAAATACGTTCATATTCCGTCTCATCTGCATTCGGCTCATGATTGAAGATAACCTTAGTTGCCACGAATTCTCCATTTGTTACTGATCGAAGTGACCTTATTAACGCGACAACCATAGCCTCAGCTAAATGAGAGGTTGCATTTGTATAGTCAGAGAAATGACTTACTAGGTGTGGTTCGGGATTTTTAATAAATGATGCATGTAGGGCATCGCTGATCAACCTTTGATATTTCAAAACTCGGCGAAGTCCCTCTTCAAAATTAGAGCTACTCAAAATTAAATACTCAAGAATTTGCCCTTTATAGATGGGCATACTCTCTCCTAAATGGAGTCCGATTGCTGGATCGCCTGAAACTTCGATTGCGCTATTCCAAAATAATGGTTGAGCAGAAAATGGTGTTCTCAAATTGATTTCGTATAACTTTGATTTATCGAAACCCGCTCTGAATAAGATGTCATCAGCATCAATTTTCATATCCAATAAACCTTGATATGCGAGCCTTATTAATGTGCCAGAGTCCGTTAATTTCATATGCTTAATGCAACTAAAAATTAGTATTTTATACTATTGACTTTAGTGACAAAAGTAGATGTCGCAAAGGCTACTGACATCGACATTTTTTATAAGTACTTTTCGCATTAAATATAAGTCAGAGCATAAAGATGCTCATGTTTGGAGGATTACTAAAATGCCCGATTTTCGAGTGCCGGTCGAGGACTATAAATTTCTTTTCAGACATGTATTTAAAATGGATGAAAATTATTCAAAGCTCAATTGCGATAATGATTTCTCATTGGATCTTTTAGATACCATTCTCGATGAGGCTGCAAAATTTTCAGAGAACGAATTAGCGCCCCTCTATCAATCAGGTGATGAAGAGGGATGTGTTTTAGAAGATGGAGTTGTCACAACACCCAAGGGATTTAAAGAAGCCTATTCAAAATTCATTGAGGGCGGATGGACATCATTAACTGGAGATGTTGAATTAGGTGGTCAAGGACTTCCATCATCAGTAAGTCTTGTGGTGAATGAAATGTTAACAACAGCTAATTGGGCTTGGGCTATGTATCCTGGTTTAAGTGAAGGTGCTGTAGCAACCCTGGAAAGTCATGGAACGGATGCTCAAAAAAATGATTATTTGCCAAGACTTATTGATGGTCGTTGGAGTGGAACCATGTGTCTTACCGAACCCCATTGTGGTACCGACTTGGGACAAATGAAGACAAATGCCAAACCGAATGGAGATGGTAGCTTTAGTGTTAATGGAACTAAAATCTTTATAAGTGCGGGCGAACATGATTTAACTGAAAATATAGTGCACATTGTACTTGCGAAATTGCCTGATGCACCCAAAGGAACTAAAGGTCTCTCTTTATTTATTATTCCAAAATTCTTGCCAGGAGAATCTGGGGAGGTTGGAAAACGCAATGGGGTTTATTGTGGTTCGATCGAAAAAAAGATGGGGATTCATGGAAATGGCACTGCTCTCTTAAATTTCGACAATGCCAAAGGGTTTTTAATAGGGCAACCACATGATGGTCTGAGTGCAATGTTTACATATATGAATGTTGCAAGAATAGGGACGGCCAGCCAGGGAGTTGCCGCAGCAGAGCGCTCATATCAAGGAGCGTCAACTTATGCACTTGAAAGATTGGCAATGAGATCACTATCGGGTGTAAAAAATCCTGATGGGCCTGCAGATAAAATTGTCGAGCATCCTGATGTAAGAAGAATGCTTTTGACGCAAAGGGCTATAGCAGAGGGAGGGCGTGCAATGATTATGCATGCCAGTGAGTATGCAGATACTTACAGAAATGGTATTTCCGCTAATGAACGGGATCAAGCAGAGCAAAAATTAGGATTTTTTACACCCATATTGAAAGGATTTATCACTGAGCTCGGTGTCGAGGCGGCCAATTTGGGAATTCAAGTTTTTGGTGGACATGGATACATAAAAGAGTGGGGAATGGAGCAAATATTTCGTGATAGTAAAATAGCTACATTGTATGAGGGTACCACCGGCATTCAGGCACTTGATTTGATCGGTAGAAAGGTGCTCTTGGACAAGTTTAAACAGTTACGACTATTTTCTAATGAAATTGCAAAATTTTCATTTAAAAATTTATTCGCCACTTCTGCAAGAATGAACATAAAAGGCATCAAAGCATCTGCTAAGTTACTCAAGTTGGCATTAAAGTGGAGATACATCGCACTGAGGATTGCCTTGCGAGCAAAAACTGATCGAGACGAAGTAGGCAGCGCATCTGTAGATTTTTTGATGTATTCTGGGTATGTCTACATGGGTTATATGTTTATGAAGATGAGTCAAGTTGCAAATGATTTTAGCGGAGACAAAAATATTGATTTTTATAAGAACAAGGTTCTTACTGCGAATTTTTTCTTTGATAAAATATTACCCCGTGCTGATATGCATGCTTCAGCTATATTGTCTGGATCTCGAAGCGTAATGGCAATGCCGAATGAGTACTTCTCACAGTAATTTGGTTTTGTCGATTTTCATCGATTTAATGCAGAGCATTTGACAGTCCCAGTATCGAAGAGAATAAAAGCAAAATTCCAATCAATTGTTGTATTTTTGAAGTGTCTTTAGTCAAGATTCGTTGATGTAATTTATTACCTATATTGTTTCCAAGCCATGCAAATGGGAGCAAGAAAAGTGCTATCAAGTAATAAATTGGGACATTGGCTACCCAAAAAGCAATCATTTTTATCATTACTAAAAAAATCCACAATACAAAAAGTGTTTGTCTAAACTCTGGAGGAGGAATCCTCTTCATTGCGACAGCGACAATCATTGGACCACCAATCAATGAGTTACCGCTGACGTAGCCACCGAGTGCTAACAAGATAAAGTCGGTAAAGTTAGAGTTACTTTTGAATGGTTTCTTGATGATATACGTTACAGAGTAAACACCAATCAAAATAAAAATTATTGTATTAACTAGTTGCTGTGGAAGGCTAATTAATCCAATTACACCGACGACCTTTGGAACTATCATTACTAAAAAGGCAAACCTAAGAAATTCCCAATTTATTTTTATGTCAGATGCTCCAAAAGTCCCATTAACACTTTGTTTTGAATTTTGAAAGATCGTTAAAGGCGCAAAAAATAGTAAGTGTAATCCGATTATCGGCAGAAAAAAGAGTGGATCATCATGAACTAATAAAAGAAAAGGTAATGTGAAAAGAGCACCACCGAAGCCGAATCCTGATCTAACAAATCCACTCCACGTGAAGATAATTGTTATCAAGACCCATTGAAGCAAGCTGAATTCCATCTGACCATTCGCGAGTTATAGATTTAAACCTTTAAAGATTTGAATCGTATGATTACCAGAGTGGTAAGGATTTTACAGTAAAGATAATACTGGTTGCACAAGTTTACACCGTTGGTTTTATGCTTTGTAAATAGCCTTGATAACTTTTTTTTATTTTCAGTGTCCAAAAAATAACTCATTACTCTTTATTTTTTATGGAAGATACAGATCAAATGGAAGCTGATTCGTTCTCTGATTTACTCGGACCTGATGTGGTGCCGATTAAAAAATCAGACAGTCTTCGTCATTCAAAGAAAAGTGCAATTACTCCAGGGAAGTTGATCAGACGAGAATCGGCAGCAGCCACTAAGCGTGCGTCAAATCCGTCATTTGATCTGGAGAGTGCTATCACGTTTGTTGAACCTAATGATTATTTAGATTTTAAAAAGCCTGGTATACAACATGGTGTTTACAAGAATCTTCGTCAAGGAAAGTATGAGATTCAGTCTCGTCTTGATTTACATCGGCATACAGTTGAGCAAGCTAGAAATGCGCTCTGGCAGTTTTTAAGGGACTGCGAGGTGCATAATGTGCGATGTGCGCTTGTGACCCATGGGAAAGGAGAGGGGAGATTACAGCCTGCAAAATTGAAAAGCTGCGTTAATCATTGGTTAAGGCAATTTAACAGCGTTTTGGCATTCCATACAGCGCAGAGGAGAGATGGAGGTATGGGTGCAACATATGTCTTGCTGAAGAAAAGTGAGACAGAGAAATTGAAAACGGCGGAAAAACTATCGAAAAAGTGAAACAAAGAATGAGTTATTTTAATGCAATGCTACATAAATTAATTTTTGTTCTGCTATTGGCATACGGGTCTGTAAACCTCAGTCAAGCAGGGGTTTTAGGAGGACGAAATATTGATGACCAGCTCATCAAATTTGATGTATTTCTGGGTAGTAAAAAAGTTGGTTTTCATACATTTTACTTTGAAAAAGTGGGAAAGGAGTTGCACGTTAAGTCAGAGGCTAACATGTCATTCCGAGTTTTTTTATTTAAAAACATCAAGTATCTCCATGAAGCCAATGAGGTATGGCAGGATAATTGTTTATTAAAATTTTCTAGTAAGACTATTAAAGGTGACAGCGAGCTTAGTGTCGAAGGCAAAAATTTTGGTGATAAATTTATCGTGAGCAACTTGAGTGGTGAAAATCAATTCTCCGGGTGTGTACGAAGTTTTGCTTACTGGGCACCAGAATTATTGGAAGCTGAAGAGCTATTAAATGTTGAAAACGGTGTTCTTGTGCCCGTCAAAGTTGATAAGCAGCCTAATCATAACGAATCAGGATACTCTGCTACTATCAACTTACCGAAGAGCAAAATTGATCTCAAATATCAAGACGATGATAACTGGATTGAACTTGAAACAAATCTTAAATTGCTGGGTAAATTAAGATATAAAAAAGTAGTTACTTAAGGATAGTATGAAATGAAGATACCTCGTATCTCTGCGCTTGTTACCGTTTTACTATTGGCAAGCTGCACTGCGACTACACCAATAAAAACAGTTTCCCAGGTTGATTTGGATAGATTTATGGGTAAATGGTATGTGATTGCCAATATTCCCACGTTTTTTGAAAGAGATGTCTTAAATCCTACTGAGACGTATGAGCTTACCCCGGAGGGATATATTGATACGAAATTTGAATTTTATGATCCGAATTCTGAAAGAAGTAAATCCTATAATCCAAAAGCATATATTCTGAACAAAGAAACGAATGCAACATGGGGGATGCAATTTATTTGGCCTTTTAAAGCTGATTTTAGAATCGTCTATTTGAATCAGGACTACTCTGCGACTGTAATAGGAAGAAGTAAGAGGGATTACATCTGGTTGATGGCAAGAACACCCGAAATTTCGGATTCAATTTATGAAGATATGTTGAAAAAAGCAGAAACGCTTGGTTATGACGTGACTAAAATAGAGCGAGCAATACACCAGCCAATCAATGAATAAGTCATCTTTTAAAGTTGTCATTTTCTGTGTGTTATTTGGTTTTACAATCCTTCTCCGCGGGGAGACTTTAACCGAAATAACCAGAATACAGTATGTTGAAACTAGTTTAGCTAAGTCGGAAAAATTCTTATTTGAGAATGGAAAGATCACTTTTTTTAAGGATGGCTCATTAAAAGGTCGAGCAGAACTAACAAAAAAACAAAAAACAGCCTTTTCAAAGATCGTCAAATCAATAAATATGGATCACTTACCAACTTTAGCGATTCCCAGTAAGAAGTTTATGTTTGATGGATCTGCTTTTGGCCAACTAAAGATTGTTTCAGCAAAGAAAATTTCTAGCACACCGTTATTTGATGTTGACAGCCCTCCCGAAGAAATTCTTGAACTAGTCAGGTATTTAAAAAACCTCGCAAAAGGCGAATTAACCTAAACCTAGGTTATAACTGACATTTTCAGTGATTTTTATTAAGCTTCCATTACACAGCAAAACTTGAGATAAAAGATGCTAGCGTCAATCACATCTGCATTAGTTTTTTGTTTTTACATTGGGGTAATACTTTGCATAGGTGTTATTGCGTTCCGACGAACTAATGACTCATCTGATTATTTCTTAGGTGGTAGAAAACTGAGTCCAGGCGTTGCAGCAATAAGCGCTGGGGCGTCAGATATGAGTGGTTGGACTCTGCTTGGATTACCTGGTTTTGCCTATATAGCAGGTCTCGAAGCGTTATGGATTGCGATTGGCTTGGTGTTAGGTGTAGCTGCAAGTTGGATTTTTGTCGCTAAAAAACTCAGATTAGCGAGTGAGAAATTAGGGAATGCAATTACTATCCCCATGTTTTTGCATGCACGATTTGAGTGTCAGAAACCATGGCTCAAAATTATTTCCAGCCTTAGCATCTTAGTTTTCTTTCTCTTTTATGTCGGATCTGGACTTATAGCAGGTGGAAAGCTCTTCAATGAGGTATTCGGAGTTGATTACGAACTTGCGGTTTACACCAGCGTCGTATTGATTCTGATTTACACAATTTTCGGAGGATTTTTGGCAGTATCGTGGACAGATGTATTTCAAGCTATTCTGATGCTTATCGCCCTGGTTTGTGTGCCAATCATGACCGTTTATACCATTGGTGGTACTGATATATTTCATGAGCGTGTTAGTAACAAAAATATAAATCTTTTTAATATGTTCACTGATGTTAATGGAGCCTCACTTACTTTTTTTGCAATTGTAAGCTACTTAGGTTGGGGATTAGGTTATTTCGGACAACCTCATGTCTTGTCGCGCTTTATGGCTATCAAATCTTCTGAATCTGTTCCGATCGCATCTAAATATGGAGTAATTTGGGCACTATGCTGTTACACACTTGCAATACTCATTGGATTGAGTGGAATTAGTTTTTTTACTGAAGAATTAATGGATGGTGAAAAAGTTTTTATAATGTTGACTGACTTGCTGTTTCATCCTGTAGTTGCAGGATTATTTTTGGCAGCAATTCTTGCAGCTATAATGAGCACAATTGATTCTCAGTTATTGGTTTGTTCAGCGTCACTCGCAGAGGACCTCTACCCGCTGATAAAAAAAGAAATTAGTTCGCATCAAAAATTAGCTGCGGGAAGAATGACCGTAGTGTTAATTGCCGTTCTTGCAACTCTGATAGCTCTTGAACCAGATAGCAAGATCTTAGACGTTGTGTCTTATGCCTGGGCAGGCTTGGGTGCATCCCTTGGTCCGGTGGTTTTATTCTCTCTTTATTATAAAAAAATGACCGAAATTTCAGCTATTTTGAGTATATTTTTTGGTGGAAGTTTGGTTCTAGTATGGGATCTTTTTTCTGGTGGAATTTTTTATCTTTACTCACTAGTGCCGGGGTTTATTCTCTCTAGTTTGTCAATCATCCTATTGAGCAATATGTTTCCCAAAAAACATAATAGTCAATCTTAAATTCCATTCGGCTGCTTTTATTTTCAGCTTACATTTTTTCCATCACTTCAATACCAAGAAGATTAAGGCCGCATTTGAGTGTTTCAGATGTTACTTGGCATAGCCGTAACCGACTTGCTTGCACATTAACGCCGATATTTTTTTTCAAAATAGGGCATGTCTCATAAAAGTGCATGAATTGGCTGGCAAGAGCATACAAATATGAGCATAGAATATGCGGATAACAATCCAACGCCACTTGGTTTATAGTCTCTTCAAATTGAATAATCTGCAGAGCAAGTGATCTTTCAGATTTTTCTTCCAATAAGATAGGTACATTTTGCTCTAATTCAATATCTGATTTTCGGAATATGCTTTGAATTCGTGTATACGCATATTGAAGATATGGTGCTGTGTTACCGTCAAAAGATAGCATGGTTTTCCAATTAAAGACGTAGTCATGAGTCCTTGTAATACTGAGATCAGCGTACTTGATTGCACCTATCCCAACCTTTGTGCTTATACTTCTTATCTCATCCTCACTTAATTCCTTATTTTTCTCTGTCACAACAACTCGGGCACGATCAGTCGCTTCATTCAATAAATCATTTAGTTTGACTGTACCACCAGTCCTTGTCTTGAATGGCCGTCCACTTTCATCCATCATCATGCCGAAAGCATGGTGTTCAAGAGAAACACCATTTGCCACTAGCCCAGCTTTTCTTGCAGTAATGAAAACTTGTTTCATATGCAGTGATTGTCGCGCATCAATTAAATATAAAATTCTATCTGCTTTGAGATTTTCAGATCTGTAATTAACTGCAGCCAGATCAGTTGTTGAGTAGAGATAACCACCACCAGATTTTTCTATAATCATTGGGGAAGGCTTTCCATTTTTGTCAGCTAATTCAGGTAAAAAAATCACTTTGGCGCCATCAGAGTCCACGGCAATATTTCTTTGCATCAAATCGGAAACTAGAGGTGCTAGCTTATCGTTGTAGGAACTTTCTGGCTTTATATGTTCTGTCTTTAAACCCACATTTAACTTTTCATATATATTTTGATTATGCGAAATAGAAATGTTTATGAATTTTTCCCATAACGATTTACAGTAGGGATCTCCTGATTGAAGTTTTACAACATATTCTCTAGCTGTGTTTGCAAAATTTTCGTCTTCGTCAAAATGTTTTTTTGCTTTTTGATAAAAGTGTTCTAAGTCATTTAATGCAAACTCAGCTTCATTTCCCTCTTCAATCTGTTGCTCTAACTCTGCGATAAGCATCCCAAATTGAGTTCCCCAATCACCCATATGATTTTGTCTTATTACTTTGTGGCCCAGTTTCTCAAAAACCCTTGCCAGGCAATCACCGATTATCGTAGACCTTAGGTGACCAACATGCATTTCCTTTGCAAGGTTGGGAGATGAGTGATCAATAACGATATTTTTTATCGATTTTTGTGGTAGCTTTGATACGAGTGGTTTGGATATCTCTTTTGCCAAAAACTTTGCTGATAAGAATATATTTATGAATCCTGGACCTGCAATTTCAAGTCTATCAACCGCTTCTGAGAGCTCAACTTTTTCTATAATTAATGCAGCAAGATCTCTTGGTTTTGAATCCATCTTTTTTGCTGCTTTCATTGCACCATTAACTTGATAATCACCGAACTCGGGACGGCTGCTTAGTGCAATTGAGGGCTGACAATCTGAAGGGATACCCAGCTCAACCATTGCTGTTGCAAACTTTTCTGTCAGAAAATTTTTTATTTTCAAAAGTCTTAGCTCAAAAAATTAGATTAGTAATAGGGATTGTAGTAATGATAACGGGTTTTTAATACCCTCAAGTTGCAAAAATTGGTTTTATTGATATAGTCTGAGCGAAAATATTAAGTAAGTAACTCACCTCAACCTTTAACCCACTTTGTAGTAGAGTTTTATTTTGTCAGATTCGGTAATCTCAGAAGGTATCAATGTACTCGCATTTGGAATGGGTACTGTCTTCATTTTTCTTATACTTCTTGTACTAACCACACAATTAATGACTTTTTTTATTAATGCTTTTTTTTCCAGTAAAGAGGGGATTCCTGATTTGGAGTCCTTAGAAAGCCAAACTAATGTTGATCCCGATATCGTGCAAGCAATCAAAAAAGGCATCGACTTACATAATAAAGCGACTTCGCGCTAAATGTTCTTTTCAAAATATTATTTTAAAACCGCAATGTATTATCTAAATAGACTAAAGAATGAAAATTGACAAAAAACCATTGGAGTTGACTGAGGTTGTTTTTAGGGACGGATCACAATCTCTGCTGGCGACTCGATTGAAACTTGATGATATCTTACCGATAGCCGAAAAAGTTGATGATATTGGTTTTTACTCAGTTGAGTCATGGGGAGGAGCAACTTTTGATGCCTGCATTCGATTTCTTGCAGAGGATCCCTGGGAGAGAATAAGAGAAATCAAAAAGGTTATGCCAAAAACCCGACAGCAGATGCTTTTTCGTGGTCAAAATATTTTAGGTTATAGGCATTATGCTGATGATGTAGTGAAAAAATTTGTTGAGAGAGCGGCAGAGAGCGGTATAGAGATTTTCAGAGTATTCGATGCATTAAATGATATTCGGAATATGACATCATCAATTGCCGCTGTAGGAGATATTGGAATGCATGCTCAGGGAACATTATCGTATACCACAAGCCCTGTTCATACGATTGAAACCTGGATTGATCTGGCAAAGTCTTTGGAAGATGCGGGCGCCAATTCCATCTGTATAAAAGATATGGCAGGCCTGTTGACTCCTTATAATGGATATGAATTGGTTTGCAGGTTAAAAAAAGCTGTTTCAGTGCCGTTGCAACTGCATGCTCATGCAACAACGGGTATGTCTACAGCAACAATATTAAAGTGTTGTGAGGCAGGAATAGACAGAGTTGATACGTCGATATCAAGTATGTCTTTGACTTATGGGCATTCTCCAACTGAATCAGTTATTGCGATTTTGAAGGGTCATGATAGAGATACGGGGCTCTCTATCGAAAATGTTGAGGTAATCGCACAATATTTTCGCGAGGTTAGAAAAAAGTATTCACATTTTGAGGGCTCTTTGAAAGGGATTGACTCACGTATTTTGACGGCTCAAGTGCCTGGTGGGATGCTAACAAATATGGAAAATCAGCTCAAAGAGCAAGGAGCTTCAGATCGATTATCGGAGGTTCTTGAGGAAATACCTCAAGTAAGGGAGGATTTAGGTTACATACCGTTAGTTACTCCTACTTCTCAAATTGTAGGAACTCAGTCCGTGCTTAATGTTCTTACAGGTGATAGATACAAGTCAATCGCAAAAGAGACGGCAGATATTTTGAAGGGCGCTTACGGTAAAACTCCAGCACCTGTTAATAAAAAGTTGCAAAAGAAGGTTCTCGACGTTGATGAAAAGGTAATAGCTTGTCGCCCTGCTGATCTTTTATCGCCTGAGCTTAGTTCAATCGAAGAAAGTTTAGAAAGTTTGTCGCACGAGATGCACTTTGATTTGATGTCAGGAGAATCGAGGGTTGATGATGTGCTCACTTACGCTTTATTTCCAAACGTTGCTATTGATTTTTTCAAGAATCGATCTAAAACAGAAGCTCGCAGCGAACCCATGTCATCAGATCCAATAGATCCCAATATTGATATAAAAACAGGTATCTACACGGTAGAGGTAAACGCCAAGACCTATGTTGTAAAAGTATCCTCGGGAGGAGACATTTCAAAAATTTCAGAGCGTGTTGAAAATAAAACTAATGAATATTCTGAAACTGATGAGACAGAGATCAATGCTCCGTTAGCAGGAAATGTAATTAAAGTTAACGTTCAAGAAAATGATCATGTGCAGCAGGGCGACTCCATGATTATCCTAGAGGCTATGAAAATGGAGACATCTATCTCAGCTCCGATAGCAGGAAGAGTAAAACAAATACGAGTTAAGAGTGGTGATACTTGCGCGGCTGGACAACTTTTATTGGTAATCTCCTCTTGAGGGCTAATTAATGGAAAGTCTTCTTAACTTGTTTGCTAGCACAGGCTTCTCACAAATTCAGTTTGGTCAAATCGCAATGATATTTGTTGGTTTGATGTTACTTTTCCTAGCAATTAAGCATGGTTTTGAGCCTTTATTACTAATCCCTATTGGATTTGGAACGCTTTTAGTTAACATTCCCGGTGCAGGATTTGATTCAGCTCCTGTTTTTGATGCAGTGGGAACTATGATAGAACCTGGTGGATTACTTTTTTATATCTACAGTATAGGTATCGAAACAGGTGTATTTCCATTACTGATATTCATGGGAGTTGGCGCCATGACAGACTTTGGTCCCCTATTAGCAAACCCGAAAACATTATTATTAGGTGCGGCAGCGCAAGTGGGTATTTTCTCTACTGTTTTGGGCGCTGTCACACTAAGTTATTTCGGAATTTTTGATTTCACAATAAAAGATGCAGCATCCATAGGAATTATTGGAGGTGCTGATGGACCAACAGCTATTTTTGTTACTAGCAAGTTATCTCCTGATTTATTAGGTGCTGTTGCGGTCGCAGCATACTCATATATGGCGCTTGTGCCGATTATTCAGCCGCCTATCATGAAGGCATTAACTTCCCCGGAGGAGAGAAAATTAGAAATGCATCAACTCAAAGAAGTTAGTCAAAAAGAAAAAATAATATTTCCTTTGATGCTCATCATTCTTGTCGCGTTGTTTTTGCCAGATGCCGCGCCACTGCTGGGAATGTTCTGTTTTGGAAATTTAATGAAGGAGTGTGGTGTGGTTGATAGATTGAGCGACACGGTCCAAAATTCCTTGATAAATACAGTAACAATTTTTCTGGGACTTGGTGTTGGATCAAAAATGAGCGCAGATAAATTTCTGAATTTTGAGACAATGGGGATACTTGGTTTAGGTGCTGTCGCATTCTGTATTGGGACGGCATCTGGCGTTTTAATGGCTAAAATTATGAATCTGTTCTCGGCCAATAAGATTAATCCACTAATTGGTGCAGCTGGCGTATCTGCGGTTCCTATGGCTGCGCGGGTGGTAAATCGAGTAGGGCAACAAGAGAACCCACAAAATTTCCTTCTAATGCATGCGATGGGTCCAAATGTGGCTGGTGTAATTGGATCAGCGGTGGCTGCTGGTGTCATGATCAGTCTTGTTGGATAAGTAATCATGAAAGAGCCCGTTAAAAACAAGATTGTCGAGAGATTAACTCAGGAATTTAATCCGGATTTCTTGGAAGTCATTAATGAAAGTTCTTCTCACTCAGTGCCTTTAGGTTCAGAGAGCCATTTTAAGGTAATTCTTGTGAGTGAATCTTTTATCGGCTTAAATCTAGTTCAGCGACATCGCAGAGTTTACAGTGCGCTCTCTCATGAAATGGAGAATCAAATACATGCTTTGACGATGCAAACACTAGCTCCAAAAGAATGGGAGGATCAAGGTTTAAAAATTCATAATTCTCCAGTGTGCTTGAGCGAAAAGGTATGAATCATTTGTTTAAATTTTTATAACCCCTGAGATTGGATTTGTCTCTCAAACCAGTTCATCGCATATATACCCCTATTCACCGAATTACTATGGAGCTTGCACGTTAGGCCGCACAGAATCATACTGTGCATATTGGTTTAAATTTTGCCGAAAAATAATAAAACAAACGTAGGGGGAGTTATGCATCTGCAGTCATCTGTGAGTCATCTTGGATGGTTCAAATCTATTTTTTCAACCAACAAATTTAGCGCGATACTTGCTATTTCATTTTCACTAATTCTTTCTGCTTGTGGTGGTGGTGGAAATTCAGTCACTGAAAATGATTTGCAAGATCCTACTAGTGATGGTGTTCCACCTATACTGACGAGTGTCTCCATCTTGCAATCGCAAGAAAGGGATGCAAGTCCTGATGGTGTCGCAAAGCTCGGTCAATCAATCAAAGTAGACTTTACTGCAAGTGAAGCTTTGATGCTTCCAGTCGTGACAATTAACGGTGTTTCGGCATCTGTTGAAGGTAAGATTGGTGATTGGAGTGCGTCTAGGGAAATGGTTGAGGCAGATGTTGATGGCTATGTAACTTTTAATATTTCATTTACTGATATCAGTGGAGTCCCCGGCACTGATGTATCAGAAACTACGGACGGAAGTCGAGTTCAATATTGTGCAGAGGGCTGTGTTGCGCCAGTTGAGGATCCATTAGTTGGAGAATGGATGCTTGATGGAGAGGGTGCTGCAGGTGTTGGTCCGACGGCAGGAAGTATGGAATGGTGGTCCACAAATGCAGATGTTGTTAGCGAAAGGGCATGTTGGTTTGATGATCTCTTTGCTTTCTCTCTAGATGGGACTTTTCAAAACATTCAAGGCGAGACTACTTGGGTAGAAGCATGGCAGGGTGGTGCAGATTCTTGTGCGGCGCCTGTATCTCCTCATGACGGAAGTAATCCTGCAACCTGGGCTTGGGACGAATCTGCAGGGACAATCACCATAAATGGTAAAGGAGCTCATCTTGGACTTGCCAAAGCAGTAAATGGTGAAGAATTATCATCTTCTGGTTCGGCTCCTGACTCAATTACTTATACCATTTTGACACTCACTGCAGATGGAATGAATCTTACAGTTACGCTTGAGACTGCTCCGGGCGTATGGTGGACTTTCAATCTAGCGAAGAAGCCTGTTTCACCTTTTGTGGGTAATTGGAAACTAGATGGTGAGGGTGCGGCTGGAGTTGGTCCAACTGCTGGAAGTATGGAGTGGTGGTCGACTAACGCTGATGTTGTGGCAGAAAGAGCTTGCTGGTTTGACGATGTTTATGCATTTGGCTCCGATGGATCATTCAGTAATATTTTTGGTGAAGACACTTGGGTGGAGGCATGGCAAGGTGGTTCAGACTCATGTGCGGCTCCTGTAGCACCGCATGATGGTAGTGCGGCAGCGACATTTAGTCATGATGAAGAAGCTGGTACTTTAACCATAACTGGTAAGGGAGCACATCTGGGCTTGCCAAAAGCTGTCAATGGTCAAGAGCTATCATCTTCTGGCTCAGCTCCGGATTCGATAACTTATCAGATTTTAACATTAACCTCGGACGGAATGAATTTAACAGTCACTCTCGAGACAGCAGCAGGTGTCTGGTGGACGTTTAATTTAGCGAAAGTGCCTCCATCACCTTTGGCAGGAAATTGGAAGTTAGATGGAGCTGGGTCGGCTGGTGTAGGACCAACTGCTGGAAGTATGGAGTGGTGGTCTGCTAATGCTGATGTGGTGGCAGAGAGAGCGTGTTGGTTTGATGATAGATTTGTATTTGGTGAGGATGGTTCATTCCAGAATGTCCTCGGCGAAACAACATGGATAGAGGCATGGCAGGGTGGATCTGATGCATGTGGAGCGCCCGTAGCACCTCATGACGGTTCAGCATCTGCAACCTTTAGTTATGACGAGGCCTCAGCAACCTTAATTTTGACGGGCAAAGGAGCTCATTTAGGCCTTCCAAAGGCCGTAAATGGGGAAGAATTATCTTCGCCGAGCTCAGCGCCTGATTCAATAACGTACCAAGTTTTGTCCCTTACCTCTGATGGTAACTATATGAGTGTTACTCTGGAAACAGCGCCAGGTGTCTGGTGGACATTTAATTTGGCAAAAGTTCCTGTTTCAGCCTTAGCTGGCACATGGTCGTTAGATACGGGAGCTAGTCCTGCGGCCGCTGGTGTTGGGCCGACTGAAGGAAGCATGGAGTGGTGGTCAACGGGCGCTGATGTAGTAGCAGAGAGAGCGTGTTGGTTCGATGACACTTACGTGTTTGGTGATGATGGGACGTTTACCAACGTGCATGGTGAGGATACTTGGGTAGAGGCATGGCAAGGTGGATCAGACTCCTGCGCTGCTCCAGTCGCTCCTCATGATGGAAGTAACCCTGCAACATTTACGTATGATGAATCTGCTGGTACCTTCACGATAAACGGTAAGGGTGCATATGTTGGACTTCCAAAGGCTGTTAACGGATCCGAATTATCTTCCTCTGATTCTGCGCCTGATTCGGTTACCTATAATGTGCTAACTGCTACCTCCGATGGTAAGTATCTCACGTTATCAATTGAAGCTGGCGCGGGTGTTTGGTGGACATTCAATTTAGTTAAAAGCGCAGGTGGTGGAACTGATCCGGCACCAGAGCCTGAACCAGAGCCTGAACCATCCATTTACGCGGAGTGGAGTGCCTTTGATGGAGCGGTGAAAGATGGTGATAATTACTCGTGGGTAGAGGGTCAGGATTGGGCTGGATTTGAGAACACCAATACTTCTTTGAATCCCTTCTCCTTCCCATATGGAGGAACGATTACTTTCTCGGCGAATGTTGGTGGTGGATTGACCTCAACAGACCTAAATTTCACATTCGAAGCTAATAAGTACCCTGATAACAATCCGCAGTTCACTGTGGGAACTACTGTTGATAGTGAGTCTGAAATGAACTACTCGATTGATGTTCCGGCTCAAGGCGATCAAACCTTCAACTCATTGCTAATGAAGCTTGGTGCAAGAGTTGCAGAGGGTCAATATGTGACGGTGAAAAATGTTCTTATCACTGCTAACACTTCCGATCCAACCGAACCAACTGATCCAGTTGAACCTACAACTGAGTTGGTCACCAACGGAGATTTCCAAAATGGTATAACAGATTGGGAGGGTGGTGCTGCAGTTGCTGCAAATATAACGTCATATTTTGCTGTCGTTGAAACAACTTCAAACAATGTTTATGACGTTAACCTTAGCCAGTCAATGACGCTTGTCCCAGATTCAAATTACACAGTGTCATTCAAAGCTAAATCATCAATAGAGCGAACAATTATTGCGGGTCTGGGTCTATATCATGACCCGTGGACTAATGTGGGTGAATCTGTCTCATTAACAACAGAGTGGCAAACCTTCACATTGGAGCAAACAACCACAGGTTTCGGAGATGATGATAGCCGAGTTCTATTTGATCTCGGTGGAGATCAAGGTGGTCAGGTTTGGATTGATGATGTCAGTGTTGTTACTTCCGATGGAACTGAGTTAGTTGAAAACGGTGATTTCCAAAGTGGCATTACTGGTTGGGCAGGAGGCGCTGCGGTTGCGTCTAACATAACGTCTTATTTTGCTGTAGTTGAAACAACTTCCGCTAATGTTTATGACGTTAACTTGAGTCAGACGATGACATTAGTTCCAGATACAGATTATACGGTCTCGTTCAAGGCTAAATCCTCAATTGAGAGGACAATACTTGCAGGCCTTGGTTTGTATCATGATCCTTGGACAAATGTTGCTGAGTCTGTCTCACTTACTGGCGATTGGCAGTCATTTACAATGACTCAAACTACCACTGGGTTTGGTGATGATCAGAGTCGTATTCTGTTTGATATGGGCGGTGATCAAGGTGGTCAAGTTTGGATTGATGATGTGAGTGTTTTAGGACCGGGTTCCTCTGATACTGAAACTGAGATAAAGATCGAGGCAGAGTCATTTACTAACACGGTAGATGTTGGTTTGGAGAATGGTGATACTACCGTAGGGTTCTTTGATGGAGGTGAAGTTCTTGAATACTCATTTACAGTTGAAACTGCTGGTAACTATCTAGCGAAATATCACGTTGCGAGTAACGATGGAAAAGATCCGGGATTGAATATCAAGATTGATGGATCACTTGCTGATATCGTTACAGTGCCTGCAACAGGTGGTTGGGGTAACTTCCAAACGATAGAAGGCAGGGTTATTGCCATGTCTGCAGGAACTTATGCTCTCAGTGTTGAATCTGTTGATGGCGGCGTAAATGTTGATTGGTACAGCTTTACATTAACTGATGCAGCCCCGAGTGAGCCACCACCCTCTGAGAGTGAGTTGGGTACTGGAATGGATAATGTGCTCAATGTAGATGAGGTAATAGACTTTAATTCGGCTACAGCGGATTATGCATTGGTTGATTTTGGTGGAAACACGAGTACGGTAGTTGCTGATCCTACTGATGCGACGAATTCGGTAGTCTCGGTCATTAAAGGGACTGAAACTTGGTCTGGTACAACAGTTGCGAGAGGTAAAGTTGTTTATCCAATTACGGAGGCAGCTCCTGGAATGTCTATAAGAGTTTGGTCGCCAGAGGCTGGAATAACTGTGAAATTAAAACTAGAGGAATCTGGAAACTCTGATAACTCGGTTGAGACTGATGCGGTTACGACAAAGGCTCAAGAATGGGAGACTCTAGTCTTTGACTTCAGTAAACCAAGTGCGGGCACCCCCGCGATGAACTCAGATCATGTCTATGATACCTTATCTGTTTTCCTCAATTTTGGATCGGCGGGTACTTCAGAGACCTATTACTTTGATGATATTAAGTATATTGGCGTTGTGCCACCATCCGTTGCTGCCTCTGATTTGGAGGGAAGTTGGAAACTTGCTCCGATAGCAGGAGCGTTCGCAGTAGGCCCGAATTCGTCAGATTTGAGTTGGTACTCAAACTCTGCTGATGATGTTACTACGAGAGCGTGTCTCTTTGATGACCTATTTGTATTTGGTGCTGATGGCGCATTCTCTCAAGATATGGGAACTGAAACATGGCTTGAAGGATGGCAAGGCGTCTCCGCAGATGGGTGTGGCGCTCCAGTAAGTCCTCATGATGGAAGTGCTACCGATTATACCTATTCGGTCACTAACAATATGGGTGTTGGTTATTCTACTGTTACAGTCAGCGGAATAGGTGCTCATCTTGGTCTTGCTAAGGTTCATAATAACGGTGAGTTGAGTTCACCTGAGGGTGCAAATGATGTTTCTTCAATAACCTACAATATTACTGAATTTGCTGCTGATGGAGAGAGCATGACCGTTCAAATACAATACAGCGGACAGCAAACTTGGCAGTTTAAATTTGTTAAGTATGAGGCTCCAACACCCACAACGGAGGGTTTGATTTCAATAACTAAAGTTATTGAGACAAATGCATCTTCAAGCAATGGATTCTTGAAATCTGTTGAACTTTATGTAACAGGAACAGTTGATTTCTCAACGGCAAACGTAGTGATGAATTATATGCAAAATGGTGAGCCTTGGTCGGAGCGTCAGATTGATCTGTCACTTCTTGGATCTCAGACTGATACCTATATTTACCTCGTTCGGGATCTTGCGGTAATGCAGGGTGAATTTCCGAGTACAACCTTCACTGATGTAACAACTGGCTCGGGCAACACGCTGATTGTAGATATGTCAACAAACGGTGATGATGGTTATCAGGTAGTTATTGATGGGTCGATTGCGAGTCAATTTGGAGCTACTGAGACTGATGGAACTGGTACAGCTTGGGAGCATCTCGATAGTTTTGCAGAGCGCATTCAAGGCACTGCTGAAGATGGAACCTTTAATATTGATCATTGGTCAGTTCAGGCTGTGAACTATCTTGATGACTATGGGACTTTCAACGGTGCTGCAGCTCTTGAGACAGTGATAACACTGGGCAATTGGAAGGCTGCCTCGTCATCATCCCCAACTAGTCCCTATCCAGAGGCAACTCAGGATCCAACAGGTAATGGACCAGATGGTACATTAGGCACTGATGACGATGTCACAATCAAAGATTTATACACAGTGACGGATTCTGTAGTTGGCGAACTTACCTTTGTAAGACCTCCTTTAAATGGTGAAGCCCCCGAGGCAACCTGGGGCTCGGCAACTGGTCGTGACCTTAATCGAGTTGGCACCAATAGATATTTCAGAAAGTTCCAATGGCAAGCTGCTAATGATTGGTGCGTTAGTATAGATGCCAGACTTGCTACAGCTGCCGAAGTGGCAGAGCATATAAGAAATGGTGCAGACACTGGAATCGTGGGACCAGGATCGAGTGGGTATTGGGAATCAGATTTGAATTGGCCTCAGCAGAATTCTCATTATTGGGTTGCTGACTTAGCGGGTGATGATCCGGGTGATGGATCCCGACATAGAGCTTTTATTACTTATAACACAAGTAATGGAAATTCAGTCCACCAAGTACAGGGTAGGGCAAACACCAATAATTTCTGGCCACTTTGTGTTATGGAATAAATAGATTGACAATATGAAGATAAGAAAACCCAGCGAATGCTGGGTTTTTTTATTTCTCGTTATTGATAACCAAAATGTGTTTTTCAGTTTTCCAAGGTTTGTAAATTCGTCTTGAAAAGACTTCACCACCAAGTTTGTGGCACTCGTCCACAAGATTCCAGAACGGAGGGCGTCCTGGATCCGCAATAACTATTCGCTTAACATGCGTTTTCAGTGATCTTTTGATAAATTTTAATACGGGGAGTGTCATCTCATCCCAAAAACAGATATCTGATCCTACGATCAAGCTATATTTGCGTAGCTCTTCAATTTTAAATTTAGTAAAGTCCCTAATACATATTCTAGTATTCGCATTGTTTATGTTTGTCTGGAGAGAAAAAAATGGTCTGACTGATGGATCGATATCTGCTGAGTCTATATCATTTGCAAAATATGTGGATATAAAAATACTGATAAGTCCCCATCCACAACCTATTTCAAGAACTTTGTCATTAAATGCTGGTGGATTGTCCTTTAAATAATCCATTAGGACAAACGATGATCGCCAATTTTTGTTACCATGAGCACTATGATTTGGATTTTTATATTTTAACTTTTTTACCTCTGGATGCGCAGAAGATAATGCCTTTACGCCAAGAAATTCGGTATAGTGTTTGGGTTTACTAGAGGGCTTTGGATTCTTCATAAAATATGGATAAAACAGCTAATATGTCTCCTAATTTAGGCTCTTCAGAGAGAGTTTATGAGGATAATGATGTTAGTTTTTGGTTTTTGCAACTTTCTGGTTGGTTTGCCCTAGCACTAATAAGTTTTTTTAGCCTCACAGTGTGGTATAACCGAGATGAGCTTACTCTTGGCTATATTTTTCACCCTCTTGTTCAGTCAGCAATTGGTGTTGTAGTTTCATATCCTATGAGACCGCTTTCAAACTCTGCATGGCGTCTTCCTTTTTGGACTAGGTTGACGCGCATTTCTCTTGGAATAGTCGTTTTTGCAACTATTTGGACATCTTTGCGGTTATGGACCTTTATGTTGATCACACCTGAGCAGAATCTTTGGTCGGATTTTGGTGGCTGGTTGTTTACATCCATATTGATATTTATTGCATGGGCGGCGATATATCATGGAATTAACTACTATCAACTGTTGGAGTCTGAAAGATCTAACTTACTGTCAATTCTCGCTGCAAATAAAGAGGAGCAATTGAAAAGAGCAAAGGCTGAAAGTATGGCTCATGAGGCGCAACTCAAGATGCTGAGGTATCAATTAAATCCTCATTTTTTATTTAACACATTAAATTCGATTTCATCGCTTGTTAATAAGCGCGATGATTCTCGTGCAAACGAGATGATTCTTCAATTAAGCGATTTTCTTCGCCACTCCTTGTATATTGATCCAGTAGAGGGGATTACATTAAAAGAGGAGTTGGATGCTTTGCACCTATATCTTCGAATTGAGCAAGCAAGATTTGGTGATCGTTTATCAATTCATCTTGATGTAAGTTCTGATGCAGAGCAGTTACACGTCCCAAGTATGATACTTCAGCCACTAGTGGAAAATGCAATTAAATATGCAATAGCTCCCTGTGAAGAAGGTGGAGAGATCAAGATTTCCGCAGGACTTTATAAAGATGAAATGATAGCGATTAGCGTTGCCGACAACGGTCCTGGCTTTGATGAAAACTTAATAGATGAGTCAAGCGTTGGTGTTGGACTCAGGAATACCAGAGAGCGATTAAACACTTTTTACAGAGGTAATTCACGATTTCTCATTGATTCAAATGGAAAAAATGGCACGAAAATTTCCATTATTGTCCCAAGAACAAACCATGAGGTTAGTTGAACTGTGGGGATCTCAAAGTATCGAGTTATTATAGCTGATGATGAGCCTCTAGCCAGAGACTTACTTTCCTCTATTCTCGAGGAGTTTGATCAGATAGAAATTATTGCTAGTTGCAAAAACGGGCGAGAGGCAATCGATGCATGCACAAAATACTCACCTGATATGATTTTCCTCGATATTCAGATGCCGGGAGTTAATGGGTTTGAGGTGGTTAAGGCTTTGCAGCCTGAAGACATGCCTTTAATTATTTTCGTTACGGCTTTCGATAAATTTGCTGCAGATGCATTCGATCTTCATGCAGTAGACTATATTTTGAAACCAATTAATGCAGATCGAGTTAATCGAGCTATTGATAGAGCTGTTGTTCGTTTGACAAGTCCAGCGACTAAAGAGTACAAGATTCCTTTAATAGGAGCTATCGATCAGATATCAAGGAGAATAACTGAGGATATTTCTTCAAAGCAGCATCAAAGATCCACAAAGGCTGATAATTCACGAAGAAAATTATTCGTCAAAGATTCAGGAGTCGTCAAAGTAATTCCTTTTGACGATATAGATTGGGTAGATGCAGCAGGTGATTATATGTGCGTGCATGCTAAGGGAGAGACACACATTATCCGCATTACACTCGGTGAATTGATGGATAAGCTCGATGAAACTTTATTTGTTCGGATCCACCGATCTACGATTGTGAATATTGAAAGGGTTATTAGTATTGCTGCTTTACCGAAAGGAGGCAGCTTGCTCGAGCTGACATCGGGTACCTCATTGAAAGTGAGTCGAAATTACAGAGAATCTGTTCGAAGTTTCTTCCAATAACACTCAAAAAAATCTTGATAATTCCCATTTATCGCATGAGTTCAACTTGCTATCTCAGCAGCTATTCCACTTTTCATTTCCTCGTGAAATCATTGCGTTACTATAAATATAAATATTGAGTCAGATATTATTGCAAGGGGTGCGTCCATGACTTATTTCGTCGATATTATACCTGTTAAACCAAAACCAAGGATTCAGAGTTTTGGGGAAAAAGTAATTTGTTATTTTCTATTATTTTTCAGTGTTTGCACGTTTGCAGATGAGGATTCAAAGATGGCTATTGAAAGTCGCATTCAAGAGATCATGAAGGATATGACTATCGAGCAAAAGGTTGGCCAGATGGTCCAGGGAGAGATTAAATGGATAAAGCCAGGAGACGTATCTAATTACCATTTGGGTTCTATTCTCAATGGTGGTGGTTCGCATCCTAACAGAAATAAGAATGCTGATATTCAAGAGTGGCTAAATCTTGCTGACGAGGTCTATCTAGAATCTATTGACAAATCAAGGGGTGGCGCCGGTATCCCCATAATTTGGGGCACTGATGCAGTTCATGGGCATAACAACGTTATTGGCGCTACGTTATTTCCTCACAATATTGGCTTAGGAGCTGCTAATGATCCTAGCCTACTGAGGAGAATTGGTGAAATAACTGCTCGAGAAGTTGCTGTCACGGGTATTGATTGGATTTTTGCACCCACGGTTGCGACTGTAAAAGATAATCGTTGGGGGAGAACCTATGAGGGATATAGCAGTGAGTCAGACATAGTAGGTAAGTATTCAAGGGAGATCGTGATTGGTATTCAGGGTGATAATTTGAGTGAGCTTCGATCCAATCCAGAGAAATTAATCAGCACTGCAAAGCATTTTGTGGGTGATGGAGGCACTTATAGAGGAATCGATCAAGGCAACACAATTTTGTCATTAGAAGATTTACTTGAACAACATGGACAAGGTTTTTATACGGCGATTGATGCAGGTGTGCAGACTATCATGGCGTCTTTTAACAGTTGGAACGGCGATAAAATTCACGGAAATAAGTACTTATTGACAGATATCCTAAAAAATCAGATGGGATTTGATGGTTTTGTTATTGGAGATTGGAATGGACATGGCCAAGTAGAGGGATGCACCAACAAAAGCTGTCCTCAGGCAATCAATGCTGGGATTGATATGATTATGGTTCCAGAACATTGGAAACCATTCTTAAAAAATACTATTCAGCAAGTAAAAGATGGAATTATTCCAATAGCCCGAGTCAACGATGCAGTATCTAGGATTTTGCGAGTAAAAATTCGTGCTGGTATGTTTGAGAAAGGTCTTCCCTCAATGAGAGCGTCTTCAGGTAAATTAAATTTCTTAGGTTCGGTCGAGCATAGAGAAGTCGCCAGGGATGCTGTTAGAAAATCTTTAGTCCTATTAAAAAATGATGGAGTCCTACCGATAAGGCAGGGCCAACATATTTTGGTAGCAGGTGATGGAGGAGATAATATAGGAAAGCAGAGTGGTGGCTGGACAATAACTTGGCAAGGCACTGGAAATTCAAATGAAGACTTCCCTGGAGCGACGAGCATATATGAAGGAATAAAAAATGCCATAGAGTCAACTGGTGGATCTGCCGAATTTAGCGAGAGTGCTGAGTGGAAGAAAGAACCTGATGTTGCTGTTGTGGTTTTTGGTGAAGAACCATATGCAGAGGGTCAGGGCGACATCGCTTACTTAGAAAATAAAACTATGACTGAATCAACTCTTCAGTTAATTGAAAAGCTGAGATCACAAGACATCCCCGTAGTAAGTGTCTTTTTGACTGGGAGACCCTTGTGGGTAAACTCAATAATAAATGCTTCTGAAGCATTTGTGGTTGCCTGGTTACCTGGCAGTGAGGGTGGAGGGATTTCCGATCTTCTGATCGCTGATAAAGAAGGTAATCAACGATTTGATTTTCAAGGTAGGCTATCTTTTCCCTGGCCTAAGTATGAAGTTAATTTGAGTGACGAAGCACTTTCTGTGAATGACTTCCTGTTACCGCTTGGGAGTGGAATGAGCTATGCTGATGCTAGCATCTTACCAAAATACTTGAATGAGAAAAGTTCAATTGTTTTGGAGGATGTAGCAGATATCATTTTTTCAGGTTCAACTAGAGATCCTTGGAAGACTTATGTCGGAGACATAAGTGACTGGCATCGTTTAATAAACACTGGCGCTGGATCAACTCCTCATGGCGACATGACCCTTGATATCGTAGATGGCCTGGTCCAAGAAGATTCATTAAGAATAAGCTGGAAAAAAGGCCACGAAAGTCAATTCTATTGGCAGGCAGATGTTCCTGCAGATTTCTCTCAAATGGAACAAGATGGTGGTGCGCTGGTTATGGAATTTATGATTAACAAGTATCCAAAAGGTTCTGTCACACAAAGAATGGATTGTGGTTGGCCATGCAGGGGTGAGATCGATGTCACTGAGTTTTATAAATCAATTCCATTAAGGCAACGCAGTAAAGTAGGTATATCACTTTCATGCTTTAAAAAAATGGGAGTAGACATGGAGAAAATCACTTCTCCACTCGTCTTAGTGAGTAAGGATGAATTTGAAATAACATTCTCAGATGTGAGGGTGATCGCTAATGCATCTGAAGATAATACGATTCAGTTATGCGACAGTGAGGTTGCTACTCTTTTGCAAGATTGAAGAAAGCAGTTGCATTTTCGGTGGTAGCGAATTTTATTTCATCCAAAGATTCATGTCGATTTAATGCGATTTGTGAAGCAACATAGTCTAAAAATGCGGGTTCATTTATCCTTTTTTTTGGCCTTTTAGGTATATTTTGTGGCAGTAAATACGGAGAATCAGTCTCCATCATAAGCTTATCAATTGGAATTTGATTTACTATTGCTCTTAAGTTTTCTCCTCTCTTCTTATCACAGATCCATCCAGTGATTCCTATATGCATTCCCATATCAAGGTATTCAGCTAAGTTATTTTGAGAACCAGTGAAACAATGAATGACTGATTTGGGCAAATCTTGCCCAAAACTTTTTAAGATTTTAATTTGATCATCAAAAGCGTCTCTTTCATGCAGAAATAATGGAAGCCCAATGTCGATTGCGAGTTCGATATGTTTTGAGAAAGATTTGGCTTGAATTTCTTTGGGTGAGAAATTTCGATAATAATCTAAACCGGTTTCCCCTATTGCGACAACACATTCATGTTTTGCAAGATTCTTGAGCTCTTTAAGGGATGAGCTGGAGAATGAGCTTGCCTCATGAGGATGAATTCCAACGGTGCAGTGAAGCATATTTGGAAACATCTCTTCAAAATCCTGACATAAAGATATGGCGTTTTTACTCTCTTGCACTGAGGTGCCAGTGACTATTATTTTTTTAACATTATTTTCTTGGGCATTGGACAACACAGTAGAGACATCATTAAACTGCGAGCTAGTGAGATTTACTCCGATATCAATCATAGTGTGAGCCACTTTTTTATATGTGTTCTTTTACTTAAGAATTGCTATCAGGTGTAAATGGTAACCGAGGAGTGGATTAATTGATATCAAAACTCAGTTGAATTTAAAGATATATTTGCAGGTGCATTGATATGGTATGGATTGTCATTCTTATTTGTATGTCTTTTGCAATAATGCCGATGATATGGGTTAAACAATCCCCCTATCAAAAGAAAATTGCTGAGTTCCGAAAAGCAGCTCGGGAGAATGGCCTATCTGTCCGGAGGTGTCGAAGACCAGATTTTCGCGAAGGTGAAAATAGATTAGTGTCGGTCTGTTATGAGATTAGTACAACCTATAAAGAAGATGATATGAAATTTTGTATCCACAGAGTCAGTAATCGTGGAGAAGAATCCATCTGGAAATCTTGGAGGTGGGCAAGTGAAAAACCAAATCAAAAATGGAACCATCTCATTGAGTATGTGACCATTTCCTCAAACGACAACGTATTAGCACTAATTGTACGACCAGGAAGTATTGGTTTGGTTTTAGATGAGAAAAAAGTTTCTGAGGAAATTAAATTTTTCAAAGAAATTTTGCTAAATTCCAAAATAAAGGTTGACCAAGGCTTAATGTTGCAATTATAAAAGCGACTATTTTAAAAAAATACATAGCGTCACACAGGGCAGCTAATTGAATGGGTAAATCACTAGTTATAGTAGAGTCTCCAGCTAAAGCTAAAACGATAAACCGCTACTTGGGGGATGGTTTTATCGTGAAATCAAGTGTTGGTCATATTCGAGATTTGCCAACAGGATCGAGCCGAGAGCCCTCTGATCCAAAAGAGCGCGCTCGTCAAGCAGCGATAACTAGGAAGATGTCTCCTGAAGATAAGGCAGCTTACAGAGAACAAAAGGCTAAGTTGCAACTTGTCAAAAGTATGGGCATTGACCCTGAAAATAACTGGTCTGCAAAATATACCGTTTTGCCGGGGAAAGAGAAAGTTGTCAAGGAGCTTAAGAAAGCAGCTAAGGACTCACCAGAAATATTTTTAGCAACGGATATGGATAGAGAGGGAGAGGCAATAGCTTGGCATTTGAGTGAGCTGTTGGGAGGCGATAGCCAACGGTACAAAAGGGTTGTTTTCAACGAAATTACTAAAAATTCGATAAAACAAGCGTTTGAGAATCCAGGAGAGGTTAACCTAAACAGGGTTGAAGCTCAGCAAGCGAGACGTTTTTTGGATCGCGTTGTGGGCTTTATGGTCTCACCATTGTTGTGGGAAAAAGTTGGAAGAGGGTTATCGGCAGGGAGAGTTCAATCAGTTGCTGTCAAAATGATTGTCGAGCGTGAAAGAGAAATTAGGGCGTTTATACCTGAGGAGTACTGGACGCTGGAAGCAGATCTTGATTGCCCAAATCAAAGAATGGATACAAATTTCAAGTTGAGATTTGATGTTAAAAAGGTAAACGGGAAGCCTTATAGACCCTCAGATAAGGACCAGTCAGATTTTGCAATTAGACAACTTGAGAATGAGTCTTTTGTTGTAAAAGAGGTCAGACAAAAGCCCACTGAATCAAAGCCGTCGGCTCCTTTTATTACTTCTACTCTTCAGCAAGCGGCGAGTACAAGACTTGGTTTTGGAGTCAAAAGAACCATGATTTTAGCACAGCGTCTGTATGAGGCTGGCTATATCACTTATATGAGAACAGACTCTACAAATTTGAGCAAGGATGCGGTTGAGGCTTGCCGGGATTATATAGCTACGAGATTCGGTTCTAGATATTTACCGGATGGAGAAAGAGTATATAGCTCAAAGAGTGGCGCACAAGATGCTCACGAAGCTATAAGGCCTTCCAACGTGGATATCGCACCCGGCTCTTTGAATGACTTAGAACCTGATGCCACAAAATTATATCAATTGATATGGCAGCAGTTCATTGCGTGTCAAATGAACAATGCCTTATTTACATCGACCACTATTGATGTGGCTGCCGGCCAATACTTGCTCTCGACAAAAGGTCGAGTTACCAAATTCGATGGCTACTTAGCTGCAATGCCCAACATCAAAAAAAATGACGAAGATAAAGAACTACCAAATCTAAAAGTCCAGGATAATCTTGAATTATTGGCATTAATTCCATCACAACATTTCACAAAACCGGTTGCTCGTTACTCTGAGGCCTCGTTAGTAAAGGAGTTGGAGAAAAGGGGTATTGGTCGTCCTTCAACTTATGCGTCAATAATTAGCACAATTCAGGATCGAGGATATGTGAGAATCGAAAATAAAAGAATCTTTGCTGAGAAAATCGGTGATATTGTTACGGATCGATTGTCTGAGTGTTTTGGTGACCTTATGAATTACAGTTTTACTGCAACAATGGAAAAACGGTTGGATGAGGTTGCCGGGGGCGTTGTTAATTGGAAAACATTACTCAATCAATTCTATACTGGATTTAGTGCAAACTTGCAGTCCGCGAAATCAATTGAATCTGGAATGAGGCCCAATATGCCCTCTGAAACAGATATAAGTTGTAAGCTATGCGGAAGGCCAATGTTGGTGAGAACTGCGGGTACAGGAGTATTTTTAAGTTGCTCTGGTTATTCGTTACCTCCGAAAGAGAGATGCAAAGGGACACTCAATCTCACGGCTGGAGACGAAGCCATAAATATTGAGGATGATGATGAAGCAGAATCCAAGTCATTGATTCAGAAACAGAGGTGCAATATATGTAATACATCGATGGATAGTTACCTCATTGATGAAACACGAAAACTTCATATTTGTGGTAATAATCCTGATTGCTCGGGTTTTTGGACTGAAAAAGGAAGTTTCGTGTTAAAAGGATACGACGGTCCTACTCTTGAGTGCGATAAATGTGGTAGTGAGATGCAACTTAAAAATGGAAGATTTGGAAAGTACTTTGGTTGCACTGGTATTAATGACACGGGACAAAATTGTAAAAATACAAGAAAGCTATTAAGAAATGGAGAACCGGCACCTCCCAAGGTTGATCCAATAGCAATGCCTGATTTAAGGTGTGAAAAGGTTGATGATTTCTATGTTTTAAGGGATGGTGCGTCTGGATTATTTCTCGCCGCAAGTCAATTTCCTCGTCATAGAGAAACGAGAGCACCATTAGTAAGAGAGCTTCTTCCATATAGTGAAAAAATTGACGATAAATATCACTTTCTACTGAAGGCCCCCTTGAAAGATAGTGATGGAAATGACGCAATTATTAGATTTAGTCGGAAAACGAAAGAGCAGTATGTCCGGAGCGAGAAAGATGGCAAACCAACGGGTTGGAATGCGTTCTATGAAAATGGTAAGTGGTCAGTAGCTAATTAATAATAGATAGCAGTTTATCGAAATAATAGAAAACTAAAAGAAATGAATTTCAGACAAACACACCGCATTATGCTAACCTCTGTAGAGGCATGTAAGCGGAAATTAAAAGGACTTTTATAATGGCATTGACAGAGTACGAACTTGTTTTGATTGGTAATGGTGAGATTGTTCTTCAAAGGGCTGGCTCAAATGAGCCCCTTGTAACAATAAATTTCTCATCACCAGTTATGGATTACCTCGGGAATAAGCATGTTGACGTTGCAAAAGCCATGATAGACGCAGGAATAAAAGCTGCCGTTGATCTAAATGAAAGTAGTAATGTTTCCAAAACCGTTAACTTTGATCCCAAACAGCATAGTATCCATTAGTTTCAGAGATTTGTTCGAAGAATACCGACTGCTAAACCTTCAATCATAAAATCTTGAGATCGTAAATCAACTTTAATTGGATCATAACTGTGATTTTCTGGGAGAAGATGTATCTCAAAATCCCTTTTAGTTTTCTTAAACCTTTTTACTGTTACTTCGCCATCGACTCGTGCCACTATGATTTGGTGGTTTTCAGCGATTTCCTGTTGTTTTACCGCTAACAAATCACCGTCGCATATGCCAACATCGATCATACTTTCGCCCTGCACCCTTAAAAAATAATCTGCATGCGGATGAAACGAATCACTCGATATTTCTTGATAGTCTTCAATATTTTGGTCCGACAAAATAGGTTCACCGGCCGCAACTCTTCCTACAATTGGGAGTCCCCTTTCTTGTTGAACAATTCTGATGCCTCTAGATGCACCGGGAATCATTTGAATCACGCCTTTCTTTGCTAGCGCTCGAAGGTGATCCTCAGCTGCATTCGGAGATTTAAAACCCAGCTTAGACGCTATCTCAACTCTTGTTGGTGGATATCCAGTTTCTTCAACACAGTTTTTTATTAGATTAAAAATTTGCTGCTGCCTGTTTGTTAATAATTTCATACACACCTCCGTGATGCTGTGATTATATACAGTATTTTATTATATATCCAGTTTTGATGGGTATTTGTATAGGGTCTTAAGAAACATGTATATTTCCTCTTGCAATAATTACAAATTAGAGTGCTGCATGTAATGAAGAACTTTTACGGTAGGTTGATGTTGGATATTGAAGGAGAGACTCTCTCTAATGAAGAGAAAAAGTTAATTTCAAATCCAAACGTTTGTGGAGTCATTTTATTTGCTCGCAATTACGCAAATAAAGCTCAAGTCAGAGATCTTATTCTGCAAATCAAGAGTACATCGCCTGATATTTTGATAGGTGTTGATCAAGAGGGTGGAAGAGTACAAAGGTTTCGTAATGAATTTGTGAGATTACCTTCCATGCAAGCGCTAGGTGATTTGATGAGCGCTTCACCAGCCTCTGCGATCTCTTTTATACGTGATGTTGGTTGGTTAATGGCAACAGAAATAAAATTATGTTCTGTAGATTTTAGTTTTGCGCCAGTTCTTGATGTAGACCGAGATACCAGCTCTGTCATCGGAGACAGGTCGTTTTCCGACGACCCGGAGTTAGTTTCTATCGCTGCGAAAGCCTTCATAGAGGGGATTCATGATGCTGGTCTTCCCTGTGTTGGTAAACATTTCCCGGGTCATGGAAGTGTTAAGGCTGATAGTCATATCGATCACCCATCAGATTCTCGAACAATTAATGAGATTCAATCTCATGATTTAATCCCTTTCGCGCACTTAAGTTCACATTTAGATGCAATAATGCCAGCACACATGACATTCCCAAACATAGATAAAGATCCAGTCACCTACTCAGAGTTTTGGTTAAAGCGTGTTTTAAGAGAGAATCTGAAATTCAAAGGTGTAATCTTTAGTGATGATCTCAGTATGAAGGGCGCAGAAATCGATGGTAACTTCAGTGATAGAGCAAAATTAGCTTTAAAATCAGGTTGTGACGTCGTCTTGATTTGCAATAATCGCGAAGGAACACTTGAGGCTTTACATCACCTCGAGAAGAATGATTATCAAAGTAATACAGTTTTGGATGCGATGTGGCAAAGATCAAGAAATGATACAATCGAATTGGATAAAAACGCCGAAATCCGATTAGACAAAGTAAAAACTGCAATCGAGCAGATGTAAATTGTAAAATCACTATTTTATAGGACTTATCAATGGAAAATGTGATCGCTTGGATTGACAATATTGTTGCCCCAAAATATTTTTGGATTCTTGAGTTAGGAGTAATTTTTCTCCTGGTTTTGGTTTTGAATCAGCTAAGTAAAATTACGTTGAATAAGTTGGAGATTAAAGCGCAAAAAACAAAGAATACCTGGGATGATGCGTTTATTTATGCTTGTAGGATACCGATTCGGTTTTTGGGTTGGCTGATTGGTTTAAATCTTGTGATATCAATTGCAGATGGAGCTCTCCCAGAATTCGTAACTCAACATTTAGGATTAGGAAACAAGCTAGTTTTACTCATTTTTTTATTGATATTTTGTAATTTATTCATAAAAAAATCTGAAAATAATCTTATTGACCAAAAATTTTTCACAGATCCAGTAGATCCAACCACGGTAAGGGCAATATCCAAGCTGTTAAGAGCGTCAGTGCTTATTTTAGTCATACTCACTGTGATGCAGTTGTTTGACTATAGTGTTTCAGGATTATTAGCTTTTGGTGGGATTGGTGGAATCGCAGTTGGATTCGCGGCAAAAGATCTATTGGCGAATTTTTTTGGTGGTTTGATGATTTATCTAGATCGACCGTTCTCTGTAGGTGATTGGATTCGTTCACCTGATAAAGAAATAGAGGGAACCGTCGAGGATATTGGATGGCGTTTGACCAGGATCAGAACCTTCGACAAACGACCTCTTTATATTCCGAATTCTATTTTTGCCAGTATTTCTGTTGAAAACCCTTCGAGAATGAGCAATAGGCGCATATATGAGAAGATCGGTATTCGATATGATGACGTGAGCAAGATGAATACGATCGTCACTGAGGTTAAGTTAATGCTTCAGAAACATGAACAAATTGATAATGAGCAAACCTTGATGGTTAATTTTAATAAGTTTTCGGAGAGCTCTATTGATTTTTTTATCTACACTTTTACAAAGACAACAGATTGGATTTATTTTCATGAGATAAAACAAGAGATTCTTTTAAAAGTAGCTGAAATTATTGAGAATGCAGGAGCTGAAGTAGCATTTCCGACTTCGACAATTCATTTAGATAGAGAATAACAAATCAAGTTAGATAGGTAGGAATTTGATGCTCGAATTGCGAAGATTTTTAATTTTTATTGCATTGCTGATGCTGACAAGCTGTACAGGTCGTCCTGATAATGTTTTTCCAGTCACTGATTTTTCAATCGATAACTATTTAGGAGTGTGGTACGAGATTGCAAGGACCGATAATAAATTTGAGCGGGGCTTAATTAACGTAACAGCTACCTATTCTGCGCAAAGCGATGGTGGTATGAAAGTAGTCAATCGAGGCTATGACCAAAATTCGGGAGAAATGCGAGAGGCGGAGGGACAAGCTTATTTTGTTGGAAGAGAAAGTGATGGTCATTTAAAAGTTTCTTTTTTTGGACCATTTTTCAGTTCTTATGTAATCTTCAAACATGTTAAGGGGCGCTATGCTTTTGTATCGGGCTATAGTCATGATTATCTTTGGCTATTGTCACGAGAACAAAAAGTTTCGAAAAATTTATTAAATGAATTTTTATTAGAATCACAGGCATTGGGATTCGATACTTCAAATTTAATTTACAACCCTAATTCGGTCTACTAGGCATCATTAGTAAGGCCGTATTCAATCTCTTCGTCATCAAGATTAGTGGGAATTGGTTCATAAGCTGTAGCTGTGAATATTATTCCTATTTCCGGGTGATCTAGGTAGTAGACTTTGCCGCTCTCTATTCTTTTTGAGTGCTTTATAGTCCATAAATTTTCGAGCATCAATCTTGTCGCTGGCTCAGGAATTTTTATCAAAGGTATCGGCTCATATTGATAAATTGAATATTCAGCACCGTCTAGCGCTACAAATTCATGAGAGGAAATTTCAGTTGCTTTTTGTGAATCCTCCATGGATGCTTCGTTATTTAAGCTGTTCGCATTAAACTCAGAAGTTCCTGATATTTTTGACAATTTCCAGTGGATCCGCGTTTCTTCGTTTTTAGTCGGTTTTTTGGGCAAATCAAAGTTGATGGAATCATTAAAGTTGGAGGCTGATAAAAATTTTAGTTTCCATAAGTCAGCCTCAAAATGAAGGAATCTCGATTTATAAAATCTGATTGAGCCTTCAATTTCAGAACGTCCCTCAAGTTCCTCGCCAGCTTGAATATTTATCCAATTTTGCTCTTCAGGATTTTCAGCGATGAATCGCCAAGCTTCATGCAATAAAACTTTAAATCCACGCCTGTTAAGGGATCTAGCAGTATCATTAAGATTTCGTTGTCTTGATTCAAGATTCTCGTAAACGTTTTCGAATTCAGGGATGAAGACGTTATTTTTATTTTCTTGAGTTTCAGTGGGGTTGTCCAGGACGTATGAATTAATCAGATCAGGTTCGTTAGCGAATAACTGGGTAATATCCTCTATCATAAGTTCTTGATTAGGAATTAATCTTTGTGATTTTTTGTCAATCCTCAAATCTGGCATTAGAGCTCCCTCAATCATTTGACTCTCTAGCTTCTGCTTTTCAATTGGATCGGTCAGGTATATGTTATTTTCATAATATTTGAGGGGTAATTCGGGTCGAGACTTCTCGATGTTTGTGTTATCGATTTGATTGAAAATAATTACTTCCACCTGGTACCAGTTTTCAGGTGGATCAAACTCTCGATTTAAATTTAATTTACTCGATTCGGCATTTGAAAAATTTGTTATTAGTAACAACAGAAGAATCAGGACCACATACCATTTGAAATATAGTTTTATTGTCTGCAAGTTATAAAAAAAAATTTTCACTAACATTTCAAATTTTTTCGTTTTTCTAAATTATTTCAGAGAGAATATCAGAAATTTTGTCAAAAACGTCATTTCGCTCAATACTGTTTGTATTAAAATTTAACTGGTTTTGTGACTTTAGTTGAAAAACCTCAGGTTTTTTTTGTATTAAATTTATGATTTTTTGCGGATCCACCTTAGTAGTTTCGGAAAATTTAATTCTTCCTTTTGATTTGGAAAACTCCAGCTTAATAATACCTAAGGTCTTGATGCTATTTTTTAATTCTGATATTCGGAAAAGACTTTTCGTCTCAATTGGAAGAAGGCCGAATCTGTCGATCATTTCGACTTGGAGGTCATAGATGTCCTCTGCATTTTTACAATCAGCTATTCTTTTGTAAGTTGTTAGTCTCGTATTGATATCAGCTATGTAGCTCTCCGGAATGAATGCGGCGACATCCAAGTTTATCTCTACCTCTTCTGGCATTAGGGTCTTACTTAAATTTAAGTTACCACTTTTCTGTTCTTTAATGGCTTGATCGAGGATATCCATATACAGACTAAATCCGATTGTTTGTATGTGTCCGCTTTGCTCGTCGCCCAGCAACTCTCCTGCACCACGAATCTCTAAATCATTGGTTGCAAGAATGAATCCTGAACCCAATTTTTCTGACATGGAAATTGCTTCCAATCGCTTATTTGCATCCTTTGAAAGTTTTTTATGCTCATTGACGAGTAAGTAAGCATACGCTTGATGATGAGATCGTCCGACTCTTCCTCGCAACTGATGAAGCTGAGCCAAACCAAATTTGTCAGCATTATCAATGATTATGGTATTAGCGCTGGGTATATCAATTCCAGTTTCAATAATTGTTGTACACACTAGAACAGAGAAATTTTGATGATAAAAGTCCGACATCACTCGCTCCAAATCTCTTTCTTTCATCTGGCCATGAGCAAAGTTGAAAGATATCTCGGGCAAAAGGTTACTTAATTCCTCGGTCACTCGGGCGATAGTTTTGACATCATTATGTAGGAAATAAACTTGGCCGCCGCGAAGAATTTCTCTTGATATCGCTTCCTCAAGGATTGCGGTTTTATAAGTAGTAATGAATGTTTTTACAGACAGTCGTCTCTCTGGTGGCGTTGCGATTATTGACAAATCTCTGACTTCATTGATTGCTAGATTGAGAGTTCTAGGTATTGGTGTTGCGGTCATCGTTAATATATCAATATTACTTTTCAGCGATTTAAGCTTTTCCTTCTGACGGACTCCAAACCGATGTTCCTCATCTATAATCATAAGGCTTAAATTTTTAAAATTTATATTTTGATAAAGTAATTTGTGTGTACTAATTAAAAGATCAATCCTACCCTTTTCTAAATCCGCAATTATTTCTTTTTGTTCCTTCTGCGTTTTAAATCTTGAAAGCTCTTCAATTTTGAATGGCCAATTCGAGAATCTATCTCTAAATGTCGATAAGTGCTGTTGTGCAAGAAGAGTGGTTGGAACGAGGACAACTACTTGTTTAGCATTTATCATGGCTGAAAAAGCTGCTCTCATTGATACTTCAGTCTTACCAAAACCTACATCTCCACAAATAAGCCTATCCATTAAGTTTTTTTCTAATAAATCTTTTCTGACCGAAGCTATGGCCTGTCTTTGATCAGGTGTTTCCTCAAAATTAAATTCGTTAGAGAATTTCTGATATTCATCCTCGTAGGCAAGATAAGAGAATCCAACTGACTTTGCTCTTCGTGCATACACATCGAGAAGTTCCACAGCTGTATCTCTTGCTCTAGCTTCTGCTTTTTCTTTTGCCTTTCCCCAGCTGTCCGAACCTAATCGATTCAATTTTGGAATGATGTTACTTCCTGAGCTATACCTAGATATCAAATTTATGGATGAAACTGGAAGATAAATCTTAGATTCCTCCGCGTACATTAAGGTTATGAATTCACTCTCAATATTGTTTATGCTCAAGGTCTGAAGACCTTTGTAAAGCCCGATTCCATATTCCAAATGAACCACTGGCTCATCAAGTTTTAATTCTGATAAGTCTCTAAAAAAGTTATGCTTAAAAGTATCATTATTCTCTCTCAATCTTCGCTGATGTACTTGCTCTCCGAAGATATCGCTTTCTGAAAATATGATTTGTTTTTTACTAAATAGGTTCATGCCATCGCTAATATCGGAGACGACTATTGAGTATTGATCTTCAGATATAACAAACTCACTCCAACTAGATATTTCCCTTGGATAAATATTTATTTTTTGAAGCATGTTCATTAGTACTTCGCGACGTCCGGGAGATTCAACACAGAAAAGAAATTTTGTATCAGGAACCTTAGTCTGCTCCTTGCTAATGAAGGTTTCTATGGCTGCTAGGGTTTTATCTATGTTTTCTTTTTCTTCAAAACCTGGGAGGGTTTTGTCTAAGTATTCTGTTCGTGCTTTGCCACAATCTAGAGGTTTGATCGCCTTAATACTGGTTAAAATCTCAGTCGGTGATATAAATAATTGTTCTGGTCGAAGTATTGGCCTAGTAATATCTGAACCAAAAGTTTCGTATCTCGAGTTTATTTCATTCCAATATTGAGTTGAGATCTTATGAATATCCTCAGTAATAAGCACAGAAATATTGCTGGGAAGATAATCGAAAAGATTGCTGGTTTTTTCAAAAAACAGAGGCAAATATGCTTCTATTCCGTTGGGTATGATTCCTTTCCTTATCGATATGTAGATGGGACATCTCAATGGATCAGAGTCGAACGCACTAATCCAATTTTTTGAGAATAAATTAACAGCATTTTGATCCATCGGGAACTCGTTCGCTGGCAGGAGGTCAATACTTGGGATGTTTGAGTTACTGAGTTGTGTATCTGGACTAAATATCCTGATTGTTTCAATTTCCTCATCAAATAGATCAATTCGGAAGGGTTTGTCCACGCCCATTGGGAACACATCAATTATTGAACCTCTGAGAGCATATTCACCATGTTCGTAAACAGTTTCAACTCTCCTATATCCATTCTCTGAGAGCTGATCCTTTAACTTAGTCAGATTAAGTTTTTCGCCAATCGCATATTTAAAAGATCGAGAAGAAATAAAATTTGTTGGTGATAAACGACTCATTAGGGTTGTAACAGATAAAATTAATGCTCCTCGATCCAATGTATGTAGTTGCTGTAAAGTCTCTAATCGTTCTGAGACTAAATCATGATGAGGTGAGAAAATGTCATAAGGAAGTGTTTCTCGATCAGGGAAACGTATTAGGGGGATATCCTTATTTTTAAGGAAAAACGAGAGTTTTGAAAATAACACGTTCACTGCTTTAGCACTCGGAGCAACTAACAATGTCAAGCCATCATTTAGCTCAATTGATTTCGCGATAATGAGAGCTTCAGTGGTATTTGAAATTTTCGATTCATCCATTGTTTTTGTCATTTCAATTACCAATGGTTAGCTTTGATCTCGCTCAAACGGATTCTTTTCCATCGACAATATTACGCCGTAAATTTAGGTTTATCTGCATTTACAGATCTCAAAGCAAAATTAGATTCCTTAATCTATTGTTTTTATCAAAAAAAATAAATTTTTTTACAATTTTCCATATATTAGCTGGTATGACTACAAAGGTGAGCATATAATATTTATCCAAATTTGCTACTACATCTCTTAAAAAAACGATGAACTTTTGACCAGCTTGTGGTTCAAAAAATATCTATATTTTTTGTGATGACTGAATTCATTTTGAGGTTTTTGAGGAAAGACTTGAAAAAGGAATTAATTAAAGTTCATGGTGGTTTAGATCTCCCAATTGAAGGGGAGCCAAGTCAAGTTATCTCTAATACATTTCAACCCAGAAAAGTCGCTTTAATTGGCTCTGATTACATTGGTTTAAAACCAACCATGCTCATCAAAGAGGGCGACAGTGTCAGGAAAGGAGACTTGCTATTTTTTGATAAAAAAAATGAACTCGCAAAGTACGTAGCGCCTGTTAGTGGAACAATAGCAGAGATAAATCGCGGTGAAAGAAGGATTTTGCAGTCAGTAGTTATTAATGTTGAAAATGATGAACAGCCACAAATTGAAAAATTTACAGAAAATTCTCTCTCTAAGCTGAGCAGTGAAAAAGCGAAACAGATTTTGGTGGATTCAGGACAATGGGTAGCTTTCAGAACTCGACCTTATTCGAAGGTGCCAGATCTTAATTCTAAACCTCATTCAATTTTTGTTACTGCTATTGATACTAGTCCACTTGCAGTTGATCCGAATATAATTTTATCGAACAAGCAAAAAGAATTTATGTTTGGAATAGAAGTATTGTGCAAGCTCTGTGATGGAAAGATTAATATTTGCACGACCGTAAATTCCTCGATAGATATTCAGGAGTCAGAGAGTATTCGGTACACTCAATTTTCGGGAAAACATCCGACTGGCTTAGCAGGGACACACATCCACTTCTTAGATCCCGTTAGTGCCTTAAAAACAGTCTGGACCATTAACTATCAGGATGTCATTGCAATTGGGCACTTATTTTTAGATGGAGAAATATATTCCCGAAGAGTTATTT
>ENA-OSEY01000181-OSEY01000181.1-marine-metagenome-genome-assembly--contig:-NODE-181-length-46384-cov-3.683849_pt1 | contig 46384 bp, 52 predicted proteins | sample MGYA00248465_ERZ534230 | MGnify/ENA primary metagenome ERZ534230 (study PRJEB26409, sample SAMN06344110) | marine metagenome | isolation source: Sea water from surface | place: Atlantic Ocean:Southern... | reverse complement strand
GTAGTTGCAATTTCAATCCAATTGTTTGACATATAGATGTTTTCTGAGCTGTAGAAAGCAGCAAAAAAGAATACGTATGAATCAATTACATTAGATATTACAGTAGATAATGATGGAGCTATCCACCAAGATGAGTATTTTTCTCGTATAGCCTGAAAGGCAAAAACATCAATTGTCGTCCCTAGGGCGTAAGCTGTCGCACTTGCAATACCTATTCTAAATGCCACAGAAAATAAATTACCCTCGTAGTAAACCACTAGGATAGATGAAATAATTGCAAGAGGATATGAAAAAAGAATAGTCTTTTGTGCAATCTTTTTACCTACTAATCTTACTGTGAGGTCTGTTGCAACTACAACAAGGGGAAAAATTAGTGCACCCCAGGTGATTTTAAAATCATAAACATTTAATGGTATGGCAACTAATGCATTTGATAAAGTGGTAATAAAAACATGAATTATGATTAAAAAAAATAATAGATTTTTATTCATCATTTATTTTAATTCAATTTGATTTGTTAAGATTTTCCCATTGAAAGACAATCCAATTTGGATTTATTTTTTTGTCAATTATTTTTCCTTTAAAATCTACTTTGAATTTACTAGACTTATTTTCAATTAATGAAGCATAACTAAAATTTCCCTTATATTCAGTCAAAGAATTTTTGACAAAATTAAAAGTAGCCCCTGTATCATTAATATCATCTACTATTAGAATATTCCTTTCCAATTTAGCTGACTCTAATAAATTAGAAATATCAATATTATTCTTCTGATCCCTTAGTTGCACATCTATTACGTAATGGGGGATATTGAGTAGATGAGAAAGATAAACTCCTGGGATGCATCCTCCCCTATTTATGCTAAAAATTATCTCGGGGGAAAAATTTGATTTATCTATCTGATTTATTATTTCTACTAATGCTAGTTCCGTCTCTTTTTGGCTGAAATAATCTTTTTTTTCCATGATCAAATTTTTAATAGTTTAACACTTGATAATTTAGTAGCTGACTAAAAAATATTTTTAAAACAAACATCAAGGATATTTTTCTGATAATATGGAAATATACAAACAATATAATTTTTCAATTTTTTTATAGTTTCTCTTAAATTTATATGCTTTAGCTTTCAAACAGTGTATTTTTATAATTATATAGCCATATGAAAAAAAATATTTTAATATTATTTTTTGTTACATTTTTTCTTTTTATCGTATATATTTTATCTCAAAAACCTTCTAATGATGTAAAAGAAATTTCAATAAAAGAAAAAATAAAAAACGAGATTGCAAATGATGTATTTATTCCAAGTGAATACAATGATAAAGGGATTTTATTTTTAAATCAAGTGAAAAATAAGGAAAGTTATTTCCCTAACTATGAGGTCAGAATTACAAATAATCTACATGTCACATCAGGGGACTGGCGCTTTTTTCAAGAAAATTATGACCATATAGGGAGTGTAAAACTAGTCGTTGAAATTTCAAAAAATGTATTTAACGATTTAAAAAACCAAGCTGATATCAGTTTATTAAACCCCAGTTTTAATGAAAAGATAAAAGATATATACGAATGCTTAAATGTTTGTTTTGAAAGAATAAAACAAACTGATGGAAGGTGGGGCAATCAATGCAATTGTAAAAAATAATATTAAAAAACTTAAATGTAACATTTGGTTGTAAAGCCAAAATAACAGCTGATTTTGATTAACGAATTACAAAACAAGGTCAACACAAATCAAAATAAAAACTTTTTTTTTCTTTGTATTTTTAACTTTAAATAAAAATTATGAAAGCAAGTTTGTCAAGTTTATTAAACGCTGTAATTCTAATTTCAATGGGATTATGGGGCTATTTTGAATCAGAATCTAAAGCAATCACAGCATTAATTCCAGTAATTATTGGTACAATACTTTTGCTTGTAAATAAGGGCGTGAAAAATGAAAACAAGGCTCTTGCACATGTTGCTGTTTTACTTACATTTTTAATATTGTTCGGCTTGGTAAAGCCTTTGTTGGGGGCATTTGAAAGAGAAAATACCTATGCTGTAATTCGCGTATTATTAATGATAATATCTTCCTTATGGGCTATGATAAGTTTTATAAAAAGCTTTATTTCAGCACGAAAAAATAAGACATAAATTAAAATTTCAATCCACATAAAGAAGTTTTTATTCGACCATATAATTATAAGTTTATGTTTGATCCATTTTCTTAATTTTAGATTTTAATTTTCTATAAATTCAAAAATTAATTTAAAAAACTCCCTAAAAAAGCGGTTTATTGCCTTTACTAATCCTAGAGTAATTTTTGGGATATAATCATATTGTGTTATATTTATTAAGAATTTAGACTATTGTCAATTATTTAATTTAAAAAGCTTAGCAAGTAAAATTAATCTTGCTAAATAAAAGGATGGTGTTCCATCTGTTTTGAAATGAAAGGAAGTAAAAAAAACTTTTTACCACTAGCAAGTTTTGATATTCATCTTGAGAATTACCAAAGCTTAGTCAATGAGTTTAGAAGAAATAATGATATTTCACATATCAAATCTATTTTAAATGATAGCTGGACAACAGATCTCACTAAAAAAGTATTTCAAGAAGATTATGATGCTATCGTTCTAACGGATACAAACCAAAAAATACTATGGGTTAGTGACGGGTTTAGAGACATGACAGGCTACTCAAAAAAATATGCAGTAGGTAAAAGACCCTCCTTTCTTCAAGGAGAAGAAACTTCTAAATCGGTCAAAAACCAAATTCGTGAGCAATTGTTTTATAATCATACTTTCAGTGGATCACTTTTAAATTATAGAAAAAATGGAGAGCCTTATTTATGTCAAATCTCCATATTTCCCATATATGATGCTAAAGAGAGGTTAGATAATTTTATAGCTTTCGAAAAAGAGATTCCAGTTGATAAGCCTAGAATTAATACCTACTTGTCTTAAAAATCCTTAAATATTTACTAAGTTCATATAAATGGACAAAATAAATATCTTATCAAAATACAAAGAGTTTGAGGCTATATGGAGTCCTCATTGTATTGCAGAACTAAATGATCAGAAAGTTTTATTAGCAAAAATAAATGGAGAGTTTGTTTGGCATTCACACAAAAATGAAGATGAATTATTTTATGTTATAAAAGGAAAGCTCAATATGGAATACCGAGACAAAAAAGTAGAGGTTTTACCTGGAGAAATGATTGTAGTTCCAAAGGGAGTCGAACATCGTCCATCAGCTAAAATAGAAACTTGGATTCTTTTGTTTGAGCCAACCACTACTAAGCATACAGGGGATGTAATAACTGAAATTACAAAAGATAACTATCCTAAAATATAAAAATATTTAGCTGATAATAATCTCAATTTATCTTTTTTACAATAACCCTATTGCATTGTATAATTATTTTAAGCAAATCTCCCTAAAGACCATCCAATAGCTCCTCCCTGAATAGCACCCATAATTGCCGATATAAATATATCTGTTAAAGCAAATTGTATTGAAACAATATTAGTTAAAGCCATAAATTGAAAGCCAAAAAAGGTAAAGGTTAGAGTTCCAAACCAAATTCCTGTAATTGATCCATTTTTTAAATTTGTAATACCCATTTTATCAAAAGTTATAACCCATAAGGTTATAAGTGCAGTTGCGCTAATTAGAATAAACAAAGGGTCAGGAACTTCATTTACAACACCTGGGAAAATCTTACTCAATTCAGCTTGCTCAGGCCCATAAAATAGTATTGTCGGTATGATACTTGCAATAGATACTGATACAAAGCAAGAAATAAAAGCAATTACATATTTTTTCATTTTGGATAAATTTTTTGATTTAAATACTAATATAAAAATTGTTTTACACTCTTTAATTATTCCTAATTATTCAATTTCTAAAAAAATAAAAACTAATTTTTAACGAATTGGAAAAGAATTAAAATCCATCCAAAAATTAATAGGCACCCACCAATAGGTGTAATGGGTCCTAACCAGCTAAGATTAAAATCGATTTGTGATTGAAATGATAACAACAAAATACTAAAAGAAAAAAGTAGTGTGCCAATAATTAAAAAAAATGAAATCAGTTTTTTACCCTCAACAGATAACACAGATAATATTAATAGTGCTAGGCCATGAAACATCATGTACCTTAGACTTAAATCAATGGATTCAGACTCCGTTTCATGAAGTATCTTTTTGAAACTATGGCTATTTAGTGCACCTAAAATGATCGATAACAAGGCGAATGTAGCCCCAAATAATTTTGCTATTTTCACATGCCAAAATTACATAAAACACTTATAAAATAAATAGGAAATAAAACTATGAAATGACATTAAATCTTTCTACCTCTTTTTGAAATAGATATTCAATTTGAATTGGCTGGCAACAAACTTCGCAATCTTCAATATAATTTTGAACTTCATCCGATCTTTCTAACAACATTGAAATTTCCTCCCAACAAAATGGACAGGTGAAAAAATATTCAATCATTTATTTTTATCATATAATAAAAGACCGTTCCAAGCAATTAATGTGAATAAAAACGATATTGGAATTATAAAGTAATATGTGTCTGGTATGAAATTTAGGATTTCAAACTCATGTAAGATATGAATTAGTCCAATCAGAAGGTTTAAATACAAAATTATTGCAGTCCTATTTATGTATTTTTCCATTCAATAAAATTACAAAAACCACATAAATTTATTTCAAACACAATTCTTAAATTTATAGTAGTTAATTTATAAAGTTGAAATTTTCAGTTCTAAGTTTTGTATTGGTTTTGTCAGGTTGTTACTCCTATAAGCCAATCAAAGCCCCAACTTCCTATAAATTTATAGAAAATAAAATTTTTTATGATCACGGATATTACAGGGAATATGTTTTAAATAAAGAGGGAGTTAAGCTATATGGAAACTTTAAAAAATGGCATGGCACTTTTTTAAATCCTTATTTGATAATGAAAACCCACATTCCCATAAATGCAAGATCAGCACCTAGAGGGGGCAGCTATAACACATTAAAATCAAAAATTAGCGAGAGAAAAGCAGAGTAAAAAGCTGTACTGATAGATTTTTTGTTATAGTTTTTTTGTATTTAAAAAATTGCACCTAACATGTATTTCTTGTTAAGTGCTTTATCTATTGGGTTTATAGTTAATTTTGAAGAGCCAATGACGAGATTTGAACTCGTGACCTCTTCCTTACCAAGGAAACGCTCTACCCCTGAGCTACATCGGCAAAAAAAGAGAGCGAGAGACCGGGTTCGAACCGGCGACATTCAGCTTGGAAGGCTGACGCTCTACCAACTGAGCTACTCTCGCATATTGTTTTTAAGTTTCACTTTATATTTTAGTGTTTTTAGTTGTGAATATAATTAATTCTATTAAAATAAGATTGTGGGGAGAGCAGGATTCGAACCTGCGAAGTTAAAAACAACAGATTTACAGTCTGCCCTCGTTGGCCGCTTGAGTATCTCCCCTATATTAATAATTTTGGTCCATATATTAATTTCAAAATATATTCCTTGTCTTTTTTAAAAAATTAGAGCCGATGGAGGGACTCGAACCCACGACCTGCTGATTACAAATCAGCTGCTCTAGCCAGCTGAGCTACATCGGCAAATTAAATATTTTTTATAAAATCGATTGCAAATTAAATGCTAATTTTATTGGAATCAAAAGAAAAAATCAAAATTTACTAGCTCCTTTCTTTACCTTTTCTTTTCTTTAAAATTCTTACGGCACTTTCCGCTGCGTTGTGAATAGATTCTTCAAAAGACCGAGAAATTTTCTTAACTATAACGTAATCTCCTGGTATTTCAATTTTAAGCTCGGCCCACTTATTTAAACCGTCAGAATTATTTTCAACTTTAGCAAATACAAAAACCTCTAAGATTTGCTTATGAAATAAAGAAAGCTTTTCAATTCGCTTTTTTGCGTATTCTTTAAGCCTAATACCAGCCTTAAAATTTACAGCTCTAAAATGCATTGTTACCATAAGAGTTTTTTTTAATTATTTTTTTTTTCTTTAGGATGAGCTTTTTTATAAACTTCTTGAATCTTTGCCATACTGCTTTGCGTGTAATGCTGTGTTGCAGCTATACTAGTATGTCCCAAAAGGTCCTTGATTGCATTTAAATCCGCTCCCTGGTCAAGCAGGTGTGTTGCAAAGCTGTGTCTGAGGACATGTGGACTTCGTTTTATCTTGCTTGACACATATCCAAAGTACATTTTTACGGTCTTATAAACAAATGCTGTAGAGAGCTTTTTTCCATTGTTATTAACAAATAATAAGTTTTCTTGCCTTTGAATTTTATTTATATTTTGAAAATCCAAAAGTCTATTAATTTGATCCCTTATCTCAGGTAAAAGAGGAATCAAACGTTCTTTATTTCCTTTTCCTAATACCTTTATTAAACCCTGCGAGAAATCAAAATCATTAATCCTTAATGCAATGAGTTCACTTCTTCTTATACCAGTGAAATAAAAGAGTTTGATAATTGTTTGTTGAAGAAAACCTGTGTAACTATTAGAGAAATAATCCTCAGACATCAATTTATTTATTTCATTTTTAGAAAAAGGAATGACCACTTTCTTTTCTGTTTTTAATGCTTTATGCTCTTTAAGTGGAGAAACACTAATTGTTTCAGTTCTTAATAAAAATTTATAATAAGAAGCTAAAACAGAAATTTTTCTATTAATAGTTCTTTTACTATTTCTCTGCTCTACAAGAAAGACAATCCAAGATCTAATTTCTTTATAAGTAGCCTTTTCAATAGAAATGTCATATTCCTCTGAGAGAATAAATTTTTGAAAGTCATCAAGATTTTTTTTATAGGCTTTTAATGTATTGGAAGAATATTTTTTTTCAAGAGAAATGTGATCTAGAAAAGCCTGTATAGCCATATAACTTTTCAAGTAAAGTTAATGACTTCAACCAAATAAAACTAAAGTCAAAAAACAGATTAAAAATTAAGTGTCCTCGTTATCCATTAAACGTTGAATATATTGAGCCTTTTGTATCTTTTGACGATGTTTAACAGATGGCTTTACGAATTGCTTTCTAGCCCGTAATTGTCTCATAGCGCCGGTTTTATCAAACTTTCGCTTAAACCTTTTTAAGGCGCGGTCAATACTTTCACCTTCTTTGATTGGAATTATCAACATGATTTTGTACCTCCTTTCAACATGGGGGCAAATATAGACAAAAGAATTTACTTGATGATATTATTTAAATTCTAACTCTAAGAATTCAAAATTTTTCTCGCTATTACAATTTTTTGAATTTCGCTTGTTCCCTCTCCAATTGTACACAACTTAGAATCTCTCAAAAATTTCTCAACAGGGTAATCCTTTGTAAATCCATAACCACCATGGATTTGTACAGCCTCATTAGCAACTTTTACACAAGTTTCTGAAGCAAAAAGCTTAGCCATAGCACCGGACTGGGTTACACTTAAGTTTTGATTTTTCATTTCTGATGCCTTCTGAGTCAAAAGTGAAGCAGCTTCAATTTCAGTAACCATATCAACTAGTTTAAAAGAGATTCCCTGAAAATCACTTATTGATTTACCAAATTGCTTTCTCTCCTTAGAATATGATAGAGATGCATTATAAGCTCCCTTAGCTATTCCCAAGGAGAGTGCAGCTATTGAAATTCTTCCTCCATCTAAAATTTTCATTGATTGAATAAAACCATCACCGACTGGACCCAAACGATTTTCATCTGGGATTAAACAATTCTCAAATATCATTTCTGCAGTCTCTGATGCTCTCATACCCAGCTTATTTTCCTTTTTCCCAGAATAAAATCCAGGTGTTCCCCTTTCGACAACAAATGCTGTGGTTCCGCGACTGTCACCCTTATTACCACTTCTAGCAATGACAACTGCAATATCAGCTGAAATACCGTGTGTGATAAAGTTTTTGGTACCATTTAAAATCCACTGGTCACCTTGTTTAAGAGCGGTAGTTGACATACCCTTAGCGTCAGATCCAGTGTTATGTTCAGTTAAGCCCCAAGCTCCAATAGCTGTTCCTTCGCATAGCTTTGGTAGCCATCTAAGTCTCTGTTCTTCAGTTCCAAAAGAATATATGTGATTCACACATAAAGAATTATGTGCGGCTATTGAAAGACCTATAGAAGGATCAACTATCGATATTGTTTCAATTAATGTGACGTACTCATGATAACCCATACCTGAGCCACCATAACTTTCCGGTATAAGCATTCCCATGAACCCAAGCGCTCCTGCTTTATCAAAAATTTCTAAGGGAAAATATTGGGCCTCATCCCACTCCATAACATTTGGCTTGATAAATTGTGTCGCAAAGTCTCTAGCTGCTTCATAAACCATCCGCTGGGTTTCGGAGGTTTTTATGTCTGGGCGTAGTTCGAAGTCAATCATAAACAAGTTTTATTACAAATATAGTTTTATTATTTAGAGTTTGTTTGGGAAAATAACAAAAAGTTAAGACAAAATGGGTATTGTTATAAACACTTTGTTATGATGAAATTATTAAACAAACATCTTTCAATGGTTTAGAATAGTTTGTGATGTAAAAAGCTATCAGACTTCAAATTAGTTTTTAATTTTTAATGCTTTTATTGAATCTAAGTAACTATTCAATTCATCTTTAACTCTAGGGAATAGAATTAATAATCCTATCATGTTTGGAAAAACTAGTGCCAGAATCATCGCATCTGAAAAGGCCCAAACTGATGACATGTCACCAGCAGCTCCAATTACAATAAAAATAAGGAAAATTGATTTGTAAGTTAGTTCAGAAACTTTGCTTTTCCCAAAAATATACATCCATGATTGTAAACCATAATATGACCATGAAATCATTGTTGAGATTGCGAACAATACTACAGCTATGGTGAGAAAAGGACCGGAAAATGAAATGTATTCTGAAAATGCAGCAGCAGTAATCCCAGCACCTTCAGCAGGTACCCCATCAATCATTACTACACCACCAATACCACCATATTCAAATACACTATTGTTGCCATTGAAAATGATTATTACCAAAGCTGTCATTGTACATATAACAACCGTATCAATAAATGGCTCTAATAGAGCAACTAGACCTTCTGAAGCTGGGTATTTTGTTTTCACAGCTGAGTGGGCAATTGATGCTGAACCGGCTCCTGCCTCATTTGAAAAAGCAGCTCTCCTAAAGCCAGTGATTAATACACCTAATAAGCCTCCAAGCCCAGCCTGAGGACTAAATGCTTGGGTAAAGATCATACCAAATGCATCATCAACAAAACTAAAGTTTGAAAAAATGATATACAAACAGGCAATTATATATATTAACGCCATAAACGGAACTACCTTTTCAGTTACAGAAGCGATTCGCTTAATTCCGCCTATTATTATGATACCAACCAAAATCATCATTATTATTCCTATAATAGTTCTAGCACTTCCACCAGTCATTCCAAAAGAGCTTACAAGTTGCATAGCAGCCTGATTAGATTGAGCAGCATTGCCCCCACCAAAAGAAGCTCCGATGCATAAAAAAGCAAATATTACTGCTAAAGTTTTTCCTAAAGAAACATACCCTTTTTCTTTGAGTCCTTTAGTTAGATAGTACATAGGACCACCATAAACCGTACCGTCTGAACCAACATCTCTGTATTTTACTCCTAAGGTGCATTCTACAAATTTTGTTGACATTCCTATTAAACCGCATAGGATCATCCAAAAAGTAGCTCCTGGTCCTCCAACCGCAATAGCCAATGCTACACCAGCAATATTTCCATTTCCGACAGTTCCAGAGACTGCTGTTGCTAGTGCTTGAAAATGACTTACTTCCCCCTGGTCAGTTTTTTTTGATTCATTTATATCTGGACTTTCAGAATTTTGATTTTTATGTTCCTTCTTAATATTTTCATCTACACTATCATATTTCCCTAGCACTGTATTTATAGCAGTTGAAAAATGGCGGATGTTAACAAATCCAAAATAGAAAGTAAAAAATAGGGCCCCCCCTACCAATAGAATTATTATTGTTGGGATCTCTGTACCTGGAAAATTATGAAGTATTAATCCTTCCCACCAATTTGCAATTGGTGTAAAGGCTTCATTAATTTGTTCGTCTAATCCTCTCTCTTGGGAAAAAAGGTTGCTACATGTAATTAAGAAAAAAAAATAAAAAAAGGTGTATTTAGCAAGATAAGTGGGCTTCATTTTCTAGGTATAAATTTGGTTGTTCAATATCATAAAAAGGATTAGAATATCAAATTATTAAAAGGCAAAGATTTATTTAAAAGTAAATAAAGAGAAAATAAAAGTTAAAATTCTAATTTCACAAATCAAACACTGAAGTACGCTTAGTATAAATTAGGTCCTTTAATTTTAGCAAAAGTGCTAACGTTAAATAAAGTATAAAACCTCCTATAAGAGTTGTAAATGAGGCATAAATAAAAAATAAACGAACACTTTTTACTTTCATACCCAATATTTCAGCTAAACGAGAACACACCGCAAAACCATTTCGTTCAAAGAAAATACGAACTTTAATCGATCTTTTCATTTTAAGTAATAATCTCCCCGTTCCACTGATTAATACCTCCTAGCAAATTAAAACAGTTTTCTATCCCTTTATTTTTCATCAATATACATGCTTGAGAACTTCTAGCCCCGGACCTACAGTAAACTAAATATGTTTTTGAAGGGTCAAGTAATTCTAATTCATGTAAGAAATTTGAGGGGTTTTGAATATCGATCAATTTAGCATTTGGGATATGTCCTTGGTTATACTCCTCTAAAGTTCGTACATCTAATAAAATGGCTTCTTTACTTCTGTGCATTTCTGCCCATTCATTTTGACTCAAATCCATAAATTAAAATTACAACAGTGATTGTGATTAAACAAATTGAAAAATAGTATAAACGTAATTTGAATTTAAATATATTTATTTCTTAAAAAATTAATTTTTTAATTTGTAAAAAAAATCATGAAAAAGTTATTTATAGTTATACTTCTAAGCTTCACAAACCTCTATTTATTTGGGCAAAATAAAAATATTAACCTACAATTAAGCAAGATTAAATGGACTGGAAAGGAAATTACCACTAGAATACACTACGGCTCTTTAAGATTCATATCAGGGAATATTCTGTTCGATAACAATCTGATAGTTGGGGGTGAATTTACTGTTGATATGTTAAGCTTATTGAATGAGGACTTGACTGGAGGGTCCAAAGATTATCTAGAAAATCATTTGCGCTCTGAAGATTTTTTTTCAGTGGAGGAATATCCCAGATCTTCATTAAAGATAACCTCTGCAGAAAAAATTGACATAGATAAATATGAAGTTACAGGGGATTTAACAATCAAAGGCATAACTAAATCAACTAATTTTATATTACTACTAAACGATGACAGTGCAACAGTAGAAATGGTTTTTGATAGATCTAAATTTGATGTTAAGCATAGATCATCAAGCTTTTTTTCAAATTTAGGTGATAAACTTATTTACGACGATATCGAATTAGAAGTCAGCCTTTATTTTTAAGTACGATGTAAAAGTTTTTTGATTCTTTTGAATAATTATTAAGGTTAAAGGTTTCTAAAATTTATGTTATATTTGACCAATGAAAAATTTTATTTGCAATATTAACTGGTGGTACGCGAAGCAACAAATTCTCGTGTGACGAAATCTGATATTACAATTTTAAAAGGCTTGTCATCACGACAGGCCTTTTTTAATTTTGTGGAAATATGAAAATTTATTCTTTAAAAACAGTATTTAAAAAAATCCTAGCAGACACAATTACACCAGTAAATGTCTACCTGAAAGTAAGAGATGTATTTCCACATTCCCTACTTCTTGAGAGTAGTGATTATTCTTCAAATAACAAAAACTTTTCATACATATGCTGTAATCCTATTGCCTCAATTGAATTAAAAAATAAAAAATTAACAACTCATTTTCCTGATAAAAGTTCAATAGTTGAGAAAGTAGATGAATCAATTGACATTCCCGAACGAGTACATGAATTCTCAACTCAATTTAAAAGTGAAAAATTACCCTTTGAATTTATTAGTAATGGTGTTTTTGGATTTATCGCTCATGAAGCTGTTGAGCGTTTTGATAAAATCAAACTAGACAGAAATAAAACCGGAATGGATATACCTGACATGTATTATGCTGTTTATAAAAATATTATTGCCATAAGTTTGTTTAATCATGAGGCCTATTTGTTTTCTAATACTTATGATAGTAATCATAATTTAGATGAGATTGAAAACCTATTAAATTCTCAAATTAGTACTCCTTTCAAATTTGAAAAGGTGGGAAAAAAATCTTCTAATCTATCAGATTCAGAATTTATTGATTTTGTAAAAAAAGGAAAAGAACATTGCTATAGAGGAGATGTATTTCAACTAGTATTATCTCGTCAATTTTCACAACAATTTAAAGGTGATGAATTTAATGTATATAGAACTCTTCGTTCCATAAATCCATCACCTTATCTATTTTTTTTCGACTATGGATATTTCAAGATATTTGGAAGTTCACCAGAAGCTCAATTAATTGTTGATAATGGAAAAGCTGAAATTCATCCTATAGCTGGTACTTTCCGAAGAACAGGTAATGACCTAAAAGATACTCAAGCAGCTAAAGAATTAGCCAAAGATCCAAAAGAAAATAGTGAGCATGTAATGTTAGTCGATTTAGCCAGAAACGACTTGAGTAGAAACGGTTCAAATGTTTTGGTAGAAAAAAATCGTGAGATTCAATTTTTTTCGCATGTAATACATCTTGTTTCTAAAGTTACATGCACTATGAAAGATTCAGCCATGACATTTAGAGTAGTAGCAGACACTTTTCCTGCAGGTACTTTAAGTGGAGCGCCAAAACATAAAGCACTTCAACTTATTGATAAATATGAAAAAACGCAACGAAATTTTTACGGAGGAGCTATTGGATATATGGACTTCTATGGAAATTTTAACCATGCAATAATCATACGATCATTTTTGAGTATGAACAATAGATTATATTATCAAGCTGGAGCCGGTATTGTAGCAGCTTCTGTACCAGAAAATGAATTACAAGAAGTATATAACAAGTTAGGTGCTTTAGACAAAGCTTTGTTACAAGCAGAAAAAATTTGATTAATGAAAAAAGTTTTTGTTATAGATAATTACGACTCCTTTACATATAATCTTGTTCATTATCTAGAGGAGCTTGATTGTAATGTTACTGTCAAACGTAATGACGAATTCAATCTTGATGAAATTGAGGAATATCCTTTAATTCTTTTATCACCCGGTCCTGGAATACCAGATGAATCTGGCTTATTAAAAGAAGCAATTAAACATTATGCTCCAACAAAAAAAATACTTGGGGTATGCCTTGGACAACAGGCAATTGGCGAGGTTTTTGGTGCAACTCTGGTAAATATGGAAAAAGTTTACCATGGCATTTCAACGTCTGTAACTATATCGGAAAGTGACATACTTTTTAAAGACTTACCAAAAAAGTTCGAAATAGGTCGATACCATTCATGGGTTGTCGCTACTCCATTGCCAAATGAATTAGTTGCTACATCTTTTGATGATGAAGGGCATCTTATGTCTTTAAGACACAAAACTTATGATGTTAGGTCTGTTCAATACCATCCTGAATCCATCTTAACTCCCAATGGAAAAAAAATATTAGAAAATTGGATAAAAAGTTAGTCATGAAAACTACTCTTAAAAGACTTACGAACTATGAATCCCTTAGTAAAAATGAGGCTAAAGAGATAATCACTAATATTGCCGAAGGCAAATATAATAACTCACAAATTGCTTCTTTTCTAACTGTCTTTATGATGCGAAATATTAGCCTTGAAGAGCTTGAAGGTTTTCGAGAAGCGCTACTCGAATTATGCATTTCAGTAGACTTAAGTGAATTTAACACAATAGATTTGTGTGGCACAGGTGGTGATGGCAAGGATACTTTTAATATTTCAACATTATCCTCATTCGTAACCGCAGGAGCTGGAATAAAAGTTACAAAACATGGAAATTACGGGGTTTCCTCAGGATGCGGTTCTAGTAATGTTCTCGAGGCCTTAGGGATTAAATTTTCTAATAATAAAGACTTTTTAAAACGTTGTTTAGAGAAGGCTGGAATATGTATTCTCCATGCCCCTTTATTTCATCCTGCTATGAAAAATGTTGGGCCCGTTCGCAAGGAGCTAGGTTTGAAAACATTTTTTAATATGCTTGGACCACTAGTCAATCCATGTTCTCCTAAAAATCAACTAACCGGAGTTTTTAATCTTGAACTAGCCCGTCTTTATAATTACCTATTGCAAAAAACCAATATAAATTTTACCATTCTTTACTCCCTAGATGGATATGATGAAATTTCTCTAACTAGTCCTGTAAAAGCAATTGGAAATGATTTTGAAAAATTAATTACAGCCAAAGATTTTGGTACAGAACAAATAAAAGCAAAATCCATTCAAGGTGGAAATAATGTAAAATCATCAGCTAAAATTTTTATAGATGTACTACAAAACATGGGTACTAAATCACAAGAAGATGTAGTTTGTGCAAATGCTGGTATGGCTATTGCCACTGTTTTAGATCTTTCTCCAATTGAGGGTTTTAAGTTGGCAAAAGAATCCTTGGTATCAGGAAAAGCATTTGAAGCATTCAATAAACTTCAAAATATTAGTAAAGAATGAATATTCTCAATAAAATAGTAGCTGATAAAAAAGTTGAAGTGATTCAGAAAAAAAAATTACTTCCAATCTCTTATTTAGAAACATCTCCTCTTTTTGATAGGCATTGTAACTCGCTTGTAAAGAAAATTAAGATTAATGATTTTGGTATTATCGCAGAATTCAAACGTCGTTCCCCTTCAAAAAAAGATATTAATAGCTCACTTTCTGTGAGTAAAGTTGCTAAAGAGTATGAAGACGCTGGTGTGAGTGGAATGTCCGTTTTAACTGATGGAAAATATTTTAGTGGGTCTCTGGAAGATTTAATTCTTTCAAGATCAATAATTAGTTTACCTCTTCTTAGAAAAGATTTTGTTATTGATGAATATCAAATAATTGAAGCCAAAGCTAATGGGGCTGACGTTATTCTGCTTATTGCAGCAATATTATCTAGAAATGAAATTAAGAAATTTTCATCTCTAGCGAATAACCTAGGCTTAGAAGTATTATTGGAGGTTCATAACCTTGAAGAAATCCAAAAGTCAATTATGCCAACAATTGATTTATTTGGAGTCAACAATAGAAACCTAAAAACCTTTGAAGTTTCATTAGAGACAAGTAGAAGTTTAGCAGAAAAAATACCTGATCAGTTTTTAAAAGTATCAGAGAGCGGAATAAGTGAGCCTAATAGTATAAAAGAATTAATAAAATTCGGCTACAAAGGTTTTTTAATTGGTGAAAACTTCATGAAATCAGATCACCCTGGGAATACAGCTAGAGACTTTATCAAAAAAATTACGTGATGAAATTAAAAGTTTGTGGCATGCGAGAGTTTGAAAACATAACTTCACTTTGTAAGCTGAAACCAAATTATATTGGCTTTATTTTTTGGGCCCCTTCGGAAAGGTACGTTACTGATAAAACTCCAAAAATAGACGATAGTATTAAAAAAACAGGAGTCTTTGTTAACGCTTCAATAGATTATATCGAAACCATGATAGTAAAACATCAATTGAGTGCAGTACAATTACACGGTGATGAAACACCTGATTATTGCAAGGTGATAAAAAACTTAAATGTTGAGGTAATTAAAACATTTTCGATAAGTAATAATTATAACTTTTCAATTTTGAAAGGCTATGAAAAAAATTGTGACTTTTTTTTATTTGACACAAAAGGAGATCTGCCAGGTGGAAACGGTATAAATTTTGATTGGGACATTCTTAAAAATTATCCACTTCAAAAACCCTTTTTTCTAAGTGGTGGAATTGGGATAGATAACATAGATCAAATTAAAAAATTATTAAATTTTCAATTACCAATATATGCTATTGATGTAAATAGTAAATTTGAAATTTCACCTGCAAAAAAAGATATTGATAAATTAAAATTGTTTAAAAAGGAATTGTATGAATTATAATGTAAATGAAAAAGGATATTATGGTGATTTTGGAGGGGCTTTTATTCCAGAAATGTTATATCCAAATGTGGCTGAATTGCGTGATAATTATTTAGAAATAACTCGGCGAGCTGATTTTAAAAAAGAGTTTGAAAATCTTTTAAAAGTTTATGTTGGACGACCCACACCACTATATTTTGCAAGTCGCTTATCAAAAAAATACAAAACAAAAATTTATTTAAAAAGAGAGGACTTATGCCATACTGGGGCACATAAAGTAAACAATACTATAGGGCAAATACTTTTAGCAAAACGTCTTGGAAAAAATAGAATTATTGCCGAAACAGGAGCTGGACAACATGGTGTTGCTACAGCGACTGTTTGTGCTTTAATGGGTATCGAGTGTATTGTATATATGGGCGAATTAGATATTCACCGGCAAGCCCCTAATGTAGCTCGAATGAAAATGTTGGGTGCTGAGGTACGTTCAGCAAAGTCCGGTAGTAAAACTCTCAAAGATGCAACGAACGAAGCAATTCGGGACTGGATAAACAATCCGATAGATACACATTATATAATTGGTTCAGTAGTTGGACCTCACCCTTATCCAGATATGGTTGCACGTTTTCAATCAGTTATTAGTGAAGAAACAAAATGGCAACTTGAAGAACAAGAGGGAAGAGACTATCCCAACCATGTCATTGCTTGTGTTGGTGGGGGTAGTAATGCTGCAGGTCTATATTATCATTATTTAAACGATGAACGAGTTAATATAATTGCAATAGAAGCTGCAGGTAAGGGTATTGATTCAGGTCAAAGTGCTGCTACATCTGCGCTAGGTAAAGAGGGAATAATACACGGTAGCAAAACTCTTTTGATGCAATCCAGTGATGGACAAATTACAGAACCCTACTCCATTTCAGCAGGTTTAGATTATCCCGGTGTAGGGCCAATGCATGCGCATCTATTCAGATCTAAAAGGGCTGAATTTATCTCTATACCTGATCAAGAGGCAATGGATTGGGGGCTAACTTTATCTCAAACCGAAGGTATTATTCCAGCTATTGAAACAGCTCATGCATTCGCGGTTCTTGATGTACGTAAATTTGGTCCAGAGGAAATAATTGTTTTTAATTGTTCTGGTAGAGGTGATAAGGATTTGTCAACTTATATAGACTATTTCAAACTTTAATGAATAGAATTGATAAAAAGTTTAAAGAAGACAAGAAACTCTTGTCTATCTATTTTTCAGCTGGCCATCCAAAGCTTGAGGATACATTAACTATCTTGGAAAAACTAGAGTCCTCTGGGGTTGATATGGTCGAAATTGGACTTCCGTTTTCTGATCCATTAGCAGATGGGCCAACTATCCAAAAAAGTTCTACTCAAGCACTGCAAAACGGGATGACGACACAAAAACTTTTTTCACAACTTGAAAATGTTCGTGAAAAAATTAAAATTCCCTTGGTAATAATGGGTTATTTAAATCCAATGATGCAATACGGCATCGAAAAATTTTGTCAAAATTGTCAAAAAATAGGTATTGACGGATTAATTATTCCTGATCTACCTGTTGATGTTTATCATGAAAATTATAAAAGCCTATTTGAAAAATATGGTTTGTACAATATGTTTTTGATAACTCCACAAACTCCTGAGGCAAGAATTAACTATATTGACAAAGTATCAAATGGTTTTATTTATATGGTTAGTAGCTCAAGTGTTACTGGAGCTAAGGATAAATTCGGGAGCCTACAAACAGACTATTTTAATCGCATAGCTAAAATGAAACTATCCACACCAACAGTTGTAGGTTTTGGGATAAGTAATTCAGAAACCTATTTGACAGCCATTAAACACTCAAGTGGAGCTATAATCGGATCAGCATTTATTAAATTTCTTGAAAAAGAGGGTGTGGAAAATATAAGTTCATTTATTTCTTCTATACGTTAATGAAAAACTTATTGATGGTTTTTGCAAAGTCACCTATAAAAGGTGAAGTTAAAACCAGACTTGGTAATGAGATAGGATTCGAAAAATCTCATTGGGTTTATTTACAACTTCTTAAAAAAACAGCTGAAAATATATCAAATAACAATCAAGATATTATTGTATTTCAGAGTAAACCAAATAAAAAAATGGAATCAATTTTTGATAACGCAAAAAATTTTTTAGTTCAAAATGGATCTGATCTAGGAGATAAAATGCTATCAGCTTTTCAGTGGGCCTTTAATGAAAAATATAAAAATGTTATACTAATTGGAACCGATCTATGGAATATTAGTGAGAGTATGGTAATTCGAGCTAGAAATGTATTAGAGAATAAAGATTTTGTGATTGGCCCTACTTATGATGGTGGATATTATTTGATTGGTATGAAAAAAATGAAAAAGAAAATTTTTCAAAATATTCCTTGGAGTACAGACCGCGTTTTAGAGGAAACATTAAAAAAAATTAAAAATGATTCTGTCTACTTTCTAGGAATAGAAAATGACATTGATGATTTTATCGATCTCAAAAATGATTCAAATCTTTATAATATGTATTTGGAAAAATTTGGATAGAGTTTGTCTAATTGTCATTTGATTTAAAAATTTTAATTTAAAGATTTATTTATAGAACATCATGAGGACTTTATATTTTGCTTTTTGTGTAATTTTTTCAGCTAGTTTATTTGCACAAAAAAATATTCATCATAGATGGAATACACAATTAAAAAAATATGTATCAAATGACGGCATTGTTAATTACAAAGAATGGGGGAAAAATATAGATCAGCTAAAAGCTTATATTAATACTTTAGAATCAAATTCTCCTAATGAAAATACTTCGAAAGAATATAAACTAGCATATTGGATAAATGCATATAATGCTCTTACAATAGATCTTATAATTAAAAATTACCCTCTAAGAAGTATTAAAGAGATCAAATTTCCTTGGAAAACAAAATGCTTCAATGATGGTAAAAACAATTACAGTCTTGGAGATATAGAACATAAAATTCTTAGAAAAATGAATGAACCTAGGATTCATTTTGCAATAAATTGTGCTTCAAAATCATGTCCAAAACTTCTTAATGAAGCTTATATTGAAAAAAATCTAAATAATCAGTTGAGTGCAGCAACAAAGGAATTTTTAATTGATTCTACAAAAAATATAATTAAAGAGAATAAATCCATGATCTCGAAAATCTTTCTTTGGTTTGGAAAAGATTTTGGATCTAAAAAAATGATCAAAGAATTCATATCTAAATATTCAGGAGTTAAACTTAATAAATTTAAAATCGATTATTTACCGTACAATTGGGATTTAAACGAATAATAAATATTTTTGATTCTAAATAAAATGAATATGAAAAGTCCAAATGCATTTAAGTGGTCAATAAAATATGGTCTTATTTCAGCCTTGACAGGTATGTTATGTTGTGTTGCCCCTGCTGTTCTTTTTATGTTTGGTTTGATGGGGGGTGTCGTAGCTATATCATTTGCAGATTTTTTTTACAAAGAGGATGGAAGTTTAGGAACAGGATCTATTATCTTAAGAACAGTTGCGGTCGGTCTAGGTATCTATGCAACCTACATTTTTAGAAAAAAACAAAATCAATGTTCTATAGATCGCAAAAGAAAAAATTTAAACCTAGCAATGCTAATTTTTTTATTAATTACATTTGGTGTTTCTTTTTTCTTAGCATTTGAGTCTTGGTCTTCTTGGTATTTTGACGAATTTATTGTTCCTCAACAGCAAAAAGAGTTAAACATCTAAATTAAATTTGATATAAAAATTGCTGTTATTATACCAGCTTATAATGAATCACAATCAATAGGCCTTGTAATTGATGCAATTCCGAAAAGTGTTGATAGAATAGTTGTTGTTGATAATGCGTCAACCGATAATACATCTAAAATAGCAGAGAAAAGAGGAGCTGAAGTAGTTACAGAAAACAGAAAAGGTTATGGTTATGCATGTTTAAAAGGTTTAGAACACCTAGCTAAAAATAGTCCAGATATTGTAGTTTTTTTGGATGGTGATTATTCAGATTATGCAGAAGACCTTGACGAAATTGTTTCTCCGATTATTCTTAAAGAAGTTGTTTTTTGTATTGGCGCTAGAGACAAAAAATTAAGGGAAAAAGGTTCTCTTACATATCAACAAATCTTTGGAAATAAATTAGCTTGTTTTCTTATGAAATGGCTGTATCAAGGTAAGTTTTCTGATTTAGGTCCATTTCGTGCTATTAAATGGCAATCTCTTCAAGAATTAAAAATGGAAGATAAAACTTATGGATGGACAATTGAAATGCAACTCAAAGTTTTAAGAAAAAAAATGTCCTATAAAGAAATTCCTGTCAGATATCGAAAGCGTCTAGGTGTTTCAAAAGTTTCAGGTACAATAAAAGGAACTCTTTTAGCAGGCTATAAAATATTAAGTTGGATATTTAAATTTTACTTTTCAAAATGGAATTAGTCACAGATTTAGTTATTAAAGTATCTGTCCTCTTGATCATAGTAGTATATATGTGTTGCTTAATCGTTATATTCTGTTATAGCTTATTGCAACTAAATATGTTAAAGTATTTTAAAATCTATCAAAAAAAAAATAAGTTAAAATGTAAAATCCCTGAAAAGCTTCCAAGAGTAACAATTCAATTACCACTGTACAACGAATTTTATGTGATAAAGCGCTTATTAAAATGTATAACAAATCTAGAATACCCAAAAGAGTTAATTCAAATTCAGGTACTAGATGATTCAACTGACGAATCACTATTAGTTACAAAAAAAATAGTATCAAAATATAAAGAAAAAGGTTTATCTATACATCACATTATTCGAACTAAAAGAAAAGGATTTAAAGCTGGAGCACTTAAAAATGGATTGAGAACAGCAAGTGGTGAATTTATAGCTATTTTTGATTCAGATTTTTTACCCAATCCAGATTGGCTTCTGAAAACAATTCCATATTTTCAAAATAATAAAGTAGGAGTAGTTCAAACAAGATGGGGGCATTTAAACCGTGAACATTCAATTCTTACACAAGCTCAAGCCTTTGCTCTAGATGCTCATTTTCTTTTAGAACAAGTAGGTAGAAATCAGCAAAAACATTTTATAAATTTTAATGGAACAGCTGGGATTTGGAGAAAAGATTGCATTATGGATTCGGGTAATTGGAAAGCAGATACTTTAACAGAAGATTTAGATCTAAGCTATCGAGCCCAATTAAAAGACTGGGAGTTTGTTTATTTAGATAACGTGGTTACACCGGCAGAACTTCCTATAACAATCAATGCAATACGTTCTCAACAATTCAGATGGAATAAAGGAGGTGCGGAAAATTTTAGAAAATTGGTTGCGAAGGTTGTATTTTCTGAAAAATATACATTTAACAAAAAAATAAATGCTTTTTTCCATTTATTTAGTAGTAATATGTTTGTAAATGTTTTTTTAATATCAATTTTAAGTGTTCCATTAATATTTATTAAAGAAACTTTCCCTGAATATCAGTTAATATTTAATATGAGTTCCCTGTTCATTTTAAGTACAATAATATTTTTTTATTGTTATTGGCATGTTCACAAACACTCATTTGGAGGTGGATTTTATTCTTTCTTGATTTACGTTAGGCGTTTTATAAACTTTTATACATTAATGCTAGGGTTCTCGGTGCACAATTCGGTTGCAGTTTTAGAGGCTTATTTAGGTAAAAAAAGTGCCTTTATTCGTACACCTAAGTTTAACCAGAGTTCTTTGAAGAATTTTAAATATTCTGAAAATAAGATATCTCCATATTCTTTACTAGAATTAGTGCTATCAATTTATTTTCTCTTTGGGATTCTATACTCTTTGAGTTTTAATACATCATTTAATTTAGGAATGTTTTTATTTCATCTAGTTCTTTTTATAGGATTTGGAGTTATAAGCTATTTTGGGATTAGCCAATACATAAAGAATGAATAAAAACTATATCATTTCAAGTTCAATAATATTACTTGGAATATTTTTTGCCTTTGCTTTATTTTCATTTGAATTAAAAAGGTTTCAAACGCTACCCTTAATTGGTACATACGTGTTTTTATTTCTTTTACTTTGGATTTGGGTTAAAAAGTATTCTTCAATAGGGAATATTTTTTTTATAGGTATAATATGTCGTTTAATTTTTTGGAATTATATACCTAATCTGTCACAAGATTTTTATAGGTTTATTTGGGATGGAAGCATTCAGCTTTTTGGAATTAATCCCTATCATTACACACCAAATGAAATAATTGATTTAATAGGTTTTCCTAATTCGAAACTATTATTTGAAAAAATGGGATATCTGAGTAGAAATAATTTTTCAAATTATCCTCCAATAAGTCAATACCTATTTGCCTTAGCAGCCAACTTTAACTCTGAAAATATTTTCACACCAATTCTTTGCATACGCAGTGTATATTTAATGAGTGAGATGATAATATTTTTTATAATAAAAAGCTTGTTAGAAAAATTAATGCTATCAAAAGAATATCTTGCATGGTATTTCCTTAATCCATTGGTAATTGTTGAAGGTTATGGAAATCTTCATGGGGAATGTCTTATGATGTGTTTTACTGTTATTTCATGGCTTTATTGCATTAAACAACAACCGATTTTAGGTGGAATTTTTATGGCATTTGCAATAGGTACTAAACTTTTACCTTTAATTTTAGTTCCTTTTTTCTTTCAGTATTTAGGACTGAAGAATTTTATAATTTATGGAGTATTTATTTTAATTTTTACTGGAGTTATATTTTTACCATATTGGGATGAAGATTTTTTCCAAAATTATCTTCAAACCATTCAACTTTGGTTTTCAACTTTTGAATTTAACGGTAGTATTTACAATATTATAAGAGCAATAGGATATAAATTTAAAGGATATAACATTATTAAAGATTTAGGAAAAATTACACCTTATGTGATTTCAGTATTTGTTTTTATTTTCGCGTTTATTAGATCAAATCGTGAGCCAAAAGATATTTTTAAAAATATGCTATTTATTTTAAGCATCTATTTTTTTGTCTCAACAACAGTCCATCCTTGGTACATAATTAATATAATAATTCTAGGAATTTTAAGTGGATATTTATATCCAGTTTTGTGGAGTATGACTGTATTTTGGAGCTACAGCGCGTATGATATCGAAATAGTTGAAGAAAAATTATATTGGCAGATAGGGGCTTATTTTTTGGTTTACTTTTGTGTTTTTTATGAGCTTTTTAGGGAGCGTTTAGGACATCATCTTCAAAAATCCAACTTCCTTAGAACTTAAATTTCTCCACTTTCCTCTTGGCAAATCTTTTTTTGTAAGGCTACCATATATAACTCTATCGATTAAAACAACTTTTAAGCCACATATACTAAAAAGCTTTACTAGTTCTGATGTACCTATAGAATTGACCTCTAAACCAACCTCATTTTTAGGCTTTCCATTAATATGGCTAATATCTTTTATTTTTAGAAGTTTATTATATACCATCTGACCTGTTTTTAATTTATTAATTATTTGCTTTGTTACATTATCATTTAATACGGCTTTATAAACCATTTTTGTAGATTTAGATTTGTTGAGTCTTTTTCTAAGTTCTCTATCATTTGTCAAAATCAAAAGACCTGTCATTGGTCTACCCATGTCATCAACAGGTATTAACCCAGGATTTGTTCTAGAACTTATTAAATCTTGAACTGGCTTATGTATTTTGTCACCTTGAAAAGTTGCAATGAATCCTTTTGGTTTATTTATCAGAAGATATAAAAATGGTTTTGTTTTAATGTGAGTACCATCATATTTAACTTCATCTGAAGCCGCAACTTTATAACCCAATTCTGTAACTATTTTACCATTTACCTCTACTAAACCCATTTTGATATATTGATCTGCTTCTCTTCTTGAGCAAAGCCCAGCATTTGATAAAAACTTATTAATTCTAATATTTTGATCCATCATATTAGATTTTTTTTCTGAATCTAGGTAGGTTTTTTTTGATTTCATGTATTTTTGAATTATTAATAAAGTTTAAAATATTTGCTGATTAGAGTTTATAAATCAATTCTAAGGGATAACCTTTTAGGATTTTTTTTACAGATTTAAAATCTCCTGTAAATCCTAAAAAATAGCCACCTCCCCCAGATCCGCATAATTTAAGATAATAATTATCAGTTTTTATACCTTCTTCCCATAATTGAAAAATTGGCTTTGGAATCATTTTATCAAAATTTTCTAAGACCAAAGACGACAGTATTTTGATATTTCTAAAAAAAGAATCATGATTTTCATTTAAAAAGTCATCAATGCAATTTTCAGAATACTTTATAAAATCTTTAAAGATTGTCTGGCTAAATTTTGAGCTTTTCATTTTTTCCATAAATATTGAAATCATAGATGTAGTCTTTCTGCTTATTCCACTGTCAACTAAAAAAATAGCTCCTTTGCCATTTTTCTTTTGAGAAGGGATTTGAGTAGTACTAATATGATTACCTGGACCGATCAAAATTGAGGTGTCTAAATAGCTAACTAAAGGATCAAATCCAGAAGAATTACCATGAAAATAAGATTCCATATGACTAAAAATTTTTTTTAGAGTTTGAATATTTTTCAAGGTTGTATAATTACTAGGAATAATCTTTGACATAGCATACTTTTCGTATACTGCTGCTATAAGGGCACCACTACTTCCTAAACCATAACCTTGAGGTATATCGCTATTGAAATATAAATTTTCTTTAAGATCATTATCTAACTTCTGCCAATTAAATTCTACAAGATTTTGATTTAAATTCTTTAGATATTTTACGAATTCTAAAAATTTTTTGTGAGAAGAATCGATTTCCTTATTAATTTTTGAAGATGTATTCAAATTACCTTTATACATCCTATAGGGTATCGTTAGTCCCTTTGAGTTTTTTATTATACCATATTCTCCAAAAAGTAATATTTTAGAGAAAAAGAAAGACTGGTTCATAAAATATATAATTAAAAAAATATTTAATCTAGTTTCCTTGCTCCAGCACCAACTTGATCAACAATATATTCTTTGTTCTTACACAGTGAAGACAATTCTTGATCAATAAATGGAATCATTTGTTTTTCATATTCTAAAGGATATAAGATATGAACATTAGCTCCTGCGTCCATTGTAAAGCAAGCAGGAATGTTTTTTTCCTTACGGAAGTCCCACAATTTTTCAATAATTGATAACGTATTAGGTTTCATGAGAATATAATAGGGATTTGATGTCATCATCATAGCATGCAATGATAAAGCTTCTAATTCGACAATTTTAATGAATGTATCTAGATCACCTGATTTCATAATAGGGATTAAAGAATCACAGTTTCTTCTAGCTTGTAAAAATCTTTTTTCAGCATATGGGTTAGAATGCATTAGATCGTGACCCTTTGTACTCGATACATTTTTTGATTCTTTATCAACTAGTAATATGGTATCTTGGTAAGATTTAAAAATTGAATTTAAATCTTTACCAAATTCGATGGCATACAGGTCTGAGGAGTTTGATATTTTTCTGTTATCTCCCCAAATAGTGACTGGCCCTTTTATACTTCTAGATGCACTCCCAGAACCGATTCTGGCTAAAAATGATGCTTTAGTGAAGAAAAAATCATTTTTTTCAAAATTAAATAAATAGCTCTCTAAATCCATGATCGCTAGAGAAAGTGCTGCCATTGCTGATGCAGAAGAAGCAATACCGCTGCTGTGTGGAAATGTGTTTATACTTTTTATTGTTAACTCATAATTTGTTATCCAACACACATATTTTTTAATACGATCAAAGAAAACATGTAGCTTATCATCAAAATCAGGCTTGAAAGAACCGTTAAAGAAAAATTTAAATTTAAATTTACCAGATTTAGATGGCTCAAAACGAATAAAAGTTCTAGTGACACTTTTATCTAAAGTGAAACTAAGTGAAGGATTTTTGGGTATTTGTAGCTTTTTTTTCCCCCAATATTTGATTAATGCAATATTACTTGGTGCTTCCCATTTTGATTCATATGGTAATGGATCTATAGATTTTGAAATAAAAAAATTTTCATTCATTTTCATTTCAAATATAGGGCTTCAATTGAAATCTTTATTTAGATAATTATTCTAAATGTATTTTTTCTAGTTTTATAAACTATGAAAGAAAACAAATATAGACTTGTTATTTATTGTATAATTGGTATAATTATTTCATTATTTGTTGGTTTTATTTCTAGTAAAATTACGAGGCAGGCAATACCTAATTGGTATGCAAATTTAAATAAGCCTTTTTTTTCTCCACCAAATTGGATTTTTGCACCCGTTTGGTCTTTTTTGTATATTCTAATGGGTATTGCTTTAGGAAGAGTTTGGTATTATGGAAGACATAATCGAAATAAAAAGATAGCAGTTTTATATTTTATCTTTCAACTTACGTTAAATGGGTTGTGGTCATTAATTTTTTTCGGTTTTAAAATACCTTTACTGTCATTGATCGTAATAATTGTTTTGTGGTTTTTAATCCAACGATGTATTTTCTGGTTTAGCTTGATTGATCAAAAGGCATCTTTGATGCTATTCCCCTACATAGCTTGGGTAAGTTTTGCTGCAATTCTGAATAGTGCAATAATATTTTTAAATTAGTTTGTTGATTTTGGAATACGATCAGGATAATCAGTTATTATTCCATCTACCTGAAAATCAATCATCATATTTATATCATCTATTTCATTTACTGTCCAAGGATAAATTTTAAGTTTTTTTTCTTTAATCTTTTTAATATTAAATGAGTTGAGAGTTTTATAATCTGGATTAATTGCCACGGCATTTAATTCCAAGGCTACAGGAATAGCATCCAATGGATCGTCTTCTGTGATTACTGCAACAGGTACTTTCTTATTTAATTTTCGAAATATCTTAAGCTCGTCCCAATCAAAACTTGAGATTAAAAATTTATCAGAAGACCATACGTTATTTTTTAAATAGTTAATCAAAATTTCATTTGTTTTGATGGCCGTCTGGCTTCCTTTTAATTCAATGTTTACAAAAATTCGCCCTTTTATAAGATCTAACACTTCATTTAATGTTGGGATGGTATAACCGTGCAAAACTTCTATCTTTTGAATAGAGTCTATATCTAGTGCTTCAATATAACCAGTTGCATTGGTCAATTTTTCTAAAGTTTTGTCATGAAAAACTACAAGCTCTCCACTAGCACATCTAAAAACATCAATTTCTACACCATTTGCACCTAAATCTATGGCTTTTTTGATCGATGGCAATGTATTTTCAGCTATGTATCCCATTGCCCCTCGATGACCTATAATTATAGGGAATGAGTGCATTGTACAATTAACCATAATTAGATTAAAAACTAAGGAGATATTTAAAACTAAAAGTCTATTCTTATTTTTCAAATAAATAATTTATAATTTTGAGGCTTTTATTTAATCAAAATCCAGAATTCCCAAGGCTTCATATCATATTGGTATGAAGAAGAAAGGATTTTTCGCTTGAAATCTTGATATCTATGAAAGTCTCCGTCATACGGCATAGTAAATTGAACATAATCCTTACTAAGGTTTGCTAATACTACTATTATATCTCCTGATTTTTCTCTTTCAAAAGCTAGTATTTTGTCATTTCTTGTCGTATTTATACGTTTGTAAGAACCTCCTGAAGAACCTGTTTCAAGGGCCCTATGATTGTTTTTAAGTGATCCAAGTTGTCTAAGTAAATTCATGGTTTTACCTTTTATTTTTGGAAAGCTATCTTTTTCAAAAAAGTGTAATCGTTTACCTAAGTCATATTCCTGACCTGAATAAATTAAAGGCATCCCTGGCAGAGTGAAATTTAGTGTCATAAAGGCGTGACCTGCTTCACCAAAACTTTCTTCAACAGTTCCATTCCATGAATTTTCGTCATGATTAGAAACAAAATTTACAAGTATATTATCAGTACCATATAACCGTAATGTCCTGTTAACATGTTTATGATAATCGTTAGCATTTTTTTTCCCTTGAGCTATGTCCTTTGAAAGTTGATGTCCGGGCCAATCATAAGTCGCATCAAATTTATTAACCAGTTTTATTCCCCCAGGGTGATAAATATCTGTCTCTGCTAAAATAAATAATGGCTTTATTTCCCTTAATGCTTTTAAGGTTTTATCATAAAATTCTTGAGGAACTGCATATGCTTGGTCAATTCTGTATCCATCAATATTTGTTTCTTTAACCCAGTATTTCATTGCCTCTCGAAGTTCTTCACGCATCTTAGTATTATTATAGTTTAAATCAGCAACGTCAGTCCAACCAAAAGATTTCCCTGTCCTAAAATCTATTGGGTCAATAATTTCACCTTTTTTATTTTTTAGGTAATAATCACTCTTTTCAGTAATCCAGTGATGATCCCAGCCAGTATGACCTGGAACCCAATCCAAAATAACATACATACCTAATTCATGAGCTTTATCAACTAAATTTTTGAAGTCTTCTAATGAACCAAACTCAGGGTTAACTTTGGTGTAATCAGAAACAGCATAATAACTACCTAATGGTCCCTTACTTTTTGTTGTTGAAATTGGGTTAATTGGCATTAGCCACAGGATCTTAACTCCTAGTTTTTTGATAATAGGTAAATCATTAGCAAAAGCATTAAAAGTTCCTTCATTTGAATATTGCCTGATATTGGCTTCATACAATACAGATTGGTTTATAATATTTTTTGTGATGGGTTCAATAGGTTTAGCTTGAAAATTTGAATCTTCAGGCTTTCTAGCCTCCTCACTTCCAGACTGACAGGATAAAATTAAAAGGCTAAAAAAAAGTGTAAAATATTGTTTCATGTTCTATCGTAATTCAATAATATAGGCTGTTTCGGGTAAAACCTCAAGATTTTTAGCTAAGTTAATTTGTTTTTCGGATATTACTTCATAACCATTTGTTCTTCCTGCAATTCCTTCATGGAATCTGTCGAGAGAAAGATTTTGTTTTTTAGGGCTATTATTAATAATTACCATTACACAACTTTTTTCAGAATATCTAAAATACACATAAACGTCGTTTTCGGGAACATAATGAAGAGTTTTACCTTTATGAATAACACTCTTAGTTCGGCGCCAGTTAATCAATTTTTTTGTAAAATTGAAATATGATCTTTGAACTGGGGTTCTTTCTTTCTCATTAAACGCACTTTTTTTATCAGATTTCCAACCTCCAGGAAAATCTCTTCTAATGTCACCATCTCCTTTTTCCTTTTTTCCAGTCATTCCAATTTCACTTCCGTAATAAATTTGAGGTATTCCTCTTAGAGTCATCAAAGCTGCCATTATTCTTTTATATGACTTAAATTCAGGATAAGAATCATTTATTCTGTTAGTATCATGATTTTCTGCAAATATCAGAACATTATTAATATTTGGATAAAGAAAATCATTTTGTAATGTTTTATAAATTCTAGTCATTCCATGTTCCCAATACTCATCTCTCTCACTGAATGCTTTTGTTAAAGCATTATATAAAGCAAAATCTTTTACGCTAGGCAACTTTGAATTAAAACCCTGTATTGCTGCAATTGGACTGTTTTCTTGCCAATATGAAAGGTGAATACTGTTATACATCCATCCTTCACCAACAATATTAAATGTTGGATACTCTAGACGAATAGCTTCTAGCCATTTAATCATCGGCTTAGGATTATTGTATGGAAATGTATCAACTCTAAAACCATCAATACCAGCAAATTCTATCCACCAAATGGCATTTTGAATCAAATAATTCAATAGTTTCGGTTGACTTTGATTAAGATCCGCCATAGTAGGTACGAACCAACCTTTTAGTAATTCCTTTTTATCAATTATTGATGCATATGGATCAGAATGTATCTCTTTTCTATGATTAGTGTTTGTATACTCTTCAAAATAATGAATCCAATCTTTTGTTGGGGGATCTTTAACCATCCAATGTTGAGTGCCCCAATGGTTAGTTACATAATCCATAATTAGTTTCATGCCTCGTTTATGAAGACTAGTAGCCAATCTTTTATAGTCTTGATTGGATCCATATCTTGGATCAATTCGATACAAATCACTTTGGCCATAAGTATGATAAGAAACACTGGGATCGTTGTCCTCGCAAAGAGGAGTTAACCAAATAGCGGTTGCCCCTAATTCTTCGATGTAGTCTAAGTTTTTAATAATACCCTCCAAATCACCTCCATGTCTTCCATCTTTGTCGGAGCGATTAAGTTTATCTTTTAAGTCCGGATGGGAATCATTTAATGGGTTTCCATTCGCAAATCTATCTGGCATTAAAAGATAAACAACATCCGAAGAATCAAAGCTTGAAAAATCAAAATTTCTATTTCGACTTTTAATTTCATATCTAAATGTGTGTTTTGTTTTTTTTCCTTCAATCAAATTAATTTTAAAATTTCCAGCCTCTTGGTTGGTGAGATCAAAATTCAGAAAAAGATAATTTTTATTTTCAACCCCTTCTATGCTTACTAAATTCATACCCTGAGCTTTAACATCATATTTAGATAAATCATCTCCATATAATAAAACTTTCAGCTTCTTATTTTTCATTCCTTGCCACCAAAATGGTGGTTCTACCCTATCTATTTGAGCTGTTGCAAACAAGGGGAATAATAAATAAATAAATAAATACTTCATAAAAGATCTTAAATATTGACTAGTTCTCCATGACAGTAAATTGCAAGGCTTGGATTTGAATGAATTATGTTTACCTTTTTCTTATCAACTTCAACATTTATAGAAGTGTTTCTGTAGTTGATTTTAAAATTATACTTTTCCCATGATTTTGGAAGAATTGAATCTATATGCAATTGATCGTTAATAATACGGACACCTCCAAAACCTTGAACTAAACTCATCCATGTTCCAGCCATACTTGTAATATGAAGTCCCTCTTCAACTTCTTTATTATAATCATCCAAATCCAAACGAGAAGTCCTAAGATAAAGTGAATATGCTTTTTCTATTCTACCTAAACGAGATGCCAAAATACAATGCACGCATGCAGAAAGTGATGATTCATGAACTGTTAAAGGTTCATAAAAATCGAAATGCTTCTTAATGAACTCGTAATCAAAATTTTCTTCAAAAAGGTATAAACCCTGCAAAACATCTGCCTGTTTAATAAATGGTGACCGCAGAATTCTATCCCATGACCAATGCTGATTAATTGGTCTTTCACTTTTATCTATTGTACTTGCTGGAATTATAATTTTATCTAAAAAACCATCTTGTTGTAAAAAAATATCATTTTCTGGATGCCTTGGAAAGTGGATCTGGGTTCCAATTTGATTCCACTTATCAATTTCAGATTCTTGCCAAGAGACTTTTTCTTTTATTCTGTTCCAATGCTGGGGATGCATTTTTTTGATCTTTAGAATTTCCTTAGTAGTGTATTGCAAACACCACTGTGCTAAATAATTTGTATACCAATTGTTATTTACATTGTTTTCATATTCATTAGGCCCTGTAACACCTAAAATAACATAAGCTTTTTTATTTTCTGAATAATTAACGCGTTCAGCCCAAAATCTTGAAATTGCAATTAGCACTTCAAGACCCATTTCAGGTATATATGTAAGATCTCCTGTAAATCTTTCATAATTGAAAATAGCATATGCAATAGCTCCATTTCTATGTATTTCCTCAAAAGTTATTTCCCATTCATTATGGCACTCCTCACCATTCATTGTTACCATAGGATATAAAGCTGATCCATTCTTAAAACCTAATTTTTCAGCATTTTCTATAGCCTTTTCTAAATGATCATATCTATATTTAAGTAAATTACGAGCAACTTTATGACTTTTGGTAGCCATATAAAAGGGTAAACAATAGGCTTCAGTATCCCAATATGTGCTTCCTCCATACTTTTCACCTGTAAATCCTTTAGGACCAATATTTAGTCTTGAATCTCTTCCATCGTAGGTTTGATTAAGTTGGAAAATATTAAATCGTATACCCTGTTGAGCTTTATCATCTCCTACAATTTCAATATCAGATTGATCCCATATTTCTGACCAAACTTTTCGATGATCATCTTCTAGAATTTTAAAACCTTTGTCAGAGGCATATTTAACAGTATCTTCTGCAATTTTTTCAAACTTGTTTCGATTATGATTTAATCCATTAATATAACCCCCATATTTTAAAATGGTACAATGCTCAAGCTCATTCAAGTCATGTTCTTTAGTTTGACTTATTCTAAATTCTTTTTCAGCAAAGTTAAATTTTGATAACCGTTGTCCAGAATGATTTAAGAGTTCAGTTTGAGCATAAGTTGCAATATCAAATTTTGTTTTTAAAGTCTGAGAATTAAGTAAAATTAAATCTTGGGAGCAAACTGAACCTCCATGTTTCCAAAAAGGATCACTCCAATTTGAATCTTCATTTTTAATGTTACCATCAATGAATGATTCAATAGTTAATTTGGATTTACCTTGTAATGATTTTATTTTATAATTTATCACCCCTAATTCATTTTTATCCATTGATAAAAAACGCTTTACCTCAACAGCAATTCTACTACTTTGAGTAAGTTGTGCTTCAAATGATCGTATATAGATACCGGACTTCATGTCAAGTATTCTTTTAAAGTTTGAAACTTCTATGCATTTATTCAAATCAAGCGGAAAACCATTGACATTGATGTGGATTCCAATCCAACTAGGGGAATTCAGAACTTTTGCAAAATATTCTGGATATCCGTTTTTCCACCAACCCACTTTAGTTTTATCTGGATAATAAATACCACCTATATAACTGCCCTGGAAAGTAGCCCCTGAGTAATACTCCTCGAAATTTGCACGTTGGCCCATGAATCCATTTCCTAAACTAAAAATACTCTCCGAAGCTTTAACTTTGGAAGAATCAAAATCTTTTTCTATTATTTTCCAAGGATCTATTTTATAATGTACTTTCTGCATTTGAAAATGTCATATAAAGCAATTTATAATTTTATTTTAATTTTAAAACAGCATCTCTAACTCAGTAGTATTTATTGACGAAAAATTCGGATAACAATAATCGTAATTTGCAAAATCATTTTTATCTCCAATAGCTACTGCTGTCATTCCAGCTGCTTTAGCTGCTATAATACCAGCCTGAGAGTCTTCGAAAACGACACATTTTTTGGAAGTTATACCCATTTCCATACTAGCTTTTAAAAAAACCTCAGGATGAGGTTTACTTTTTTTTACTTGATTTCCGTCAACAACAATTTTGAAAAAAGATGTAATTTCTAATTGGTCAAGAATTAATCTAGCGTTTTTACTAGCAGATCCTAAAGCTATTTTTATCCTTCTTTTATCTAGAAAATCTAGTGCTTCCAAAATTCCTGGTAGGATATCATCAATTGTAATCTCTTTAACATAATTAAGGTAGTCTTGATTTTTCTTTTCAAGGTAAATTTTAAAGGAGCTGGGATCTAAAGTTATGTTAGCTAAATTTAGAATTTGATTTAAAGAATCTGCACGACTCAGTCCCTTTAATTTTTGATTATCTTCTGTTTTTAATTCATAATTAAAACATTTTGCAATTTTACGCCAAGAAATAAAATGATATTTAGCTGTATCAACTATCACTCCGTCTAAGTCAAATAATGCGAGTTCGTGCTTCATTTTGTAAGGAAAATTAAACTAACAATCAAATTCATTCTTCAGGAGCTAATGTAATGCTGAGGCCATTTAATTCAGATGTTAGAAAAATTTGGCAACCTAGACGACTGTTTTCTCTTACATTAAATGCCTCAGCTAGCATGGCTTTCTCATCCTCAGACTTTTCAGGTATTGTGTGCTTGCTTGTTACATAGCATTGACAGGAAGCACAAAGTGCCATTCCACCACAAGTGCCTTCAACGGGAAATTTATAAACTTTACATAAATCCATTAAATTAAATTGCATATCGACAGGAGCATTTAATTTATGTGAATTCCCATCTCGATCTGTTAAATGGATAGTAATGTCTTTATCCATCTTTTACTCAGGACCAATACTGGTGACTGTTTCAATTTGTGGAACATGCTTTTTAATGGTCATCTCAACCCCAGTTTTAAGGGTCATTTGATTTACTGAACAACCAGCACAAGCACCATGAAGTTGAACCTTAACATGTTTGTCATCATCAATAGAAACAAGAGAAATGTCCCCACCATCTGAATTTAAAAAGGGTCTAATTTCTTCTAGTGCTATATTTACTTTTGATTCTATTTCCTTAGTATTCATCTCTTACGATTTTATTGCCTCACAGCCCACTAAATTAGTAATTTCTACGACTTTTGTAGGAGGTAAATTTTTATTTCTCAAAAGAACTTGTGAAACAAGATTTTTTGTTACATTTTCAAATTCCTTAGCAATACTTGAATTTTCCTGTAGTGATGCAGGATGTCCAAAATCAGATGCTTCTCTTACACTTTGAACTATAGGAATAGAACCCAAAAAAGGAACTTTTTTGTCGTTTGCAAGATATTCTGCACCACGCTTTCCAAAAATATAATATTTATTTTCAGGTAACTCTGGAGGTGAAAAGTAACTCATATTTTCAACTATTCCCAAAACGGGAACTTTAATGTTTTTATTTTGAAACATAGTAATTCCTTTTTTAGCATCTGACAGCGCAACGTTTTGAGGTGTACTTACTACAACTGCTCCTGTTAAGGGGAGTGACTGAACAATACTGAGATGAATATCTCCTGTCCCTGGGGGTAAATCAACAATCAAGAAATCTAGATCACCCCAAGCAGCATCAAAAATCATTTGATTTAAAGCCTTTGACGCCATAGGCCCTCTCCAAATTACAGCTTGATCAGGTTTAGTAAAAAATCCTATTGAAAGAACTTTTACATTGTAATTTTCAACGGGCTCCATTTTGGATTTGCCATCAACTTCAATGGAACGAGGTCTCGCACCGTCCACATCAAACATTGTAGGGATAGAAGGTCCATATATATCCGCATCTAAAACACCTACTTTACAACCCATTTTTGATAGTGTTACTGCAATATTAGCAGTTACAGTTGATTTGCCAACACCACCCTTCCCAGATGATACAGCAATCACATTTTGAATGCCAGGAATAGACATTACTTTGGTCTTATTGTCGGACTTTTTAGATGGTGATATTTTAAAATTTACTTTAATTTTTGCCTTTTCGTAAACTTGTTCATGAATAGTTTTTAGAATACTGACCTCTAATTTTTTTCTAGCCTGCAAAGTAGGGTTTTCGAGTTTAAGGTCTATATCAATTTGGTCACCAAAAGTCATTACATTCAAAACAGCTTTACTTTCAACAATATTCTTCCCCTCTCCTGGAGCGGAGATTGATTCCAAAGCTTTTAATACATTTTCTTTATTAATTTTCATTGGTGATCACTAAAGCTATAAAGATAGTACTAAGGATTAAAATTCTAAAAATATTTTGTATTTAAACAGGTGGCAACCCTTTGCGAGGATCCCAAAAAAAAATTTCTAAGTTTTGAATTTTATCCCCCTTAATTACAATCCCTTCATTCTCAAGGAGCTGTTGCATAACTTTTGTCCCTCCAAAATGATGTTTACCAGTTAAAAGACCTATTCTATTAACTACTCTATGGGCCGGTATTGAATTATCTCCATGGGAAGCATTCATAGCCCAACCAACAAGCCTTGCACTTTTTTTGGCTCCCAAATAACTTGCTATAGCACCATAAGATGTAACCTTTCCCTCTGGGATCTGCCTTACTACTTTGTAAACCTTATCAAAAAAATCGTTTTTACTCATTTAAAATCGAAATTGCATATATGCTATAGGTTTATTTTGATTAATGAAGATCTTTTCATAAAAAGTCTGAACGGCAATCGCCTCTTTTGGTGCATTTGAATTACTATAAATATTGTTATGGGCATAAATGACTTTACCAATTTGAGAAACAATACCAATTGTATAACCAAAGAAGAATTCACTATCTGTTTTAAGATGAACAATACCATTATCTTTTAAAATTTTTTTATAAATATCTAGCATTTTAGGATTCGTAAGTCTATGTTTTGAGCGTTTATGTTTAATTTGTGGATCAGGGAACGTAATCCAAATTTCGTCTACTTCGTTAGTATCGAAACAGTGGTCTATTAGTTCAATTTGTGTTCTAAGAAACGCTACGTTATTTATTTTGTTTTCAATAGCAGTTTTTGCACCTCTCCAAAAACGGGCACCCTTTATATCGATCCCAACATAATTTTTTCTTGGGTATTTTTTTGAAAGATAAATGGAATACTCCCCTTTTCCACAACCTAACTCTAAAACTATTGGAGATTTATTTTTAAAGAATTTTGAGTTCCATTTGCCCTTTAAAAATAAATTTTCTTCAATTATTTTTTCTCGATCTGGTTGTATAACGTTTGTAAAAGTTTGATTTTCTTTAAAACGCTTTAGCTTATTTTTACTTCCCACACTCTATTTTTTTTAAATTAGAAAATTTAGGCTTCCACTAAATTAGTTGATTCAACAAGTGTTAAAGAGAAAGAAAATTCAGAACCAACGTTTGGTTCACTTTCAACAAAGATTTTTTCATTGTGTGCATCAATAATGTGTTTTACAATTGACAGACCGAGTCCAGATCCACCTTGTTTCCTGTTTCGTGCTGATTCAACCCTATAAAAACGTTCAAAAAGTCTGGGCAAGTGCTTTTTATCAATACCCTTACCATTATCAGAAATTCTAATTAGAATTTTGTTTTGTTCTATAAAATCGATCCCTATCTCAGTTATCCCTCTATTTACTCCATATTTAATTGAGTTCATTACAAGATTTAATATAACTTGTTGGATACGTTCTTCATCTGCTAATACGTAAATAGGTTGCTCAAACTTCTTTTTTAAAGCAAGTGTTATGTTGTTTTTATCAGTTTGCACTTCTAACATTTCAAATACTTCATTAATTGTTGATAATATATTAAACTGTCTAATATCTAATTTTGCGATACCAGATTCAAATTTTGTAATTAAATCTAAATCGTTAACAATATATGTGAGACGATCAACACCATTCAAGGTCTTTTTCAAATATTTTTTTATAATTTTTTGATCAGTAACACCTCCATCTAATAATGTTAAAATAAATCCTTGAATAGTGAAAAGAGGTGTTTTTAATTCATGAGCAATGTTTCCAATAAATTCCTTTCTAAAATTTTCTTGGTTTTTCAAATCCTCTATCTGTAGATTTTTATCTGAATTTAATTTTTTTAAGTTTCGCATTAAAAGATCTATGTCTTGATTTGTTTTGAGGATTGAAGTCGAGGTTGTTGATGTAAAAATGCTGTTGTATAATTCTCTAATTCTATTTCTCAAATACTTATTTATATGGAAGGACAATAAGGAGTAAGAAAAAAATAAAATAAGCAGAAAGCCAACTAAACTTAAACTAATGAGCCAATACAGGTCGGGTTTGAGAAAAAAAGATATAAATGATACAGTTGTGATAACAGAAAAAACCGAAATAAGGAGTGATAGTAAAAAGCTTAACTTATTAAATTTTGGAAATATCAAGTAATTTATTTTTCTGGTTTCACAAATTTATAACCTATTCCTTTAATAGTTTTAAAAAATTCGTCACCAATTTTTTCTCTAAGTTTTCTAATGTGAACATCAATAGTTCGGTCACCCACGATAACGTCTCCTCCCCAAACTTTTCCCATAATTTCCTCTCTTTTGAAAACTTTATCTGGTTTTGATGCTAATAGACATATTAATTCAAATTCTTTTCTTGGAAGCGAAATTTTATTATTATTCAAAATAATTCTGTATGCATCTCGATCAATTATCAGGTTCCCGAAATCAAACTGATTATCTTTAATTTTATCTTTCTTAAATCTTCTCAATAATCCTTTGACTTTTGAAATTAAAACTTTTGGCTTAATTGGTTTAGTAACATAATCATCCGCTCCTGCATCGAAAGCGGCAACATATGAAAAGTCTTCGCCTCTAGCAGATAAAAACATAATTATTGTTTCATTAAATCGATTATCTTTTCTTATGTTTTCACATGCTTCTATTCCATCCATATTTGGCATCATAACATCCATAATTATCAGATTAGGCATATGTTTTTCAGCGAGTTTAATAGCCTCTAACCCATCATTAGCAGTAAATATTTGGTATCCCTCCGAATTTAAATTGAACTGAATTATTTCAACAATATCGGGCTCATCATCTACTAAAAGGATTTTTATCTCTTCTTTTTTCATGAGTTATAATTTTTAAATTTAAGACTTATTTAATTTTTTATATGTTATCAAAGCATTATTATTTTAAATATCAAAATCATATCATTTACGATTATTAGTTTTTTTAAATTTGAAGTTTTTAGTATAATTAGCTACTTTAATTAAAAATGCCTTTTAATTCTTTGAATTTACAGTGAGAAAACTTTTGTTGGACTTTGATAAGATTAATTCAGATTTTGCTTTTGAAAAGCAAGCATTAAAACTATTTAAATATCAATATGAAGAAAATAAAATATATAGATCGTATTGTAACTTTATTAAAATTAGAAAAAAAGATATCAATAGAGTAGAGGAAATTCCGTTCTTGCCTATTAATTTTTTTAAAACTCATAATATTAATTCATCCAAAAAACAGCCTGATATTAAATTTGTATCTAGCAGGACTACTAGTCAAAATGGATCTACACATTTAATAAATGATATTGATATTTACATCAGAAGTTTTGAAAAAGGGTTTGAGTATTTTTACGGAAATATTGAAAATTATGTAATACTAGCTTTGCTTCCAAATTATATTGAGCAAGAAAATTCTTCATTAATTTTTATGATTGATAGATTAATAAAAAAAACAAAAAGAAAAGAAAGTGGTTTTTATCTAGATGACTGGAATGATTTAAGAAAACAATTAGATCATTTAGAAAATAAAGGCCAAAAGACAATTTTGTTTGGAGTAACATTTGCATTAATTAAAGGGGCTAAAAAATTTAATTTGAACTTAAAAAATACAATAGTAATGGAAACTGGTGGTATGAAAGGAATGCACAAAGAACTTGTTAGGAATGAACTTCATGATATTCTAAAAAAATCCTTTGGCGTTTCTCATATTCATTCTGAGTACGGAATGACAGAAATATTAAGTCAAGCATATTCTATGGGGGATGGCTTCTTTAAATGCCCCCCATGGATGAGAGTTTATACTCGTTCAATAGAAGATCCTTTCGAGATTCTGGGCAACAAAAAAACAGGTGCAATAAATATAATTGATCTTGCAAATATTGACTCATGTGCTTTTATTGCAACACAAGACGTAGGAAAACTCAATGAAAAAGGATGTTTTGAGGTTTTAGGCCGTTTCGATAATTCTGAAATCAGAGGTTGTAATCTTTTAGTTGTTTGATTTTTAAAATCACAAATTAACCTTAATAATAAAATAGTTTTTTTTGCCTTTTCTTAACAGTATGTATTTTTCTGAAATCAAATCATTTAATCCTAAAGTAAAATTTATATTAACTTTTTTTTGATTTACTGAAATTGCATTTTCTGTCAACGCCCGCCTTGCCTCACCATTTGACTTTAAAAATCCTGTTTGAGAAACTAGGGCACTTACAATACTTAAGCCATCAACTAAAAGTGACTTTTCAACTAAAGCTTGAGGAACACCTTCAAAAAGTTCCAAAAAAGTTTTTGAATCTAAATTTTTTAAATTTTTTTCAGTAGAATTACCAAAAAGAATTTCTGACGTGCTTACAACCTTATTAAAAGCCTTTTGGCCATGAACTAATATTGTTACCTCTTTAGCTATTATTTTTTGAAGTATTCTCAAATGCGGCGCTTTAGAATGCTCATTTATTTTTTTTTCTATTTCTTCCTTACTTAGAAAAGTGAACATCTTAATATAATTTATGGAATCATCATCCGAGGTATTTAACCAAAATTGATAAAATTTATAACATGAAGTTTTGTTTTCATCTAACCAAACATTTCCTTCCTCTGTTTTACCAAATTTTGAGCCATCAGATTTTTTAATTAAAGGACATGTAATAGCGTAAGCTTTTGAACCCTGTTTTCTGCGTATAAGTTCTACACCAGTTGTAATATTTCCCCATTGATCACTTCCTCCCATTTGAAGTTTACAATTCATAATTTTATGCAGATGAAAAAAGTCATATCCTTGAAGTAATTGATATGTAAATTCCGTAAAGGACATTCCTGTTTTAGAATCATTTGATAATCGTTTTTTTACAGATTCCTTGGCCATCATATAGTTTACAGTTAAATGCTTTCCAACATCTCTAGAAAAATCAATTAAAGAGAATGATTTCATCCAATCATAGTTATTTATTATTGTAGCGGTATTTGGTATTTTGGAACTAAAATTTAAAAACTTTTCAAATTGAGTTTTTAGATGCTTGCAATTCTTTTCAAGAATTTTTTGATCTAACAAATTTCTCTCATCAGATTTTCCAGATGGATCCCCAATCATACCTGTAGCTCCTCCTAGTAAAACTATAGGGTGGTGTCCAGCTTTTTGAAAATGCATTAAAATAATTATTTGAACGAGGCTACCTATGTGAAGGGAATCTGAGGTAGGATCAAACCCTATATAACCCCTAGTAGAAGTATTTAAAAGAAAAGCTTCTGTTTCTGGGATTAGATCCTGAAGTAAACCACGCCATCTTAGTTCTTCAACAAAATTTGTCTGCATTAATTTTTTAGTAAAGATATATTTCTATTAGTTAAACAAAAAATTAAAAAAGTGTAATTTAGATAATATGATTTTAATAATAGGGGGCACTGGTCTTGTTGGCTCTCATCTAATTTTAGAATGTTACAAGGAAAATCTAAAGCTAAGAGTAACTTATAGAAGTAAAGAAAAATTAAATAATTTAAAATATCATTTAAAGAAAAATTATTTAATTAAATCATGCTATTTAAAAAGTATTGATTGGGTTAATGTCAATCTCAATGATATTGTTAGTCTTGACGATGCAATAAGAGACGTAGACTTTGTTTACCATTGTGCTGCAAAAGTATCACTAGCAGATTACGACAAGGACGAATTATTTAAAACAAATATTGAAGGGACTTCAAATGTGGTGAACATATGTTTAAAACATAAAGTAAAAAAGCTTTTGTATTTAAGTTCTATCTCATCTATTGCTGCTGATAAAGATGTTAAAATAATAAATGAGTCTCACTCTTGGGATAATGACAGAAATTACACTCAGTATGCTTACTCTAAAAATGCTTCAGAATTAGAAGTTTGGAGAGGCTCACAAGAGGGATTGGATGTTATTATAGTTAACCCAGGTTTAATTTTGGGGGACAAACTCAATAATTCAAGTATGAAAAAAATATTTGAAATTGCTAACAGTAATTTTTTTTTCTATCCAACAGGCAAGATAGCTGTTATAGGTATTAGTGATGTATCAAGAATATTAATGCTACTTTTAAATTCATCAGTAAAAAATGAACGTTTCATTTTGGTAAGTGAGAATATTGATCAGAGAATGCTTTTCGACAAGTTTAGATTATCTATAGGAAAAAGAAAGGCCTTTTTCCCATTAAGTAAATTTTTACTCAACTTTATTTTAATTGTAGAAATAATATTACAAACTTTAGGTATTAGAAAAAGATTTATGAGTCGGGCTATAATTCAAACACTTTGTTCTAAACAGATTTACGATGGTTCTAAAGTCTCAAGATTATTATCATTCGAGTACAAAGAATTTAAAAGTATTACTTCAGTTTAATTTAATTTTCTTTAGTTTTAATATTGTCAATACTGTCTTTACTTTTTTCCATTCTCTTCAGTACTTTCCCATATATTTTACTCATAACTTTAGGATTTTTTATGTAATATTCATTACTTCTTACAAGTTGAAGACTATCAATATTATATTTTAAAAAGAGATATGGCGAACCTACAATTCCAATAAACTTTTTATTTTTTGGTTTAAAAGTACTCATGACATCCATCATTATTGCTTCATAAATTATATTTTCCATTGTTAATTCGTCTATTAAATTTTTAGGTTTATAAACTAAAGTCTGATCTTTACAACATAAAATCAACAGTAGAAAAAAAATTGAAATACTTATTTTTATAGAAGTATATTTCATCTATTGTAGGTTAGTGGTCTTGCAGTTGGTTTATTAGAAATTTTTCCTTTATCATAAGCCAACTGGCCATTGACAAAAGTTTTTTCTACTGTTCCTTTAAAAGTTATATTTTCAAAAGGGGACCAACCACACTTATACAAAATGTTTGATTTTTTCACATTATAATATTTTTGCAAATCTATTATAACAAGATCAGCAAAAAAACCCTCCCGTAAATAACCTCTATCTTTGATATCAAATAGAATTGAAGGATTATGACACGCTTTTTCAACAATTTTCTCCAACGTGATGCGTTTTTGATGAAAACAAGTAAGGAGTGCTGAAAGCGAATGTTGCACAAGAGGTCCGCCAGATGGTGAAATTAAATAAGGAGCAGACTTTTCATCACGAGTATGTGGAGCATGATCTGTTGCTAGAATATCGATATAATCTTGATTTAATCCATCCCACAGTGCCTTTTGATCTTTTTTTGTTTTTATAGACGGATTCCATTTAATTTTAGATCCCTTTTCTAAATAATCGCTATCGTTAAACCAAAGATGATGTGTGCAAACCTCAGAAGTAATTTTTTTTTGCTTTAAAGGGACATCATTTTGAAAAAGTGAAAGTTCCTTTGCTGTAGACAGATGAAATACATGTAAACGCGCTCCTGTTTCTTTCGCTAATTTTATCGCGTTTGATGATGAAACGAAGCATGCTTCTTCACTTCTGATTTTTGGATGATAACTCATAGGTATATTTCCGCCATACTTTTTTTTTGCTTCAATAAGATTTTTGTTTATTATATCTTCATCCTCGCAATGAACAGCGATAACCAAGTTTGTGCTTTCAAAAATCTCTTTTAACACTTTTTGATTATTGATTAACATATTTCCAGTGGAAGAACCTAAAAAAAGTTTTAATGCTGGAACTTTTTTTTTATCTAAAGCTTTAATTTCCTCTAAGTTATGATTTGTACCTCCAAACATAAACCCATAGTTGGCAAAAGAAGTCTTAGAGGCAATAACATTTTTATGTTCCCAATCCATCATTGTTGTTGTTTGAGGAATTGTGTTTGGCATTTCTAAAAAAGACGTAACCCCACCAGCTATTGCAGCTTTAGATTCTGACTCAATAGTTGCTTTATGCGTTAAACCGGGTTCCCTAAAATGGACTTGATCATCAATAAGACCTGGGATTATATATTTCCCAGAAGCATCGAAAACCTTAATATTTCGAGAAGTTTGAATCGAATTACTAATCTTTTCAATCCTATCATTTAATATCAAAATATCTTTTTCCTCGATACAACCTTCATTTACTAATTTTCCGTTTATAATTTTTATAGCTCCCATCTTATTTAATTTTCCTTTTTATTAGTCTTAAATATAAAACACCAAAAAAAGCTTCCAAAATTATACTTCTATCCATTTTTGAGTTCCCATGCACCCTATTTAAAAATACTATGGATTCTTCAATTAGATTAAAATCTTTAATCCAAGCCTTGTATTTCATTTCTATTTGAAATGCATATCCAACAAACTTAATTCTATTTATATCTAAAGCCTCAAGAACCTCTTTTTTATAACCAACAAAACCAGAAGTTGGATCTTTGATTGGCATAGACGTTATAAATCTAACATAAATTGAGGCAACGTATGATAATAAAATTCTAGATAATGGCCAATTAATAACATTGACTCCATTTTTGTAACGAGAGCCAATAATTACATCAGCATCAAAATCAAGGCGGGTTATCATCTTTTTTAATTCATTTGGATTATGTGATAAGTCGGCATCCATTTGAAATATATAATCATAATTTCTTACTAAAGCCCAATTGAAACCGTGAACATATGCTACACCTAATCCTTCTTTTTTATCTTTTTTTTCTAAATATAATTTTTTCTTGTACTTATCCATTAGATTTTTTACAACCTTAGATGTTCCATCTGGAGAATTATCATCAACAACAAGAACATCAAGGGTTATGTTGATGTTGAATAAAGAATCAATAATTAATGAGATATTTTCAATCTCATTATATGTAGGAATAATTACTACAGTTTTTTTCATTCGTGCTATGTAAAATTAGCAAATGTTTTGTTTTAGATATAGAGCTGATTAGCAGAATTATTTTATAAATGAATTAAATTTGATAAATGGGAGAATTAATTTTTAAATCAAATTTAAATCAAGATTGGATAAGTTTTGCTTTAATATTCAATATATTTTTAACTTACTTATTGTTTAAAATAAATCCAATTAGAACAACTAGGTTATTGAATTTTCTGAAAACTGACCTCTATTTTAGTAAACATAATTCTGAAAGGGAAACTCAGTATCTTAATCCATATAATATTGTTGGAACTTTCATGATTTTAAATACAATATGCCTCTCATTTATATTTTTTTCTAAAAAAATTATTTATGAAAAAACTTATTTTTTTGAATTCTGTTTTCTTTTTTTATTTCTGATTATTTTTATAGTAATCAGGTATTTTTTTGAGACATTAATAACTAAAAAAGCTGACTTTTGGAAAAAAATAAAACCTTTAATATCATAAGTGTAGAGCCCTTTAGGTGGCGGCATAATTCTTGCTGATAAAGCCTATTATTGAGGGAGAACTCAGATGGAAAATAATCTTGTAGGCGGCGACGTCTTCTTTTTACTCATGGGCGCGATTCTGGTGTTTGCCATGCATGCCGGCTTCGCTTTTCTGGAAGTTGGCACGGTGCGTGAAAAAAATCAGGTCAATGCCATGGTCAAAATCATTTCCGATTTCGCCATGTCGACCATTGCCTATTTCTTCATTGGTTATTCTGTCGCCTATGGTGTCGATTTTCTGGCCGGAGCGTCGGTCATTAGCGGTGGCGGCGAAATTGAGGCATTCGGGCCGCAGGGTTTGACACTGATCAAATTCTTCTTTCTGCTGACCTTTGCCGCTGCCATTCCGGCCATTATTTCCGGCGGCATTGCCGAGCGCGCACGCTTTGTGCCGCAACTGCTTGCTTCCGGAGCCATTGTTGCGGTGGTCTATCCATTTTTTGAAGGCATGATCTGGAACGGTAATTTTGGTTTTCAGGCGTGGCTCGAAGAAAGTTTCGGCGCCGGCTTTCACGACTTTGCAGGTTCCGTCGTAGTGCACGGCGTGGGGGGTTGGCTGGCCTTGGCCGCGGTCATTATGCTGGGCGCTCGCACCGGACGCTATGGCGATCGCGGAACGCCGTTCCCGCCTTCTTCGATCCCGTGGTTGGCGTTGGGCAGTTGGCTTTTGTGCATTGGCTGGTTTGGCTTCAACGTGGTTAGTGCGCAATCGCTGGAAGGCATTTCCGGTCTGGTCGCGGTTAATTCCCTGATGGCCATGGTCGGGGGCATTCTCGCTGCGCTGATTGTCGGGCGCGCTGATCCGGGTTTTGTTCATAATGGTGCCCTGGCCGGTCTTGTGGCCGTGTGTGCGGGATCTGATGTCATGCACCCGATCGGTTCTTTGATCACCGGCGGTGTTGCGGGCGTCTTGTTCGTCTATTTCTTTGTGCTGTGCCAGGAACGGCTGAAGATTGACGATGTGCTGGGCGTATGGCCGCTACACGGGCTGGCCGGTGCATGGGGCGGTCTGGCTGCCGGTATTTTCGGTACGCAAGCCCTTGGTGGCCTTGGTGGGGTAAGCTTTGCTTCCCAGCTGGTTGGCACCTTGACCGGTTGCGGTTTCGCGCTCGTCAGCGGGCTTATTGTCTACGGCGGCCTGAAAGTCTTGATGGGCATTCGCATGAGTGAGGAAGAAGAGCTTGCAGGTGCCGACCTCTCCATCCATAAAATTGCGGCACGCCCGGAGGCGGGTATTTCACGTTAGCTCCAACCGCACAATAATCGGTCTCCACGAGTGGCACTTCAAAAGCCGCTTTGACCGCCATGCGATAGACGCGGTAATGTAGGTCAGGCTGATTCGCGGAAAGCCCGTGAAGCATAGTGCTTCGCGGGCTTTTTTGGAGGTACCCATGCAAAATCGCCTTGGATCAGGCAGCTTTGATCCGGATCGCTTCGGCGCTCTGCCGCCTTCGCCTTTTGTCCGTTTGCGTGCCTTGCTAGATGATGTGGCCCCGACCGTGCCCCCGACACAGGCACCCTTGTCGTTGGCCATTGGAGAACCGCGTCACGCACCGCCGCCTTCTGTGCTGGAGGCGTTATCCGCCGCG
>ENA-OSEY01000180-OSEY01000180.1-marine-metagenome-genome-assembly--contig:-NODE-180-length-46602-cov-5.213971_pt1 | contig 46602 bp, 57 predicted proteins | sample MGYA00248465_ERZ534230 | MGnify/ENA primary metagenome ERZ534230 (study PRJEB26409, sample SAMN06344110) | marine metagenome | isolation source: Sea water from surface | place: Atlantic Ocean:Southern... | reverse complement strand
TTCTTCAGCTGGTGCTTCAGGTGCAGCAGCTTCTTCAGCTGGTGCTTCAGGTGCAGCAGCTTCTTCAGCTGGTGCTTCAGGTGCAGCAGCTTCTTCAGCTGGTGCTTCAGCTTCTTTTTTCTTTGCCAGTCTATTTTGTTTGATTTTTTCTAGATTTTTTTCTTTTATAGCCAATCTGGTTTCTGAACTGTTTTCATCTAAAGAATATTCTCTGAGAAGCTTTACCCTTTCACTGAGTTGAGCTCCTTTTGATTTCCAGTAATCAAGTCTTTCATGATTAAGTTTAATTCTATCGTTTGTAGAGAGGGATGGGTCGTATGTACCGATTCTTTCAAGACAACGTCCATCTCTGCGCTGGCGTTGATCCATCACTACAATATGATAAAAGGGCTTTTTCTTTGCTCCGCCTCTTGATAATCTTATTCTGACCATCATATCTCCTAAGTTAAACTCGCGTAATTATAACATCACTTTAAATATCTAGTAAGATATTTATGATAAAAATGATGATAAATGGCTGAACATGCTGCCTTTATGAGCGAAATTTGATATTATTTATTCTAGATGTATTGTACAACTCAGATAATCCATAATAATCCGTGTGTGAAATCACATGATCGCTCACTTTAATGAAAATTTTAGCAAGTTTGGCCATTCTAGGCTTCATAATATCAACGATGTTTACAAAAAAGGCTCTTACAAGCTCCTCAGCTTCGCCTACTAATAGTGCTTTTCATCTGATATTTATAATTTCACTAATTCTATTAAGCATTTACACATACACATTGCTTTTGGATTACTCAATTAAAATAAATTTTAATTTAGCATTAATGACAACATTTTTAATCTTAAATTATATTTTTTTTCTTTTTATGTTCAAAAAACCAATCTGCCACTTGAGCTTAGTTTTGTTTCCATTGACATGTATATCAATTCTCTCTACTCTCCTCTTTGATTTAAAAGAAACCCAGGGCGAGATTGATTATAACTTAGTAATTCATATAGTATTTTCTTTATTGTCATACGGTTTTCTTGGGTTAGCGGCTTTGCAGGCTATATTATTAAAATACCAAGGATATAAATTACGTAATATTAAAAATTCTGTGATCAATGATATATTGCCCTCAATTGAGAATATGGAGAGAGGGATGTTTGAGTTAATTGTATTTGGATTCATTCTGCTAACATTGTCATTAATAACTGGAGCTCCATTTGTGGTAATAAATCAAGACTATTATATTCTTGAAAAAATAAGTTTCTCGCTTATTGCTTGGATTGTTTACTTTTACCTAATTTTTCAACATTTCTCATCTAAAGTAACTGGTAACAAAGCAACGAATTTGGCTTTGGGTGGAATGGTTTTTCTTTTTATTGCGTATTTAGGAACAAAAATTATTTTATAAAAAAATATGAATCTTGAAATTTTATTTTTGATTTTATTTGGTTTGCTGATTTTATCTGCTTTCTTCTCGGGTGCTGAAACATCAATAATGAGTGTCAACAGATACAAGCTTAAACATAAAAGTAAACAAGGTGATAAATCTGCAAGTAATGTTGATTTCCTTGTTAGAAATCCTGAAAAGACTCTTGGGTTGATTTTATTAATGAATAATTTCGTTAATATTCTTGCGTCTGCCATAAGTACCTTGATAGCAATAGAGCTTTTTGGCGAAGCGGGAGTTGCTCTATCCGTAATAATCTTAACTGTCACAATACTTATCTTCGCGGAAGTCACCCCAAAGACATTTGCCGCTTTGTATGCGGATAAGATTGCTTACCCTATTTCATGGGTATTATATCCTCTTCTTAAGATTTTTAATCCGATAGTTATTGTGATTAATTTGATTTCACAAACTCTTCTCAGAATTTTGGGTATAAAAAAAGAGAGAATTAATCAAGAATTATTAACCAAAGATGAAATTAAGTTAATTGTAAAAGAATCTAGCCATAGAATACCCAAGAGTCATGAGGATATGATAGTTAATATGATTGATCTAGAAAAAGTCAAAGTAGAAGATGCTATGATACCAAAAAATGAGATATATGCTATTGATATGAATTCTGATGAATCAGAAATCTATAATAAGATTATTTCATGTAATCATACAAGAATTCCTTTTTATAATGGAGATATAAATAAAATTCTTGGATTTCTTCATAAGAGGAAAATTATGTTGATGTTAATTGATGGTTCGTTGAAAAATAAAGATAATATATCAGATAATTTATCACCGGCTTACTTTATCCCAGAAGATACATCATTGACAAGCCAACTTATATATTTCAAAAGAGAGCGAAAAAGAATGGGGTTTGTTGTTAATGAATATGGTGAAGTTCAAGGTCTTGTCACTTTAGATGATATTTTAGAGGAAATAGTTGGTGACTTTAATGATTCATCACAAAATAAAGACATAACTAAGATAAGAAATAACGAATTTCAGGTAAGAGGCACAGTCCAGATTAGAGAAATTAATAAAGTTCTGGGATGGAAAATTTCTGAGGGAAATATAAAAACTATAAATGGTTATATTCTTGAGTATCTGGAGAATATTCCTATAGAAGGCGAAAAGTTTACTAATGAAGGTTATGACTTCGAAATCATGGATGTATCTAATAATTTTGTTAACAATGTAAAGATTAAAAAAAAATAGTATTATAAGAGTATGAATAAGAAGAAAGATAATAACATCTCAAGCTTTGAGAATGACTTGAAATCACTCCAAAAAATATTAGAAGATATTGAAAAAGATGATCTTAGTCTGGAGATGATGATAAAAAAGTATCAAGAAGGAGTTGAAATTTCGAAAAAATGTCAAAAGACTCTTCAAGAAGCTGAGCAAAAAATTAAAGAGATAACAGAATAATTTTCTTATGAAATTTAAAGTTCTTGATAAAATTGAGTATCCGTCTGATATAAAGAAATTAGATGATCGTGAGCTCATTGCTTTGTCCAAAGAACTCAGGGAATTTCTAATTGATACTGTCTCTAAAACTGGTGGGCACTTAGCTGCTGGGCTCGGCACAATTGAACTCACAATAGCACTTCACAAAGTTTTCGATACGCCAAAAGATAAATTAATTTGGGATATAGGTCATCAGTGCTACCCTCATAAGATTTTAACTGGTCGTAAGGATAAGATGAAAACACTTAGGATGAAAGATGGTATCTCTGGTTTTTTAAAAAGACAAGAAAGCGAATATGATTCTTTTGGAGCTGGACATTCGAGCACCTCCATAAGCGCAGCAGTTGGAATTGATCAGGCAAATATAATTAATAAAGATGATGCGGATGTTGTAGCTATAATTGGCGATGGAGGGCTTACAGCTGGGATGGCATATGAGGCCCTGTGCCATGCTGGTGATTTGAAATCCAATATTTTAGTAATACTAAATGATAACGATATGTCTATCTCGCCGAATGTTGGCGCAATACATAACTACTTAACAAAAATGCTTACCAGCAAGACACTTAAAAATATTAAAGATGGTAGTAAAAAAGTTCTATCCAAAATTAAACCAATTGAAAACCTAGCTAGAAGAGTTGAAGGTGGAGCCAAAAATCTCATAACTCCAGGTTTGCTTTTTGAAGAACTTGGTTTCAAATACTATGGACCAGTTGATGGACATGATTTATTAGATACGATTAAACTACTTAAAAATTTGAGAGCAAGAAAAGGACCTAGATTATTACATATACTTACTAAAAAAGGAAAGGGTTATAAATTAGCAGAGCAGAATCCTATAACTTATCATGGAGTAACACCATTTAATCTTAAAACTGGCGAATCTGTCAAAAAAAGTAAAGGGGCTAAAAAACCTACATACACAAATATTTTCAGTGATTGGCTAAATTGGACTGCGGAAAATAATTCAAAGCTTGTTGCCATAACTCCAGCCATGAGAGAGGGGTCTGGTTTGGTTGAATTTGAAAAAAAATTTCCAGAGAGATATTTTGATGTTGGAATTGCGGAACAGCACGCTATTACTTTTGCAGCAGGTCTTGCATGTGAAAATATTAAGCCTGTTGTTGCAATTTATTCGACTTTTTTACAGAGAGCTCTCGACCAAGTTATTCATGACGTAGCTGTACAAGAACTTGATGTTTTATTAGCAATTGATCGCGCAGGGATTGTAGGTGCTGATGGTGAAACACATCAAGGTATTTATGATATATCATATCTAAGGATGTTACCGAATGTGGTTATAATGACTCCATCGAATGAGAAAGATATGACAAGAATGCTGTCAACAGGATTAGAATATAAAGGATTGGCAGCTGTCAGATATCCTAGAGGTGAGTCTAGGGGTTTATCAGTGGAACTTAGTGAGATAGAGCCAATAGATATTGGAAGAAGTAAGACGGTCAGACATGGAAAAGATATCGCATTTCTTGTTTTTGGCACACTATTACATACTGTTATTGATGTAGCAGAGACGATTAATGCTACTGTAGTAGATATGCGTTTTGCGAAACCCATCGATGAAGAGAAAATCTCTCTTATGTGTAAAAATCATCAACTAATTGTTACGGTTGAAGATAATGTCGTCAGTGGCGGTGCTGGTTCTAGTGTAAATGAATTTATTTTAAGTCAGAAATTAAAAAACAATATAAAAAATATTGGAATTCCAGACAAATTAATAGGCCATGGAAACCAAGATGAGATTCTAGCTGACATTAATTTAGATTATAATGGGATATTAGAATCAGTCAAAGATCATATTGATATGATAGATCTTAAAGAAAAGGCATAGGGAAATAAAAATGTATACATTAACTACAATGGTTGAATTTTCATCGGCACACACTCTTGTTGGTCACAGTGGTCCTTGTAAAAAAATGCATGGTCATAATTGGAAAGTGGAAGTTGAAATTACTGGAGAAAAATTGGATAAGATTGGGATGGTGGTCGATTTTAAAGAAATCAGGAAAGCCACTAATCTGGTTGTAGACGAATTAGATCATGAATTCCTCAATAATCTAGAGCCATTCTCTGAGGATAATCCAACAGCTGAAAATATAGCAAGATACATTTTCACTAAATTATCAGAGGAATTCTCTAATAAAAATGTTAAAGTTAATTCTATAAAGTTGTGGGAAACGGATAAATCTGCAGTATCATATAAGGAGTAATTATGAAAAATATAAAGGGAAATCTTAAAGAGGACATAAATTCAAAGTCACTTCCAGACACACAAGGTTTGAAGGATACTAGAAACCTTCCTATCAATAAGGTTGGAATTAAAGATATAAATCATCCAATGATTATAAAACAACGTTGTGGAAAAGAACAAACTACGGTTGCCAATTTCAATATGTATGTGAACCTTCCTCATAATCTTAAAGGAACACACATGTCGAGATTTGTACACATCCTTAATAGTCATGAAGATTATATCACTGTAGAGATCTTCAAAAATATGATCAGAGAGATGGTTATTCTATTAGAGGCTCAATCTGGACATGTTGAAATGTCATTCCCATATTTTATTAAAAAAACAGCTCCAGTAAGTAAAGTTCAAAGCTTATTAGACTATAATGTCTCGCTGATTGGTGAAGTCAAAGACGGTAATTCAAAACTTAAAGTAAAGGTAACTGTTCCAGTGACAAGTTTGTGTCCATGTTCAAAGAAAATATCTGATTATGGAGCGCACAATCAAAGGTCTCATGTGACTGTAACAGTAGCTGTAAAAGATTTTATTTGGATAGAAGAAATAATCGATATTGTTGAAAAAGAAGCATCTTCAGAATTATATGCACTTCTAAAGAGGCCTGATGAAAAATTTGTAACAGAAAGGGCCTATGATAATCCAAAATTTGTAGAAGATATGGTGAGAGATATTGCTGTTTATTTCAATAAAGACGAGAGAGTAACCGAATATACTGTTGAATCAGAAAACTTTGAATCAATACATAATCACTCAGCTTATGCGCAGATTCATATGGATAAAGAAAAAGATTTATAAGTTTTATCTAAAATCTGAGTATAATGCTCGCATAATCTCTTCTGAGGCAATATTGGTGTAAGACAAGTAGTTATTGTCTTGGACTTCAATCAAAGTCCCGTCTTTATCAACCGACATTACGAGATTAAATTTTATATCGCTATTGTCAGATTTCCAAAATATAAGATTACTAAGAAAGGAATCAGTATTTTCCTCATCAACCTCACTTGCTGATATAGAGATTACTCCATCATTTTCTTTTGCAGAGTTGATTGTTACGCCAATAGTTTCGAGCGATCTAATTGTTTGTGGCCATACTCGCTCAAAAATATCTGATATATAAAGAGTATGGATGCCGTTCTCATCGATGTTTAGACTAGCTTTGTTCCTTGAGCCGGATGATTTTACAACTGCGTAACCTTTAGATTTAGCCTCTTCACCACCCAAATATATATATAATCTAGATAACATTTCGGATTCTATTTCTGGATCTCTCGGGCGGTTTTGCCAGCGAAACTCAACGTCTCCATCTGACATATATTCTTTTCCATAATGTGTTAAAATTATATCTACACCATCATCTCGAAACAAAAAACGTGTTTTGAAACTGTCTCTAGTATCAGGTGATACAAGCAATGGTACATACCGACCTACAATACGCTGTACAGTTCCTAATTGTGCCTCACTTAAATTTTCTAGGAATACGGTTTTCATTATTCCGATACTAAAGTCTCTCTGACTTAATCTAAAACCTTCGGCTTGCCAGAAATTACTGACTCTATCCCATAAAAGCTTCTTCTCGCTAGTTTTGACAAATAGATAGGAGTCCCTCCCATCTCTGAGTAATTTCAAATTGTCAAGGTTTGTATCTACTGTGAATATTGGTATGTTGCGTTTACTCGCATAGTCTGGAATTTCAAGTACATCCCTGGTTCTCGGAGTTATGAGATCGGGCGGAACTTCTAGATCAAACTGTGTCTCGTCATAAGCTTTGTCTCTTTTGTAAACAACAAGCTCTTCCCTATCCTCAGAGACAATATTAGCTAAATAATCCGACATCGACGAGCAACCAGAAATTACTGAGGATAATGCTAAAGTTAAAATAAAATGCTTAATATTCATAAATCATTCTCTGTAATTATACCAGCAGATATAAGAGACTTACCTAAAATTTTTTGATATTTTTCATCTAACCAAGTTAGCGGTAATCTTATACCTTTATCAATGAGATTCATTTTATTAAGAGCCCATTTAACGGGTATCGGATTAGATTCTATAAATAAATCATCATGAAGTATCTCTATTTTTTTATTAATAATCTCTGCTTCATCTTTAGAGCCTGCTGAAGCTAATCGGCACACATCGTGCATCTCACGCGGACATATATTCGCAGTAACCGATATATTTCCCTTGAAACCCTGAAGAATATCTCTCATAGCTGTTTTATCATCCCCCGAAAAAATAGATATCTTATCTGAGCATTTGTCTAATAGTTCTTTTGATCTATCTATATCACCAGATGCTTCTTTGATGCCTATTATATTGTCATGCTCACACAATTTTAAAACCGTATCAGGATACATATCAACAGAAGTTCTTCCTGGAACATTATACAAGATCTGAGGAATATTGACTTCATTAGCAATTTTTGAGTAGTGCTGGTATAAACCATTTTGAGTTGGTTTATTATAGTAAGGAGTAACTAATAAGCATGCGTCAGCTCCAAGGGCTTTTGATTGATGGGTTAACTCCAATGCTTCACTGGTAGAGTTAGCTCCAGTTCCTGCAATTACTGGTATTCTTTTATTAACTATGCTTATAGTTTTCTGAATAACCTCCGAATGTTCTCTCATACTTAATGTAGCTGATTCTCCAGTCGTACCTACGGCTATTATCACATCAGTTTTATTTTCAATGTGGAATTCTACTAATCTCTCAAGTGAATTAAAATCTAGAGATCCATCTGTATTCATTGGAGTGGCTATTGCAACCATGCTTCCTTTAAATTCGCTTAAATCTTTACTCATGGGACAGTTCGTTCCTCGGCCAAATATTTAATAATGTATTTAGTAGTACAGCTAATGGTATAGCAAAAAAGACACCCCATATACCCCAAATTGTTCCAAAGAATAATATTGCTATCAAAATCGCAAGAGGATGCAGATTAACAGCGTCGGAAAATAAAATTGGTACGACAACATTTCCATCAATTACTTGTATGAGAATATGTGCAATCAATACATACCAAAATTCTGACGAAGTTCCCCATTGAAAATAAGCTACTACTACTATCGGGATAGTTACCGCAATTGCACCAACATACGGTATTATAACTGAAATTCCACATAAGAATCCCAGAAGTAATGAATAGTTAAGACCTAATAAAGCAAAAAAAATTGTTGATGATATCCAGACAATGATGATCTCAATTAATTTACATCTGATATAATTTCCAATTTTTAAATCCAGCTCAGCATAAGCTCTTCTAGACAAGTCCAATTTTTCGGGGAAGAACTTCTTAAACCATTCATTAATCTGAGTTTTATCATACAATAGGAAAAAAATGATTATTGGCACAATAAGAAAATAAACAGCTGTCTCGATTAAACTACCTGCTGATGATAATGAGTAGGATATAATCGATGATCCAATACTGCTAATCTCAGCATTAATTGCTGAAATAATATTAGAACTTTGCTCAGATGTGATAAAGCTATTAGAGTCAGAACTTGAATATAATAATTCTTTACCTCTCTCTAACATTCTAGGCAATGATTTAATAAATAAAGAAATTTGATTGAGCATCAAAGGAACTAATACAAGTATAGTAGCCAATGAAACTGCTATAAATGAGGAATACACAACTAAAACAGACGATGATCTTTTGATCTTATACTTATCAGTTACGGTTACAACCAAACCATCTAACATATAAGCCAGAATGATTGCAACAAGTATCGGTACAACTGTAGATAAAAGAATATATGTAATAAGAGTTATTGAAATTATAATTAGAGCAAGAGCAACTTGATTTGGATCAGTTAAATGGGATTCATACCACTCTTTAAAAAATTTAAACATAGATAATAGTGCTACTAAAATTATTTGCTTTATATATAATAACCATATTCATGTTAAACTAAAATGATAAATTAACTTTTAATACATAAAATACATGAGAGTTTCAGATTTTCCTATTTTTACACTTAAAGATAATCCGTCAGACGCTGAGATAGTGAGCCACAAGTTAATGATAAGAGCTGGCTTGATTAGAAAAATCTCATCAGGTCAATATAGCTGGCTGCCTATAGGTATGCGTGTACTAGAAAAAATTCAACAAATCATCAGAAGTGAGTTAAATAACATAGGTTGCATGGAAATTTCCATGCCTTTAGTTCAGCCATCAGAATTATGGAGAGAATCCGGAAGATGGGATAAATATGGTCCTGAATTATTGCGATTTAAAGATAGGAATGATCGAGATTTTTGTTTTGGTCCCACTTTCGAAGAAGTTGTAACGGATCTCGTAAGAAAAGACGTTAGTAGCTATAAACAATTACCACTAAATTTTTTTCAAATTACAACAAAGTTTAGAGACGAAATAAGGCCGCGCTTTGGAGTAATGAGAGCTAGAGAATTTATAATGAAAGATGCGTATTCTTTTCATGCAGATAAAAGTTGTCTTGATAAATCATATAATTCTTATAAAAAAGCGTATGAAAATATTTTCAAAAGACTGGGTCTCAATTTCACAGTAGTTTCAGCTGATAGCGGTAATATTGGTGGAGACGAATCTCATGAATATCATGTTATTGCGGATACTGGTGAGGATGATTTATTGATATCTGATAGCGGAGATGGCATGAATGTAGAAATTGCCAAAGAAAAATATTCTCTTGAAAATTTAGATGAACTTATTGATAAAACATCTATGAAACATAAAAAAGGAATAGAAGTCGGTCACATATTTAAACTAGGTCAGAAGTATACTAAGTCAATGGATACTAAAATCACTTATGAAAATGGTACTATGAATAATATTTTTATGGGATGTTATGGGATTGGGGTAACTAGGATTGTTGCAGCAGCTATAGAACAAAATCATGATGATTCTGGAATCATTTGGCCTACAACTATATCTCCATTTAAATGTGTAATTATTGAAATTGATGCTTCCAAGAATAATTCTGTTAGAAATCAGTCTGATCTTTTGTACAAGATGCTTAGAGATAAAAATGTAGATGTAATTGTTGATAATAGAGATGTAGGTTTTGGAATTAAGATGAAAGATTGGGAATTAATTGGAATACCACACTTTTTTATTGTTGGAAAAAACGAAGCTACAAAAAATATCGTGACTCATAAACTAAGAACAATGCCAAATAAAAATTCACTTCAAATTGAAGACATGGAGATGTTTGTAGAAAAAAATATTCTACATGATATGAAATAATTTAATACTTCTCGTATCCATCAAGGAATCTGTATTTATCTTTTTGTGAGTTATGCTGCTCTACAGCCATAGTAGCTTGGTTCAGAGCTTCCTCTGCTAATTCTAATGCTTTAGCATAATCTTTATTAGCATGAGCTTTTTTAGCACTTTTTATTAATTTCCTAGTATCTCTCCATTCATTTTTAAGCTTTATAGCAATCTTATTTGTAGCTTGAGCTTTTTTAATCATTTGATCTGATTCCATAGACTGATTATTGTCGGCATATACTAAACTGACTGATAAAACGCATAATAATGCAAAAAATATTGTTTTTTTCATTTTCATAATTCGTAATCTAAAAGTTTATTTATCATGGTTTTTCTAATATTCTATAAATGTGAAGAACATACTCATTATATATTATTCTCAAAATGGCTCAACGAAAAAAATGGCTCGAATCATATCAAGAGGCATTGAGGGAGTAGACGGAGTTTCATCTGCAATTAGGACCGTTGAATCAGAATATGCTGATGATGCTATAATTGATATCGATGAGTTAAACGGATGTGATGGCCTAATTATTGGAAGTCCTACTCATTTTGGTAATATGGCTGCACCTCTAAAAAAGTTTATAGATTCGACAACTGCTCATTGGTTTAATGGAACACTCTCAGGAAAGTTAGGAGGAGTATTTACATCCACCTCAAGTATGCATGGAGGACAAGAAACGACTTTAATGAGCATGATTCTGCCACTTCTGCACCATGGCATGATAATAGCTGGTGTTCCCTATTCAAATCAAAATTTAAATTCAACCAGAACTGGTGGTACTCCTTATGGTCCAAGTCATGTCAGTTTTAACGAAAAAAGCGAGTTAAGCAAAGATGAACAAGATATCTGTTTGGCCTATGGGAAAAGATTTGCGAATCTAGTGAAAAATTTATAATCAATCATTATCTTGATTTTATTATTTTCTTAATAAAAGGTATCGTAATATTTTTTTTCTCAGACAAAGATCTCTCATCGATACTCTTAATTACATTGCATAAAAAATATAAATCTCTATCAAAGTGATTAAGAATAAATTTGCTAACTTTATCTGGTAATATCCATCCTCTATTTTTAGCAATCTTATGAAGTAGATTAATTTTTTCAGAATCATCCAATTCCTTTATTTCAAGAATTTGATCTGAGCATACTCTAGTTTTTAGGTCTTTTAGTTTAAAATTTATTTCATTCACAGGAATGCTTGAAGTTAAAAAAATACTTTTTTTTCTTATCATTAAATCATTTATTATATAAAACAACATATCTTCTAAGTCATAATTATTAATGATTATGTCAAAATCATCTAAAATTAAAAGCTCAAGATCTTCAATGTCCTCTCTGTTTAGCTTATGTATATTTTCTGCGGTATAATAAAGTTTATTTTTTTTAGATTCTTCATATGTAGATGAACATAAGTGAGTTTTTCCAGAGGATGTAGCTCCTACTAGAAAAATCAGATTATGACCATTCTCGTTTGCTACTCTTCTTAGAGTTTCAATAATAAAAATATTATTACCAGGAATATAATTAAAAAAACTCTTGATTTCATAAAAGCTAAAATTAATAGGTAATTGTTTTATATCATTCATTCTATATGAAATATGTGTGTATATAGACTAAGATTAATATATAATTTGAATTCAGGCTATTTCTAATATGAAAAAAAATAAAAATAGATTAACTTATAAAAAATCTGGAGTAGATATAGCAAAGGCTAGTAGCCTAATATCGGTGCTTAAAGATAAGCGAAAGAGGTCTGGTGTCCTCTCTGGAATTGGTGGATTTGCAAGTCTCTTTGCTATAGATAACAAAAAATATAAAAATCCCGTTATTGTATGCGGAACAGATGGTGTGGGAACAAAACTCAAGTTAGCCACTCTTTTGAATCAACATAATTCTATTGGTCAGGATTTATTGGCAATGTGTGTTAATGATGTGATTACTACAGGAGCCGATCCTATATTATTTTTAGATTATCTTGCAACTGGTTCTATAAATTTGAAAATACATAAAACAGTCTTGAAAGGGATTAAATCGGCATGTGACAAACATAATATTATTCTGATAGGAGGCGAGACAGCTGAAATGCCAGGAATGTATAGCAAAAATGATTATGATCTTGCTGGATTTTGTGTTGGCCTTGTTGATAAAAAGAATATACTTGATAAAAAAAATGTAAAAAAAGATAATCTGCTTGTTGGAATAAATTCAAGCGGTATTCATTCAAATGGATTCTCTCTGATAAATAATCTCATTGATAAGAAGTTCTTATCCTTAAATAAAAAGATTAATAATATTGATATAAAAAAAGCTCTTATCAAGCCTACCCTAATTTATTCTGATATCATAAAGAAAATTTCGATGGCTGTTAGACTAAGATCTTTGTCGCACATAACAGGCGGAGGAATAACAGAAAATCTACCACGAGTGATTCCTGATAATTTAACTGCAAAAGTAATTAGAAATAGCTGGGTGATGCCTAAAATATTTAAGATTATACAAGAAAAATCAAGACTTACTGATGATGACATGTTGAAAACTTTTAATTGCGGTCTCGGGATGATAATAATAATTGATAAGAAAGATGAGCTGAAGGTACACAACATAATAAAAAAGAATGGCTTTAGAAGCTACACAATTGGAAAAGTTATTAAAAGAATGAAAAATCAAAGTATTTGTTATGACTAAATGTGCAATATTTTTATCTGGAAAAGGATCTAATTTTTTAAATATCATAGAAAAAATAAATCTTGGAAAATTATCAAGAACAAAAATTTCTATTGTAATATCGAATAATAGAGATTGTGAGGGTATTCAAAAAGCAGCGGACTATGGATTAGATACATTTTTTATTGATAAATCAACAGACTATAATTATTTAGAAAAAATATTAAATAGAAAAGGTATATCACTTTTAATACTGGCTGGATTCATGAAGATACTCCCTGCTGATTTTGTAGATAAGTTTTCAGGTAAAATTATAAATCTCCATCCCTCGCTTTTGCCAAAATATAAAGGTCTTAATACTCATGAAAAAGCATTGGAAGCAAAAGATAAATTTCATGGAGCATCTGTTCATTTTGTAAATAGCAGATTAGATGATGGCCCGATTATAATACAAAGTAAATGCATAGTGGATCCAAATGATACATGTGAAACCCTTAAAGCCAAAGTGCATAAAATTGAATACGAGATATTACCTATTGCAATTGATTGGTATTGTAAGAAATATATCAAACAAGTTGACGATAAAATACAGTTTAAAGATAATGTACTTGATAAACCTATAATACACTTATGATTTATAAATTCTATTTATTAAGTACCCTGCTTTTTTTCAATATAGTTAATACTGCATATGCTGATAATAGCGCGTATGGAGATCTCGTTTCAGAGCATGTATACCACCTCACAAAAGGAGATATTCATTTCGCAACTACAAGTAATAAAATATTTAAACAGCCTAATGAGTACATATTCGTGATTGAAAGCAATACATCGGGAATTTTCAAAATTAAAAAAGATCATAGAATTGAGGTATCTAGATATGAATCAAAGAGTATCAATCCGAGCTATTATAAATTTTATAGAAATAAAAAAGATAAATTAGAAATTATTGAAACCTTCTTTAACAAAGATAACTCAGTAATTATGACTACTCACTCAATAAATAATGTTGTTAAAAACATAGAACATGAGAAGATGAGACATATTCAAGATAGATTATCTGTACAAATTGATTACCAAAAAAAACTTAATGAGGGCAAGTATTCACAAGATTATCGCATTATAGATAAAGGAAGATTGAGGGAATATCAATTCAGACATGTTGGAGAGGAGGAAATTGAGACTATTTTTGGTAAAACAAATGCTGTTGTAATACACAAGCTCATTAAAAACAATAAAAGAAATACGCTTACGTGGTATGCAATTGATTATGGATTTATTCCAGTAAAAATCGAACAATATAGAAAAAATTCCCTCAAATTTACTGTAACACTAGAGGAAGTCAAAAAATGATTTTATTTCTTTCTCAATCTTAATGAGTTAATTTTTATAAATCCTTCTGCATCTCTTTGATCATATGATCCATCATCATCCTCAAAAGTAGATAAATTCTCATCATATAAACTGTTAGGCGAAGTTCTTCCTTCAATGACTACATTACCTTTTAATAATTTAATCCTTACTTTACCATTTACTACATTTTGAGTATCATCAATAAGTTTTTGCAAAGTTACTCTCTCAGGACTAAACCAATATCCATTATAAATTAGCCTTGAGTACTTATTTATAATATCTTCTTTGAGATGAAGTACTTCCCTATCAAGTGTAATTGATTCAATTGCTTTATGAGCTTTATAGTATATGGTTCCACCGGGAGTTTCATAACAACCACGAGATTTAATACCTACATATCTGTTTTCTACTATATCTGCTCTACCTATGCCGTGCTTTTCCGCAAGTTGATTCAATTTATCTAGAACTCTCCCGGGCGAAAGACTTTTATTGTTTATTTTGATCACATCACCTTTTTTAAACTCAAGAGTAATGAGTTCTGCCTTATTTGGTGCTTTTTCAATAGAATTTGTTCTTAACCACATAGACTCTTCAGGCGCCGCCCATGGGTCCTCGAGGATTCCACCTTCGTAGGAAATATGGAGCATATTTGCATCCATAGAGTAAGGGCTTTTTTTACCTTTATCAAAATCTATATCTATTTTATGAAGTTTTGAATATCTCATTAAATCCTTTCGTGACTTGAATGTCCATTCTCTCCAAGGAGCAATCACTTGTATTTTTGGATTGAGAGAATATGCTGATAACTCAAACCTTACTTGGTCATTTCCTTTTCCTGTAGCTCCATGACATATTGCATCAGCCTTTTCTTTTTTAGCTATTTCAATTAGCCGTTTGCTTATTAGAGGTCTTGCTATCGATGTCCCTAAAAAATATTCTCCTTCGTATATTGCATTAGCTCTAAACATTGGATAGACATAATTTTTTACAAAATCTTCTCTAAGGTCTTCAATATATATTTTTTTAATTCCAAGCTTTTTAGCTTTTATTCTTGCACTTTTGGTTTCTTCCCCTTGACCTATATCTGCTGTAAATGTTATTACTTCGCAGTTGTATTTTTCCATTAACCATTTCGCTATAACTGACGTATCAAGACCGCCAGAATAGGCAAGAACTACTTTTCTTTTAGACTTCATTTATTACTTCTTCTTTGGTATTTTTCGAACTTGCCTCTACCCACTTAAATCCTTTGTTAGTAGTTTCTTTTTTCCAAAAAGGAGCCTCGCTCTTAAGTGACTCCATGATTTCTCTTGTTGCATCGAAAGAAGCTTCTCTATGCTCAGACCAAGTCGCAACAAGAACAATAGGGTCTGTTGGCATAATCTCACCCACTCTATGAATAACTAGACCATCCAATATTTTATGTTTTTTTATTGCTACATTTACAATTTCAGTGAGGTACTTCTCAGTCATATCAGGATAATGCTCTAAAAACATACTCTCAATCTCTTCTCCTTCATTATAATCTCTCATGGTGCCGAGAAAAACCGATGAAGCTCCAATTCTAGGATCGTTTAAGAGTTTATCACGTTTATAATCAACAACTTGTTGCCATGGATCAAATTGTTGTTCTGCTATTTCAATTTTCATAATTAACCGCCTGTTACTGGTGGGAAAAAAGCTACTTCATCCCCATGTTTTAAAACATATTTCATATCTACATAAGTATGATTTACTGCAACAAGAATTTCACCACTATAATCTATTTTAGATTGAAGCTCATTCCATAGCTTACCAGTTGTGTAGTCTTTCTCGAAACTATATTTGCTTGGCAAGCTTTGCTTGTGATCTCCAATGCTTCCAAAATAAAATACTGTGATTTCATTTGTGTTGCTCATCAGTTGCATAATACAGTGATGCAAAGATAAACTCAAATTATGAAGAGTTATGAATGTTGTTTTTTACTCAGATTTCCAAATATAACACCTAAGGCAATTGAAAAATAACAAATTAGGGCTAAAGTCCACTCGCCACCGGTAATACCTGGGTAAAGCGGCATTAGCGGAAAAAACATCAATCCAACAACCGCCCCTCCAAGTGCATGCAGAAATGTATAGTCTGGAACTATCTGGATTAGAATCTGATAACCAGCCGCGTATCCAGCAATTGCTGCGATAATATAGGAAGATATGCTCAATATAGAATACATATATACATAATATAATCTGACTTATACATATACAATAGGTCTATCCGCCTATATAGGACATTTCTATTTTTGATTTCTTGCTATTTAGATTTGATCTGTCCAATGAATACCTATCATCTCTATTGCGCCATATTTTAGAAAAATATTTCACTAATCCTTTTTTATCCATCCCTGATCTTATTAAAGAGAGGATGTCCTCTCCTTGATTAGAGAATAAACAAGTGAAAAACTTTCCATCTGCAGAAAGCCTTCCTCTGTTACATGAATGACAAAAAGGTTTCGAAATTGAGGAAATCACGCCTATTTCTATATTTGCATTATTTATAGACCATAACTCTGCAGTTGAGCTTTTGGGAGATATAATTTTATTAATTTCGTATACTTTCCTTACTTTATCTATAATTTCATTAGAGCTAATTACATCGTTCTTATTCCAATTATTTGTTTGTCCAACATCCATAAACTCAATAAATCTTAATTGTATTTTAAAGTCTTTGAATTGGGATATTGTATTTAATATTTCAGAATCATTTACATTTTTTATAACAACAAAATTAACCTTCACTTTTTTAAATACATTAGTAGCATTTTTTATTGCTTCGATAACACTATCATTTGCATGATAGGGATTGATAGTATTATTAGTTTCAACATTTAGCGAATCTAAACTAATCGTAATAGATTCTAATCCATTATCATACAATTGAGTTATTTTTAAAGGATTCAACAATGAACCATTTGTTGTAAGCGCAACCTCTTTAATATTTTTTACAGATTTAATACTCGATACTAGTTTTTCTATATTTTTTCTTAAAAGCGGTTCTCCACCAGTTAATCTTACCTTAGTTAGTCCAAGTTCTGAGAGTGCCTCGACTACCATTAAATTTTCTTCAAAAGTCATTAAATCATCTCTTCTTAAAAATTTATAATTATTATTAAATATCTCTTTTGGCATACAATAAGAACACCTGTAATTACATCTATCAGTAACAGAAATTCTCAAGTAATTTAGAGGTCTTGAGTGCTTATCAACTAGTTCATTCATTACAAAACTCACATTGAGTATCTTTTTTGATTTTGACTACTCTAAATTCATTTTGTTTAACATCTATGACCATTAATTGACTCTCAAGTTTCTCTCCAAAATTAATTAGAAACTTGATAGCTTCAGTTGCCTGGATACATCCTACTAGACCAGTTAGACTTGACAATACCCCCTGATCTAAGCAGTTTTTTTCTTCTTTTTTAATGTTGTAAAGACAATTATAGCAAGGTTGGTTTTTAATATCGTTTCTGAACAGCGCAACCTGCCCACTAAATTTAATTGCTGAACCCATTATAAGTGGTTTTTTATAATTCAAAGTAATTTTATTTATAAGAGAACGCGTTATATAATTATCTGTTGAATCTATTACGAGGTTTGCAGATTTGATTTTTTCAGTATCAAAATTTTCATCTACTTTCATATTTATTGGATAGACAGATAACATAGGATTTAAAAATTTGAGCTTTTTTGCAACAACATATGCTTTATTTTTACCTACATCACTTGGATTGAAAAGTATTTGTCGTTGTAAATTAGAGAGTTCAACGTCATCATGATCAATTATCGTGATTTTTCCTATACCTGATGCTGACAGGTAAAGTGCCACAGGACATCCTAGACCTCCAAGACCTATTAGAACAACATGACTTTCTAATAGTTTTTTTTGTCCATCTTCATTAATCTCATCGAGGAGAATATGTTTGTTATATCTTAATAAATCAATATCAGATAAATTATCAATCTCCAATTCTTCGCTATTTGTCTTTGCGTTCATTAAATTTTTTTAACTGTTCCTCTGTAGCTTCTCGTTGATATTTTTTCTTATAATCTGAATAAGGCATTCCATAGATTGTCTCCCTTGCTGTATCATAGTCAATTTCAATACCTTTTTTGTTTGACTCTTCAACATACCACTTAGAAATACAATTTCTACAAAAGTTTGCTAGGTTCATGAGATCAATATTCTGGACATCTGGATTATTCCTTAAATGATCCAAAATTCTTCGGAATGTTGCAGATTCAATTTCTAATTTTTTTAAGTCATTATTTGACATAATTTTCTCCAGTATTTAGATTCAATATACATCTAAATTAATTACGTGTAAAAAGAATTACGTCTATAATTCAGACAACAGTTTCTTTTTGTGAAATATTTATCCCTAAAATAACAAGTATGAGTCCAACAATATAATTCATAAATATCTCCTCCTGAAAAAATATTACACCAAATAAAATAGCCCAGATAGGGATTAGATAATTCATTATTGAAATGAAGGATGCGCCTGATGTCTGAAGTATCTGGAAGTAAATTATAGTTGCAATAGCAGTACAGAAAACACCGAGTAAAACTAAGGAAGCAGAATTCCTTAAATCAATATTAGAAATTTCAGTAGGTACAAAGATGAGTAAATATATAAACATCATTATGGCTGAAAAAAATATAGTCCCTGTAGATGCACTCAATGGATCTGTGTGTTTAAATCTTTTTCCATAAACAGCAGAGCATGAATATAAAATAGCGCCACTCATCACCATTAATTCCGAGGATATGTTAGATAATATGTTTATTTTAAGATTTGAGAAGTCTTGAATTACAAGTATTGTAATACCAATAAAAGCAATAACAAACCCAGTGAATTTTCTTCTTGTGAGTTTTTCATCGTGGAGGAAGAAATGAGATAGAATTATTGTCGAAATGGGCATAGTTGCCATAAGGATTCCAGCAAGCGAACTATCTATCTGTTGTTGTCCATATACTATCAGAATAAAGGGAGCAACAATACCAACCGTACTCATGAACAAGTAATATTGCCAATCCTTGAGAGAAATTGTGATTCTTCTATATATTAACATCAGTAGTAAGAATAGAATGAAAGTTCCTATAATTAGTCGTGCGAAGACTATGAATTCTGGGCTATAGAAATTCAATGCTAATTTATTAAGTGTAAATGCTCCTCCCCACACTGCAGAGAGTATCATTAATAATATCCAGTTTATATAATATAAATTCATGTTAAACAAATGTTACATATATGTTATTTTGTACTTATGAAAATTTTATCTATAAATGTATCTGAGCCTAAAAAAATAACATTTAATGGAAAAGAGCTTATCACAAGTATTTATAAAATACCTGTAAATAAGGCTGTGAATCTAACTGAGTTAGGACTAGAGGGCGATAGGCAAGCAGACTTGCAGGTTCATGGCGGATACGACAAAGCAGTCTATGCTTATTCACACAAACACTATGATTATTGGAGCGGGGAACTTGGTGAATCATTTACTGATTATGGATTAGTTGGTGAAAACCTTACGATAGATGACTTCGATGAAAAAGATATAAATATTGGCGATGTTCTTGAGATTGGAGATACAAGATTACAAATATCTCAACCAAGGATCCCTTGTTATAAAGTTGGAATTAAAATGAACAAGAGAGAATTTCCTAAAATATTCTCTAAAAGTGGTTTATTGGGGTCTTATTTAAGAGTAATACAAGAGGGAACAATAAATATTGGAGATGAAATTAAGATTACTAGGAATAACGATCAAACTATGTCTGTATTTAATATTGCAAAGTTACTTTTTGACGATATTAATAATAAAGATGAGATGAAGATGGCATTAGGAATTAAACTTCTATCCGAGGAAGTCAAAGAAAAATTTAGAGAACGCCTTATGAAAATGGGCGATTTTGACGCACTGTAAAATATGAGAGTGTCTAACATTAAGATAATTGATGATGATCAAGATTATGTTGAGTGTGTAGGTGATGAGCTTACTGGCGCCCATCCAAAAATTTTTTTAAATCTCAAGGATGCAGATGGACAAATTGAATGTTATTATTGTGGTAAATCATTTATACATAAATCTAAATTTAAGAGAAAAAAAAATGTTTGAAGAGAGAAAGTCTGTCGAAGAAGTTGAAGAAGGTAACAAATTAAGTCCTAAATTTGATAATGCCGGATTGATACCTGTTGTAACAACCGATGTAGATAGTGGTGTGTTGCTAATGCATGCTTACATGAACAAAGAAGCTCTCAAACTCACTATAGAAAAAAATGAAGCTCATTATTACAGTAGAAGTAGAGAATGTGTTTGGCACAAAGGTGCAACAAGCGGATTTGTTCAAAAAGTTAGGGAGATTCTTATTGATGATGACCAAGACTGTGTGTGGCTTAAAGTTAAAGTGGTTGGAGATGCCAGTTGTCATGTAGGATACAACTCATGCTTCTACAGAAAAATAAATAATGATAAAGGCAAAATATCATTGAAATTCACTGAAAAAGAAAAAGTGTTTGATCCTGAAGAGGTCTATGGTGATGCACCTAATCCTACCAAATTATAACTTTATAAGTTTGTACTAGACATTTTTAAAAAAGAATTTTCCTGCTAAGCCTGTTATGTAGAGGTTAATGATTAAATAAATAGCACCGTACCTCATTTCAGCATAAAACACATAAATAGATGGTATAATATTATAATTTGTAAAATAACTATGTGTAAAAAGTATGAATATGAGTAGTGGTATTTGTATTAACGCACCATATATAATAATAAAGAAGATATTTTTTAAATAAGACATATTCAATAATGTTTAAATATAGTATAACAAAAAAACAAGTATATGCACTAGTCTTGGAAAGTAAAAAAATTACATATAAACCAAGACAAAAAAATTATTCAGTAAAAAAGATAATATCTAAAAAAGAATTACTATATACGTATGATAGTTCACTGGAGAAAATTATTAGAACTAATTTTCATTTAAATTCAGATTTAAAAATACTAATGGAGTCCTATCTTCAAATTATTTTCAATAAATCCAAATACCCCTATATATTTGGACATTTGGCACAAACTCTAGATGGATATATAGCTACGGAATCTGGAGAGTCAAGATATATTAGTTCTATAGATAATCTTGAACATCTCCATATGTTGAGAGCCATCTCTGATGTAGTCTTAGTGGGATCAAATACAGTCAAATTTGATAATCCAAAATTGACAACAAGACTTGTAAAAGGTCCAAATCCTATGAGAGTTGTTATAGATAAAAATGATACTATAAAAAACTCATGTAATTTATTAAAAAACAAAGACAGGAAAGGTTTCAAAATTGTTTCTGATAAACTCAAACCTAATGATGAAAATATATTTTCATTACCTTTGAAAAAAGATGAATTTAGAATCGCAGATATAATTTCTCTACTAAAAAGTTTAGGAAATAAAATAATATTCATTGAAGGAGGAGGAAATATAATATCACATTTTTATAGAAAAAAATTTCTAAATCGACTCCATCTATGTATTAGCCCTATTTTGATTGGGCGAGGAATTAATAGTTTTATTATTGATAAAGATGTAAAAATAAATGAAGCAAAAATCAAAAAGATAAGTTATATAAAAATGGGCAAAGATATTCTTTGCAATATAAAATTACCTTCTTAATGTGAAGAAGAAAAACAATCCTGGTAGAGAACATAATAGATTTAATAAGCCATACATAATGGAAACACTTATACTCGCAGATGCAGAAAGCCCGAGTAAAAACGATACTAACAAAGCTGTTGTTTCTCGTATCCCCCAGCCTCCTATACTAATAGGTAAAGTCATAGAGAATAAAATAATTGGCGTGAATATAAAGAACGCCAAATAATCAATTTCAATGTTTAAAGACTTAGCAGATATTATGTATATTGAAATATATGAAAGAATTACAAATAAAGATATAATTGTATGTTTCCAAAATAAAGGCCCCCAAAAAAGATTTTTAAAGTTTTGAATTATACTATTTTTATTAACATTCCTATTAAAAAAATTATTAACTATTTTTCTTATGACAAAAAAGCTTATTGTTGCAGGTATGAGTAAATATAAAAATGCGATGAATTTTTTATTGATGAGAAAATAGAATGTCAGAGATAAAATAAATATTAGAAATAACATAAATTGACCTGATAATCTGTCAAAAACAACAGACTGAAGAGACTTGCTTATCTTAAAAATATTCTTCTTATCCTCTGATGTATGATAAATTCTGTAGATGTCTCCAGCAACACCTCCCGGGAGTATATTATTCATAAAAGTAGAAATATAATAAAATTTAAGTGAGTACATAAATGTAATATCTAAATTAGTAACTTGAGAAATATACATCCATCTGTAAGCAGACAAGAAATACTGAAAGACACTCAGGATAATAATTATTAAAATATATGAGAAATCAACAATAGAAATTAATCTATATATTTTTTCGCCATAATTATCAATAATTATATAAATGAGTAATACTGAAACTAAGTATCTCATGATGTTAAAGAAATTTTTCATGTTAGTAGTAAAATATCCTTATGATTTACTATAGTTTTTAGTTTTCCTTTTTTAATTTTTTCTAATTTATCATGTATCCACTCTTTTAAAATCAAAGTGTCGGTATTTTTATCCTTCTGAAGTGCTTTATAGATTGTATTGATATATTGCTGATGAAAATCTCTATTCGATACATTATCCGAATTCAATTTCCAAGGAGAATCCATTGTTTTTACTTTATAGAGTTTCTGTTTAGCTTTTTTTTTAATATAACTAATTGATGCTGGACCTAATGTATAATTATCATTTTTCACTGATTGCTGATGTTCATTGAATTTTTTCATAATATACTTATCGTACTTATTCTTAATATTCCATGATACTTTCCCATCATAACAAATGGAAAATAGAATCGTCTTATTTTCTAGATGAACACTAAATAGTTTATCTAAAAATAATTTTGGTAAAATATCTGCAATTGCAGAAAAACTAATAAAATTATAATTATATATATATTTAAATAGTTTTGAGATGTCTCCCTTCATAATTCTTATCTCAGACAAAATATTTTGGTTTGGTGAATCTAAATGAAATAAATTTGATGATGCTTTTTTTAATAATAAATTTTCATCTATAGACAGACCTCTGGTAATTTTATAAACTTTATTAAGTAATTTTTCATCTTGATCAATCATTAATATTTTCTCAAATTTATATTTCTTTACGATCAACCACCTAAGAAAAGAGCCCGTTCCAGAACCAATATCAATTATTTTTTCTAAATTGTCATTCTCTCTTAAATAATAATCCAGAATTGAACTCCTAGAACACATATCGTATTCCTCTCTTGCGTTCATCCATTTTTGTGTGAAATAGGTTTTATCCATATATAGCTCTTTTAATCTCTTTTGCAGTATTCGCCCAATTATATTTTTCAATGACTTTTCTGTTTAGTTTAATATTTTTATTTATCAGCTTATTTTTAATAGTTGATTCAAGCTCACTGATGCTATCTTTATTTACAAAGGTAACCGACAATCCCTTTAATACCTCTCTTAAAACAGGAATATCAGAAGTAATTACCTCTAAGCCAGCAGCAGCACACTCCATTATGGACATACCAAACCCTTCATATCGAGTTGGCAGAATAAATATTGATGATTTAGAAATTAATTCTTTTATTTTTGAGTCGTCTGTTTGTCCAGTAAATTTAATTTTTGAGCTCAATTTATATCTTTCTATTTTAGATTTAATCATCATATAATATTTTACATTCATTTTTTCATTTCCTACTATATTCAACTCCCAGTCACCGTCAATGTTTCTCAAAGCCTCGATAAGATTATGATAACCTTTTCGAGGAATAATATTTCCAATAGAGATCATTTTGTTATTATTTAGTGTACTCACCAGATTACAATAACTTTTTTCAATTCCCGGATATGCAACGGAGATCTCTTGATGAACATTCGATATGTTTCTAATTATTTTCATAATCGTCTTGCTCACGGTAATAATTTTCTTGGCTCTACTGAAACTCTTTTTTTCTCTAAAGAAAAGACTAATGTCAGAGAAAATATAATCAGTATTCTCTAAAGTACATGGATGATGAATCAAGAGGATTATTTCTTGAAAAAATGATGATTTGTATAATTTACTTGATAAATATCCGTCAATTAATATTTTACTTTTAATCGGCAATGATTTGATTACTTTGTTGATACGTAAGCTTGAAATATTATGATCTACCTCAATTAGGCTTACTCGAATGTGCTTTTTTTTTAAATACTTAATGACTTGATAATCATAGAGAGAACCACCAGTAATACTATTTCGAAATGTAGGAACAATAAAATAGATTTTTTTCATTCGTTAAGGTTTTTTTCATAAGATGCTGCAGCAATATGAGATTCATTCAAAGTAACCTTAATTGAGAATAATTTTGAAATGTCTATAGAATTTTTTTTTGCTATTTCAATAAAATGATTAACAATTTGTTGAGCCATAAACTCCGTAGTTGTAAGTATTCCTTTAAATTCATCTAAGTCATCTAAATTTTTATAATTATATTTTTTTACTATTTCGCTCAATATCTTTGATGCAATATCTATATCTATTACTATGTTTTTATCAGTGAGAGTATTGCTAGAGATGAATAAATCTATAGTATATGTAGCACCATGTAAGTTCTGTGCAGGACCAAAACTTTCATCAGGTAGACTATGAGCAATAAACATGCTATTTGTGACTTTAACTTGAAACATTCTAATACTTTACTACTTTACACATATAATTTTTAGTTAAATTTTTACCAAAGAAAGAAGGTAAATCTCTAAAATCTATTGCTTTCTTGTCTATTAATATATCTAATTTCTTATCATTAAGCATCTCTATTGCTAACTCTCTTCTTTTAAAATGATTCCAATTATGTAATCTATTCTCAGGAAGACTCGATACTTGAGAAAATTTAATGCTTGCTCTTTTTGAAAAGAACTCCTCTCCCATTTTAATCTTACTAATTTGGTTACCGTACCAGCTTAATATGCATAATTTTGATTCTTTAGATATGTTTTTTTGAATATTATTTAAAACCTTTGCATTACCGCTACATTCATAAATTATATTTGCTTTATATGTCTTTGGAATAGAGCTAGTAAATTCTAGATTAAGTTTCTTAGCAATTAATTTTTTTTGGATATCTTTGTCAACAAGAAGAACATCATTTCCAAATAATTTATTAGCTAGATAAGCAGTAAGACAGCCAACAATACCTGCGCCAACTATTAATATCTTATCTCCGAGGGAAGGCAAAGTATCCCATATTCCATTAATAGCTGTCTCCATATTTGGTATCAGCAAACATCTCTTTAATGGTATGTTTTTGGGTATTATCAACGCCTCATCTTCTCTCAAAACATACTTAGATTGATGGGGAAATAGTGAAAAAATATTTTTATTTAGATAACTAGCTTTGCCATCAATAACTTTACCAATATTTATATATCCATATTTGACATCTCTACCAAAGGATCCCTCTTGATAAGGGCATCGCATAAGCTCTCTCTGGCTTGTAGGGACGTCTCCCGTAAAGACGATCTTTTCAGTACCAAAGCTTATACCGCTATATAGTGTTTTTATAAGAAGCTCATTCTCACTTGGAGGAGAAATGACATGGCTTTTAATGTAGCCTTTTTTTGATCCTTTAACCCAGTATGATTCAGCTTTGATTGTTTTCATTTATTATGATTAATACTATATTTATAATTATGATAAAAATATTTTCATATATTTTAACATTTTCTATTAGCTACAGCCTACTTTTGCAGCTTATTTTTATGGAAAATTTTTTAACAATGTATCTTTTTATTTGTAATATCTTGCTTCTTCTTCCACTTCTATCAATAACATTTTATTATTTATTTATCTATAATATCCAATCGCTATCGTTAGCATCACATATAACATTGGGTAGACTCGTAATAACCTCATTGCTGCTTTCAACTACAATATTATCATATATATATGAGACTACATTTATAGAAAACAATTCTATTATCATATTATCACTGATCTGTCTCATACTTGATGGATTTGATGGTTACTTTGCTAGGCTTTTAAGAAGTAGCTCATCTTTTGGAGAATTATTCGATCAAGAAGTAGATAATTTTATGATGCTGACTTTGGCAACATCATTATATTTGAATATAAATATATCACCTATTATATTCTTGATACCGTTTTGTAGATACGTTTTCATATTTAGTAGTTACTTTATTGAGTGGTTAAATCGAGACTTACCTTTCAGTTGGAGAAGGAAATATATATGCGGCGGAGTAATATTTGTAATGATTTTATCTCATTTGAATTTTTTATCATTTTTTTTCGTTAGTATTATGAGTATAATTTCTATATTGATTATTATTATATCTTTTGTATATGATGTAATTTTACTTTATGGAAGGAAAGATTATGCGTAAATTTTTGATAACTTGTTTTTTGATTATTTTAACTCAAAATGTACATGCTGAAGATAAGCAGTATATCATTGATGATTCTCACTTTAGCTTGGGGTTTCTTGTAGAACATGCTGGATATGCCAAGACTCTTGGTTTGTTTAAACATATAGATGGATCATTTATTTATAATGCAGATAAAAATACAGTTAAAGATATATTGATAACAGTCAATACAGATAGTGTCTTTACTAATCATGAAAAAAGAGATGCACACCTAAGAAGTCCTGACTTTCTTAATGTTAGTAAGTATCCTGTCATGACATTTTCTTCTGATTTTACAGATTTAAATACAAGTTCAGGTATTATAAAAGGACAGTTAACTCTACTTGGACAAACAAAACCTCTGGCTTTAAATTTTAAAATCAACAAAATTGCAAAATATCCTTTCAGAATAGGTTTAACGAAACCAATTGTTATGGGAGTATCCGGTAATGCAAAATTTAGGAGATCAGATTTCGGCATGACATATGGTGTGAGTAAGAATCTTGTTGGAGATATGATTGAGTTAATTGTAGAATTTGAGGCTATTCAACAATAATCAATATGGTAAGTAAAGTTATATCAATTAATAATGAAAATTTGCGAGAATATGCACACGCTGTTGGGTATGAGAAAGATCCTGTACTAGAAAAACTAAGAGAAGAGACGCAGAAACTTGGTGATGCTTCGATAATGCAAATTGGTTCTATACAAGGAGCGCTCATAGAAATGCTCTGTAGAATTGGTCAATATGAAAAATGTCTAGAAATTGGTGTGTTTACAGGTTATAGCTCTATCTGTATAGCAAGAGGAATGAGTGAGAATGGGAATCTCTATGCTGTAGATACATCTAAAGAATTTACCTCTATTGCTGAAAAATATTGGAAGATGGCTGAATTAGATCATAAGATACATCTAACAATTGATAAAGGATTAAATTTCTTAGAACAAAGTATAAAAAATAATAATAATGATTTTGATTTAATATTTATTGATGCTGATAAAGAGAATTATATTAAATATTATGAAATGTCTTTATCCATCATTCGAAGAGGTGGAATTATAATAATTGATAATACAATTTGGAAAGGAAAAGTAATGAATGAAGATGATAAAACTAGGAGCACGAGCACAATTAGAGAATTAAATAACCTTATATCAAAAGATACCAGGGTAAGTCAATGCATGGTAACCATGTATGATGGAATGACGATATGTCAAAAAAAATAGTCAGTTTTTATAAATTTAAAAAATTAAATAATATTGATAATTTAAAAAATATTATTTTTAGATTTATGAAAAAAAATTCAATTTTAGGAACAATAATACTTGCTAAAGAAGGTATCAATATCAATATCTGTGGAGATAGTGCTAGCGTGGATAACGCAAAAGATTTCATTCAGACAACTCTGGATTTAAAAATAGATCATTTTAATGAATGCAATATAGATAAGGATGCCTTTTCTAAGCTTAAAGTGAAAATTAAAGATGAAATCATAAAAGTTGGATTTAGCGCGTCAGATTGTGGAATGAATTCAAATAAATATCTGAATCCAGAAGAATGGAATGAATATATCAACAATGGTTCTGTTGTAATTGATACTAGAAATAAGTTTGAATATTTAATGGGCACCTTTTCTGAATCAAAAAGTTTAAATTTAACAAACTTTAGTGATTTCAAAGAAAATTTCAAATCCTTGCAACTAAACGACAAAAAACAAAATTATCTTATATTTTGTACTGGCGGGATTAGATGTGAAAAAGCATCGATAATAATGAATGAACTGGGTTATGAGAATGTTTTTCAGCTTAAAGGCGGGATTCTAAATTATCTCAAATCTAAAAAAAATGAATCGAAATGGGAAGGCGAGTGTTTTGTATTTGATGATAGAATAAGCATCTAATATTCAACATAATAATCATCATTATTTTTTATCTTGAATAGTTCTGATTTATATAATTCAATTAGTTGATCGTTTACCATAGCAGTCTCACCGCTTTTTATTATTAACCTAATGCTTTTATTTTTTATATTGTCACTTGATAACATAATATTATCAGACGAGAGTTTTATGCTTTCCTTTAAATCTTCTCCTAATACTCTTTTAACTGCTATAGGAGGCATATTGTCCTCTTTTAGTATTATAAAAATGTGTTTCATTTGATTATAAGATTTTATCCAGTTAGATGATAATCTCACTGTAAACCCAAAGTTTGATTGAGAAGATATTTGATTTAAAGCATCTATATAAGGTTTTTTATTTTCAATGTCCGTTTCATTGATTATCTTTTCTAAGGTATTTCTTGTTAATTCAATATCATTTATCTCGACTGAATAATTCAATAACATATTATATGTATTAATATTATTACTATTGCTCGTAATAATTTTATCAAATAGTTTTGTTATTTTATTTTTATTTCTTTTTGGGTCTAAATCTTTGAGAAGATAAATATATTCTTGGATGATATCTATTTCATCATCTCTAATTTTCAAAGCTTTATCAAAAGCTATAGATGCACTAATTTTATCACCAGTAAGTTGATATGATCTGGCAAGCATTACCCATCCTACGTAATAATCAGGCATTCGCTCAAGCTTCTCAATAAGACTAGGGATGTTAGATTTTATTTTTACGATATCATTTCTTAACTTTTCATGTTTTTGAGATATTCTTTGTATCTCATCTCTGTCTTGAATAAATGAATTATTAAAAAAATAAATCATAAATAGAAACGAAAGTGATAATGAAGTAATGATTATAAATTTATTTTGTACTTTTATACGAGACTCTTCGCCTGAGTTTTTTATTAAGAAAAAAAAGTAGATTAGTGCAGTAAAAAATAAAAATATATATATCATCTCTCTCTTCTGCTATAAAAAAGGTAAGTGATTATCACTAAAAATAAAACAGGTCCCAGCCACAACAGAGCTGTTTGTGTATTTTTTGGTGGGTCATAAAGTATAAAATCGCTATATCTATCCGTAAGATAATTTTTAATATATATATTGCTCTTACCATCTAACAGCATCTCTTTAACTTTTTCTCTAAGATCAACCGCAAGCGGCGCTTCAGATTCGGCGATATTTTGATTTTGACAAACCATACACCTTATTTCTTCAATTAAATTTTGATATCTTTGATTATCAAAATCCTCTGCATAAGTATTTGAGAAAAATATTATTCCTACTAATATATATTTAATTTTACTAATCATTATTCTTTCTAAATAGTGGGTCAATTCTCTTATTAATTATTTCATCGGTGATAGGACCTACAATCTTATCTTTGATAATACCATCTTCTCCAATGATAAAAGTTTCTGGGACACCATACACGCCTAGCTCTAAGCCTAGTCTACCTTCCTTATCGCTATAACTAAATAGATATGGATTTCCATAAATTGATAGCCATCCAATTGCATCTTCTCTTTGATCTTTATAATTAACACCTACAATCTTTATGCCTTTATTGCTTAGATTCTTAATTTTCTCATGTTCCACAATGCATGCTTGACACCAACTTGCCCATACATTCAATAAAAAAGTTTCTTTTGGTAGAAAATTATGAGATATCATGTTCTGTGATTTTAAATCGGGAAGTACAATTTCTGGAAGTTTTTTATTTATTAAAGGAGATTGAATTTTTTTCGTATCTGTAAATAATCCTATCGAGAGTATAATGAAAAAAATTGCGAATACGATAAAAGAAATGTTTTTTTGCAAATTCATTTTGTACTTAAAATAAGCTGTTTTCTTGTTAGAATACTAATTATACCACCAATAAACATCAATATAGCTCCCAACCAGATTAATCTTACCATTGGTTTAAAGTAGATTCTTACTGACCACTTATTCTCAGATATCAGATTTCCTAACGTAATATATAAATCGCCATTGATTTTAGGCGCAATGCCAGCCTCGGTCATTGGCATTTCGCTGGAGTTGTATAATCTTTTTTCAGGAAAAACTTCTGCAATAATTTCATCATTTCTATAAATAACGAAGTCTGCTTTAACAGAAGTATAGTTAGGACCCTCATATTCAGAAAGTTGATTGAGTTTAAATTGATAATTTTTTAGTTTGACTACTTGCCCTGGACTCATGACTAATTCTTGTTCTAGATTATTGCTCTCTACGACGGTTGCTCCTAGTACAAAAACTGCTAGCCCAATATGAGAAAAAATCATTCCTAATTTATTTTTTAATAGATTCATATTCTTAGATTCTTTATACATTTTGTAAATATAATAAATAAGATTACAAATCACCCACACAAATATAAAAATACCCAAAAGCACGAGCATGTTATATTCATCTAGGAAATAAATACTTGGTAATGTGAATAACAAAATTATCCCTACACTAAGATATATATGTTTTAACAGCTCAAAGTTTCTCTTATTCTTTAGATATAACATTAGCGGGACATATCCTGCCAAGATTATTGCTGGGGTCATGATTGGAAGAAAAACAGCATTATAATAAGGAGTCCCAATGGATATTTTTTCAAGACCTAACAAATCAAGAATGAGGGGATAAATCGTTCCTAATAAAATTGTAAATGTTGCTGTTACTAAAAGAATATTGTTAATCAGAAAAAAACTCTCTCTTGAGAGTAATTTGAATTTGAGGTTGTCATTCATAAAACTTGAGTTTTTAAAATATATATATAGTGCTACACCTAATATTGCGGCTAAAAATAATAAAATGTATATGCCTCGTGCCGGATCATTCGCAAATGAATGGACAGATATTAAAATACCTGACCTCACTAAAAAAGTTCCTAGTACGCTTAAAGAGAATGCTAGTATCGCAAGGATAATAGTCCAATTTTTGAACATAGACTTTTGCTCGCAAGTAATCAGAGAATGAATTAATGCTGTAGTAATAAGCCAAGGCATAAAAGATGCGTTTTCAACTGGATCCCAAAACCACCAGCCACCCCAGCCTAGTTCATAATATGCCCACCAGCTTCCTAGTGCTATACCCAGTGTTAAAAAACTCCATGAAGCAAGCGCCCAAGGTCTAATCCATCGTGCTAACTCGGGACTAAAGTCACGATGAATCAAACATGCAACAGCAAAACTAAATACTACCGAGAGACCAACATAACCCATATATAGCATTGGCGGATGAATTATTAATCCGAAATCCTGTAAAAGTGGATTTAAATCTTTTCCATCAATTGGAATAGAAATATTTCTCTCAAAAGGATTAGAGGTAAAAGCAAGAAATATCAGAAATCCTATGTTTAGCAAACCTAGAATAGAAAGAAAACTATTTCTAAACCTTCCATCGAGTGATTTACTATATTTGCTAGCTAGATACATCCAAAAACTTAAAATCAGACACCACAATAACATAGAACCTTCATGCCCGGCCCATGTTGCAGATATTTTATAATAGAACGGAAGTGATGAATTTGAATTTGAAGAGACATACTTTAATGAGAAGTCATCGTATAAAAAGCTTAAGATTAAACATACAAATGAAGCTAAAAGCAATGGGAATTGTAATTTAGACGTTGATTGAATGATGGAATCATAGTTTGAAGTAATACGTGAGAATACAGGTTTAGATATGACAAGTAAGCTTGCATTAATCAAACCAAGCATGATAAGAAAATATCCAAGATACGAAGACATATTCAGTCAAACCTCAACGATTTAGTTGTTTGGTCATAGCTGGTATTTTTCTCTTGGAGGCTATCAGCTACTTCTGGAGGCATATAAGTTTCGTCGTGTTTTGCCAAGACTTCTTCTGCTGTGAACGTACCGTCCTCATTTAAAAACCCTCTTACAACAACGCCTTGCCCCTCACGAAAAAGATCTGGCAATATTCCTCTGTAGTTTACTTTGATTTCCTCGCTGTAATCTGTAATTACAAAATTAACTAAAGTAGAATCTCTACTTCTTTCAATAGATTCGTTCTTTACCATACCGCCGACTCTAAAAATATATCCCTGAGGAAATTCAGTTTGATTAATTTGTGATGGACTTCTAAAAAACAATAAATTATCACTAAATGTTTGGACAAAAAAGTAAAATAAAAGCCCAAGTGATATTATAGCAATAGAGACAGTTATAGTTCTTCTAGAGCGTTTCTTCATCATTCTTCTTATTCTTTTTAATTTTATTAAATGCTAATTGTAACCACAGCAAGGTGATTACCATCGATATGATAACTATCATGTATGACGAAAAAATATATGCAAAATAGCTTTTCATAACGCAAATGTTAACTCATAATTTACGAAATAAAAACTACATAAAAGGTAATTTTTTAGCTAGATATGCGCTTCAGTCACTAGATAATAGTAAAATTATGTCATAATCTAGATAAACATGTATTAATTTAAATTGTGAATAAAGAAGCAAGAATTAGAGCAAAATGGAGAATGATGGTAAGGGCATACCTAATTGCTCTACTGATAATAATGCCTATAGTTTACTTTGTATTTCGATTACAATTCTACGGCAGTTTATTTTAATAATCGTCAAATAATTCAGCCCGTGTTTCTCATACCAATAGCAATAGCGTGAATAGTTCTCAGCAACATATCAAATATATCCTCATTTTTTTCGCTGAGATTCCTATGCTTCTTAATTAGCATAACCTGTATGTAATTTAGTGGATCTAAATAAGGTTTTCGTCTATCTAGAGATATAGATAATTTTTTATTCTCAGATAAAAGAGCTTGAGACTCCACGATGGATAACAACATAGCGACCGTTGAATCATATTCTTCAGCAATGTCATTAATAATTTCTTTCGCTGCTACTTTATTTTCCACTAATTCTGCATAATCTTTTGCAATATCTAAGTCGGCTTTAGCAAGAGCCATCTGAATATTTTCTACGAGGACTCTAAAAAAAGGCCATTCGCTATACATTCTCTTAAGATTATCAATAGAGTTATTATTTTTTTCAATCGTTCTTCTCAGGGCACTTCCTAATCCATACCAAGCTGGAAGAGTGTGTCTAGACAAGGACCATCCAAAGACCCATGGAATTGCCCGAATTGAATACTTCGATCTCTCGGTTTTTTTCCTATGTGATGGTCTTGAGCCAATGTTTAACTCAGCGAGTTCTTGAACAGGAGTCGCCTCATAAAAATAATCCATTATGCCTTCTTTTTCATCTGTTAATTTTCTATACTTTTCTTCTCCTAATTTCGCCATTGTCTTCATAATATCTTCGAATTTATCGTTTGATGAACTGTCTTCTACTATCAGATGTTTACTAGCTTTCATTAATCCACCAACCGCAAGTTCAAGCTCATAAGAGGCAGACTGTGGAACCGCATATTTGTAAGACAACACTTCTCCTTGTTCAGTAATTTTTATCATCCCATTCACCGTTTTATTAGGCTGAGCAAGTATAGCATTATGGGTTGGGCCTCCACCTCTACCTACGGTTCCACCTCTGCCATGAAACAGTCTAGACTCTATATTATATTTCTCTGATATCCCCAAAACCTCTTGTTGTGCTTTGTATAAGTTCCAAGAAGATGAGAGAATCCCTCCGTCTTTACAAGAATCTGAATAACCAAGCATAACTTCTTGTAATTTTCTTGAGTCATTCTGTGTAATTAGTGAACGGTAAGTCTCGTTGCCAAATAGATTTTCAAGAATCTCTTCAATACGATCTAAATCTTCAATAGTCTCAAATAAAGGCGTTACCTGAATAAAGGATTGATATTTATCTGAATCATGATTGACTAGACCGTGCAACTTAGCAAGTGCTATAACCTCAAATATATGACTGGCATCATGAGTCATTGAAATTATATAGTTACCTAGCGCTCTATCGCTTACTTCAGTCCTCAATTCATTCATTACTTTAAATACATCTAATACTTTTTTTGATTCATCTGTAAGTTTTTCATAAATATTATCAATTGTTTTATCTGAACTAATTAACTTAACCAGTAAGTTTATTCGCTCATCCTCTTTTAAAGCTTTATAATCACCATACCCCTCTAAATCTAATACTTCAGAAATCGCATTAGTATGTTTTGTAGACTCCTCTCTTATATCCAAACTGACTAAATGAAATCCAAAAGTCTCAACAAGTCGTATGAAATCATTCAGGCCGTAATCTAAAAGTATGGCATCTTCATCAGAAATTAGAGAATCTCTTATAAGGTGCAAATCTCTTAATAATTCTTTCTCGGATGCATAGGCATGATTCACTGATTTTTCAGTTTTATTTCTTAAATTTCGAATGTCTTGTAACTTCTGTTTTAATCTATATCTCACTATTTTTAATTTTCGTCTGTATGGTTCTTTAGCAAAATCTTGAGTAGAATCTTCTAGCGCTCCATCTAAATATTTTAAATCCTCCTGCGAAGATTTGATAAAGTCATCTGATGGGTTAGTAAGTTGTACCGAGTGCGTTAGTAATGTTGATAAACTCTGGGCCCTTCTAATGTATTCTAGTATTGCTGTCTCAGCATGCATATAAACAGCCTCTTTTGTAATTTCTGGTGTTACAAATGGATTTCCATCTCTATCGCCACCTATCCATGATCCAAATTTAATAAAGCTTGGGATTTTCACAGAGTTTGAGCGATATATTCTTTTGATAGCCTTTTCAAGATCTTTATATACTTCTGGTATTGCTTTAAACAGTGACGTTCTGAAATAGTATAGTCCATTCTCTACCTCATCTATTACAGTTGGTTTTTTTAACCTTACCTCATCTGTTCTCCATAAGATCAGTATTTGAGCTTGTAATTTATCAATGATTTCCTCTTTTATAATTGACTCTCCTTTGTATCTTTGTAATTCAAGAATAGTGTTAAAAATTCTCCTCATTGCTTCCATTTTGCTCCTACGTTTTGCCTCTGTAGGATGAGCAGTAAAAACAGGAGAATAGTGAAGTGTGTCTAACATCTTCTGCAAGCTCGTAATATCGATATCTGAATCTTTAAATTCTTTGATAGTCTGATCAAAAGAACCTTCCCAAGACTCAAAGCCTGTTTTGAGTCGATCTACTCGATGAATATGCAGATACGCTTCTTCAGCAACATTTACAAGTGCGAAATACTTAGAAAAGGATCGTATAACATTAGTAAGAGTTTTATGATCCAGCTTTTCAATGTATCTTATTAATTGATCATGTTTAACGGAATCATTATTTTTATGTAATCTTATAAAGCCTCGTCGTAATTTTTCTACAGCTATGTAAACATTATTACCAGCATGAGTACGAATTATGTTACCCAGGAGTTTTCCAAGTAATTTTACGGTTGATCTAAGTTGGGCGTCATTTATGACATCGAACGTCTTTAAATAATTACTCATTGATTTTTTATATTAGAATGGTCATTTAGTTTTAAAGATTACAAAATACCTATAAATTTATTAATGTACAAGCTTGACAATGCTCTAAATACCAGAAAATGGCTATAATGTATCAATAATAGGCCAATTTTATCAAACTAATAGCCAATTATTTATATTTTGCGTTGAAAATAATATAATATTTATATTATGAGTGATGCAAATATTTTTAAGTTACCCACAACTTTTAAGCATAATCATCATGATCACGACTGTAGTTGTGTGAAATGTTACGTTGATAAGCTTACAATTATTCCAAAAGTTGAATTTGTATGGTTAATCGATTATTTTTTTGTATTACTGATAGATGATTATCATAATAACCAGTTTCTTAGAGATAATTATTATAAACCATCTAACCCTAGATCTCCTCCAGTTAATTAATTAGTAATAATTAATTAAATTAACAGGAGGAAAAAATGTATAGATATACGTTTATTATCCCTCTTTTAACTGCGTATTTAAATGTTTCTCATGCAGAAACTGTTGGAGATGTAAATGTTACATCACCAATATTTACAAACTCAATTAATGAGAGTAAATATCCTACACACACGGTTACTAAAGAGGAAATCAATACCATTCAAAGTATTGGGAATAATTTGAAAAACTTTTCAGGTGTTTCAAATGCTGATTATGGTATAGCAATTGGACAACCCGTTTTACGAGGATTGACAGGTGATAGAACACGAATACTCTCTAACGGTATCCAGGCTAACGATCTAAGCCACATAAGCGGCGATCATTCAAACAAGGTTGATCTCAATAATATATCTTTTATTGAGGTAATAAAGGGTCCTTCATCCCTTTTTAGCTATGGAGCTACAAGTGGAGGAGTTATAAATGTTGTTTCTGATATTATTTCTGAAGAAAAATATGAAAGTGAAATTAAATTGGATTACCTAACTGTTAATAATGGTTATGGGCATAACGTATTAGTGAAAGAGAATTTTTATGATACGAATGTTTATTTTTCATTTAATAATAAACATCTTGATAACTACAGTCTACCTGATGGAGCTTTATTTGAGGAAGGCGTCAAAAAACCAACATTATCAAATTCTGATTATAAAAATCAAAATTTTAACCTAGGTCTAACTTTTCCGAGAGAATGGGGATACTTTGGTATAGCTTTCGATAATGTTGATAGTGTATATGGTATACCATATCATGCTCATGAGGAGGAAGAGGAGGAAGAGGAGGAAGCTCACAGAACCTTCTCTAAAGTTGAATCTGAAACCTATACTATTAAAGGTCGTTATAACAGGCCTATGTTTTTTAATTCTATAGATTATTCTTATAGAGATTCAAATTATTTTTTGAAAGAGCATGAGGAAGATGGCTCTGCATCCCTAAATAACAACAGCAAAGAGTTAATGGTAAAATTCGATTTGGATAATGACAACTATGAAAGAAAAATGCTTTTGCAATATAACCATAGAAAATCTCCAATGACGAATGCTTATTTGCCATCATCAGAATCTTTTGAGAAGTCTGTTGCTTATTTTACTAGGACAAAAAATAAATCTTATGAGATAGATTTTGCAGGACGCTACGATATAAACTCAAGAGATAGTAATAATCAAAGATACGGAGATACTTCGTTAAGTTTTGCAACTAGTTATGCTAAAAATTTTAATCCATCTCTTTTCTACACTGTAGGATATGCACATACTTCAAGAAGTCCTGCGATATCTGAGCTGTTTGCTAATGGTACGCATGGGCCAACTCAGAGATATGAGAGAGGTGATACTACTCTTAAGAGAGAGGTCTCCAGAAATATAGAACTTGGTATTCAATATAATATTAATGACTTTGATATTGGCGTTAACTTATATAGAAATAATATTAATAATTATATATTTTTAGCAGATCAAGAAACTAGCACTAGTGGCAAAACTGATGCAAATTGGAGTCAAAAAAGTGGAGTTTTTCAAGGTTATGAAATCTCGCTGTCAAAAGAATACATAATTGACCGCGGCATAATTAACATTAAACTGAGTCGTGATGATATATCAGCTGTTTTTGATGATAATACATATGTTCCAAGGATAACTCCTACACGTAATACATTATCAGTTAAATTCAATGATAAAAATAATACCGAATATAATATGGATTTATTGTATGCGGAATCACAAGGTGATTTTTCGTCAATTGAAACTAAAACTAACTCATATGTAAATATTAATTTAGGAGTTTCTAAGATTTTAGCAATAACTCCTGATTATGATCTTGCGTTGAAACTTTATGCGAATAATATTCTTAATAAGACCGTGAGAAATCATGAATCATTTGTCAAAGATCATGTTCCTGCTCCTGGTGGAAATGTTGGATTAATGACGAGTATAAATTATAAGTTTTAATCTATTATTCAAAAATGGGACGCGCGATTTGTGCGTCCCTCTGCAGCGTTGACTCTGGTTAATTCGTTATGGTATTATACCCCCTATGGGTATATATAAATATTTAATCGTAATACTAGTTTTGATATTTCCCTTATCTAACGAAGTATATGCCAGACCAATATCATGGTCTGGTGGGTCTACATTCATGTATAAGACTGACTCTATGAAATCATCTTATTATTACCATTATTCTCCACTGTATAGATATTCGCTAGGGGTAGAATATGTTAATGACAGGCATTTCAATGATCAATACTTTAATTTAAGAGGAACTTATCTTCTTGATAGAGAAAATACTAAATCTTCTCAAAGAAATTTCTATATCACAGGAGGATTATCTACAAAGTCCTCAGATAATTTCATATATGGAATTCAGGGTGATTGGGAAACTAGGAGATTATATAGTGCGATTTCTCATACAAACCAACATACAAAAACTAAAGATTTTTCTGAAAGTGAAATACAGCTTGGTATTGCTCCGTATCTTGGAGAATATGATGATCTGCACTCATGGATAATGGTAAAAGCTAAAAAAAATACGATTGATAATGATTGGAATGTATACCCGTTTGTAAAATTTTTTAAAGGTGATTTTCTTATTGAATTAGGTACAAAAAATTCACATTGGGATATTCACTATATGATTAGATTTTAAATAATGGAGGATTATGATGATTAAAAAAATATTACCAATTGTTGTGCTAGTTTCTTGCAACATATATGCAATGGATAAAATGCATGAACACAAGTCGTTGAATAATGATGAGTATAAAACTATAACACATAGCAGTGATGCAAATAATATGTTTGTGGAATTTACTTCATCACTATCTAATATGCAGATAGTTGTTGTAGATGTAAATGGTATGGTATGTGATTTTTGTGCTCGAGGCATTGAAAAAACCTTTTATAATGACAATGATGTTAAAAAAGTCAAAGTCAGTCTTGAACAAGGAAAAGTCCTCATTGCGTACTCATTGAATAAGAAAGTTGATCTAGATGAGATTAAAAATATTTTCTTATCAAATGGACAAACTGCTACAGATATTATAATCAAAAATATTTAGATAATGTTTCAAAAAGATAATTCATTCAAAATAGGAATGATAACACTGTTAGCATCTTCATCCACGCTCATTTGTTGTGCATTGCCAGCTCTTTTTATACTGATAGGAGCAGGCGCGACGTTAGCTTCACTTGTAGATTTTTTTCCACAATTAATACTGATATCGAAATATAAAATACATATTACAGTATCTACAGCAGTTATATTATTAATTGCAGGAATTCTGTTAAGAAAATCATCATTACTTCCATGTCCAACTGATCCAGTATTAAGAGATACCTGCCTAAATATCAGAAAAAAATCAAAAATAATATATAAAATTTCTGTTGGAATATTTTTTTTCGCTAGTTTTTTTACATATATTTTACCTATATACTTATAACTATGAGTGATAATCCTTCGCATAAAAAACAAGTAACTTCTCTAAGAAGAATTGAGGGACAGATTAGAGGGATTATTAATATGATTGATGATGGTAAATATTGTGTTTCTATTTTAAATCAAATTAAGGCTGCAAAATCAGCGCTTGTTACTGTTGAAGCTCAAATACTCAAAAAACATACACAATCATGTATAAAGAATTCTCTTACTGATAAAAAAGCATTAGATAAAAAAGTTGATGAATTACTAAAATTGATTAACAAATAAGATTACTAGAGAGATAAGGGACAATATCATGACAAACAAAAATTATGAAGATCTAATAAGTCAGTGGCATAAAGATAGAAATCTTATTGAAGGCAGCACTGATAAGGATCAGTATTTAAAACTTATTCAAGAGGCAGGAGAATTATCAGACAATATTTGTAAAGGCAAAGATATCAAAGATGATATAGGAGATATGATGGTTGTTCTTATCAATATTATGGTGAGAAATAATCTTACTATTAATCAATGTCTTGCAAAAGCATACGAGGATATTAAAGATAGAAAAGGCAAAATGATCGATGGTGTTTTTGTTAAAGATGGAGATACTTAATTCTAAGCCTACCGTTATCAGTAAAATGAAATTTATAATTATATTTTGTGTCTACCTCTTCTCAAGTAGCCAGGCAATATCTGATGAAAATATTAATCTCACCCAAATTTCTGAAGGATTGTATGAACCTTGGGGTATGAGCTTCATAGATGACGATAATTTGTTAATTACTGAGAAAACTGGTGATATTGTTCTCCTTGATATGAAAGATGGAAGTAAACGTCGCATTGAGCACGAGTTAGAATTTTATTACTATGGACAAGGTGGGCTCTTGGATATTTTATATCATGACGGGTATGTCTATGTGAGTTATTCCGAAGATCGCGGAAATGGACGAACTTCTACATCGATTGCAAGAGGTGTTTTTGATAAAAAGAAAATTAATTTTAATAATATTTTTAGAGCTGAACCACCAATAAGCAGTGGGTATCACTTTGGCTCAAGAATCGTGATAAAAGATAAATATCTATTTGCATCTGTAGGTGAACGAGGTGCTGGCATGATTGCGCAGGATATTACTAATCATCCCGGTAGTATAATTCGCATCCATCTTGATGGAACTATTCCAAAAGATAATCCTAAATTTATAAACAAGCCTGATTGGTTACCTGAAGTTTATCAAATAGGAGTCAGAAATCCTCAAGGAATGGATTTATCGTCATTTAACAACAAAATTTATATTTCTAATCATGGAGCAAGAGGTGGAGATTTTTTTGGAGAAGTCCGATTCGGTGAAAATTATGGCTGGAAAATTATTGGATGGGGTGGAACTAACTATAGTGGGACAAAGATTGGGGATGGTAGTGCATGGAAACCAGGCTTCACAAAACCATTATGGACCTGGACTCCATCAATTGCAGTAGGCAATATTCTTATTTATGATGGCGAAGCATTTCCAGAGTGGAAAGGAGATGTACTCGTAACGTCTTTGAAATTTAAAACTCTGTATAAACTTAAATTTGATGGCGATGAAGTACAAGGTCAAGATGTTATCTTTAAAAATCGTATAGGCAGAATCAGAGATATCGATATGAATAGTAAGGGAGAAATCTTTCTTATCAATTCAAATAGCAACGCAAGTTTATGGAAATTTGAAAAAATCAAAATGGAGAACTAAATGAAAAAAATATTAATTATTTTTATATTGATGATATTTATAGTGCCAACTGTATTTGCTGATAGCTATGTAGCATCAAGACAAGAACTATGGTTTTCAGACTCTAGTTATTACAAAACATCTCATCATATTAAAATTGGGAAGAATTTTAAAAATGGTGACTATAATTTTTTTGGAGAAATAGGTATAGGTGAGGACCTAAATGAAGGCACCCCTGTAGGTTCTGGGGCCTCTTTTGATTATTTGAGATTTGGTGTCTCTAGAACTTTTTTTAACTCCTTTAGAGTAAATCTAAACTACAGGAGTAAAATGAAAGCTCATGATAGAGATCTCAACTGGATAGTGATAAATACTAAATATAGGTTCTGATTATATAATGACCATTGGATGTGCCAATTCATTGATAATTCTTAACGCAATAATTGTTGCAATAGGGTCATATCATTTTTACTTTAAGAATTTAAATATAGCTTGGTTAGCTCTATTCTTTTTTCTTGCTATCGCAACGAGTGGTGAAATACTGTTAAGTGGATTATGTAATTAGAATCATAATTTGTGATAAAGCATAAATTATGTTAGATTGTTCAAGTCATGTATTTAATCTTTTATAAATATTACATATATGGCTTTAAACACACACTGTGTAAAAATTAATTAACTAAGTAACATAATGAAAAAAGGAACAGTCAAATGGTTTAATCCTGTTAAAGCATTCGGGTTTATAAAGCCGGATGAAGGTGGCAAAGATATCTTTGTGCATCAATCAGGATTAGTCGATGGGACGATCAAAGAAAATGATAAAGTCGAATTTGAAACAGTCGATGATTCTCGTGGTCCCTCTGCAGTAAACGTCAAAGTAATATAATTTCCATTATATAAAATTGTAATAAATTACTGATTAGTCAGAATGGCTAAAGGTGAGTTATAAGAATCTCTATGTCTGATGAATTCAATATAGAATTATTATTTTTTAATATGGCTATGGGTGGACTTGAACCACCGACCGCAGCGTTATGAGTGCTGTGCTCTAACCAACTGAGCTACATAGCCATTAAACATTAAATCTAAAGTATATTACATCACCCTCGTTAACAATGTAATCTTTACCCTCTTGCCTCCATACTCCATTATCTTTTGAGCCCTGTTCTCCGTTGTGACTTATATAATCATTATAAGATACGGTTTCTGCTCTAATGAAGCCTCTTTCAATATCAGTATGTATAATACCTGAACATTGGCCTGCATTAAATTCTTTTTTTGCTGACCATGCTCTTGTTTCTTTTTCACCTGATGTAAAAAAAGTCTTTAGTCCAAGCAACTGATAACCAGTTTGGATGATCTGATTCAGCGCTGTATCAGAAATCTCTAATTCTTTAAGAAATTCAAACTGTTCCTCAGGTGATAATTGTGATATCTCTTGTTCGATTTTTGTATCTATGACTATGCATTTCTGATTTTCAGATAAAGTATTTTTAAAAGCATTCAAAATCTCTTTGTCATAGCCATCATCAATGTTTGCTATTATAAACATGGGTTTGCTAGTGAGAAGTTTTAGATCTGGAATTTTGTAAAGTTCTTCAATTTTTTCATAATTGCTGACAAATTTTTCCTCTTCTAGATGCATAATTAGTGATGATAATAATTCAGATAATCTATTTTTTTCCTTTTGTTCCATCTTTTTTTTATTAATCCTATCTAGATATTTAGTGACTTGATTTAAATCAGATAAAATTAATTCTAAATTAATGTCATTAAAATCATCGCTTGGATTAATTGATCCTTTAACATGGATAATATCTTTATCTTCAAAAAATCTTACTACATGAGCTATCACATCTACTGAATTAATATGACTTAAAAATTCGTTACCAAGACCTTCGCCTTTAGATGCGCCTTTAATTAAACCAGCAATATCAACAAACTCAATAGCAGCATTTACTGTCTTTTTTGAGTTATTAATTTTGGATAACTTGCTCAATCTTTCATCTGGGACTTCTACAAAAGCATTGTTTGGGTCAATAGTACAAAATGGATAGTTGTTGGCAGGTATTGACTGTTTAGTTAATAAATTAAATATTGAAGACTTACCGACATTTGGCATTCCAACAAGACCACATTTAAACCCCATCTCTTTCAGACCTCTGATTAAATAAGTTCATTACTTTTGAGAAATTTCCTTTAAGAATGTCATCAAAATTAACCAGTATTTTATTGAATGATTCATATATGATCTCAGTATCTGCTAGAGATGGCTTGCCAAGAACATAGTTTACTGTTTCTTCTTTTGCAATTGGCTTGCCAATACCAATTCTTAATCGCCAAAAATCTTTTGATCCACATTCGCTAATGATGCTATTTAAACCGTTATGTCCGCCGCTACTACCTCCTTTTTTTAGTCTAATTTGTCCAACCTTGAGATCTAGGTCGTCATAGATTACTAGTATCTGATTTGCGTTTATTGATGATTGTTTAATAAATTTCTGAATTGCTACTCCGCTATTATTGATATAATTCATTGGCTTCAGAATATTTAGATTTTTGTCCTCAAGCTCTATAATTTCTGACTCATATTTCTTAACAAGTTTGAATTGTTGAGAAATTGTTTCTGCAAATTGATCGACAAACCAGAAACCAACATTATGTCTTGTTTTTAGAAGATGCGCATCTGGGTTACCCAGTCCTACTAATAGTTTCAATGGGCTATGAATCATGCGTTAGTTATACTTGGAAGGAAATTATTCTTTGTTATCTTGTTTGTTTTCGGGTTTGTCATCAGAAGAATCAGACTCATTCGCTTTTGCATCTTTAGAATCTTCAGTTGTACCTTCATCACCTACCACATCTTCAGTTGGCTCTTCAATTACTTCTTCAACTGGTTTGTAACATTTAACAACAGCAGTATCATGTTCTTTATCTCCACCATGGAGTATTTCAACTCCATCTGGTAAGGTGATTTCTGTTAGATGAATACTCTGATTTAAATCAAGGTTTGTAACATCTACATCGATATTTTCTGGAATATCTTTCGGAAGACAGCTTATCTCTATTTCGTTGAGAATGTGAGATAGAATACCGCCTGAAATTTTAATACCTACACACTTATCCTCATTAATAAATCTAAATGGGACATTAACATTGATTTTCTTATTCATATCTACTGCCAGAAAATCTATGTGGGTTATATGAGATTTTTCAGGATCTCTCTGAATATCTTTCAGGATAACCTCAATTTTTGATGAATCTACTGAAATATCAATCACGTTACTGTAAAACTGAGGGTCTTTAGTCTGCTTGTTTAATTCAAATACATCTATCAAGACAGATTTATTTTCTTTAGAGCCGTAGATCTCTGCTGGCACTAAGTTATCACGACGATATCTTTTAGAAGCTCTTTTGCCTAAATTTTCTCGTTTAACCGCGCTTAATGTATATTGTGATGTCATATATTCCTCGTCAAAACAGAATTATACACTTAATCCATAAAAAGTGTACTAACAGATTCTTTATTATGTATTCTTCTTATAGTTTCAGCCAACATTTCTGAGACTGTAATTTGTCTAATTTTGTTAACTTTAGCGGTTTTTTCATTAAGTGGTATAGTATCAGTAACAATTATCCCATCAAGTTTTGAGTTATCTATATTTTGACAAGCTTTCCCTGAAAAGATCGGGTGCGTGATGTATGAGAATACAGCTTTTGCTCCCTTTTCTTTTAATGCTGCTGCTGCATTACATAAAGTCCCTGCAGTATCAACAATATCGTCAACAATAATACAAGTTTTACTTTCCACATCTCCTATGATTTGCATTACCTCAGATACATTGGCCTCTTGTCGTCTCTTATCCACAATAGCTAGGTCACAATTTAATTGCTTAGCAAGCGCCCTTGCTCTGACAACTCCGCCCACATCTGGAGAGACAACTATTGGTTTGTCGTATTTTTGTTTATAGATATCAGCTACAAATAAAGGTGTAGCATAAATATTATCAACGGGAATATCAAAAAATCCTTGTATTTGGTCTGCGTGAAGATCTATGGTCAACAATCTATCAATATCCATACTTGCAATCATGTTAGCTACCACTTTTGCTGATATCGGCACTCTTGCAGATCTCACACGCCTATCTTGTCTTGAATATCCAAAGTAAGGTATAACGGCCGTTATTCTATCAACTGACGATCTTCTCAGAGCATCACTCATTATCATCAATTCCATAAGATGGTCATTTGTTGGCTGACATGTTGGTTGGATAATAAAGATGTCCTGTCCTCTTACGTTTTCCTGAATTTCAACTGAAATTTCCCCGTCACTAAAAGTAGTTACGCTTGCTTTTCCAACGGAGATATTAAGGTAATTTGCAACATCTTCAGCTAATCTACGATTTGAATTACCAGAAAATATCATCAATGGTCTTTCATTTTTCATGTAATACTCCCGATTCTGGGGTGGAAGGATTCGAACCTCCGAATGACGGGATCAAAACCCGCTGCCTTACCGCTTGGCCACACCCCAAAAACACGATTAAATATATCAAGAGTGGTCAGATTTTACTAGCCTCATCTATTTATACGTATAAGGTTATCATGGATAAGAGTAATACTAAATCATTCATTGATCATTGAGAAATTAAGGACTTCACTATCTTTGGGTTATATTTTTTGGGAATTGTCTCGTA
>ENA-OSEY01000179-OSEY01000179.1-marine-metagenome-genome-assembly--contig:-NODE-179-length-47063-cov-4.644873_pt1 | contig 47063 bp, 48 predicted proteins | sample MGYA00248465_ERZ534230 | MGnify/ENA primary metagenome ERZ534230 (study PRJEB26409, sample SAMN06344110) | marine metagenome | isolation source: Sea water from surface | place: Atlantic Ocean:Southern... | reverse complement strand
GTCCATCAAAGTAGGCGCAAAACAGTTTTTCCTTTCATATTCAGCAAATTGATGACTTTCCATATTTTGCGGGCAAGCAATTGCGCCAGGTTGATACACGGCTTTGGCAAGCCGGATCAGGATTTTCTTTTAGATCAGAAAGAAACTGGTGCCCGTCATCTCCAATGGGTTATGGTTTTCCCATGAAAAAGTTTAGCACCGTTGTTGTTCTCGCCATATGGGCCTCAGCTGCTGCCTTTGCTGCCTTCCGCATCGGAACCAGCGACGCGTTTATGCTTGGCATGATCGAGGGATTGATGGTCCTCATCGTGGCTTTTGTCGCCCACAAGACGCTGGACCTTCTGATTATGACGGCCAGTAAGAAGGAAGATGAGTAGCCAACAGACAGACGACTGTCCCGGGAGCGGCCGTTGCCTGTGCGGTGATGTCTCCTATGTCTTCACCGGCGCGCCCCTGCGCTCGACGGTTTGCCACTGCGCCACATGCCGGCGTCGGACGGGTTCGCTTTTCAGCGCGCATCTATGGTTCGAGCCCACGCAGCTGGCCTTTGACGGAAATCTTTCGTCATATGGCTTTATCACCGACGCGGGACGGAATGTCAGCACGCATTTCTGTGGCAAGTGCGGGACGACCCTGTGGTTCGAAGCCGAGGTCACACCCGGCCTAAAGGCGCTGTGCGCCGGCACTCTCGACAACCCGAATGAATGGACAAGGCCCAGGCGGGAGCTCTTTTGCGTTAACAAGCCCGACTTTCTCGAGCTGGACATTGCCGAGACACATGACACTCAGCCCTTCTGAGCGGTATTTGAGGTGCATCCGACAACGATCCCGGATTTGAAGCGCCCTTCGCCGATTGCGTCGGTTGGCCGCTTTCATGTTGAATGAGTGGGTAATCAGGACCAGCAGGGAAACATCTGATGACAGACATGCTTTGGGAAGTCTATGCCGTCAAATATGCTGACCGGAACAACCGCAAGCGAGTGGAGAGCTTTATCCTTGATCCGGCGCACGACCAACCTCATCCGATGGATTATTTCGTCTGGGTTCTGAAAGCCGGAGAGCGGGTGATCATGGTCGATACCGGCTATGATCATACCGAGGCGAAACGCCGGGGACGCGAGATTCTCCGGCAACCGGTCAAGGCGATAGAGGCGCTCGGACTTGGCGCGGAAGATGTCGATGACATCATCGTCACGCATCTTCATTACGACCATGCTGGCTGTCTTGGCGATTTCCCGAGGGCGAAAATTCACATCCATCCTGTCGAAATGGCCTATGCCACGGGCCCCTGCATGTGCGAGGACGCGCTACGCATGCCCTTTACTGGCGCGCATATCTGCGATGCTGTGACAGCGCTCTATTCCGGAAGGGTGCGCTTTACCGCCGAGGACGATGTCGTTGCCGACGGAGTGACCGTACATCGCATCGGCGGTCATTCAAAGGGGTTGCAGGCGGTGCGGGTCAAGACCGCTGCTGGATGGATGTGCCTTGCATCGGACGGAACCCATTTCTATGAGAATTTCCTGAAGCGCAAGCCGTTCCCCATCGTCGTCGATGTCGAGGAAATGCTGCGTGGGTTCGACCGTATTCAGGACCTTGCCACACGGCCCGAGATGGTGATCCCGGGACATGATCCGCTGGTGACAAGCCTCTATCCGGCCTTTGGCGACAGCGGCTTTGTCTGGCGGCTTGACGGCGGTCCGACAGGGACGCTTCCCGACGGGATCGGAGGCTGATGAGCGGCATGAAACATGGTCTTCTCGCCATCGGCGAGGTGATGGCCGAGATCAGGACCAAAGGTGATAAGGGATTTGCGCTCGGTTTTGCCGGTGATAGCTACAACACGGCCGTCTATGCGGCACGCGAAATCCGGGTGCCCGGCGCGGTTGCCTATCTCTCCCGTGTCGGCAGCGAGCCGCTTTCCGCGGCTTTTGTTAAACAGGCCGCTGATGAGGGCATCGATGTCAGCCATGTGGCGGTCGATCCAGACCGCCATATCGGCATCTATTCGGTCTCGACTGACGCGAATGGCGAACGGAGCTTTCACTACTGGCGGTCGGAGTCGGCGGCGCGGCGGCTATTCGCGGCCGAGGCGATGTCCATGCCGGATGCCGACATCATATACCTGTCCGGCATCACTCTTGCGATCCTGACATCCGCAGCACGGCGCCGTCTTGTAGAGGTCTTGATCTCCCGCCGGTCGGCCGGAGCGAAAGTCGCCTTTGATTCGAATTACCGTCCGAAATTATGGGAGAATGTCGCCGCGGCGCGCCGAACGGTACAGGCCATGTGGGACATCACTGACATTGCCCTGCCATCGGTCGATGACGAGATGGCGCTGTTCGGCGATGATACCGAGGCGGCAGTGATCGACCGCTTCGCCGGGCGGGACTGGGACGGGATTGCCATCAAGCGCGGCATGCGCGGTCCGGTTTCGCCGGGGCTCGATCCCGAGACACATCTGGACTTTCCGGCGGCGGCAAAGGTGATCGACACCACTGCTGCCGGTGACAGTTTCAATGGCGGGTATCTTGCCGCATTTCTTGCCGGCAAGGGCGAGGCCGAGAGGCTGGCCGCCGGGCATGCGCTGGCGGCACGTGTTGTCGGTGCGCCTGGGGCGATCCTTCCGCGCCGGGATATCTAGCTGTTGCGCGGATTTTCTAACGGCTGATTGCGGCCATGCAGGCCTCGGCAGCGGCGCGGACAGCGCCGGCATCGGCGCCGGGCTTGAACAGGCTGCTGCCAAGCCCGAAACCATAGACACCGGCCGCGGCATAGGCTGCAAAATCATCAGCCCCGACGCCGCCGACGGCATATATCCGCACATCACCGGGCAGCACTGCTCGTATGGCCCTGATGCCATCTGGCCCCAGCAGGCTTGCCGGAAAGAATTTCAGATCCCGCGCCCCGGCATCGATGGCGGCAAGCGCCTCGGTCGGGGTCATCACGCCCGGCATCACCCGCATGCCAAGTTCCAGCGCGCGGGCAATCACCGCGCGGTCGACATTCGGCGAAACGACCAGATTTCCGCCGCATGCCTTCACCCGGTCGACATCTTCTGCTGTGAGCACGGTTCCGGCGCCAATCAGTCTGTCCGGCCCGCCATGCTCCCGCGACAGTTCCACTGCACGGGCGATTGATTCGAACGGCGTTGGTGAATTCAGCGGAATTTCGATAGCCGTGAAGCCGCTGTCGATGAGCGTGCCGACAAGAGGGTCCACCTCGTCAGGTGTGATCCCACGCAGAATGGCGACTAGCCTTTGATTTTCGTCGATGGCTGTCATGCGTCCGTCTCCAGCAGTTCTCGTTCCGGCCAGATCCGGGCGGCCATGGCAAACAGCCCGTTCCGGACAGCATCTTCTGCATCTGCCCTGTCGAAATCAATGCCAAGGGCGGTCAGCGCCGCAGCATAGCGCTCGGCCATGCCGCCAGTCGCGACAAGGCAGAGCGGTTCATCACCCGCGGCCATGCCGGTGGCGATCTCGGCCCCGATCAGCAAGCCCGACAGGCGGGCGCTTCCCGACGGCGCAGCATCCCCGAACAGCAGTGGTCCGGCGCGAAGCCCGAACAGCCTGCCAAGACAATCGGCCGGGGCCGCATGCGCCTCGGCAACGGCGGCGGCAAAGTCATCGTCAGACCAGTCGGAAATGCCGACTGTATGGCGCAGGATCGATGCCTCGCCCAGAAGCGCGAACATCTCGCCGGTCATCATCGTGCGGAACCCGGCCAGATGTCCGCGTGACAGGCGCGCCCATTTCGCATGGGTGCCGGGAAGGCAGACCCTGGCGTCGCCTGTGCCTGCCTGTGCAAGGCCGTAGAGGATTGTTTCCTCACCGCGCATGACATCGGGTGCTGTGCGGTCGCGCTGGGCGATGCCGGGGAGTATGCGGATGTCACGCCCGCCATGCTCGACCCGTACCGCGCCGTCCGCGATTGCAGACAGGTCGCACGGGGCGTCCAGATAAGGCGCCTCGTGCCATCCCTGAGCCGCGCCGGCCATGCCGCAGATCAGCACCGGCGTATCGGCCGGCACCGTCATTGCGGCAAGGCAGCGGTCGAGTTCCGGTCCGAACCCGTCCCGGTTGAGCTGACCCATTCCCCTGTCAGAGCGATGTTCGGCACGGATATGGCCGGCAGCGTCCATCGCCCACAGGCGCAGGTTGCTGGTGCCCCAATCGGCCAGAACAATGTTTACCGGATTGATGTCGGCAGAATCGCCGCTGGTCATGGGCGGTATCAGGCAGGGTCCCGCCCGACCTCCTGACGCTGCTTGCCAAGGCCTTCGATAGCCACTTCCATGACATCGCCTTCCTTCAGAAAGACCGGCTCGGGCTTGATGCCCATGCCGACGCCCGGCGGCGTGCCGGTGGAGATGACATCGCCCGGGTGAAGCGTCATCAGCTCCGACAGATGCGAGATGCATTCGGCGACGCTGAAGATCATCGTCGAGGTGTTTCCGGTCTGCATGCGCTTGCCGTTCACATCCAGCGACATGTCCAGATTCTGCGGGTCTGCGACTTCGTCGGCGGTGACAAGCCATGGTCCGATCGGACCGAAGGTGTCGCAGGACTTGCCCTTGGTCCACTGTCCGGTGAGCTGTGTCTGGAAGTGACGCTCTGATACATCGTTCGCCACGAAATAGCCGGCGACATAGTCCAGCGCGTCTTCGACGCCGACATATTTGCAGGGCTTGCCGATGACGACGCCGAGCTCGACCTCCCAGTCGCTGTGCGTCGAGTGGCGCGGCAGCATCACCATGTCATTGGGGCCGACGACGGCCGAGGTGGCCTTCATGAACAGGATCGGATGTTCGGGAATGTCCGCACCGGTTTCGGCCGCATGGTCGGAATAGTTCAGGCCGATGCACATGAACTTGCCGATCCCGCCGACGCAGGCGCCAAGACGGACATTGCCATCCACGGCCGGCAGCGACGCCGGATCAAGGCCGCGCAGCCGGTCGAGCGTGGCCGCGTCGAGGGTCGCGCCGGTGATATCGGCCACATGGCCGGACAGGTCGCGAATGGTGCCGTCGGCATCGAGCATGCCGGGCGTCTCGCTGCCGGCCTCGCCAAAACGAACAAGTTTCATGGATCAGCTCTCCAGTCTGTCATCAGGGAATTAGTGGTTGTCGCGCGGCAGCCCGCGGGTGCGGACGATCGCGCGGAAATCGGTGGCGCCGTCCAGCACCATGCCCTCGGCGAACGGGCGGACCCGGTCACGGAAAATCTGCTGCCAGGGTGACTGGCTTTCCGGCATCGGGAAGCCGCCGCCCTCAACCAGCGCGAGGGCGCGTGCCTCGAGCTCTTCGCCGGAAACAAGCATGTCGACCGTGCATTTGTTCAGGTCGACGCGGATGCGGTCGCCTGTCTGCAGCAGCGCCAGCCCGCCGCCGTCGGCCGCCTCGGGCGATGCGTTCAGGATCGAGGGTGATCCCGATGTGCCGGACTGGCGACCGTCGCCGATGCAGGGAAGCTCGTCGATGCCCTGTTTGATGAGATAGGCCGGCGGGCGCATGTTCACGACCTCGGCACCGCCGGGATAGCCGATCGGCCCGGCCCCGCGCATCACAAGGATGGCGGTCCCGTCCATGCCAAGCGCCTCGTCATCGATCCGGTCATGGAAATCGGCCGGCCCGTCAAAGACATAGGCCGTGCCCTCGAACGCGTTCGGGTCGTCCTTGTTCGACAGGAACCGTTCGGCAAAGGACGGGCTGATCACGCTTGTTTTCATGATCGCGCTGTCGAACAGGTTGCCGCTCAGATTGATGAAGCCGGCCTCGGCCTTCATCGGCGCGTCGACGCTGAAAATCACATCCGTGTTGGCGATGGCGCAGTCCCGGCAGTTGGCGCCGATCGACTGCCCGTTCGCCGTCACCGCATCCGGGTGCGGCAGCAGCTTGTGGCGCATCAGTTCGCCGATCACCGCCGGCACGCCGCCGGCGCGGTGATAGTCCTCGCCCAGATATTCCCCGGCAGGCTGCAGGTTCACCAGAAGCGGCACCTTGTGGCCATGCGTCTGCCAGTCGTCATTGGTCAGATCGATGCCGAGATGCCGTGCCACCGCATTCAGATGAATCGGCGCGTTCGTCGACCCGCCGATTGCCGAGTTCAGGACGATGGCGTTCTCGAAGGCGGCACGGGTCATGATGTCGGAAGGTTTAAGATCATCCCAGACCATGTCGACGATCCGGTTGCCGGTGTAATAGGCAATTTGTCCGCGCTCGCGATAGGGTGCCGGAATGGCGGCTGAGCCCGGAAGCTGCATGCCTAGTCCCTCGGCAAGCGAATTCATCGTCGTCGCCGTTCCCATGGTATTGCAATAGCCGGTCGAGGGCGTCGACGAGGTGACAAGGTCGAGGAAGCCGTCATCATCGATCTCGCCGGCGGCGATCATCTGCCGGGCCTTCCAGATGATGGTGCCGGACCCGGTGCGCTTGCCCTCGTGCCAGCCATTCAGCATCGGGCCGACCGACAGGGCGATGGCCGGAATATCGACCGTTGCGGCCGCCATCAGCAGCGCTGGGGTTGTCTTGTCGCAGCCGATCATCAGCACGACGCCGTCGATCGGGTAGCCGTACAGGGTCTCGACAAGGCTGAGATAGGCGAGGTTGCGGTCCAACATGGCGGTCGGCCGCTTGCCGGTTTCCTGAATGGGATGAACCGGAATTTCGATGGGAAGGCCGCCGGCGGCGATGATGCCGTCTCGTACGCGCTTCGCCAGTTCAAGATGATGCCTGTTGCAGGGGGACAGGTCCGATCCGGTCTGCGCCAGCGCGATGATCGGGCGCCCGTCGCGCAGTTCCTCGCGGGTCAGGCCGTAATTGAGGTAACGCTCGGTATAAAGTGCCGTCATCTCCGCATCGTCGGGATTGTTGAACCATTGCCGCGAGCGCAGCTCTTCCGGTTTTACTTTTCTGCCACTCATTCTCTATGACCCCTGATGCGATCCTACTCAGCCCGCCACTGCTTTGACGAAAGGTTCGGGAAATGGCTTCTAACCTATTTAAGGGTTTCTGCCTTGACAAGGTTACGGCACTGTTTCTTGCTTTGGCTATCGGATGGCAGGTCGGGTGTGGCAGACCATGATGGGTTGCGGACGAGCCTCATGTTTCCAAGGCCTGGTTCGTGAGGAAAAATGCAGTGCTTGCACCGCATATTGGTAACGTGATTTCACCGATTCCCGAAAATTGCATTCGGACAGTCAAAAAGGGCGGCGATCACAAGACCGCCGCCCACATATATTCAGCTGCCTAGGAGTGTCTTCAGGCCGCCTTGATCAGCTTTCTCGGCTTGCCGTTGATGCTGATCTGCTTGGGCTTGTCGGCCTCCGGAATCTCGCGCTGCAGGAAGATGGTCAGAATGCCGTCGACGAACTGCGCGTCCTCGACTTTCATATATTCCGCAAGGCGGAACATCTTCGAGAAAGCGCGCTTGGCGATCCCCTGGTGGATATAGGTGCCGGTGTCCTCACCCTTCGCGGCCTCGATGGTCAGCACGCCCTTTTCGGTCTGGATGCTGATCTCGTCGGCGGAAAATCCTGCAAGCGCGACCTCGATGCGATAATGCTCGTCATCATCCTTCGCGATATTGTAGGCCGGGTAATTCGATTCCTTGCGCTCGGACACGCGGTTGAGCTCGTCGAACAGGGTGTCGAAGCCGACGAACTGGCGTGCCATTGGCGTGGTAAAGAGGGTCATCTCATTTCTCCTTTTCAAAGCGAGACTGGTGCCGCCTCCCGTTATGGCAAGGCAGCGTTTACGTGATGGTTTTGTGTAACCCGTTTCGGCGTTACATAACTGATATGGGGTAAGAAAATCCACTTTCAAGTGGATGGCAGGAACGCCTTGAAAAGGCCTTTTTCAGACCATTTTGATGACATGAGGGAAGTACAGGATGAAACCGTACCTTCATGGTTCCTCCCCTGCGAACGGGTCGGCTCTGCCGGCCCGTTTTTTTGAACCGCTTTGCGGATCGCGGATCAGCTTTCCGGCAAGGCGCCGCCTGCCGCCGTCCGTTGTGCGGCAAAGGTGCGCATCGCCTCTATGCGTGCCGGATCATGGCCGAGATCGGTTTCGCCGGCCAGAATGCTCTTCCAGATGTCGGTGGCGCGCTCGCTTGCCGTTCTGCCGCCACTCTCGGTCCAGCTGCCGAAATTCGACCAGTCAGCGACAAGCGGCTCGTAGAACTCAGTCTGGTAGCGGCTCATTGTGTGCTCCGCGGCAAAGAAATGCCCGCCCGGGCTGATTTCCGCCAGCGCGCCGAGGCTGACATCCGGGCCGTCCGGCGTCGCCTTGTGGCACATTTCGGCGACCATTTGCAGGATTTCCATGTCCGTGACCAGCTTTTCATAGGACACGGTCAATCCGCCCTCGAGCCAGCCGGCGGCATGGATGACGATGGTCGACCCTGCCATCAGGCACCCCCACAGCGCGAACTGTGTCTCGTTGGCCGCCTGAACGTCATTGATGTTGGCCGCCGACCCGCTGGCGCAGCGCCATGGCAGATCGATTAGCCGCGCCAGCTGACCGGCAACGAGCGAGGCGCGGAAATGCTCCGGAGTCCCGAAGGCCGGGGAACCGGATTTCATATCCACATTCGAGGTGAAGGTGCCATAGCAGACAGGCGCGCCCGGGTTCACCAGCTGTGTCAGGGTGATCGCCGCCAGTGCCTCGGCATGGCTGAGCGTCATCGCCGCCTCGACGGTGATCGGCGCCATCGCCCCCATCAGGGTGAATGGCGTGACGATCGACACCTGGCCGTGGCGGGCGAAATCGATCAGCCCCTGTGCCATCGGAATGTCGATCTGGCGCGGCGAGTTGGTGTTGATGATGGTGTAGCAATGGCTCTCTGCCGCAAATTCGTCATCGCTCAGGCCACGGAAGTCACGCAGGATCTCGAAGCTCTCCATCACCTGAGGCGTGCCGCGGCTGAAGATGAAGGGCAGCTTGTCGGACATTGTGAGCTGCGAATCCATGGTGAAGTAATGCCGCACATTCATCGGCACATCCTGCGGCTCGATCAGCGGCGGCATCATCTGCAGCACATCGAAATGCTGGGTCAGCTTGACCAGCTCCTGAAAATCCTGCCCGGTGCCAGGACGGCGCCCGCGTTCCAGGTCGGTGGCGTGCGGCGCGCCGGCCCCGGGCTGGAAGACGAGCGTGCCGGGCTCAAGCAACACGTCGCGGTCGCGGCGTGCGGCGCGGCACAGGATTGATCGCGGTGCGGTTTCCAGTGCGGCGGCCACGATCTCGCGACCGATCCAGACCATTTCCGATGATTCATCGACCTTCGCGCCGCCTTCACGGAAAATCCGCCGCGCCTCGGGAAGCAGGATCTTCATGCCGAGATCCTCAAGCGCCGTCAGCGCCGCTTCGTGCATCGCCTCGATCGCATCATCCGAATACAGCTTCATCGGCGGGAACGGGTTGCGCAGATTCCGGTAATTGACCTCGCGAGCGGGGGCGCTGGTTTCGCGTGCCTGCCGCCCGCGACGACCGGTGCGGCCTGCAGGTTTTTGTTCGTTCATGGCCCAGCTCCCCGCCAACCGAAGTTATACGAGACGCTAACAAAGCCGCGATGTGGGTCAATCGAATTCGCGCCGATGCCCGATATCTAGGGCTGCACAGGCGTGCCGGCGCGTTTCACCGCCCCGGTCCGGCTGTTATAGGCAACGAAGCCGCCGCTTTGCGGCGCGATGCCGGTGATCGCCGTGATCACGACCTGATGCGTGACCATCAGGGTGACCGACCCGTTCGCAGAAGGTGCATTCATCTTGTCCAGATAGGCCCGAAGCAGGCGGATGGTCTCGGCGCGATCGACATGGCCGTCGAAAAAGGAATTCAGCCCGTCATGGGTGGTGAACGGGCCGAGGCCTAGTTCCGCCGCCGTTTCGACACAGCGGCACCAGCGACTGCTCAGGATCACCTTTATCCCGATTGCCTCGTCTCGAAGATATTGACCGATACGGCGCGACTGTTCGCGACCGGCCTGGCTCAGATTGCGCTGGGTGCGACAGTCATGAATGCTGAAATTGGCAGGGTCGCCGAACCCCGGTGCGAGGGCGTGCCGCAGGAACAGCACATCCGCGTCGATCTCGTCGATGGCATCGGCGAGGGGGCCGGCCTGCGCCGGCAAGGCGAGCAGCCAGAGCAGGCCGACCAATGCGGCGCTCCAGCGTATCGGGAAACTCGGTCTCATGGGGGTTATGTAAGTTATGCCGGCTCTTCCGGCAACGGACATGTCAGTGAAGGCCCAGATCATCCATCCAGTAGTGATTCGACCAGGCCTGCTTTCCGGCCCTGTCGGTCAGCACCACGCGGAAGAACTCGAAATCGGTGCTGCTGATCTCGATCCGGGCCTCGGTCATGCCGTTACCGCTTGTGGCGAAGGAGCGGTGTCCACCTGCCGCGATCACGATGCGGTCAACCGGCGAGCAGGTGACGTGAAGCATGTTGCCATCAAGGCGGATGGAGGTGAATGCCGGCCCGCAGGATGCGAAATAGTCTCCGGCCTTCAGCGCCTTGATAATGGCGCCGGCCTTCAGCGCGTCTGCAGCAACCATCACCCACCCGCCGAAACCGTCGGCTGGGACATCATGCGAATCATCGGTGGCGATGATGCCGGTCCTGAACCCTTCGTTTGCCAGCTGGTCGATGGTGGCGATGCCGCCGCCCCGGCCGGCATCAAGGGCTGACGAGTGATTGTAGGCTTCGACGGCATGCGCTCCGGCCTCGGCAAGGCTGCGCGCCTCCTCAGTTGTCATCGCATACCATTCGGGGTGCGGGATGCTGACAAAGGCGCCTGCGGCGACAGCGCGTCTGACAAGTTCGGGGCCGGTTTCGGTCGTGCTTGCGATGGGAAAATCCAGGGGCATCCCGTTAGCCAGAATGTGCCAGAGCCCCGCCTGGTCATAAAGCTTGCCGTGGCAATGAAGCTCGGCCGAGATGATGGTGATGAAATCGTCGCTGTCCAGCCCCGAGCTGTCGCAGACGGTCTCGGCGGAATAGCGCGGGTCGGTCCAGTAATGGTCCGACAGGCAGGTGAAATCATAGCCTGCCTCGCGATACAGCCGCACCACCTCGGCGGCCTCGTTCCGGCCATCCGAATGGGTGCAGTGGCCGTGAAGATTGCCGCGGTAGATCCTGCCGGTCGGGCAGAACAGGTCTCGGGACATGGTGTCGGTCTCCCGCAGATGGGCGCGTGATCGCGGCTGTGCCGCAGATGATATCAGAACACAGCCATTTTCACGTCCCTATTGTCACGTCCAAATGCCATTAATGGCGCATTTTTGATGTTCAAATGAACATTAAACCTGCTAGAAAGCCGAAGAAATAAACCTTCGAGGCAACGTCATGGCGGAACTGAACCGGCGCCGGCAGGACATCCTGATGCAGATCCACGCCGAGGGCGAGGTGGGCGTCGAGGCGCTTGCTGCCCAGTTTGGCGTGACGACGCAGCAGATCAGGCGCGACCTTGCGGCGCTCTGCGACCAGGGCATGGCGATGCGCACCCATGGCGGGGCGCGTCGTCCGGTATCGGTGGCAAACATCGAATATGACGCCCGCCGCAAGCTGTCGATGAAGGCGAAGCAGGCCATAGGCCAGGCCGCGGCAGGCCTGATCGAGGACAACACCGCGGTTGCCATCAATATCGGCACCACCACCGAGGCAGTCGCCAACGCCCTGTTCGGCCATGACAATCTGATGGTGCTGACAAACAATCTGAACATTCTGCAGATGATGTCGCGCGCGCCCGGCAAGCAGCTTGTTCTTGTCGGCGGGACAGTGCGGGCGCAGGACGGGGCCGTGGTCGGCGGCGCGGCGGTGGAGTTCATCGAGAGGTATAAAGTGGATTACGCGGTGGTCGGCGCTTCGGCGCTGGATGATGACGGGGCGATCCTCGATTTCGACAGCCGCGAGGTGGATGTCGCCCGCGCCATACTGAGGAATGCGAGAAAGAAGATTCTGGTCTGCGATGCCGGCAAGTTCCTGCGCCGCGCGCCGGTGCGAATCTGCGGCATCGACGAGATCGACGTGATGGTCACCGACCGGCAGCCACCGCCGCAGTTCATGGCCGCCGCACAGGCTGCCGGAACCCAGGTCGTTGTCGCACGGGACACGAGGGATTCCGGCTGATGGGCGAGCAGGGCTTCGATCTTCTGGTCATCGGTGGCGGCATCAACGGCTGCGGTGTGGCGCGAGACGCGGCCGGCCGCGGGCTGTCGGTCCTGCTTGTCGAAAGGGACGACCTTGCGCAGGCGACCTCCTCTGCCTCGACAAAGCTGTTCCATGGCGGCCTGCGCTATCTGGAATATTTCCACTTCCGCATGGTGCGCGAGGCGCTTCAGGAGCGCGAGACACTGCTCCGCATGATGCCGCATATCTCATGGCCGCTGCGCTTTGTGCTGCCGGTCACGCCGGGCCTGCGCTATGCGCGGGACACATCGTCGCTTGGCCGGGTGCTGGCCTGCATCCCGGGCCTGGCCGGCAGGCGCCCGGCCTGGCTGACGCGGATCGGCCTGTTCGTCTATGACCATCTTGGCGGTCGCGAGATCCTGCCAGCCTGCCGGGCGCTCGACCTGCGCACCCATCCGGCCGGTGCGCCGCTTCAGGACCGTTTTGTCAAAGGTTTCGAATATTCCGATTGCTGGGTCGAGGATTCGCGTCTCGTCGTGCTGAATGCGCGCTCGGCACAGGATCACGGCGCGACGATCAGAACGCGGACGCGTTTCGAAGGCGCGCGGCGGGACGGCGGTGTCTGGAAGGCCGAGCTGTCACGTGCTGACGGGACGCGCGAAACGGTATCCGCCAGGGCCATCGTCAATGCGGCCGGGCCCTGGGCGCGTGATGTCCTGACCGGTGACATGCGGCGTGGCAACCGCCATGGCCTGCGGCTGGTGCGGGGCTCGCATATCATTGTGCGCCGCCTGTTCGATCATGATCAGCCCTATTTCCTGCAGCTGGAAGACGGCCGGATCATCTTTGCCATTCCCTATGAGCGTGATTTCACGCTGATCGGCACCACCGATGTCGACCATGAGGGCGACGCCGGAGCTGCCGCCTGCAGCAATGCCGAGCGCGATTACCTGATTGCGGCAGCCAACAGCTTTTTCAGGAGCGGCATCTCGAGGGATGACATCGTCACGACATTTTCCGGCGTGCGACCGCTCTATGACGACGGGGCAAGCTCTGCCTCTGCTGCCACCCGCGACTATGTTCTGACCTGCGAGGACGAGGGTGGTGCCGCGGCGCTGGTCAATGTCTTTGGGGGCAAGATCACAACCTATCGGCGCCTTGCCGAGCACGTGATGGACAGCCTTCATCCCTATTTTCCCGCTCTCGGCAAAAGCTGGTCAGGGGGCGAGCCGCTTCCGGGGGGTGATTTCGGCATCGGCGACAGGCATGAGCTGGTCTTGCGGTTGCAGCGCTCATTCGAATTTCTGACCGCGGAATGGGCGACGCGCCTTGTCACCGCCTATGGCACGGACGCCTTCATGATCCTCGAGGGTGCGGTGTCGCGCGAAGATCTGGGACAGCATTTCGGCGGCACGCTTCACGCCCGCGAGGTCGACTGGCTTGTCACCCGTGAGTGGGCGACCAGCGCCGATGACATATTGTGGCGGCGCTCGAAACTGGGACTCGTCCTGACGGCGGCGGAGGCATCAGCCCTCGACAGTCATCTTGGCGGTACACGAAAGGCGTCCGCTGGTGATAATGTCGCCGTGGCCGAGTGAACCAGTGGAGACGGCAGTGACGCATGACAGCCCGGAGGATGACACCCCGCTTACCGATGCGCTGCTGGACCAGTTCGCCACCTACTACCTTCTTGCGGTTCTGGCTGTGCGGGCGCTTGAAGAGGCGCGCCGACACGCCGCGGCGGCAAGTGACAAGGCCTAGGCCGTTGCCGGCGAGAACAGCAATTCACCCATTCGGGCCGCCTGGTCCCGCAGCATGTCGCGCTTGTCCAACGCGTCATCAATGCTGAACCGCTGCGTCGGGCCGTGGATGGCCAGCGCCGCGTAGAACCGCCCGTGAGGATCGGTCACCGGCACGGCGATGGCCACCATTCCCTCGTGAAATTCTTCCCGATCAAGGCTGAAACCGCGCCGTCTGATGTCCGAGAGTTCGTCTGCGAGTAGCGCCGGATCAGTGAATGTATTCGGTGTCTGCGGATGCATCTGCAGGCTCGAAAGGAACGCGCGCCGACGGGCCGCCGGCAGGCTGGCCATGAAGAGCTTGCCGCTCGCCGTGCAGTGGAATGGCACCTGTGTGCCGATCGGCAGCGCCACCCTGAATGCCCAGTTTGTCTCGACACGATCGATATAATTCATGCCGCGTGGTTCCGGCCTGACGAAATTCACCGTTTCACCCGAATCGCGCGCAAGCTGCAGCAGAATCTGGTGGCACCCGACAAGCCCTGCGGCCCGGTTGGCAAGGCCGGTGGCCAGAAGGCTGGCCCGGTGTCCCGGGTAGAGACGTTTGTCGTGCTTCTCCAGAATGCCGGCCTCGATCAGCGTCTGGCACAGCCGGTGGATTGTCTGCTTTGGCCAGCCAAGCCTTGCGTTCAGCTCGGTCGGCGTTGGCGCTATGCGGCTTTCCGACAGAACTTCGAGAATGCGGATGGCACGTAAATTCGGCGGCACATGTTCACTCATCAAGACCCCACCCCTTGCAGCCTGCAAGTCGTTTTGGGCTTGCTTTAAGGGCAAGCCCGTGCATCATTTCGACCAATAATAATAAAAAAGAGAACAAAAGTCTCAAAAAATTACATTATGAGGCTACGGGGGTGGAATTCGACTACATAATCGTCGGCGCAGGGTCGGCGGGCTGCGTCTTGGCAAACCGGCTGTCGGCGGATGGCCGGCACAGCGTTGCGTTGTTCGAGGCGGGCGGCAAGGACAGCTATCCCTGGATCCACATTCCTGTCGGTTATTTCAAGACAATGGGCAATCCCGCGACGGACTGGTGCTACCGCACCGAGCCGGACCCGGGACTGAACGGCCGCGCCATTAACTGGCCCCGCGGCAAAGTTCTAGGGGGAAGCAGCTCGATCAACGGACTTCTTTATGTGCGGGGACAGCCGCAGGATTTCGACCAGTGGCGCCAGCTCGGCAATCCGGGATGGGCGTGGGACGACGTGATGCCCCTGTTCCGGCGTGCCGAGAACTGGGAAGGCGAACCCTCGGCGGTGCGCGGCAAGGGCGGCGCGCTGAATGTGTCGGAAAGCCGTGTCCAGCGGCCAGTGATCGATGCCTGGGTCGAGGCGGCTGCCAGCCTCGGTTACAAACGTAATGACGATTACAATGGTGAGGATCAGGAAGGCGTCGGCCATTTCCAGATGACCATGCGGAACGGCCGGCGCTGCAGCAGCGCAACCGCGTTCCTGAAGCCGGCGAGAGGCAGGTCGAACCTGCAGATATTCACCGGCGCGAAAACCCTCGGACTGGTTATGGAAGGGCGTCGCGCAGCCGGCATACGCGTGCGGCGCGGCAATGAAGAGATCGAGGTGCGGGCAAGGCGCGAAGTGGTGCTGTCCGCAGGCTCGCTCGGCTCGCCGCACATCCTGATGCTGTCCGGGATTGGCGCCGGCGCGGAACTTTCAGCTCATGGTATCGAGGTTGTTCACGACCTGGCCGGCGTCGGCAAGAACCTGCGGGACCATCTGCAGGCGCGCCCGGTCTACAAGACGATGACGAGCACCATCAACAGCGAGACACGGCACCCGCTGCAATATGTCGGCATCGCGCTGGAATATGCGCTGAAACGTTCCGGGCCGATGGCCATGGCGGCGAGCCTTGGCACGGCGTTCCTGAAGACCCGGCCGGAACTCGAGACGCCGGATATCCAGTTCCATCTCCAGCCTTTCAGCGCCGACAAGCCCGGAGAGGGCACGCATCCCTTCTCGGCCTTCACCGCTTCGGTGCTGCAGCTCCGCCCGGAAAGCACCGGCCATATCGAACTGAAATCATCATCGCCGGACGATTATGTGGCGATCCATCCGAACTATCTGGCGACGAAGACCGATTGCGACACGATCGTCGCCGGTGTCCGGATCGCCCGTGCCGTATGCCGGGCGGAACCGGTCAGCAGCATGATCACCGAGGAATATGCGCCCGGCCCGGCAGTGGGTGACATGGATGATGAAGCCATCCTCGAATGGGTCCGCAACACCGCGACGACGATCTATCACCCCACCGGCACCTGCAAGATGGGACCGGACAGGATGGCGGTGGTGGATTCAAGGCTCCGCGTCCATGGCATCGAGGGTTTGCGGGTCGCAGACGCCTCGATCATGCCCGTCATCACTTCGGGCAACACCAATGCGCCAAGCATCATGATCGGTGAGAAAGCGTCGGACCTCATCATGGAGGACGCGTCATGATGAAGTTCATGGTCATTCAGGTAATCGGCCTGGTTCTCATCTTCGTCTTCCCGCAAATTGCCCTGTGGCTTCCAACTTTGATTTACGGAGAATAAATCCGACATGGCCGTGACCTATCTGAAACGCGCTGACAAGACCCCTCAGACCGGAACCGACGAGACCCGCGAGATTGTCCAGGCGATGCTTGCGAAGATCGAGGCAGGAGGCGAGGACGCCGCCATCGCCTATGGCCGCGACCTCGATGGATATCACAGCGATATCGTCGTGCCGGCCGATGCCATAGCGGCTGCCGGTGACGAGATTTCCCAGCAGCTAAAGGACGATATCCGTTTTGCCCATGACCGGGTGACCACCTTTGCCGAAGCGCAAAAAAAGTCAATCACCGAATTCGAGACCGAGTTGTCGCCAGGTCTTTGGGCCGGCCAGAAGCTGATCCCGATCGAAACGGCAGGCTGCTATGTTCCGGGCGGGCGCTATGCGCATGTGGCCTCGGCCATCATGTCGATCGCCACGGCGCGGGTGGCCGGTGTCGAGCATATCGTCGCCTGTACTGCACCGCGCGGTGATGCCGGGCCGAACCCGGCCATCCTGTATGCGATGGACCAGTGCGGTGCCGACACCATCCTTGCCCTTGGCGGGGTGCAGGGCATCGCGGCGATGACCTTCGGCCTGTTCACCGGCAAGCCGGCCCGCATTCTGGTCGGTCCGGGCAACCGCTTCGTCGCCGAGGCCAAGCGCATGCTCTATGGCCGCGTCGGCATCGACATGTTCGCCGGCCCCACCGAAATCGCCGTGATTGCCGACGACAGCGCCGATCCGCAGATTGTGGCCGAAGATCTCGTCAGCCAGGCCGAGCACGGGCCCGACTCGCCTGCATGGCTGATCACCACCTCGCGGCAGCTGGCCGATGAGGTGATGGCGCGCATGGACGGCCTGATCGCCGCACTGCCGGAAGTGGCACGCGGCGCCGCCACCACGGCATGGCGCGATTACGGTGAGGTGATCTTGTGTGACAGCGACGAAGAGGCCGTCGCCGTTTCCGATGAATATGCCGCCGAGCATCTCGAGGTGCATACCGCCCGTGATGACTGGTATGCCGCGACGTTGCGAAATTACGGCTCGTTGTTCATCGGCGAGGAAACCACCGTCACCTACGGTGACAAATGTTCGGGAACCAACCACATTTTGCCGACAAAGGGCGCGGCCCACTATACGGGCGGGCTTTCGGTGCATAAATATATGAAGATCGTGACCACGCAGCGCATGACCCGCGAGGCCAACCGCGAGGTTGGCCAGGCGGCGGCCCGCATTTCCCGTCTCGAGGGCATGGAAGCCCATGCCCGGGCAGGCGATGCGCGGCTGCGTAAATATTTTCCGGGCGAGAACCTGGCCTGACCGGCCGGCAGTCTGCCAATTCGAAGAGAGAGGATAGTGACCCGATGTCAGTGAATGATGTCATCATGGACGCGATGATCGAGAACAATGTCGGTTTCGTGACCACTGTGCCCTGCAAGCAGCTTGCCGGGGTGATCGAAAAGATCGAGCAGTCCGACAAGATGATCCATGTCCCGTCGAACCGCGAGGATGAGGGGATGGGGCTGTGTGCTGGCGCCTTCATGGGCGGCCGACGGCCGGCCATCATCATGCAGAACACCGCGATCGGCGTGACAATCAATTCGCTTGCCACGCTGATCCAGTATTACCGAATTCCGTTGCCGATGCTGATCAGCTATCGCGGCGAGATCGGCGAGCCGGTGGCCTGCCAGGTCGAGATGGCCGTCCATACCAAGGCGCTTCTCGATCAGCTCTGCATCCCGACCTACCATTTCCACAAGGAAGAGGATGCCGACGAATTGCCGGCGATTCTCAACCACGCCTACATGGCCCGCAAGCCGGTGGCCGTGCTGATGGATGCCAGCTTCTGGAAGGGATATTGAGACCATGATCCGCAGCGACGTACTGAAAACCCTGATCCCGCTGATCTCCGACGAGCTGGTGGTAACGAATATCGGCCTGCCAAGCCAGGAGATGCATCTTCTGGACGACCAGCCGACGAACTTCTACATGCTTGGCACGATGGGCCTCGCCTCCTCGATTGGCCTCGGCCTCGCCATGGCGCAGCCGAAAAAGGTGATCGCCATCGACGGCGACGGCTCGGTGCTGATGAATCTCGGCACATTGCCGACGATCGCCAACAACCAGGTCCCGAACTTCATCCTGCTGATCATCGACAATGGCAGCTACGGCTCGACCGGCGACCAGACGACCTATGCCGGCATGCGCACCTCGCTTGCCGATGTGGCACGGGCCTGCGGCTGTGACCATGTGGTGGAATGCGCCGCCGAGGATACGGCCGCCGCCGTCGAGGCCGCGCTGGCCGCCGAGCAGACAACGGTGATCGTCTCGAAATGCGAGTCCGGCAATATCAAGGTGCCTGTGATCGAGCTTGATCCTGTGATGATCAAGGAACGGTTCATGGCATCGGTCGCGGAATAAAGGCGCGCGCGGCATGGTGCCGGGGCAGCAGAATCTTTTCAGCCTTGACGGGCATGTCGCGCTTGTCACCGGGGCGAGCTCGGGTCTTGGCCGCCGCGCAGCCACTGTGCTGGCGGATGCGGGTGCATCTGTCATCGGGGTGGCACGCCGTGCCGACGCGCTGGAAAACTGGGTTGCCGAGGGTGCCGGAAACCGCGCCGCTCTTCCCGCCGATCTCTCGGACGAGGCCGGAGTCGCCGCCATGTGCGAGGCGGCATCGGGGATGTTTGGAGCACCCGACATTCTGGTCCATGCGGCCGGTGTCAATCTGCGCCAGCCTGCCGAGGATATCACGCCGGATGACTGGCAGCTGACACAATGGCTCAATCTCGGCGCGCCCTTCTTCATCAGCCAGGCGTTGGTTCCGGCAATGAAGGAACGCGGCTGGGGTCGCATTGTCAATTTCGCATCGTTGCAGACGACGAGGGCCTTTCCGTCAGGCATTGCCTACGGGGCGTCGAAGGGCGGTGTCGGCCAGATGACGCGGGCCATGGCTGAGGCCTGGTCCGGCGACGGCATCAACACCAACGCCATCGGCCCGGGCTTTTTCCCGACCGAGCTGACGGCGGCGGTTTTTGCCGACGAGGCGCGCGCTGCCCGCAATGCGGCGCAGACATGTATCGGCCGGAATGGCAGGCTCGAGGATATCGACGGGCCGTTGCTGTTTCTCTGTTCCGATGCCGCGGTCTATGTGACCGGGCAGGTCCTGATGGTTGACGGGGGGTTCACGGCGAAATGAAGGCGCTTGTCTATACCGGTACGAACGCAAGCGAGCTGCGTGATGTCGAGGCGCCTGTCGCCGCGGGCGGGCAGAGCATTGTCGATTTGTCCTTCTGCGGAATCTGCGGGTCCGACATGCATGCCTGGCACGGCCATGACGAGCGCCGGATCCCGCCTCTCGTTCTGGGGCATGAGGCAGTCGGCACGGCGCTGACCGGACCGCTCGCCGGACGGCGGGTGGCGGTCAATCCGCTCATGACCTGCAACGACTGCCCCGCCTGCGACAGCGGCAACCATCATCTTTGCGGCACGCGCGAGCTGATCGGCATGCGTTATCCCGGGGCTTTTGCCGAACAGGTAATGGTGCCCGACGCCAACCTGACAGTACTTGCCGACCATCTGTCCTTTTCCGAGGCGGCGCTGGCCGAACCGGCAGCGGTGGCGGTGCGTGCTGTCGAGATTGCTGCCGGTGCCGGCACAACAGCGGATTCCCGGATCGTCATCCTTGGCGGCGGCGCCATCGGCGTGCTCGTCGCGCAGGTGCTTGCTGCGAAAGGCTTCGCGCGGCCGCGCATCGCCGAGACCAACGCTCTCCGCCGCGGCATGCTGGACAATATCGGCATCGCCGGAAGCTATGATCCGCGCGAGGAGACACCGGAAGACGGCTCGGTCGACCTGGTGATCGACTGTGTCGGCATGGGCGCCACCCGCGCCGCAGCATCGGCGATGGCGCGCCCGGGCGGTGTGATTGTCCATGTCGGCCTGCAGGACAACGAGCCGGGCCTCGACACCCGCCGCCTGACGCTTCAGGAGATCGGGTTCTTCGGAGCCTATTGCTACCGGCATCAGGATTTCGCGACTGCGCTCGACCTTTTGACCGGCGGCAAGGTGACCGGAGAAGGCTGGACCGAGATCCGTCCGCTGGACGATGGCGCGCAGGCCTTCATCGATATTGACCAGGGCCGCGCTCCGCCAAAGATTATCCTCGCCACCGGCTGACGCCGGGACTGGACAATGCGCCTTGCCATGCCCATCTGCCGGGCATGAACGAGACAATTCCCCTTCCGACCAGATTCGCCGACCGCGCGGCGATGCTGGCTCATGTGGCGGCCCTGTCGGGCCGTGATGATGCCGCATCGGCGGTTCCCGATATCGCCGCAGGCGGCAGAAAGGCTGCCGAGGCCGTGCTCGCCAAGGTCGACCCGAGGGCCTATGCCGCCAGCCGCAACCATCTCGATGGCGCGGTCACGAGGCTGTCACCCTATATCCGCCACGGCGTTCTGAGCCTCGACGAGGTGCGCAACGCGGCGCTGGCATCCGTAGGTGATCCGAAACAGGCGGAGAAATTCATTCAGGAGCTGGCCTGGCGCGATTACTGGCAGCGTATCTACCTGGCGCATCCGGAGCGCGTCTGGACCGATGTCGAATCCTACAAGACCGGGTTCGACGCCGCCGAATATGATGCCGAGCTGCCGGCGGATATCGCCGCCGGCGAAACTGGCGTGGCCTGCATCGACCAGTTCATCGCGACGCTTGTCGAGACGGGCTATCTTCACAACCACGCCCGCATGTATCTGGCGTCCTATACGGTGCACTGGCGGCGGGTGTCATGGCAGGCCGGCGCGCGGTTCTTCCTCGAGCATCTGGTCGATGCCGATCCGGCCAGCAACAACCTGTCATGGCAGTGGATCGCCAGCACCTTCTCGAACAAGCCCTATATCTTCAATCTCGAGAATGTCGCGAAATATTGCGGGCCGGACATCAACACCATCCCGCGGCATAACTTGGTTCTCGACCAGTCCTATGAACGTCTGAGCGAGCTGCTGTTCCCGTATATGGGAGGTCCGCATGGCTGATCTTGTCTGGCTTCACGAAGGCGCATTGCGTCTGACGCACCCGGTGTTTGCCGCCGGTGGCCCGGATGCCGCCACGATCTTCATCTGGGACAGGGACCGCCTCGCGGCGAGCCATGTCGGCATCAAGCGCCAGCTCTTCATCTACGAAACCCTTGCCGAGATGTCCGAATCCCGCAGCCTCGACATCCATGAGGGCCGGGCGGAGGAGGTGCTGCCGCGCCTCGCCGCGCAGGCGGGTGCCGGCCGCGTGCTGGTACCGTCATCGCCCGACCCGGCGCTGCGTGCCGAGATCGGTGCCATCCGCCGCGCCGCGCCGGACCTCGAGATTGTCGAGATCGAGGAGACGCCCTTTGTGACTCTGGCAAACACGCCGGACCTCGGCCGTTTCTTCCGCTACTGGAACAAGGCCAGGAAGAGCGCGCTCCGCCCGCAGGGCATCTAAGCCGCCGACACGGGAAATCCATTGATCCGCCGCGCCGGCATCCGGTATGTTGGCGGCAGTTCCGAAGTTTTTTCCGAGACGCCCAGATGACCGATATTCTTGCCGAACTCGAGGCCAAACGGGCGCAAGCCCGGCTTGGCGGTGGCCAGCGACGGATCGATACCCAGCATGGCAAGGGCAAGCTGACAGCCCGCGAACGGATCACCCTTCTTCTCGACGATGCCTCGTTCGAGGAATGGGACATGTTCGTCGAGCATCGCTGCCATGATTTCGGCATGGAAGACCAGAAAGTCCCGGGCGACGGCGTCGTCACCGGATACGGCACCATCGCCGGACGTCCCGTCTTTGTCTATTCGCAGGATTTCACCGTTCTCGGCGGGTCATTGTCGGAAACGCATGCGGCAAAAATCTGCAAGATCATGGACCAGGCGATCAAGACCGGCATTCCCCTGATCGGGTTGAATGATTCCGGCGGCGCGCGCATCCAGGAAGGCGTCGCCTCGCTTGGCGGCTATGCCGAGGTGTTCCAGCGCAACGTGCTGGCATCGGGCGTGGTGCCGCAGATCTCGCTGATCATGGGCCCTTGCGCCGGCGGCGCCGTCTATTCGCCCGCCATCACCGATTTCATCTTCATGGTCGAGGGGTCGAGCTACATGTTCGTCACCGGGCCGGATGTGGTGAAGACGGTGACCCACGAGGACCTCACCGCCGAAGAGCTGGGCGGGGCGAAGATGCACAGCCGCACATCGGGTGTCGCCCATGGCGCGTTCGAGAATGATGTCGAGATGCTGATGCGCACCCGCGCGCTGATGTCCTATCTGCCGCTGTCGAACCGCGAACCGGCGCCGGTTGTTCCGTGCCACGACCCGATCGACCGGCCGTCCTCAGTGCTCGACGCGATCATTCCCGACAATGCCAACACGCCCTATGACATGCGCCGGGTGGTGCTGGAGATTGTCGACAATGGCGAGTTCTTCGAAATCCACGAGAATTTCGCCTCGAACATCATTGTCGGCTTCGGCCGGATCGACGGCCGCACCGTGGGCATTGTCGGCAACCAGCCGATGGTTCTGGCAGGCTGTCTCGACATCAACGCCTCGCGCAAGGCGGCGCGGTTCGTGCGCTTCTGCGATGCCTTCAACATTCCGCTGGTAACCCTCGTCGATGTGCCGGGCTTCATGCCGGGACTGGCGCAGGAAACCGGCGGCATCATCTCGAATGGCGCGAAGCTGCTGTTTGCCTATGCCGAGGCGACGGTGCCGAAGGTGACGCTGATCACCCGCAAGGCCTATGGCGGTGCCTATGACGTGATGGCGTCGAAGCATCTTCGTGGCGATGTGAATTACGCCTGGCCGAGCGCCGAGATCGCAGTGATGGGACCGGAAGGCGCGGCGCGGATCATCTTCCGCGAGGATGCCGCCGATCCGGAAAAGCTGGCCGCCAAGACCGACGAGTATCGCGAGAAATTCGCCAACCCGTTCGTTGCCGCCGGGCGCGGCTACCTCGACGACATCATCATGCCGCGAAATTCGCGCAGGCGGATCTCGCGGGCGCTTTCGATGCTGGCCGACAAGCAGCTCGAGAACCCGCCGCGCAAGCACGACAATCTGCCGCTCTGACCCGAATGTGACCCAGAAGCACCGCGATACAGGGACCGTTTCATGTTCAAGAAAATCCTGATTGCCAACCGTGGCGAAATCGCCTGCCGGATCATGCGCACAGCGAGGCGCATGGGGATCGCCACCGTCGCTGTCTATTCCGACGCCGACGCCGGCACCCCGCATGTGATGATGGCCGACGAGGCCGTTCACATAGGCGGCGCGGCTTCGGCCGACAGCTATCTTCGCGGCGAGCGCATCATCGCGGCGGCGAAGGAAACGGGTGCCGAGGCGATCCATCCCGGCTTTGGTTTCCTGTCCGAGAATGCGGGCTTTGTCGCCGAAGTCGAGGCGGCGGGCCTTGTCTTCATTGGTCCGGGCACCAAGGCCATCGCGGTGATGGGCGACAAGATCGAATCCAAGGCGCTGGCCAAATCCGCCGGTGTCTCGACCGTGCCCGGAACCGAGGGTGAGGTTGATGACGTCGAGGTCGGGCTGAAGGCCGCGGCCGAGATCGGTTATCCGGTCATGGTCAAGGCGTCGGCAGGCGGCGGCGGCAAGGGCATGCGCGTCATTGAAAGCGCCGACGATCTTCCCGACGGGATGCGGGCCGCCATGTCCGAGGCGCAGACCGCCTTTGGCGACAGCCGCGTCTTCATCGAGAAATTCGTGGTTCAGCCGCGCCATATCGAAATCCAGCTTCTGGCCGACCAGCACGGCAACATCGTCTATGTCGGCGAGCGCGAATGCTCGATCCAGCGCCGCCACCAGAAGGTGGTCGAGGAGGCGCCGAGCCCCTTTATCTCGCCGGAGACGCGCGCCGCCATGGGCGAGCAGGCGGTCGAGCTGGCGCGTGCCGTTGGTTACCGCTCTGCCGGCACGGTCGAATTCATCGTCGGCGCCGACCAGGATTTCTATTTCCTCGAGATGAACACCCGCCTTCAGGTTGAACATCCGGTGACCGAGATGGTCTACGGGCTCGACCTTGTCGAGAAGATGATCCGCATTGCAGCCGGTGAAGAGCTGGGCCTGACGCAGGACGACATCAAGGCCGACGGCTGGGCCGTCGAGGCGCGTGTCTATGCCGAGGACCCGGCGCGCGGCTTTCTTCCCTCCATCGGCCAGTTGGTGCGCTATCGCGAGCCTGCAGGCGAGGGCGTGCGCGTGGATTCCGGTGTCGATGAGGGCGGCGAGATCTCGATGTATTACGATCCGATGATTGCCAAGCTGGTCGCCCACGCGCCCACCCGCGAGGCTGCCATCGACAGGCTGCATCTGGCGCTCGACCACTATGAAATCGACGGCATCGTGAGCAACCGCCAGTTCCTATCGGCGGTCCTGGAAAACGAGTCCTTCCGCAGCGGCGACCTGACGACCGGCTTCATCGATGCCGAGTTCGAGGGCGACTTCGTGGCCGAACCACCGTCCGATGCTGCCGCGGCAAGGCTTGTCGCCCTCGGCACCGCCATCGTCGCCCTGCAGATGGAGGAACGGCATGCCGGCGATCCGGATACCTGCTTTGTCGTGATCAGCCAAGACGGCACCCGCCGCATGGTCGAGCTCGGCCATGTCGCAAACCACAGCGCCAAGCTGACGGTTGACGGCAAGGGGTTCACCCTTCTCGGCCTGCTTCAGGCACCGGTCTATCTGTTCGACGGTACGATCAACGAGGAACCCGTCGCCATCCAGATCCGCCATTTGGGTCACAAGGTGGTGCTGACACATGGCGCGGCACGGCTTGCGCTGACAGTGTTTCCGGCGCGGTTCGAGCCGATGCTGGATCATATGCCGGTAGCCGCCGAGGGTGCTGGTGCCGACGAGATCACCGCGCCGATGCCGGGCCAGATCACCCGTCTCCTTGTCGAGGTCGGGGACGAGGTTGTCGAAGGTCAGGACGTCGCTATCATCGAGGCGATGAAGATGGAGAATGTCCTGTCGGCCGAAGCGCGCGGTACGGTTCGCGAGGTCGCCGTCAAGATTGGCGACAATCTGAATGTCGATGATTTGATCCTGGCGCTTGATCTCGCCGAGGACGGCTAGTCCGATACCAGCATCTGTTCGGCAAGCGTGGCGATCCAGGCCGCGCCGTTGCCGAGGATTTCGTCGTTGAAATCATAGTCGCTGGCGTGAAGGGGCCGTGCGGCCGCCCCCTCGGTGCCGTTGCCGATCAGCATGAAGCATGCGGGCACCACGCGGGCCATATGGGCGAAATCCTCGGAAAACAGTTTCGGATCACAGGCCGGGTTCACCCGGTCCTCGCCTGCGACGGCGCGGGCTGCCGCCACGGCCGCGCCTGCCGCCTCGTGATGATTGGCGAGGGCGGGAAACACCGTGTCGTAAGCGACCTCGATCTCCACATTGTGGGTTGATGCGATGCCGGCACAGATCCGGCGCATGGCAGCCTCGATAGCGGTGTTGGTATCATCGCCGAGTGCCCTGGCATCCCCCTTCAGGACAGCGGTTCCGGGGAGCACATTGCGGCGGCCGTCGGTGATGAATTCGGTGACCGAGACGACACCGTTGCGCGCCGGGTCAAGGGTACGCGAGACGATCCCCTGAAGTGCGGTGACAAGCTGCGCGCCGACATAGATGGCATCCACGCCCATATGCGGCATCGCGGCATGGCCGCCGCGTGCCCTGATGGTGATCTCGAACAGGCTCTCGCTGGCGGTCATGGCGCCGGCCCTTGTGGCGAAACTTCCGGCCGGCATGCCGGGAATGTTGTGCATCGCGAAGACGGCATCCGCCTCGAAGCGGGTGAACAGCCCGTCATCAATCATCGCCGCGGCGCCAAGCCCGTGTTCTTCATTGGGCTGGAAAATGAAGATGGCGCGTCCGTTGAAATCACCATGCTGTGCCAGATGCGCCGCGGCGCCGAGCAGCATGCTGCTGTGCCCGTCATGGCCGCAGGCATGCATCACACCGTCATGTGCGGAACGCCATTCGGGATTGCCTGTCTCGGTGATCGGCAGCGCGTCCATATCCGCTCGGAAGGCGACGCTGGCCTCGCCGTTGCCACGCTGCAAGACGCCGACGACACCGGTGCCGCCGACACCCGTATGGACCTCCAGCCCGAATTCCCGAAGCAGTTCGGCGACACGCGCCGATGTGCGGTGCTCGTCAAAGCCCAGTTCCGGATGCCGGTGGAAATCGCGGCGCCAGCCGGTCATGTCGGCAACAAGTTCCGGGGCGATGTTCGATGTGGTCATGCGGCGTCCTCGCGGATCATGTCTGACGCCTTTTCGGCGATCATGATGGTCGGGGCGTTGGTGTTGCCGGACACAAGGGCCGGCATGATCGAGGCGTCGACAACGCGTAACCTGTCAATGCCGTGGACCCGCAGACGCGGATCGACCACGTCGCCCTGCTGCGCCGACGGCCCCATACGGCAGGTCGAGACAGGGTGATAGAGCGTCACTCCGGTGGCCCTTGCATGCGCCAGCAGCGCGTCGTCGTCACCGGCATCCGGGCCGGGCTGCATCTCGTGCATCACATGCGGTGCCATGACATCGCTCTGCATGATATCGCGGGCGATCTTCATGGCGGCGACATGGACCCGGCAATCCTCGTCCGCAGTCAGATAGTTCGGCTGGATCAGCGGGGCCTTCATCGGATCGGGGCTGGCGATATGGATCGACCCGCGGCTTTCGGGTCGCAACATGCAGGGCCCGAACGTGATGCCGGGGAAAGTGTCGAACTGGCGCTTTTCCGGATTGGCGAAGCTGGCATTGGCGATGTGATACTGGATGTCCGGTCCGGCAAGGCCCTCGCGGCTTCGCACAAAGCCGCTCAGCATGCCGGCCGGCATCGACAGCACGCCGCGCCGGGTCAGAAGGTAGCGCATCACCTCGCTGACCAGACCGAACCCGTGGGCCAGCTTGTTGATCGAGATGTCGCTCTTCAGCCGCCATGACAGCCGCGAGATATAATGGTCGTGGAAATTCTCGCCGACACCGGCAAGCGCATGCCGCACAGCGATGCCGTGCGATGCCAGCAGGTCAGGATCGCCGATCCCCGACAGCTCTAGGATTTGCGGTGACTGGATGGCGCCGGCCGACAGAATGACCTCGCGCCCGGCGTGGATTGCCTGTTCGCTTCCACGTCTGCGGAAGGTAACGCCGGTGGCGCGCTGCGTGCCGCCGGCCTCGCCCTCGAGGGTGAGGCCGGTGACATGGGCATGGGTGATGACACGCAGGTTCGGCCGCTTGCGGGCATCTTCCAGATAGGCCTTCTTGGCCGAGAAGCGCATGCCGTTTTTCTGCGTTACCTGATAATAGCCGAAGCCGTCCTGGCTGGCGCCGTTATAGTCGGGATTGTGCGGGTAGCCGCAGCTCTTTGCCGCCTCGATCAGCAGGTCCAGCGCCTCGTACCCGTTGCGCAACCCGCTGACATTGAGCGGGCCACCCTTGGCGTGGAACTCGTCGTCGTCACGGGAGAATTCGCAATGTTCGGCGCGGCGGAAATAGGGCAACACATCGCGGAAGCTCCAGCCCAGATTGCCACGTTGTGCCCAGCCGTCATAATCGGCCGCCTGGCCGCGTACATAGAGCATGGCGTTGATCGAGGATGATCCGCCGAGCACCTTGCCGCGCGGTTGTTTGATCCGGCGGTTGTTGCTGGCTTCGTGCGGTTCGGTCTCGAACATCCAGTTCATCGCCGGGTTGACCATCGTCTTGATATAGCCGGCGGGAACATGAATGAGGGGATTGCGGTCCTCGCCGCCGGCTTCGAGCAGGATGATGGAAACCGCGGGGTCCTCGCTGAGGCGCGCCGCCAGCACACATCCGGCCGAGCCACCGCCGATAATGATGTAATCAGCTTTCATAACCCGCTGACTTTGACGTGTTCGCCGACGGCGGGCAACAGCAAAACAGGGGGGTTCCGGCAGCCTCGCTTTGGGCGTAGGCTCTGGCCGATATTACCATCCGGACGTCGTGCCTTTTCCATGGACATGCTTCTTGTCTTCCTCCTCGCCGCGGGCCTTAGCGGCGGTTTCGTGAACGGCCTTGCCGGGTTCGGGACCGCGCTGTTCTCGCTTGGCTGGCTGCTGCAGGTCATGCCCCCGCAACAGGCGGTGGCCATCGCCCTTGTCTGCAGCCTTGTCACCGGTGTGCCGGGTGTCTGGCAGGTGCGCCACAGCATCGACAGGCGCAGGCTGGCTCTGTTCATCCTACCGGCATTTGCCGGCATTCCGATCGGGACGGTGCTTCTTGGCTTGGTCGACACGCGGCTGCTGTCGCTTCTCGTCGGCGGCATGCTGCTGCTTTATGGCGGCTATTTCGCCTTTCGCCGCACCCTGCCCGCCATCGAGGGGAACTGGACCCTCGTCGAAGCGGGGATCGGGTTTGTCGGCGGCGTGCTTGGCGCGATGGCCGGGTTGTCGGGCGCGCTGCCGTCGATGTGGCTGGCGCTTCGTCCCTGGCCGAAGGCGGTGCAGCGCGGCATCATGCAGCCCTTCAGCATGGTGATCCTTCTGGTGGCGACGGTGTTGCTTGCTCTTGAAGGGGTGTTCACGCCGCAGGTGCTCTACAATCTTGCGCTGGTCCTTCCGGCGAGCATGTTCGGCGCGGTCATCGGCCTGATGCTGTTCAGGCGGATGCCGGACGCCCTTTATCCACGGGTGCTGATCGGCCTTATGCTGATCTCGGGCGGCACATTGCTGGCGCGTACATTGCTGGCCGGCGGGGCATAGGAGGCGGGATGGCGGACGATCTGATCTCGCCGGACGGGTTGCCACGCTGTTTTGGCAACCGTCCTGGCCAGGATATCCTCGCCCATTACCACGACACCGAGTGGGGCGTGCCGGTTCATAACGACAGGCATCTGTTCGAGATGCTCACGCTCGAGGGCGCGCAGGCCGGGCTCAGCTGGGACGTGGTGCTCAGGAAGCGTGCCGGCTACAAGATGGCTTTTCATGACTTTGACCTGCGCCGGGTCGCCGCCATGACTGATGCAGACCTCGAAGCGCTTCGCGAGGATGCGGGGGTCGTCCGCAACAGGCTGAAAATCTACAGCACCCGCGGCAATGCCCGCGCCATTCTCGACCTTCAGGACGAGCAGGGCAGTTTCGATTCCTATCTCTGGGGATTTGTAGATGGCCAACCGCAGGTCAACCACTTCGCCGACCTTGGTGAAATGCCGGCCTCTACCCCGCTCAGCGACAGCATCTCGAAAGACATGAAACGCCGGGGGTTCCGCTTTGTCGGTTCCACCATCATCTACGCCTTCATGCAGGGGATCGGCATGGTCGACGACCATGTCGCGGGATGCTGGCGGCGTAGCGGGGCCCATGCCATGTGTCCAATGGAGCGGTGAACAATGTGGTGAGTGGCTAGTTGAGGAGTGGTCTGAACAGCTTCAAAATGAACATCAGCGTGAAATATCCACCATTTATGCCAAGCACGAATGACACCATCATGGTTATGCTGAATGGCAGGTCGTCATTGAACATATTTCGAAAGAAATTGCGCCCGAGGACAATCGAAAGTTCTAGAAACATCACAGTAATCAGCGCTGCGTTGAACAACATAAAAGTTATTGCGTCGCGCGACAGAATCGCGACACCGATCAAAACTGAGGCGCTGCCATAGATACCGCCTACTGGAAACAGCTGGTAAAACTGCCTGCACCATCCTTCAGGCAGGAACCAAGGGGTGGAACCATATGAGCAGTGGGCATAGCCTACCGCCGTGATTAGAAGGGCATGTATCACCCCCACAGTCATGAGATGTGGGCTGTATGATGCGAGAAGGGTTTCCATCGGTAATGCCTAGCTTTCCAGAAAGAGATAGGTTTGAGTGATTTGTAAAGTTTTTCCCTGTTATGCCTAATTTTAAGGAGGGCCAAAAATGTTCAATATCAAATTCACCAACCAATGGGGTCTTGTTCTCCTGATAGCCGTTGGGGCTGCTGTCATCCATCTGCAGCCAGCCGGTCTCGAGGCCGACGAACCTGTCCATCGTGAGATGATCGCTACCACAGACAAGGCCTTGTGGCATCTTAAGGATGGAAAGCTTCGCTATTGTATCATCCGATCCTCGGAAATCTTTTGTATCGAGGAGACAAAATGATACCGCGCTATCGACGGAGCCTTTGGTTTTAAACGACCCCGTAGGTTCTATCACGCAGAAACTGGGTGACAGCCTTTCGGTTACCAAGTGCACTCAATTCTTCGGCATGGACAGGGCGCCGCATCGTAAGCAACACCGTACTTCCCATCAGCTTGCAGATCTCGTGGAACATCAGCGAGTAGGCAAGCGTCAGGCTGATCTTGCGGACGGCCTGGAACAGCACCGAGTTCTGGCCGTCGAACAGGAACGGCACGGTGATCGTATCCGGCTGTGTGGCAAGTTTCGCCGCGAAGGTCTTCCATTCCTTGTCATAGGCATCGCCGACAAGGTTTGGCGCGAGCGAGATAGCGCCCGCTGGGAAAATGATCACGGCACCGCCCTGCTTCAGATGTTCGGCAGCCTGCTGGCGGGTCTCGATATTGGTGGCGAGTGCCGCCTCGGTCTCGTCGAAATCGATCGGCAAGATCTTGTCCATCGTTGCGGGTGCCTGTTTCAGCACACGGTGCGTGATGATCTTGTAGTCGGACCGGACTTCGGCCATCAGCGCGCAGAGCACAAGACCGTCGATGACACCATAGGGATGGTTGGCGACGACAAGGGTGGGGCCGGTGCGGGGAATCATTGCGCCAGCGTCGCGCTGCAGGTCGATCTTGATGCTCAGCTTGTCCAGCGCATCCGCCCAGAAACTGGCATAGGGCCGGTCTTCCTCGACATAGTCGAAATAGAGCTTACGAATCTTCGGCTGGCCGCTGAACCGCTCGATGGACCGGATCAGCGTATTGGAAATAGGGCCCATTTCGCCGTCGGCGAAGGTGAATATCGGATGTGCGGTTTGCGAGCTCTGCATTCCTGCCAGCCTTTGTTCTGTCCCGAGCAGTCCAAACTAACGTCGATATAAGACAGATACATTACATAACCGCAGGAAGTAGGCGATTTCGGGGCAGACTGTCAATGATCCTAGGGCAGCACGCCCGCCGATGCCGGGAGCCATCCCCACCGCACGGAACGCCGCCGCCACACGACTGCTTCCAGTTCAGGCATACATGACCTCTTCAACCATTGCCCCGGTGGGCCGGAAACCGGGGTTTGCGGATGCCGACGCGAGGCAAAACACAGGTTCCGGCCGGAATCGGGACTTTTTCATTTATATTATATAATATATTGAAAACAAATGATAAAAATCGAATTTTGCCAAAATCGGTATCTGAATCTTGCTGAATTGATAAAACTGTTTTTCACGCCATAACCAATTGTTAATAAGTAATAAAAACTTGGTGTTGTTCATGCGGCTGCAAACGGGGTCCTTAACAATTGCGCCGGGCCTGTTTGTCTCAATATTGTTACAGCGTGACGGGTGGGTCATTATGTCGCTAAAGGCATGGCGGCTCGTCCGTACCTTTTCGTTAACGGAGGTAAAACAATGAAACTCTCAATGGGTAAGGTGATGAAGACTGCGATGATCGCAGGCGGACTTGCCGCTCTCCCAACTGTCGCAAACGCTGCTACGGCGATGCTTGCTGCAACTGACTATGTAGGCATCTCGTTCTGGACCATTTCGATGGCCATGATGGCAGCCGCAATCTTCTTCCTGATGGAAGCTGGTCGCCTGCCTGGCAAGTGGAAGACCGCAATGACGATTGGTGCACTCGTGCAGATCGTTGCAGCGGTACACTATTTCTACATGCGCGACGTATGGGTCAGCACTGGTGAAACGCCAACCGTTTACAGGTATGTTGACTGGTTGATCACTGTTCCGCTCCAGATGGTAGAATTCTACTTCATCCTGGCGGCGGTGGCCGTTGTTAGCGCTGGTATGTTCTGGCGCTTGATGATCGGTTCGCTGGTAATGCTGGTTGCTGGTTACCTTGGTGAAGCAGGCCTTGTGAATGCATGGCTCGGCTTTGTCGTAGGTATGGCCGGATGGGCATACATCCTCTACGAGATCTTTGCTGGTGAAGCTGGCAAGGTGTCCGCAGAGTCCGCGCCGGAGGCTGTTCAGAAGTCGTTCAGCACGATGCGTATGATCGTGACCGTCGGCTGGGCAATTTATCCGCTCGGCTATTTCCTCGGTTACCTGAACGGTGCTGCTGACGCTGTCACCTTGAACGTTATCTACAACGTCGCTGACGTTGTGAACAAGATCGCGTTCGTTGGTGTGATCTGGGCAGCTGCCAACGCAGAAGCCGCGAAAGCCTAAATGCGTTGATGAAGGGCGGCACCCACACGTCGCCCTTCATCAGATTCCCTTAATGACATTTTGTGAATCATCTTGTTGCGCGGGAAGGTGCGGATTTTATGACTGACCTGTCTACACCCTCGAAACAGGCATTTGTCGAGCAGGGTTCCGGGCTTTCCATTTCGAAGTCCACTTCCGAGATCATTCACGATTTCATCCTTGAAAGAATGCCGGCCCCCGGGCAGACGCTCGCCGACGCGGCTATGCATCATTTCGCTGCCCCGGGCAAGATGCTCCGCGCAAAGATGGCGCTCCGTGCTGCCGACCTTCTCAAGGTCGACCGGCCGGCGGCCCTTCACTGGGCGGCGGCGATCGAGGTTCTCCACAACGCGTCACTTGTCCATGATGACATTTGCGACGGCGACCAGTTGCGCCGCGGACGTCCGGCCGTCTGGTCGAAATTCGGACGCGATGTCGCGCTCACCCTCGGCGACTGGCTGATTGCCCTGTCTTTCGAGCTCGCCGCAGAGGCCGCGCAACGCGCGCAGACGCCGATGCTGCTGAAGATTCTTGCCACCCATATGAAGACAACCACTGTCGGCGAGGCGCACGAATTCGATCCGGCGCCGGTTACCGACTGGGATCATTACCTGCAGGGTGCCGGTGACAAGACCGCGCCGCTGCTGACTGCGCCTCTCGAGGGAATCGCCGCCATGGCCCTCCATGGTGGCGCCGCTCCGACGATCGGTGCCTGCTTCCGCTCGCTTGGCAATGCCTATCAGATCGGCAACGACATCCTGAATTTCTCGGGAAGCGACGGTGCCAATACCTGCGGGTCGGACATGGCGCGCCGTGCCCCGAACGGCGTTGTCGTCCTGTTCCGCCAGACACTGGATGCAGACCGTCTTGCCGCATTCGACAGCTGGTATGCCAGCGGCTCGGATGACGGATTCGATGCGTGGCTCGCAGAGCTGCGGCGCTCGCCCGCCCTGTTCGAGGCGGCGCGGCGGATGAATGCGATGCTCGACGACGCGACGGGTCTTGCCGACACGCTGCCGCCCGAAATGGCAGCGGTGATCACGCCTATACAGCAGCTTCTGCAGCAGGTATGTCTGAAGTCAGTGGCTTCGATCAAACAGGCCTGACGCAAGCATTATGACACCAGCCCCCTCGGCTATTCAGGATCTGGCGGCCCCGCATTCCAAGACCGGGCCAGCCGACCAGAGCGATGTTCTTGTAATCGGTGCCGGTTTCGGCGGCATCGCGGCTGCCCTCCGCATGCGCGCCCGGGGCCATTCCGTGACACTTGTCGACAGGCTGGATGCCATTGGCGGACGGGCGCAGGTGTTTGAACGGGGCGGCTTCCGGCATGATGCCGGCCCGACCGTGATCACAGCTCCCTTCCTGTTCGACGAGCTGTTCGAGCTGTTCGGAGAGCGCCGCGAGGATCATCTCGACTTCCGGCCGCTGGACCCCTGGTACCGGTTCCATTTCCATGACGGCAACCAGTTCGACTACCGCGCCACGGTCGAGGACACCAACGCTGAGATCGAGCGTTTCTCGCCGCGTGACGTCGCCGGATATGCAGGGCTGCTGGAGACATCCCGGCAGATTTTCGAGGTCGGGTTCGAGAAACTCGCCGACAGGCCCTTTACCCGTTTCATGACGATGATGGCGCAGGTGCCCTCGCTGTTGCGCCTTCGCAGCTATCACACCGTCGCCAGCCTGGTGAACCGCCATATCAAGCATCCGCTGCTTCGCCAGGCCTTTTCGATTCATCCGCTGCTTGTCGGCGGCAACCCGTTCACGACCACCTCGATCTACACGCTGATCCATTATCTGGAGCGGCGGTGGGGCGTGTTCTTCTGCATGGGCGGCACCGGCAAGCTCGTCGAGGAACTGCACCGGCTTCTTGAACGCGCCGGCGTCAATGTCGAGCTTGGCGTGGATATTGAGCGCATCACCATGAAAGGTGGCCGCGCCACCGGCGCCGAATCCACAGATGGCAGGCGCTATATTGCGGATCGGGTGATCTGCAATGGCGATCCGCCGACCGTCTATCAGCAGATGCTGCCCGGAGAGACACGCTCCAAACGGGCAATTCCCGAAGCCGCGACGAAATATTCGATGGGTCTTTACGTGATGTTCTTTGGGACACGCAAGCAGTATCCCGACGTCGCGCATCACACCATCTGGATGGGACCGCGCTATCGTGAGCTGCTTGCCGATATCTTCGACCGCAAGATTCTTGCCGATGATTTCTCGCTCTATCTTCACCGGCCGACCGCCACCGACAGCAGCTTCGCGCCGGAGGGCTGCGACAGTTTCTATGTGCTGTGCCCGGTGCCGAACCTGCTTGGCGATGTGGACTGGGAGGTTGAAGGGCCACGGCTTCGCGACCGCATCGTCGCGGCGCTGGAAGAGACCATCATGCCGGGCCTGGGCGAGGCCATTACCGATGATTTCTGGATGACGCCGGAAGATTTCAAGCGCGACTACCGCTCAATGCATGGCGCCGGTTTCTCGATCGCGCCGATTTTCACGCAATCGGCGTGGTTCCGCTACCACAACCGCGACCCGCATATCCCGAACCTGTATTTTTCAGCCGCCGGCGCGCACCCGGGAGCAGGGATGCCAGGCGTCTTGTGTTCTGCTAAGGTTGTCGAGCGACTGATTGAAGAGGAAGACCGGGCGGCCGCCGCCAGCGGAAGGCTGGCACAGGGGGGCTGACGGCGGGAGCCGGCACCCATGTCGAACGAAGAGCTGACATCCGAACAATCGCTTGCCGCCAACGGCAAGAGTTTCCACTGGGCGCGCCGTTTTCTGGGGCAGCGCATGGGAAGCGACGCGGCCTCGCTCTATGCGTTCTGCCGGCTTCTCGACGATATGGCCGACGGCGATATAGAGAACGGTCCGGCCAGGCTTGCCGCCATCCGTGCCGATCTGATTGCCGGCCGCGAGGGGGCTGATCCCGCATTCCTTGCATTCCTGCCGCTGATGCGGGAAAAACGCTTTCCAACGGACGTGCTTGTGGCGCTGATCGACGGGTTGCTCGAGGATCAGGCCGAAGAGGTGGTGCTCGCCGACGAGGCCGCGTTGCTGCGCTACGCCTACCGGGTGGCGGGAACCGTCGGCCTGCTGATGTGCCATGTTCTCGACTGCCACGCGCCGGCATCACGGGCGCATGCCATCGATCTCGGCATCGCCATGCAGCTCACAAACATCGCCCGCGACATTCTCGAGGATGCCGGCATGAACCGGCGCTATGTTCCCGGTGACTGGGTCGGCCATGCAAGCCCGGCCGAAATCCGTGCCGCGGCAAGGGCGCCGGACAGCATGCTGGCGCGCGATGTGACCGCTGCGGCAGGCCGGCTTCTGGATCTTGCCGAAACCTTTTATGCCAGCGGGGCCCGGGGGTATCGCTATCTGCCATGGCGGGCGCATCTCGCCATCGGGGTGGCGGCACGGGTCTATCGGCAGATCGGCATCCAGCTTCGCGGTGCCGACCTTGCCTGGCATGCCGGAAGGCAGGTGACCGGCAAGGCGGCCAAGCTGCGATGCTCGCTGCTGGCGCTGGGAAGTTTTGGGCGCCGGATCGGCATCGGGACATCGCCACATGACGACCGCCTTCACGCGGCACTGCGGGGGCTGCCCTATGTCGCCTGACCACGCCATGCGGCAGGTTCGTGTCCTTGGTGACGGCTGTGCGGCGCTGTCGTTGGCGGCGCGCGCCGATGAACTGGCGGGCCACAGGCTGACACTTGTCAGGCCGCAAGGCGCCCCGCCGGAGACAGACCATATCTGGGGGTTCTGGGACGAGCCGAACCTGGCCACCGCCAGCCGCCTTGCCCGCAAGCGCTGGCACAGCTGGTCGATCGTGACCGGCCGGGGAAAGGCCGTTTTGCGATCACAGGAACGGCCCTACACGGCGCTTCACCGGCTGGACTGGACGGCGCATTGCCGTGAAGCGGCCAGCCGTGCCGGCGTTGCAATCCTGACCGGCGGGGAAGCTGCGACAGCCGCAGACCAGGTCTTCGACAGCCGCCCGCCGCCAGTGCCGGACGGCATGATGCTGCAGCATTTCCTTGGCCTCGAAGTGCGAAGCAGGCGTGCGATTTTCGATCCGGATACCGCCATCCTGATGGACTTCCGTGTGGACCAGTCGCGCGGCATGCATTTCATCTATCTTCTTCCCTTTTCCGCGACCGAGGCGCTGGTCGAATCCACCCTGTTCACGCCATCTGTCTGTCCGGAGAGCTATTATCGCGGGGAAATCGCCGCCTATCTCGAGGCCCATTTCGGACTCGATGAATTCGAGACGCTTCGCACCGAACGCGGGGTGATCCCGCTTGGCATCTTGCCGCGGCGCGATCCGTCCATTCCGGGTGTAGGCGGCAATGGTGGCGCGATCCGCCCGTCGAGCGGCTATGCCTTCCCCTTTATCCAGAAACAGATCGACCGTGCCATCGCCGCGGCATGTGAGGGGCGCGAGCTCGGCTTTGCTGTGCCGCACCGCCGTGTTGATTTGTGGATGGACGCGGTGCTGCTGACCGTCCTGCGCCACTGGCCGGAACGGGCTCCCGAACTGTTCCTGCGGATGGGGCGTGCGCTCGACGGTGACGAGTTCGCACGGTTCCTCAGCGGCGAGGCGGACTGGCCGCTCCGGCTGAAAGTGATCATGGCGATGCCGAAGGCCCCGTTCCTGCGCGGGCTTGTCCGCCTTCTGGCCGGCAGCCGGCCACAACGCACGGCAGAGGCGGGATGATGGAAATGATGACGTCCATAGCGGCGATGGCGCCGCTCGACCTTGCGGCGCTGGCCGCCATAGTGCTGATCGGCCTGCCGCATGGCGCGCTCGACGGGGCGATCGCCATCCATCTCGGCTTCACCCGGAAAATTCTGCATTTCATGCGGTTTCTGGCGCTTTATATCGCGATGGCCGGGCTTGTCGTCGGGGCATGGCTGCTGGCGCCGACCGCCTGCCTGCTGGGCTTCCTGATTATCAGCATGCTGCATTTTGGTGCCGGTGACGCGCGCCACGGAACCGGCTGGCTCCGCAGTGCCGAGATTCTGGCCCATGGCGGCCTTGTCATCGTCGGCATCAGCCAGATGCATCATGACGAGGTCGATGTCATCTTCGGCTATCTGACCGGGCGCGATACGGCGCTCCTCTGGCAAGGCATCGATGTTCTGACGGTGATTGTCGGGATGGCTGTTGTCGTCTGCCTTGCCCAGGCGCTCTGGCATCGGCGCTGGCGCGGGACGGCTGTCGAACTCGGCGCGCTTTCCTTACTGTTTGCGCTGACACCGCCATTGGTCGGTTTTGCCGTCTATTTCTGCTGTGTGCACTCGGCAAGGCATGTCTACGGCATCGTCAACAGCTTGCGGCGCGATATCTCGCGGTTCAGCATGCTCAACCAGGCCGTTGCCTTTACCGTGGCAAGCTGGGCTGCCGGCGGTGCCGCCATCTGGTGGTTTGCCGATATGGCCAATCCCGAGCCTGTCGTGCTACGGGTGGTGTTTATCGGCCTTGCGGCGCTGACGGTGCCGCATATGATTCTTGTCGATGGTTTCTTCAGGCGGTCCGGCAGGACACTGAAGCGCCAGTTCATCAGCCGGTAGGTGCCTATGGATGATATGCCTGAAAACGCTGGAACACCTTCTGCAGGCGATCGCAAGGATGCGCATCTTGCTCTGGCCGCCGACGCATTGTCCCGCTCCGGGATCAGTGCCGGCTTCGAGCGTGTGCGGCTCGAGCATTGCGCCCTTCCCGAATGCAGCCTTGCCGATATCGATATCACCACTTCCTGCCTTGGCAGGCCTGTCGAGGCGCCGCTGTTCATCGGGTCGATGACGGGCGGCACGGCGCATGCCGATGCGATCAATGCGGCGCTTGCCGAAACAGCCGAGGCCACCGGGATCGCGCTGGCTGTCGGCTCGCAGCGCGCCAGCATTGAATCCGGCCGCTCCCAGGCGGCACTGCGGCAGCGCGCGCCATCGGTGCCGCTGATCGGCAATCTTGGCGGTGTGCAGCTCGCCGCGCCGGGCGGTATCGATCTGGCACGCCGCGCCGTGGCGGATATCGGCGCCGATGCCATCTTCATCCATCTGAACCCGCTTCAGGAGGCGGTCCAGCCCGAGGGCGAGACGGACTGGCGTGGTGTTCTGGACGCCATCGAGACCCTTGTCGGTGCGCTGGAGGTGCCGGTGATGGTCAAGGAGGTCGGCGCCGGAATCGGGCCCGATGTTGCGCAGCGCCTGTTTGATGCCGGGGTCCATGCTGTCGATATCGCCGGGCTGGGCGGCACGAACTGGACACGTATCGAGGCGGCGCGCCGCGAGGACACCGCCCTGTTCGAGCCGTTCCTCGACTGGGGTTTGCCGACGGTAGATGCGCTCCGCGCTGTCAGGAGCGCCTGCCCGAACGCCAGGCTGATCGCATCCGGTGGTGTGGAAAACGGTCTCGACGCCGCCAAGGCATTGTGGCTTGGCGCGGCGCTGGTCTCGATGGCCGGACCAGTGCTGCGCGCGCTGACCGGCGACGGGCGCGGTGCACCTGACGGGGCCGCGGCGGTGCATGTCATCGAACGCTGGAAATCGCAGCTTCGCCTGGCGCTGTTCCTGACCGGTGCGCCCGACCTGCCGTCATTTGCCGGCAAGCCCGGCCATGTCGGTGGGCCATATCAGCGGGCCATTGTCCCGCAGGACCGGTGACCCTGTCTAGAAATTGTCCTTGCGGCGCCTGACTTCGGCGAACACCTCGGCGTCGCTCGCCCCTTCCATGCCAAGATGCGCACGCAAACCCGCATCGCCGGCGCGAAGGAACGGGTTGGTGGCCTTCTCGAGCGCGATCATGGTCGGCACGGTTGGCTGGTCGATGGACCGAAGCTCGTCGACCGCCTTGGCGCGGCGCTGCAGCGCGGTGTTTGCCGGATCGACGCTCAGCGCGAACCTGGCGTTGGCGGCGGTATATTCATGGCCGCAATAGACAACCGTGTCGTCGGCAAGCGCCATCAGCTTGCACAGGCTGTCCCACATCATCGGCGCGTCGCCCTCGAACAGCCGTCCGCATCCCATGGCAAACAGCGTATCGCCGGTGAACACCAGTTTTTCGGCCGGAAGGTAGTAGTTCAGCATGGCCAGCGTATGGCCCGGGGTCGAGATCACCTCAACCTCGCGGCCGGCAAAGGCAAAGCTGCTCCCGCCATCAAGCACCGTGTCGATCCCGCCGATCCCGGCCGGGCCAAAGACCTCGACACCATCACCGGCAAGCGCGGCAAGGCCTGCCGTATGGTCGCCATGATGATGCGTGATCCAGATCTGGGTCAGCTGCCATCCGCCCTCGTCCAGCGCGGCTTCCGCGGCTTCGGCGTCACCGGCATCGACCAGCGCGGTCTCGCCGCGTTCCGCGTCGTGAAGAAGCACGCCGTAATTGTCGTCATTATAGGGGAACTGATGGATGGCCAGCCGCATCGCTCTACCAGACCCCGGTGTTTTCCATCGACGCCCAGGGCTCGGCCGGGGCCTGCGCCTCGCCCTCCTGAAGAAGCTCGATCGAGATGTTGTCGGGCGAACGGACAAAGGCCATGCGCCCGTCGCGCGGCGGGCGGTTGATGGTGATCCCCGCATCCATCAGCCTCTGGCAGGTGGCGTAGATATCGTCGACGTAATAGGCGAGATGGCCGAAATTCCGGCCGCCGTCATATTCTTCCGGATCCCAGTTGTAGGTCAGTTCCAGCTCGGGAGAACGGGTTGCCTTGGCGCTGTCGAGATTGCCGGGCGCCGCCAGAAAGACGAGCGTGAAACGGCCTGCCTCGAACTCCTTGCGGTTGGTTTCCACCAGCCCGAGCTTGTTGCAGTAGAAATCGATCGACGCGTCGAGGTCAGTGACCCTGACCATGGTGTGAAGATAGCGCATGGAGCCCCCGGTAAATGGCGCAAAAAAAGGAGCGCTCAGCATAGGATATTGCGGGGCGGCGCGTCCAGTTGTGCCAACAGGCATGCGGCCGGATATCCGTTCAGATATCCTTCCAGATATCAGGGCATCAGCCGCGGGAATAGAGGCCCAGCGTTTCCGCCTGCAATTTCAGCAGCGCGGTGACATGCGCCAGTGCCGGCGTCTCGATGCCCAGTCCTTCGGCAAGTTCCAGAACGGCGGTGACCAGCGGGTCGATCTCGAGCGGTCGTCCGGCCTCGATATCCTGACGGGTCGAGGGCTTGTGCCCGACAATCGCGGCAGCGCCGTCGATGCGCTTTTCGATGGGAACGCTGAACCGCACGCCGATGGCCTCTCCGACACTCTTCACCTCGGTCATGATGGCATGGACGAGGGCGCGGCTTTCCGGATCATTGCCGATGGCATCCAGTGTCGCGCCGGTCAGCGCCGAGACCGGGTTGAATGAGCAGTTGCCCCACAGCTTGACCCAGATTTCGTCACGGATTCGCGGCTTCTGCGGCGCCTTCAGGCCGCCGGCGATCATCAGCGATGACAGCGTCTTGACGCGCTCGCTCTGCTCCATCGACGGCTCGCCGAGTGTAAAGCGGTCACCGTCGAGATGTTTGACAAGGCCCGGCGCGGCGATCTCGCAGGCCGGATAGACAACACATCCGATGGCGCGCTGCGGTCCGATCTCGTTCCAGACGCGTCCTCCCGGATCCACCGCCTGAAGCGGTTTCTCGTCGAGTGCTGTTCCGGTCTGCGCCTTGTGGAAATACCACCATGGCAGGCCGTTGACGGCAGGCACGACGGCGGTGTCGGGACCCAGCAGCGGCATCAGGTCGTCGAGGATCATCGGGATGGTATGCGCCTTGATGGCGAGGATCACATAATCTTGCGGGCCGAGATCGGCCGGCCTGTCGCTTGCCGGAAGGCTGTAGCGGGTTATCTTGCTGTCCTTCTCGAGTCCCAGTCCGTCCGCCCTGATGGCTTCCAGATGCGGGCCGCGGGCGACAAGGCTTACCTCGGCGCCTGCCTCGTGCAGGGCTGCGCCGACATAGCCGCCGATGGCGCCGGCGCCGAATATACAGATACGTGTCATCGCTTTGCTCCCTTGGGCCTTTGGCTGAGGCCTTTGACTAGTCTTCGAGGCCCAGCTTCTGGGCAAGGCCGATCCGCTGCAGCTTGCCGGTGGCGCCTTTCGGGATTTCGTCGAGGAACACGATGTGCTTCGGGATCTTGAATTTCGCCAGATGCGTTTCGGCATAGGCCCGAAGCCCGGCGGCGTCCAGTTCGCCGCCATCGGCAAGCACCACGGCAGCGCCGATCTCCTCGCCAAGCATACGGTCGGCGACGGCAAAGGTGACCACCTGCTGGATGGCAGGATGTTCCATCAGCACGTTATCGACCTCGAGAGGCGAGACCTTCTCGCCGCCGCGGTTGATGATTTCCTTGAGGCGTCCGGTGATTTTCAGATAGCCGTCACCATCGAAGAATCCCTGGTCGCCGGTACGGAACCAGCCACTGGTGAAACTTGATTCATTGGCCGCCGGATTGTTCTCGTATCCGGGCGTGACATTGTCCCCGCGGATACAGACCTCGCCTTCGGCGTCACCGGTCAGCCGGTTGCCTTCCTGGTCCATGATGCAGACTTCGGGCGAGGTGGCGATGCCGACAAAGCCGGCCTTCTGCTTGCCGTTGCCAAGCGGGTTGGATGTCATCTGATGGGCCGCCTCGGTCATACCGTAGGCTTCGATCACCGGACATTCGAACACGTCGTTGAGCTCTTCGAACACGGCCGGCGGAAGCGACGCCGACGAGGAGCGGATCAGCCGCAGACCCAGACCCTTGGCAGCATCCGCCTGGCGCTTGGCGCGGAGCAGGATGGCCTGGTGCATGGTCGGCACGCCGGAATACCAGCTGATCTTTTCGTCGCGCGCCTGGTCGAGGAATTTCAGGGCGTTGAACCCGCCGGTGCAGCAGACCGAAGCGCCCTTCGACATGCTGGTGGCGAGAACCGCGATCAACCCGTGGATATGGAACAGCGGCATGATGTTCAGGCAGTGGTCACTGTCGGTCAGTTCGAGGCTGGCGGCGATATTGCGTGCCGATGCCATGATATTGCGCTGCATCAGCGGCACAACCTTGGGCCGCGATGTGGTGCCGGATGTGTGAAGGACGAGCGCCTCGTTGTCGGCGCCGGCCGGAGTCGCATCGGCCTCTGCCTCGAACAGCCTGAAAGCGCCGGCCGGGTCGTTGTCGCCGACCACTGCCTCGACCACCGGGATCGACAGCGCGCTGGCCGCGGCACGGACGGGGTTCTCGCTTCCCGCCTCGACGATGACCAGCTTCGGCGCAAGGTCCTCAAGGTAGAAGGCGTATTCACTTTCCTTATAGGCGGGGTTGAGCGGGGCAGCCGACATATATGCCGCGACTGCCATAAAGGCTGAAGCCATTTCCGGACCGTTCGGCAGCACGATGGCCACACGGTCCGACGGTCCGAGCCCGTTCCCGGCAAGCTGGCGCCCGACCGAATCGACGTGTCGGCGGAGGGCCGCATATGTCATGGCAGGGCGATCGGGTGCGGTGAGAGCGACGGCGTTATCGGCGCCGGCATCAAGCAAAGTGCGGATGGTCATGTTCGGGCTCGTCTTTCCTGAGGGATATACGGACGGACGTAGATGTTCGGACCTGCTTTCGCAAGGCCTCGTAACGAATGCGGCATAGCTAGCACAAAGCCGGCGGCATTTGTAATTCAATTCGAGAAAATTTAGGTAAATAGAAAATGTAAAAAATTTACAATTTTCTTTTTTTCTCATTTTTCCTTGTTCTGACTGCAGATTGCGTGAAGTCTCCTCCCAACGCGCAGCTGACATCGAGCAACGGGCGGCTGCCACCCATCCTGGCGAGTTCGATAAATGTCGGGTCTGACGCCAGGACCCCCGAGTGCCAAACACAGACGCGGCCGAGGGTCGCAAAAGGCAACGATGGCGGATTACCCTGATATCCGCCATCCCAAAGTGCAGAGGAGAGAGACATGAAAGCACTTCGTAAACTCATGACATCAGCCTTGGTTCTTGGGTGCGCAACCGTGGTGGTGGCGAGCCCGGCGATCGCATGGCAACCCAACAAGCCGATCGATTTCATCATCATGGCCGGCAAGGGCGGCGGCGCCGACAAGATGGCGCGCCTGATGCAGGGCATCGTGGAAAAGGAATCGCTTGCCGAGCGCCCGCTGGTTCCGGTGAACAAGTCCGGCGGTTCCGGCGCAGAGGCCCTGATGGCCGCGAAAAGCGCCAGCGATCCCGACCACACCATCATGGTGACGCTGAACTCGTTCTATACCACACCGCTTCGCCAGCCTGGACTTGATGTCGACGTTCTCACATTCGCGCCTGTTGCCCGCATGGCCGAAGACACTTTCCTTCTCTGGGTCCATGCCGATACCGGCATCACCACATTCGAGCAGTGGCTTGACGTGGCGCGCGAGCAGGGCAGCAAGTGGGTCATGGGCGGCACGGGCTCCAACTCCGAAGACAACATCATCACCGACTTCCTGAACACCAATTACGGCCTGTCGATGAAATACATCCCCTACAAGGGCGGCGGGGCCGTGGCCAAGGATGTTGCCGGCAAGCAGATCAACTCGTCCGTGAACAACCCGTCCGAAGCCATCGGCTTCTGGCAGTCCGGCGACATGGTTCCGCTGGTCGCCTTCACCAACGAGCGCCTGCCGATGTTCCCGGAAGTGCCAACGCTCCGCGAAAAGGGCGGTGAGTTCAGCTACTTCATGCAGCGCTCCGTTGTCGGTGCACCCGGCATGTCCGAAGAAGCTCGCGCCTACTACACCGAGCTGTTCACAAAGGTCTACAACTCCGAAGACTGGCAGGCCTACAAGTCGAAGAAGTCGCTGATGGGCGACCTCATGAGCGGCGACCAGCTGTCGGACTACTGGCGTGACCAGCGTGACAATCACGAACAGATCCTCCGCTCGTCAGGTGCCATCCGGTAACCCCCAACGAGACCAACTGGCCGGGCTCCGCTTTGTCGGAGCCCGGCATATTTTTCAGAATTTGCCTTTTTATTCGAAGACCCCGTTGAGTCGGGACAGGGACCGGGATCATGCGCCGCGCGGAAATCATCACAGCTTTCATTCTTGGGCTGTTTTCCGTCTACCTGATGTGGAAGAGCGGCGAGCCGCCTGCCTGGAACCCGGACGCCGCGCGTTTCGACAATATCGGTTATGACGACACCGGCGCGCCGGGAAGCGGCTTCTGGCCGTTCTGGCTTGGTGTCATCATGCTGGCAAGCTGTGTCTGGACAGGCATCAACTGGGCCCTGCGCCGTACGCCGGCCTCGGTCTCCACCGCGCCGTTCCTCGACTCATATGGCTGGAAAATGCTGCTGACTGTCGGCGGCGGGCTGATCGGGTTCCTGCTGGTGATCGAATTCCTCGGCTTCTACGCCGCGATGCTGGCCTTCCTTGTCTATTACATCCGGTTCATCGGGCGGCATGGCTGGGCGGTGACGCTGTCCATCGCCACCGCCGTGCCGGTGGTCTGCTTCTTCTTCTTCGACATCGCCATGCGGATCGTTTTGCCGAAAGGCTATAGCGAGCCGCTGTTCATCCCGCTCTACGACATCTTCCTCTAGATATCCGGACTTTCCCCCGAGACCTGTATCATGGACATTCTATTCGCTCTTTTCGACGGTATCCTGATCGCCCTGCAGCCGATGAATCTCGGGCTGGCCATCCTTGGTGTCGTGATCGGCCTGTTTGTCGGGGCGATGCCGGGACTTGGTTCGGTGAACGGCGTGGCCATCCTGCTGCCCTTTACCTTCGTGATCCAGGGGATCAGCGGGGACGCGACCTCGCCGATGATCTTCCTTGCCGCGGTCTATTACGGCGCCATGTATGGCGGGGCGATCTCGTCGGTGGCGCTTGGCATTCCCGGGGCATCGACGGCGGTGGCGACAACTTTTGACGGCAGGCCGCTGGCACTGCAGGGCAAGGCGCATATCGCGCTTATGGCGGCGGCGCTGGCCTCATTTGCCGGTGCGACCGTGTCCAACATGATGTTCACCGGTTTCGCGCCGATGCTGGCCTCGGTGGCGCTCGATTTCGGCAACCCGGAAATATTCGCCCTGATGCTGCTGGCCTTCGCGACCTTTGCCGGGCTTGGCGGGGATGATTTCCCGAAGACAATCTTTTCCATCTGTTTCGGCCTGGCGCTGTCCGCTGTCGGCTTCGACATCATCTCCGGCGAGCCGCGGCTGATCTTCTTCGATATTCAGGGATTCTCGCACGGCATCCGTTTTCTTGTTCTGGCTATCGGTATTTACGGCATTTCGGAAATGCTGTGGACAATGAACGCCTCGCGCGGCAAGTCGTCGATGTCCAAGGTCGAGGTCAGTTTCGCCAGCATGACAAACGCGCTGATCCGGTTCGGTGAGGCATGGCGCGGCACGCTCATCGGCTCGGTGATCGGTTTCTTTGTAGGCATCCTCCCGGCGGCAGGCGCGACCCCTGCCTCGCTGATGGCCTATGGCGTCACCAAGATGACGTCGCGCGACGGCGATGCCTATGGCAAGGGCGCCATCGACGGCGTCGCGGCGCCGGAGGCCGCCAACAACTCCGCTTCGACAGGCGCGATGCTGCCGATGATGACGCTCGGCATCCCGGGCTCGCCGACCACGGCGGTGCTGCTTGCCGGCATGGTCATCTGGGGGCTCGAGCCCGGACCGCTCCTGTTCTCGGCGCAGCCTGATTTCGTCTGGCCGCTGATCGGCTCCTTCTATATCTCGAACTTCATCGCTGTTCTGGTGAACATCGCCTTCATTCCGCTGTTCCTGTGGATGCTGCGCATGCCGTTCAGCATCCTTGTCCCGCTGGTTTTCGTGCTCTCGCTTGTCGGAACATACGCCGCCTATATGAACATGTTCGATGTCTGGCTGATGGTGCTGGTCGGCCTTGGCGGCTTCTTCATGCGGATGCTCGACTATCCGGTGGCGCCTGCGGTCCTTGCCATCGTCCTCGGCCCGATCGCGGAACCGACACTTCGGCAGACGCTGCTGCAATATGAAACCTTCACCATCTTCTTCACCCGCCCGATCGCGGGTCCGATCACGGTGACGGCGATCGTCCTGATCCTGCTGCCGGGCCTGCGCCTGTTGTGGCGGCACTGGCGTGCCGCGCGTGTCGGGACAGCCGGCAACTGAGCCGATCCAGTCCGGGTTTCACGGCCTTATTATTTTCGCCGATGATTTAATCCCGCCATACTGACGCCATGCCCCATTTTTGGTTCGCCTATCATGGCGGCGAACAACCCGATACACCCGAGGAAACCGAGG
>ENA-OSEY01000177-OSEY01000177.1-marine-metagenome-genome-assembly--contig:-NODE-177-length-47548-cov-4.582924_pt1 | contig 47548 bp, 48 predicted proteins | sample MGYA00248465_ERZ534230 | MGnify/ENA primary metagenome ERZ534230 (study PRJEB26409, sample SAMN06344110) | marine metagenome | isolation source: Sea water from surface | place: Atlantic Ocean:Southern... | reverse complement strand
CCAGTTTGATGTGTCTTCTCCGGTGATCTCGCCAAGTTCGGCGACCGTCTTGGCGAAGCCTGAGAACTCCGGGTCCACAGCGGCATCTGGCCGATAGGTGGTCACGATCCGTCCCTTCCATCCGCTGTCGCGCAGTTGCTGATGCCATGGCAGCGGGTCAGTGGCGGCGTCCGTGGTGGCCAGCAGCTCGACATTGAATTGTTCGAACAGCGCCCGCGGCCGGAATTCGTCCCGCCCCAGACAGTTGTCGATATGATCGTAATAGGCATTAGCGGTGTCGGTGGACAGCACTTCGTCGATCCCGAAAAGATGTTCGAAGGAATGATCAAGCCAGATGGCCGAGGGTGTGCCGCGAAACAGATGGTAATGCGCGGCGAAGCGCTGCCAGATCGCGCGTGGATCCTCTTCAGTTTTACCCCCGTCGGCCCGCAGCACGCCAAGATCGGTCAGTGGCACACCCTGGCTTGCCAGCATACGGAGCAGGTAATGGTCCGGAACCACCAGAAGCTCTGCCGGGTTCGGAAAGCGCTTGTTCTCGGCAAACCAGCGTGGCTCACAATGGCCGTGCGGGCTGATGATGGGAAGGTCCCTTACGCTTTCATAGAAAGCCCGCGCCATGTCACGAAGGCGCGGATCGACAGGAAACAGACGGTCTGGATTAGTTAGGCTCATAGATTGTCTCCATCGGTTCCAAGCCCGCCACCGCCGGGCAATTCTAGTATAAGAGATAGGCCTGCCGGGACGATTTGCTTGCCCTTTCCCTTCAGTGCCGTTCCGTTTAACAGATAGGCCCGCTCCGCCCGCCCGGCAGCGCCACCATTGCGACCTCGCGCCGGATGTTCAATGCGGTCGAACAGGGCAAAACAGCAAACGGTGCGCCCTCGCTATGCTCGATTTCGATAATCTGTCCATCGCCGCCGGCCCGCCTGCGTTTGATCATTGCGTTGGTGGCTAGGGTAGTTCCATGCACGATCAACTTTATGCTTCCCGCCTTCATCCTGGCCTGTTCAAGGATCTGATCGACACCCAGTATCAGCCCGTCTGTGGGACAATCGAGGGTGGTCAGCTCCTTCACGGTGTGGAAGGCGCCATCGTTCTTAAGAACGAGTTCCGTAAAGTTGCCCCTGATATAGATGGCAGGTCGGATGGTCACTGGTGTGGTTCCGAACGCGTCAAATATTCTGTCATGTCGTCATCCCGAAACTGACCTTACAGGTCTAGAGCGGCAAGAAAAGCCTCGAGTTCCTCGGCGGGAATTCTCGCGTTCTCGGCCGGTCCGGGGAAACTGCCGTCAAGCGATGCATCGCGGAAGGCAGCCAGCGCGGCGCGGCGTTCCCGTGCCATCCGTTCGGCCAGTGCCGCAAGGTCGCCAAAAGCGCGGGAGTGTCGTGGCAGCGGATTTTCGCCACAGATGTCATTCTGGAACAGATACATGACGTCGCCGCCGGGGCCCGAGCCGAGCGACACGGTGATCAGCCCGGTACGCGGGCTGATGGCTGCCATGACTTCGGCCGGGATTACCTCGGCCTCGACAGAGAATGCCCCGGCATTTTCCAGATCGCGGAAGTCCTGCATCAGCGCCAGCGCCTCGTCTGCAGTGCGGCCAACGGCGCGAAGGCCGCCGCGCCAAGTCGATTTCCGCGGCACCAGTCCAAGATGTCCCATTACTGGGATGTCCTCTTTCGCCAGCATTTCGACGACAGCGAAACGGCGCGCCGTCATCACCGAATCCGCGCCATTCTTCAGCGCCGTCAGAGCCCCGCGAAGGATATCCTCGTCTGTTGGGTAATCCGGGATTGTTAATGCCGCTGTCAGGAAATGATGCGGCGCGCCCTGCCGCACAAGCTCAACATTGGCGGCGCCGCAAATCAGCATGTCGATCCCGGACTCCGCCGCCGCCGCCGCCTCCTCGACGGTGTTCGCGGTCGTTTGCGTTAATTTGCGCAAACCCTTGCAGGCCCGTATATCAGCGGCAGTCAGGTTGCGGCGCGACGGCTTCGCATCCCAGGTGTAAATCGGCTTGGTATCTGTGTTCATCTGCTTCACTCCTCCAGAAACAGTGGCCTGTTCATTCCGCGGCTTTCTGCCCGTCTCCACATGGGGATCCGCACCCGGTAAATGCTACCGATCAATAAGGATACTTCAATAAATGTGGTTGATGGGATTTAATCAATTTTGCCCTTTGCTTAATTTGACCGATGCTGTTCGCTTGGCATGATAAAGTCTTTCGCCGCCTGGAATGCGACAGGCGCGGTACATCACAGACGAGGCTGGGTCGGCAGGCAACCTGCTAGCCCGACATTATGGGAGCAATTATTCGATGAACCCCTTTTCAAACACGATAAGGGATATGAAACTGGAACCAATGCGCGAGGTCAGCAAGACGCTGCAGATCCGCTGGTACAGATGTCCCGTTGACAAGAAAATCCTTCGCAGCCTAATGACACCCGATGATACGCGCGGGTTGTTCATGGCACTCGGTCATCTTGGCCTCTGGGCGGCAACTGGCGGTATCACCTTCTATCTGTTCTCGCAGCAGATGTGGTTGGGGTTTGTTGCAGCGCTGTTTGTTCACGGCACGGTCGGCTCCTTCTTTACCGCGCCGCATCACGAGCTTTGCCATCGCACCGTGTTCAAGACGAAATGGATGAACGAAGCTTTTCTGCGGATTTTTGCGCTTCTTGGCTGGAACAATTTCGAGATCTATCAGTTCAGCCACAATTATCATCATCGGTTCACCCTGCATCCTGAAGGCGACCGTGAAGAGGTCATGCCGGCGACGCCGTCCCTGCGCGCGCTGTATCTTGTGCAGCTGTTGACCGTGAACATCTTTGGGGGATACCAGTCGAAGGGCATCGTGCCGACGTTGCATAATTTTGTCGCGATCGCGGCGAACAGGTTCGACAACCCGTTTAATTCGTGGGGCGAGGAACTGTATGAGGGCTATGATGAGCATCGCCGCCGTGCCAGCGCCTGGGCGCGGATCACGTTGCTGTTCCATGCTGTCGTCATCGGCGGTGCCTTCGCCATTGGCCAGCCAATCCTGGCGCTGCTTATTTCGGGCTCCCCGTTCATCGCCAATCTGTGGCGCTACCTTGTCGGGGTGCCGATGCATTGCGGGCTGAAGAGCAGCGATACGGATTTCCGCAAATCGGTCCGCACCATCACCCTGGACCCGCTGTCCGAATTTCTCTACTGGCACATGAACTGGCATCTCGAGCACCACATGTTCGCCGGGGTGCCCTGCTACAATCTCAAGGCACTGCATGCGGCCACGGCAAATGACATGCCGGCGCCGAGGACGCTGTTCGGGGCCTGGAAGGAGATGCGGGAGACCTGGAGCCGCCAGAAGTTGGATCCGGACTATGCCTATGACACACCGGTGCCGAGCGAGGGCATGCCGGCGCGCGGACGCGACTCCATGGCGGCTTCCATCGGCGAGTTGGGTCCCGCAGATCTTCGATGATGACAACGCTTCCGCGAAAGGCGCGCCTTGAAGATATTGCGAAACATGCCGGCGTTGGCCTTGCCACTGTCGATCGGGTGCTGAATGAACGTGGAGGTGTCAGCGAACGGACAATGGCCCGTGTCCTCAACAGCGCGCGCGAGCTTGGCACCAAACGCGTTCTGCCAACTGGCAACCGGCGACAGCTTTCGATCGAAGCGGTGTTCGCGCGCAATGCCACAGCCTATTCCGAGCGCTTGAACCAATCCCTCGCGGCCGTGAACAAACTCGTCGATTATCCGGTCACCATTTACCGCACGCATTTTGATGCGAATGAACCAGGCCGGCTCGTCACACATCTTCATGCCGCTGCCAACCGCCGTGACGGAATCATTCTTTTCGCCAGCGACCTGCCGGTCATTGCCAACGCGGTTAGGGATCTGGTCGACAAGATATTCATGGTCACCATCAGCACAGACATCCCCGACAGCGGCAGGCACTGCTATGTCGGGATCGACAATGTCAATGCGGGGCGCTCGGCAGCGAAGCTCAGTGAAGCCATCTGCCGTAAGGGCGGGCGTGTGCTTGTCGTCGAACCCGGGACGAACGCTCGTTCGAACCTGGATCGTATCTCGGGGTTTTGCCGGTTCTTCACCGAGCGGGGCATTGAGGACAAGCTGACGCTACTGCCGCCCCCGGCCACGCTCGTGGAAGGCGTATCCAATCTTCTGGCATCGCTGCGTGAGCAGGATGATTTCCGCGTGCTTTACGGCCCGGCCAACAATGAACTGCTCGAGACCCTGATCGAGTCCGGTCGGCAGGAGGAGTCGGTCAGATCAATGACCAAAATCGTTCATGATCTCAGCCCCTATTCGATAGAGAACCTGCGGTCAGGTCTGATTGACATGGTCATTGACTCGAATCCGATGCAACAGGCCTTCGGGGCTGTGGATTTCATTGCCAGACAACATGGATATGAAACCGAAACGACCATGGCCAATATCGACTTCCAGTTCTACACCTCCGAGAATTTACCGCGAGCCGAAATCATTTCGTAACCTGTCACCAGACATCACCGCTTGAGGGGTTTTCATCATTTTAACCCTTTGCGATTTTTTACCTTTCCTGTTGGCTTGAGTCTGGCGATCGACGGCAACGTCGGTTGTCTGGGGAGGAAGGGGATGGATGAATCTCGCAGGATAATATTAGGCGAACTGGCGGTGATGCTGTCGGCGTCATGGCGCGATCCCGCCAATCCGGTGGGGGTCGATCCGCGTTTTTATCCGCGCGACAGGGCCGAAGCATATTTCGTTCAGGATCGCATGCATGACGAACTTGATCAGGGTCTGGCCGGCTGGAAGGTTGGCGCGACCAGTGCGAGGATGCGCGAACTTGACGGTCATGATGATGTGATTCCAGGACGCATCTTTGCGTCCAGAAGCTATATCGGACCGCGCCACAATCTGCCAATTGACCAGTTTCCGGGCGCGCGCGTCGAGACCGAATTCGCCTTTCGCCTGACCGCCTCGCCGTACCTTCGCGAGGCGCCCTGGACTGCCGCCGAGATGGAAACCATGATGGTGCTGCATCCGGCGATAGAGATCATCGGCAACCGCCACCGCATCGAAGGGGCGAGCAGGTCTGAGAATTCGCTGATGACGATCGCGGACAATGGTGGCGGCATTGGCTTTGTCTTCGGTGATCCTGTGGAGGACTGGCGGGCGATCGATTTCCGACATCATCTGATCACGCTCACGGTAGGCGGTGGTGCCCCTGCCGATAATTTCCTTGGCGAGATGCGCTGCCTGCCGGTTAAGGCGGCTGCCGAGCTTGTCAATCATCTGGCGGAGCGTGGCCACGAAATGCAGGCTGGGGATTTCATCTCCACGGGCGCGGCCTCGGTGCCACAACCCTTTTCAGCCGGTGATCATGTGCGTGCCGATTTTGGTGCGCTTGGCATCATAGAAGTTGCTTTCTGACATGGCGGCATGACAAAGCGGGAGACGACAGGAATGGTTGACGTGCTGGTTATCTTCGGACCCAACCTGAACATGCTTGGCACGCGCGAACCGGAAATCTATGGCGCGGACAGCATGGCCGATATCATGGGAGCCCTCTCGGATCAGGCCGTGGACCTTGGTCGGCGGATCGAAATGATGCAATCGAATGACGAGGGTGTTCTCGTGACCGCGATCCAGAAGGCGCGCAGCGACGCGGCGGCGATCCTTTTCAACCTGGCGGCCTATACCCACACCTCAGTGGCGCTTCGTGATGCCCTGGCGATGTTTGACGGTCCCAAGGTCGAGGTGCATCTGTCGAATAATGACCGGCGTGAGACGTTTCGGCAGGTAAGCCTTACGGCCGGGGTCAGTGATGGTAGCATTGTCGGCTTTGGCGCCGATTCGTTCCGTCTGGGGCTGGATGCTGTGCATCGGCTTCTGCTGCGAAGAGACGGTGCTGGAGCGATCCGGCAGATCCGGGGAGGAGATATCGGATGACCCAGGATATTCGTCATGTCGCCGTTGTTGGCGCTGGCGGCATGGGCGCCCTGTTTGGCGCCATACTCTGCGAAGGCGGTCTGGAGGTGACGCTTGTCGATACCGACCACGAACATATGGACGCCATTCGCCAGAGCGGGCTTCGCATTTCCGGCCTTGGTGGTGACAGGCGCCTGACGCTTGCGACAGCACATGACGTCACGCAGGTCGAACAGGCCGATATCGTGCTGGTGCAGTGCAAGGGAACAGCGACCCGAGAGGTGGCGCTCGCGATGACGCATCTTGCCGATACCGGCGCCGTATTCATCAGTTTCCAGAACGGCCTTGGTAACGAGGATATTCTTGCCGAAATCCTTGGGGTGGAGAATGTCTTTGGCGGGTTGACCTCAATGGCTGGTGCCCGCACCGGTCCCGGGCAGATCCATGACTTCGACCGGGTGCCATCCTATATCGGTGAATGGGGTGGCGGGATGTCGCCGCGGGCCGAGGCCATCGCCGCCGCGTTCACTGCAGCCGGGCTGGAGACATATGCAAGCGCCGATATCAGGGCCGAGATCTGGAAAAAACTCCTCGGCAATATGACCATGAGTGCTGTCTCCGGAGTGACCAATCTGACCAGTGCCGAGATCCTGCAGCTGGATTCTCTGCGCAAGGTGTGTTTCACCGCGCTCGACGAAGCGATCTCAATTGCACATTCGCAGAATATCGACCTTGACCGCGACGCTGTGGTGAAGGGACTCGAGCTGATGACTGCACCGGGGGGCACCGGTGACAACAAATCCTCGCTCTGTCTCGATGTGCTGGCGCGCCGGCAAAGCGAGATCGAGTTCATCTATGGCACACCTTTGCGGCTTGCTGACGCTGCCGGTCTTGCCGTCCCGACATTGCGCAGTCTCTACGGGCTGGTGAAGGGTATCGAAACACATTACGTCGGCGGGCCTGACCGCGAGGGAGCGTGATGACATGAGTTCATTGAAGGGAAAGACGGCCTTTGTTTCAGGAGGCACGCGGGGCATCGGCCTTGCTATCGCCAAGCGCCTGGCGAGTGAGGGGGCGGATATCATGGTCGCTGGCAGCAGCGAGGCCAATTGCGCGGCGGCGACCAGGGCCATCACTGCGCAGTCGGACGGCCGGATTGAGGCTCATGCCGTCGATCTGCGAACGCTTGAAGGCTGCCAGGCAGTGTTTGACGCGCATAGCCGGGTGTTTGGTGGCTGCGATATCCTTGTTCACAGCGCCGGTGCGACAAGGGGTGGCGTGTTCCCGGACCAGGATGATGCCGATTTCATTGACGGGTTTGCGCTGAAATTCCATGCCGGCGTGCGACTTTCGCGCCTTTTCTGGCCGCTGCTCGCCGCCGCGCGCGGGAATGTCGTGATGATTGTCGGCGGGGCGTCGCGCAACCCCGACGCAAAATTCATGGTCGGCGGCGCGGTCAATGCGGCGCTGGCGAATTTCAGCAAGGCGCTGGCCGGGCAGGGTCTTCAGGATGATGTGAATGTAAACTGGATCAATCCGGGCCAGACCGAGACCGAACGCCTGCAGCAGCTTCTCTCGACACGCGCGCGGGACGAGAACCTCAGCATTGACGATGTTCGCGCCGAACGCATGCAGGCCGAGGGCATTCGCCGGCTTGGCCAGCCCGAGGACACGGCGGCGCTTGTCGCGTTCCTGTGCGGCGATGAGGCGCGCCATATCCATGGCGCCGGTATTGCCGTCGATGGCGGGGCGACGAAGGGATATTTCTGATGGATTTTTCACCAACCGAGGAACAGCGCCTACTTGTCGCCACCATCCGCAGTTTCGTCGAGACAGAATTGCGACCACTGGAGGCGCGAGTCGAGGAGACAGGTCACCTTTCCGATGAACTGGCTGACAAGATCCGGGCGAAGTCGCAGTCGCTCGGGCTTTATGCTGTGAATATCCCGACTGAATATGGTGGTGGCGGTCTGCCGGTTCTCGACTGGATGATCGCCGAGGAGCAGTTCGGTCGCACCAGCGATATTCTGATCCGCCGCGCTTTCGGCAATGTGTATGAAATCCTGCTGGAAGGCACCGACGCGCAGATTGAGACATATCTGCTGCCGGCTGTTCGTGGCGCGCGAACCTTTTCCGTGGCCTTCACCGAGCCCGCGGCCGGGTCCGACGCCGCCGCCATCACAACCAGAGCTGTTCGTAAGGGCGATGGCTGGGTGCTGAACGGAGCCAAGCATTTCATCTCGGATGGCCTTTATTCCGACTTTTTTATCGTCACCGCGGTAACGGATCCTGATGCCGGTGCGCATGGCATTTCAACCTTCATCCTTGACAAGGGGCGTCCCGGATTCACCGTCGGGCGTGATCAGCCGATGATGGGGTTGCGGGGCACGTCGCATGTTGAAATGCGATTTGAGAATGTAGAGCTTGATGAAGGCTGTCTTCTTGGACAGGAGGGGCAGGGTCTGAAGCTGGCGCTTGCCACCCTGGGTCGTGTGCGGCTGGCACAGGTGGCAGCGCGGGCCGTTGGCAAGGCCAGCATGATCCTTGATGACTGCCTCGACTATGCCAGGAACAGGCGGCAATTCGGATCAGCCATTGGTGAATTCCAATTGATCCAGCAGATGCTTGCCGACTCGGCAATGGAGATCAACGCATGCCGGCTGGCCCTGTGGCAGACGGCGAGCCGCATCGATGCCGGGGACGAGGCGCGCGGCGCGATCTCGATGCTGAAGGTTCAGGCATCAGAGATGCTCGGTCGGGTCGTTGACCGGGCGGTGCAGATCTACGGTGGTGCCGGTTATTGCCGTGACCTGCCAATCGAACGCTATTACCGGGACGCCCGCATTGCGAGAATCTATGACGGCACCTCGGAGATACACCGCATGGTGATGGCGCGGCAGATGATGAAGGGGGATGTTGGCCTGTTCGACATCTATGAGCAGGTAAGATGACGAAGGTTCAGTTTCTGACCGCGGACGAGGCTGCCGCGATGATCGAGGACGGCGCCGTAATCGGACTGACCGGTGGTGGTGGTGGTCTGGTTGAGGCAAGTGCGCTTCACGCCGCTGTAGAGCGCCGGTTCCTTGCCACGGAACATCCCCGAAACCTGACCTGCATACATGCGCTTGGTATCGGCGACAGGCAGGAACGCGGGATGAACCGGTTTGCGCATGTCGGCATGACCACTCGTGTCATAGGGGGCCACTGGGTCTGGTCGCCGCGCATGCAGCAGATGGCGCGGGACAATGAGATTGAGGCCTATGTGCTGCCCGGCGGCGTGATCATGCAATTGATGCGCGAGGTCGCCGCCGGGCGTCCCGGCCTGATCACCCATGTCGGTCTTGGCACTTTTGTTGATCCGCGGCTGGATGGCGGACGCATGAACGAGGCCGCAAAGCAGACTCTGACCGAGATTATCACCATCGATGGCCGGGATTATCTTCGCTATTTGCCGATCCCAGTGACGGTGGCGCTTCTTCGCGGCAGCTATGCTGATGAGGATGGTAATATCTCGCTGGAAGAAGAGCCGGCCAATCTCGATATCTACGCGATAGCTGCGGCGGCGCATAACAGTGGCGGCAAGGTCATTTTCCAAGTCCGCGGAAAAGTGCCGCGGCATAGCATGAAGGCCCGCGAGGTTCGTATTCCGGCAGCGCTTGTCGACGCGGTTGTGGTCGATGCGACACAGCGGCAGGGTTATGACCTTGTCTATGACGCGGCATTGTCCGGGCAGGATCGCCGGGATGATCCGGAGCCGCCGCAGCCGGCATTCTCGTCACGCCTTGTCATCGCGCGCCGCGCACAGCAGGAACTGCATGACAATGCGGTGATCAATTTTGGCTTTGGCATTCCCGACCAGATTGCCAAGCTGATCGACCGTGACGGCCATGCGGAGCGCTATTTCCAGACCATCGAGCATGGCACTTATGGCGGCAGGCTTATGGATGGTGATCTGTTCGGCTATGCGATGAACCCGAGCTGCATGATTGATGGCCCCTCGCAATTTGACTTCTATTCGGGAGGTGGGCTGGATATCGCCTTTCTCGGATTTGGCGAGATAGACGCCGCTGGTAATGTCAATGTGTCCAAGCTTGGGGGCAATACGGTTGGGCCGGGCGGGTTTATCGATATTGCCCAGAACGCGCGCAAGGTGGTTTTCTGCGGCACTTTCGATACCGGAGGCGCCCGTCTCGAGACGGGTGACGGCACCCTGCGGGTCACGTCGCATGGGCGGATTCCCAAACTTGTCGAGAAGGTCGACCAGATCACCTTTTCAGGACCGCAGGCAAGCGTGCAGGGCCAGCATGTCATCTATGTCACCGAGCGTGCCGTCTTCGAGCTGCGCGAGGACGGTGTGCATCTTGTCGAGATCGCCCCGGGCATTGACCTGCAGGCGGATGTGCTCGACCGAATGGGGTTCACGCCGCGCATGGAGTCGCCTTTGTCGGAGATGAACAGCGGCTTGTTTAAGGAATGAAGGACAGCGGAAGGCCCATGGATGTTTTCAGGATTGGATTGATTGGCGCCGGGTCGATTGGCACCCGACACATCAAGGCCATCGACGAGGTGGCGCATATCGAGCTTGTGGCCGTTGCCGACCCGTCGCCCGCCGCATGGGCGCTTGGCGATTCACGAAATATTGAGGTGTTTGCCGATGCCGAGAGCATGCTGTCAGAGACGGATGTCGAGGCGGTCATCATTGCCACCCCGACAGAGCGTCACCACGCCGATGTGATGACGGCCCTCAAATATCGCAAGACGGTGCTGGTTGAAAAGCCGATCACCGCGACCATGAAAGAGGCCGACGAGGTGACACGCTACGCCGCGGAGCAGGAATGTCAGGTGCTTGTTGGCCATCAGAGGCGATATTATCCATGCGCACGAATGGCGCGGGACATCATCCAGAGTGGCCGCATCGGCAGGCTGATGGCGGTAAGCGGTCAGTGGGCAACGCGCAAGGATGACGACTATTACGCCGCGGCCTGGCGTCGTGACCGCAAGGCTGGTCCTATCCTGACCAACCTGATTCATGAAATCGATATCCTGCGCTTTATCTGTGGCGACATCGCGTCGGTGTCTGCCGAGATGACGAATCACGACCAGCATTTCGAAAAAGAGGATGCGGTGGCGATCAGCCTGAAATTCGCCAATCAGGCGGTTGGAAGTTTTCTGCTTTCGGATCGTACCCCGTCACCCTGGACCTGGGAAATGGCGCTTGGCGAGAGTGTGAAATTCCCGAAGACGGGTATGAATGCCATCCGGTTTCTGGGCACAGAGGGGGCGCTGGAATTCCCAAATCTTGTGCTGTGGCGGCATGCCGAGGGCAATGGCAACTGGCACCATGAGATTCGGCCTGAGGTGATCGACGCACCTTTCATCGATGCCTATGTCGCGCAGTGCGCACATCTGCGCGCGGTGACGCGCGGTCTTGAGACACCGATTATTGACGCCTTGAATGGCAGCCGATCTCTTGATGCGACCCTGGCGGCGGCACGGGCGGCGACAAGCGGGACGCGCATCAAACTGTCAATGTGACTGAAACCAACGGAGGAATAGGATGGCGGATTTTTATCTCGACATTGGCGACAACACCAGCTTCACCAAGACAGTCTCCGAGAGCGATGTCTATCAGTTTGCCGGTATTACCGGCGATTTCTCGCCAAACCATGTCAACCGGGTCTACATGGAGAAATCGAGCTATGGTCGCTTGATGGCGCATGGCGCGCTTCTTGTTGGATTCATGTCCACTGTCTCGACCCAGATGATAGCGCATAGCCGAGAGGCAGCGGAAACCCCCGTTTCGGTGGGGTATGACAAGATCAGATTTCTGAAGCCGGTCTTCCTCGGCGACACGATCACCGTCGCCTATACCGTCACCGAGATCGATGTGGAGCGCCGCCGTTCGACAGCTGGGATTGAGGTCACCAACCAGGATGGTGAGCTTGTCGCCGTCGCCAGCCACATTCTTCAATGGGTGCCGAACAGCTGATGGTGGGTGGACTGCAAAAAGGGATGTCAAGATGAACAGACGCATGGACATTGCTGGTCAAAGCTTCATTGTCACCGGCGCCGCCAAGGGCATCGGCCTTGCCATCAGTTCGCTGTTTCACAGTCTTGGGGCCCGGGTGTCTGGCTGGGATCTCGATGACAGCGGCATGAAGGACAACCCTGTCTTCGCTGACAGTCAGATTGTCGATGTCACCGACCCGTCGCAGACGGAGGCGGGCTTCGCCGCCAGCCTCGCAGCGTTTGGCGATATTGATGGCATTGTCGCGAATGCCGGGGTGAACGGGCCGACGAAGCCATTGTGGGACTATTCGCTGGCAGAATGGCAAACGGTGATGTCGGTCGATCTGACCGGTGTGTTCCTGACCGTGCAGCCGGCGCTTGACCATCTGAGGGCGCGCCAGCGGGGCCGGATCATCATCATCTCCTCGATCGCCGGAAAAGAGGGAAACCCCGGCGCCGTGCCCTATGGCGCGGCGAAAGCCGGCGTGATCGGGCTTGCCAAGGGGCTGGCCCGTGAATTGTTGCCCTCGGAGATTACCGTGAACTGTATCGCACCTTCGATGGCGATGACTGACCTGCTTGACGGGATGAGCGCTGAATACATTGCCGACAAGAAGAGCCGAATTCCAATGGGCCGGCTGTGCACGCCAGAGGAGATTGCCAATGTGGCGGCGTTCATCGCCTCCCCGGCCTGCAGCTTCACCACCGGCCAGGTCTTTGATGTCACCGGTGGGCGTGCCACATGGTAGCCGCGCCGCGCCAGCTTCAACTGGACGACCTATGTGTGCATCAAGTGTCACTTTCAGGACAATGTGATTTCGCCGGTTCGCTCGCGGTTCTTCAGCATGCCGGTATTTCCCGGACCGCGTTGTGGACGCCGATGATCGAGTCATGCGGCATCGCCGAGGCCAGACGGATCTGGAACGACAGTGACATGGTTGCGGAATCGCTCTGTGTCGCCTGTCTCTTCGAGGGTGAGGTGGCGCTTCGCCACAGGCTCGATCTTGCCGACATGTTCGGTGCCAGAACCCTAGTATTGATCACCGGTGGTTTTGAAGATCTGGCGGCTACTGGTTATAGCGGCGGCATCGAACATGCCCGCAGCCTGCTTATTGACCGGCTTGGTGCGGCAGCAGAGCTTGCCGCCGACCACCGGGTCAGGCTTGCTTTTGAGCCCCTTCACCCGATGGTGTGCGGCTTTCGTTCGGTGGTCTCCAGCCTTGGCGAGGCGCTCGATATTCTCGACCAGCTTGACGACGGTCACGACATCGGCCTTGCCATCGACGCCTACGCCCTTTGGTGGGAGCATGATCTGCAGGCAAAGCTGATGCGTGCTGGTGACCGTATTCTGAACTACCACGTTTCGGACTGGCTTTCCGATACGCGGGACCTCCGGCTTGATCGTGGCATGCCGGGCGACGGGCAGATCGCCCTTCGTGACTGGCGCCGAATGATCGAGGCAGCCGGCTATCTAGGTCCGGTTGAGGTCGAGATTTTTTCGCGTGACCGATGGTGGAAAACGCCGGCGAAGTCAATGACCGCGGTTATTCTGGAGCGGATGAACGCCTGCTTTTGAACCGGGTTTAAACAAATTGAGATCCGATTTTTTAGTCAAAATGATAAAAATCCATCAAATTTGTGGTTCCCTATCCGGAATCGGACCATACTATCTATATTCTTAATCGATGAAGCCTTGCTTCGCGCGGCGCGAAGTCCGTAAAGTTGGGTTTAAATCGGCTGGCTGGCTCGGGGGGAGCGGTGCTTGAAGTCAAAGATGTTCACGCGGGCTATGGCAACCTAAAGATCCTGCGCGGCGTAAACATGAATGTGCCGACTGGCGGAATAGTGACATTGCTTGGTGGCAACGGCACTGGCAAGTCCACGCTTCTCAAAGCCATTTCAGGCCTGATTCCCCTGATGGAAGGGGAAGTTGTTTTTGATGGCGTTAACATCTCGAAAATGAAACCTCACGAGCGTATGCGCCTCGGTCTTGTTCAGGTGACACAGGCCAAGGAAGCCTATCCGGCAATGACGGTTGAGGAAAATCTTGTTCTTGGTGCCTATACACGTAACGACCGCGAAGGCACCAAGGCCGACCTTGAAAAAGTGTATGATTTCTTTCCGGTGCTTCGGGAGCGGAGCAAGCAGCTGTCCGGCACGCTGTCTGGTGGTGAGGTGCAGATGTTGGTCATCGGCCGTGGTCTGATGGCATCCCCAAAAATGCTAATGCTTGACGAACCAAGTGCCGCGCTAGCCCCTAAAGTGGTTCTGGAAATTTTTTCGAATATCAACCGTATCGCCAAATCTGGTGTGACCATCCTCGTGGTTGAGCAGAATGTGCGAATGGCGCTTATCCTAGCGCAGTATGGTTACATCATCCGCGATGGCGTGATCATGATGCAGGGTGAGGCAGATAATCTGATCAGAGATCCGGCGGTCAAGGATTCCTTCCTTGGCGGCTCGGTCGCCGACACGACAAAAGCGCTCAGAAACTGAGCGGCACCTCACGGGGGATGGAACTAATAATGGGATTTGATTTCAACTCGCTGCTGGCCTTCATCATTTTTGGGATCACCATTGGTGTCGTCTACGGCATTGTGGCGCTTGGGATTTCCTTAATTTATTCTGGCCTTGATATAGTACATTTCGCGCATGGTGAGATGTATATGTTTGGTGCCTTTTTCGGGCTTGTTTTGGCGCATAACGTTGGTGTGCCTTACCCGGTTGCACTCATTGGCGCCATGATGCTTACGGCGCTCCTAGGTATGGTGGTTGAACGGGTCTTCTATCGAAGGCTGACGCGAGCTGGTGGTGGCTATACAGTTGCCGGCATGGGTATGATCATCTGTGGTTTTGGTATGTCTGTAGCGCTTGTCAATACAGCCTATTTTTTCTTTGGCGCCGAGGCTGAGCCGTTTCGTGCCAATTTAGACTACATCCCGCGGCTTAGTTTCCCTGGCGATATTGATGTCCCAGAAAGCTATGTTTTGACGGCGATAATTTCAGTGTTTTTGATGGCCGGGCTTCACTATTTTCTGAGGCACACGAAAACTGGTCTTGCAGTGCGGGCCGTGGCGCATAACAAGGACATCGCCTACCTAATGGGTATAAATGTGCCGCTAATGATATCGCTAATATTTGGTCTTGCCTGCGGCCTTGCCGCAGCTGCAGGTGTATTAATTGGTCCAATGCAATCAGTTCAGGTGGAGATGGGCTACCTAATGCTGATGAAGGCTTTTGCTGCAGCAGTGGTTGGAGGATTTGGGTCACTTCCTGGCGCCATTGTTGGCGGCATCATGGTCGGCATTTTCGAAAATCTGGGAGCCGCTTACATTTCGGCGAGCCACAAAGATATTTACGCATTTTTGCTGTTGATCCTGGTCCTTATGTTTAAACCGTCAGGTCTGTTTGGGGTCGAGGCAAAGGTGAAGGCATAGTGAGATAGATCACTATGAATAGGGGAAAACCTAAAAACTAAGTGGAGGAAAACATGCGAGTACTAAACAAATTGTTTGCTGGCGTTATAGCCGCGGGTGTTGGCGTGACCGCCACCGCTGCTTTTGCTGGCGACATCCGGGTCGGCATCACGATGCGGATGATCAGTGAAAACGGTCAGGCCTATGGTCAGATGGTGATGGACGAAATCAAAGGTATCAACGATGCGGGTGGCATCAATGGTAACATGATCGAAGCTACTCTGATGAATGACGAGTGCAAGTCTGACAAGGGCGTCGCTAATGCAAACAAGATGATCTTTCAGGAAAAGGTTCACCTGCTGATTGGATCGTCCTGCTCATCGGTTACGCTGCCGATCGTCGATGTGACGGCAAAGGCTGGCGTTCCGCAGATGGTCCCGCACTCAACTAACTCAAAGATTACCCAGAAGGGCAGCGAGTGGGTCTTCCGCATCCCGGTGTCCGGCCGCTACTACGGTGGTGTGAATGCGAAATATGTTGGTGAGAACATCGGTACCAAGATCGCCTATATCTGTGCTGCAGATGCCGCCTCTGTAGGTGATTGTGCAAACATGGAAAAGCAGATGAGGGCACGCTTTGGCGCCGAGCCTGCCTATCGTGCAGATGTGCAAGAAAAAGAAGTCGACTTCCGATCGCACATGCAGAAAATTAAGTCCATGGATGTTGACGGCATCCTAGTGGCGGCGCTTGCTGAAACTATGGCACGTGCTTTAGTTCAGTCCTATGAGGCGGGTATTGGCGAAGATGTTCGCCGGATCGGTTCGTCGTCAGCTTCCAATGCACCAGTTCCAAAAATCGCTGGTGATGCTGCAAAAGGCGTGTTCTTCACAGCTGCTTATGCCGCTGCCGATAATCGCCCAATCGCAAAGCTGTTCAACGAGATGACACGCCAGCGTTACGGCATCCATGCGCCTGACCATGATTTCTCGCAGGCTTATGATCTGGTCCGGATCATGGAAATTGCTTTGAAAAATGCTGATCTCGACCTGTCAGACGGTGCGCTTGCTGCCGATCGGACAGCCATCCGCGATGCTATCGCCAATGTAGAGGGTTATGAAGGTCTAGCATCCGGCCCGATCAGCTTCTGCGCCGCTCCGACACCGCAGTGCCGCGACGGCAATCGGACAGCGGTTCTCATCGGTTACACTAAGGGTGGTGAAAACTTCGAAACCGAGGTTCTTGCCCGGGTTACCATGGAGCCAGATTTCGGTCTCGAATAGGCTTAACGAAACGCATGGTCGGGGGTTCTTCCCCGACCATCATCCCATTTGTTTTTAAGATATTGATGTCTGAGAGATGAAGGTCTCAAGACGGGCCCGGGGAACATATCGAAATGGTATTTCTGTCGCGCATTGCTGATGTGATCGAAGCTCTGGCGCAACGCCACAGGATGCTGCCATGGCTCATCGCCTATGCATTGTTACTGCCGCTGCCCTTTATCCTATCGGCTTTTTTCAACGATTATCTGATCGATCTGGCTAACCGTGCTTGCTTGTTCATCATGCTTGCCGTCGGGCTGAATATCGTGAAGGGCTTTTGCGGCCAGGTAACGGTTGGTCACATAGGTCTTTATGCCATCGGGGCGGTGACCTCGGCGGTGCTGTCACTTGAGCCTGGCGGGTTCGGCGGGGCGCTTGGGTTTGGCCTACCGGTCTGGGTGTCGATCCCGATCGCGGTGCTCGTAACCGCTTTTGCTGGCCTCATAGTTGGATTGCCCTCAGTTCGACTGGAGGGCGCCTACCTAGCACTGGCGACGCTCGGTCTCGGCGAGTCCGTCCGCATTTTCATTGCTGTAACACCAGCGTTGGGCTCCAGCACTGGTCTCATGATGATCCCGGCGCCAAGCATTGGTGGGTATGTCTTCGACAGCTTTACCAGCTATTACTATCTCGTAATGACGGCTGCCGTCGTAGGGATCTACTTTTCTTTCGCGATCTTGCGCTCAGCCACAGGACGCGCTTTCCAGGCCATTCGCGAGGATACCATCGCCGCCTCGGTGAATGGCATCAATGTTGTGAAATACAAGCTCTTGGCCTTCGTCCTCAGCGCCATGTATGCGGGACTTGCCGGCGCACTATTCGCACACATGCCGCCTGGCTATCTACATCACAATAACTTTACCGTCATCGAGATGGTGACGTTGCTACTAATGGTGGTGCTTGGTGGTATTGGCAATGTCTGGGGCGGGGTTATCGGCGCCATTGTTGTGACCATCGCTTATGATCAAACAAAAGATCTCATGGTCTATTTCATGGACCGACCCATTGTGATCCAGCCTTTGGTATTCGGTCTGTCGATGGTGCTGTTGGTGCTGTTCATGCCACGCGGCATTGGCGGCTGGTTCGAGGGCTTGCAGCGGAACCGCAGATTTATCAAGAGAAGCGAGGAGAAGTTAGGTGGCGCTGCTAGAAACTCGTGATCTGAGCAAAAGTTTTGGTGGTCTTCAGGCTATTGATAAGGTCAGCCTGAAGGTTGAGCCGAACACGATCCACGGACTGATTGGGCCAAACGGATCCGGCAAATCTACCTTCTTCAATCTTCTTACCGGGGTGTATCAGCCTGACGAGGGAAGCCACATCAGCTTTGACGGGGTCGATATCACGAACAGCCCGGCACACACGATTGCCGGGCTTGGGCTGGCCAGAACCTTCCAGTTGCTTCGCTTATATGGTGAACTGAGCGTGCTAGATAACGTTATGGTCGGCTATCACCCTCATACCAAATACGGGCCACTTGCGCCATTGTTCAACGGTGCTGAGGTGCGGCGCCAGGACAAGGCCGTCCGTGACGAGATGCAGGAACTTCTTGAGTTTATTGGCCTTGCAGACCATGCCGAAATTCCAGCCGCAGAATTGTCCGGTGGTCAGCGCCGTCTGCTGGCACTCGGACGCGCCATCGCGATGCGTCCGAAAATGCTGCTTCTCGATGAACCGGGAGCAGGGTTGTCGCCTGCCAATGTCGACAGTCTGATGTCAACAATTATGACGCTCAAAGACCAGTACAATCTCACGATCATCGTGGTGGAGCACATCCTAAAGGTTGTGATGTCGACCTGCGATACCATCAGCGTGCTTGATCATGGGCAGAAGATTTCCGAGGGCACGCCCGAACATGTCAAGAACGATCCGGCGGTTGTCGAGGCTTATCTCGGTCGTGAAATGGCGGACGAAGATATACGGGCGGCGATGGACGCGTGACGTCGGGGTGTGTAGGTAAATGCAGGGCAATGCCGCCGGGATCAGATGGGAAACACAGGACCGGACGCTGATCCTGACAATTGATCGGCAGCATCGCCGCAACGCACTGGACCCTGACGCCCATCATCAGCTTGCCAGCCTTTTCGACATGTTTGCCGACAGCGATGAGCATCTTGTCGCCATCATCACAGGCGCGGGCGACAAGGCATTCTGTTCTGGCTCCGACCTTTCCGTAAAAGCTGGTCTTGATCGCGCCAATCTCCCACCAACAGGCTTCGCCGGTATTGCAGAACGCTTTGATCTCATTAAACCAGTTATTGCAGCTGTGAACGGAGACGCCATCGGCGGCGGGATGGAAATCGTCCTTGCTTGTGACATGTGTGTGGCGGTGCCCAGTGCAAGGTTCTCGTTGCCTGAACCACGCGTTGGACTGGCGGCAAGTGGAGGGCTGCATCGTCTGGCAAGGCAGGTGCCTCTCAAACAGGCGATGGAAATTGCCCTAACAGGGCGCATGTTTACTGCAGATGAACTTGTTGGCATGGGTGTTGTAAATCAGCTCTCACCATCTCTAACTGGTGCTGCCAATGCTCTGGTAACAGCTTTGGAGACCGCCGCGTTGATCTGTGAGAACGCGCCGCTGTCGGTGCGTGCAACGAAGCAGATGATGATGAGTGGACTTAACCTGCCAGATCTTGAGACCGCCTTTGCGACGCGTTATCCAGCTTTTGAAGCCATGCTGGCCAGTGAAGATGCGAGGGAAGGGAGGCTGGCCTTTCTGCAAAAGCGGCACCCGAAATGGCGAGGAAGGTAGCTGGTGTGAACGAAGCTTCAAGTAAACTCAGAACCTGTATTGCCACGGTATCGATTGCTGGTGACTTCCGCGAGAAACTCGCAGCGATCTCGCGTGCCGGCTTCACTGGCATCGAAATTTTTGAACAGGATTTTTTGGCCTATGACGGCCGTGCTGTGGATGTTGGGTGGTTGGTCCAGGATTATGGGCTTGAAATCATGCTGTTCCAACCTTTTCGCGATTTTGAAGGGTTGCCGGAACCCTATCGGTCACGAGCTTTTGACCGGGCAGAACGAAAATTTGACCTGATGAACAGCATGGACGCCGATCTGGTTCTTATCTGCTCGAACCTGTCGGCGCATGCGCTCGGGGGCATCGATCGGGCCGCGGATGATCTTGCGGAGCTTGGTGAAAGGGCGAAGGCCCGCGGCATACGGATTGGCTTCGAGGCGCTGGCCTGGGGCCGTCATATCAATGATCATCGTGACGCCTGGGAAGTGGTCAGACGCGCCGATCACAGTCATGTCGGACTGATCCTTGACAGTTTTCACACGCTCAGTCGCAAGATCGATCCGGATACGATCCGTGCTATTCCCGGCGACAAGATTTTCTTTGTCCAACTGGCAGACGCCCCTCTGATCGACATGGACCTTTTCCATTGGTCACGCCATTTCCGCAACATGCCGGGTGAGGGTGACCTTCCGGTTGTGGAATTCATGCGTGCGGTGAGTTCCACCGGATACGCCGGCCCACTGTCGCTGGAAGTGTTCAACGATCAGTTCCGGGGAGGCAGCCCGGCGACAATCGCGCGCGACGGGCATCGCTCACTTCTTGCCCTGATGGATGATGTCCGGCGCAGCGAACCGGACATGCGCCTGCCGGCTCCCGAGCTGCCGGCCCGCGGCAGCTGTCTCGGTATCGACTTTGTCGAATTCACAACAAGCGAGGCCGAGGCATCAGATCTGGCGGCATGTCTGTCCATGATGGGATTCGTTCATGTCGGCAATCATGTTTCGAAGCGGGTCGCGCACTGGCGTCAGAACGAAATCAATATCCTGATCAATACAGAGGAGTCAGGACCGGCCCATTCCGCCTACGAGGTGCACGGGACATCTGTCTGTGACATCGCCCTCAGGGTCGACGATGCAACTTCGGCGATTGAGCGAGCCAGAGGTCTTGGCGCGGAGGTCATGGAGACGAACGAGAGAAAGGATGAGTTGAAGATTCCAGCGATCCGGGGCGTGGGCGGCGGGATACTCCGGTTTATCGATGCGGCCACCGGCCTTGCAAACTGGCGGGAGGTCGACTTCAGGCCGGTCGAGACCCCCGCGTCTGAGACCGGGGTCGGCCTCGAGAAAATCGACCACCTGGCGCAGACGATGAAGTATGAGGAGATGCTGACATGGACACTTTTCTATACCTCGATTCTCGAGTTGGAAAAGGTTTCAATGGTCGATGTTATCGATCCTAGTGGTCTTGTCAGAAGCCGGGCCATCCAGAACCCTGCCGGCGACCTACGGGTCACCCTGAATGGCGCTGAGAACCAGAACACGCTTGCCGGGCAGTTCATCGACCGCACCTTCGGTGCCACCGTGCAGCATCTTGCCTTTTCCTGTCAGGACATCTTCGCCACCGCCGAGGCGCTTGCGGCGCGCGGGTTTGAGGCGCTGGTGGTGTCGCCGAACTATTATGAGGATCTTGGCGCTCGGTTCGGTCTTGAAGATGCGTTCCTCGCGCGCCTTCATGACGCGCGGATCCTCTACGATGAAGACACGAATGGTCGCTATTTCCAGCTTTACAGCCGGCAACGCAGCAGCGAGGTGTTCTTCGAGATCGTGCAGCGGGAAGGTGGCTATGACGGATATGGTGCAGCCAACGCCCCTTTCCGTGTCAGCGCACAGAAGCGTAGCCTGTGATGCCGGACCCAGCCCGGGTTGGATCAGCCATATAGACTCTTGAACTTTTCGATGTTCATCCGGAAGCCAGCCTCGAAATCGCCATTGCCGGGATGATAGACCGATTCAAAGCTGACCACACCGTCATAACCGTCGGCGCGGAACGCCTCGGCCATCGGCGCGAACTGGTCGGCAAGCTGACCCTCGCCCATGGGGCGTACCTCAAGTGTGGCGCGTGGCGTGTCGACTTTCACATCCTTGATATGGACATGGCCAAGATAGCCCTCCTTAACCTCGTCATAACCGTCGGGAAAGGCGGTCTCATGGCACCAGCAATTGTTCGCCGGGTCCCATAACACCTTCATAACATCCTTGCCGTCCAGATCATCGATCAGCTTGCGACCGGTATAGTTGGAGTTGACCATTGTGCCGTTGCCGGTCTCGACAACTAGTGTTACCCCGGCGTCACGCGCGACATCCAGCGCTGGCGCGATCAGTGGCAGCATGGCGTCCCACGCTCCCTTGGCGACATTCCATTTCTCTGCCCCATTGCGGCCGAACAGGATCTGTTCCTTCTTCGGCGTCATGATCCGGACCAGCGGCGAGCCGACGATATGCGCCATCTCGATGACCCGCTTCAGCGCGTCCATGTGCTTCGTATGGAGATCATCGCCTGGTTTGTTGGCAATTGTCGTGCCGGCAAAGATATGCCGGCTGAGACAGGAGACCGGCTTGCCGCGGTCACGAAGAAGTTCATCGATCTCGCGGATTTCGCCGGCATCATGGTCACCAACCTCCTTCTCGCCGACAAACTGCAGTTCGGCATAGTCCAGCCCGAATTCATCCATCACGTCGACGGTATGCGCCAGGTCGCGGCTGATTCCGTCACAGATCACTCCAAGTTTCATGACAACCCTCCCTTACCGGTGCAGCTCAGCACCGACGATCTCTTCCATGATGCGCGTACAGATCCAGTTGTCGCCATGCGGATATTTGCTCTTCCCCTGATGGAAGATCTGCATCGCCGTTGCCGCAGTGAACAACGGCACGCCAAGCTCCTCGGCCATGTCGAGCGAGATGGTCAGATCCTTGTGCATGGTGCCGATGCCAGAGCCCGTGCCCTCGAAATTGCGATCAATGATGTTTTCCAGCGCGGTCTTTGTGATGCCGCAGCCGGCGCCGGATGCGGTGACCACATTATACACTACCTGGCCCGACACCCCGGCCTTTGCAGCCAGCGCCGCCGCCTCGAAGGTGGCGCTGAAGATCGATCCAATGATCGACTGCAGGCAGGATTTCATCACCTGCCCTTCGCCAGCGGCCTCGCCGACATGGTGGATGGTGCCGGAAACAGCCTCCATCACGGGCCGCGCCGCAGACATCAACTCATCAGGGGCTGCCGCCATCATCGTCAGCGTGCCACCCTGCGCTCCTGGGAAACCGCCTGACACGGGACTGTCCACAAGGCGAAGTCCGCTGCCTTCAAGCCCGGCGCCGATCTCGCGCGCCTCGGACGGTTTGATCGTCGCGGTCAGGATGATGATTCCGCCCGATGACATGGTTGACGCCAGGCCGCTCTCGCCAAAGATGACCGATTTGGCCTGGTCGCCATTCATCACCATCACAAAGACGGCATCGGCATGGCTGCCAACCTCGGCTGGCCCGGCACAGGTGACGCCGCCCATGGCCGAGAAATCCGCCATGCGGGTTTCGCTCAGGTCAAACCCGCTTGTTTCAAAGCCGTTGGCGATCAGGTTCTTTGCCAGACCCGAACCCATATCGCCAAGGCCGATTACCCCTGCTTTCATATTGATTCCTCCCTTGCCGCTTCACGGCGGTCCATCGCCGTTCTGCGAGCCAAATATGGCCGCGCTGCGGCGGCCCAATAGCATGATCGAGGGATTTCACACGCCGGAACGCGACGTCGGGCGGGTCCAGTAGACACCCCCTGCCCGCTGCATGGGACCGAAGAATTTGGTCTCGCATCATTAGAGCAGTCTGGACATAACAGGCTGCCTGATGCAAGGCGTTTGCAGAGGCTCGCCAGAGGTGATCACCGGGTTACAGCAATCGATTTTGCCGTGAAGATGGCGAGGTCGCGTCGCTCCGCAAGGCTCAGGAACTGCATTTCGGACGACTGGCAGACCGCGAACAGCGCCTGGGCGCCATGCGCGATGTACCATTCGATCAAATTTTCCAGACCGTCCCAGTCGATGTCGCCGTCCTCATGAAAGGGCATGATCATGACCGGGACGATCCCATGGATATCTTTTTTCACTTTTTCCACCCTCATTTGCAGACCTGCCGCAAACCGGCATTCAGTTTGGTCTGCGCCCTGCTATGAACTTCCTGAACAGCCATCTCTTTGCAAACAGCAGGATGGCCGCGCCTGTGTAGATGACAAGCAGGAATGGGATCACATGCGCGAAAATCAGCCAGTATTCCTTGTCGTGGGCGCGCTGTTCGACAAACCAGGCCGCGACCCGCAAGGTCAGCAGCGCGGTGACGAACCAGATCAGCCATGTGAGAAATCTGTTGGTGTCCTGCATCGTCCTAACTGCCGGTGGTGAAAAGGGACATCAGAAGAAACCCGCCAGCCACCATTGTGATCCAGTAGACGGGTTTCGGGATTTTCATGCGCTTCGCCAGCTTTGTATAGGCCAGCAGGAAACCGAGAATGGCAAGCGGCGCGAGAAAGTTCCAAGGAGGGTTCATTTCATATCCCTGAATGCCGTCAGGGTAAATCCCGTGGCGGCGTGATGATCTGTTGTTTGTTCGGTTCTGGCGCCGGAGGATCAGTCGGGCCGGATCCGCTTCAGCGGCCGGCCGCCAATGCCAAGCGCCAGTATGACGACTATTTCGCCGGCATGGGGCGCATCGGGGAAGGTCATCTCGGCGGCGTCCATATGATCGAACTCCCAGATGCTGTGCTTGCTTGTCAGCGGCACCGCCAGCGATGCGCCGGGCCCGCCCATTTTCTTGGTCGAAGGGATGATCTCGCTGGCGTCGCCGAGCGCGCCGCGAACGGGCGCCCCGAACCGGGGGTGGATCAGCGCCGCCGCATGCTCGATTTCACCGTCGACGCCGACGATCGCCCCCTTGCCGTAGGACTGCACATCGTCCGGCCCAACGCCAAGCGCCTCGAGCCCGCGTGCCACGAGCTTGGCTGAAATATCGGCGCCAATATCCTTCAGAACATCCAGATCCCCGTCTGCGACACCGGCCAGCGGATTGCTGATCACGGCGGCGATAACGCATTTGTGGCTCGGTGTGGCCAGTGTATGTCCGGCTTCGCGATGCGTATCCTCGACCGAGGCGATGATTTTCCTGATTTCGGCAATTCGCTTCATCACGGCTCTCCCTTTTCGATGGCGAGATGTCTGGACCCATGATGTCAAAAAGCCGGGCGGTGCGAAAGCGGCGAGGCGCGGCTTGGGGCAAAAATTTTATCATTTGGTAAAAAATATTGGACAAAGTAGATTTATCCGGCATTCTTTCATCGAATGGAAAAAGCCTGTGGCGGCGCCTTCTCGAAAAGGGGAAGCTGAAGCAGACATATGCTCCCTTTGCGCGCCGGGACGCCACTGGCCGGATTGCTCACCTTGCTGCGAGCGGAGGAACATATGGTCGACAGGTATCTCGAAGACGGAATCATCGAAGGCAGGCTGGATGATGATGCCTATGAGCAGAATTTTGCCGATGCCTACCCGCCGCTAGACAAGCATGAGGCGCTGGTCGCTGCCGACAGGTGCTATTTCTGTTATGACGCGCCTTGCGTGACGGCCTGCCCGACGGCGATCGACATCCCGAAATTCATCCGGCAGATCTCGACCGGCAATGTCGACGGTTCGGCCCGCACCATTTTCGAACAGAACATACTTGGCGGCATGTGCGCCAGGGTCTGTCCGACGGAAACCCTGTGCGAGCAGGCCTGTGTCCGCGAGACGGCTGAAGGAAAGCCTGTCCAGATCGGGTTGTTGCAACGCCATGCAACCGATCATGCCATGCGCAATGATCGCCAGTATTTCGCACGCGCCGAAGACACCGGCAAGAGCATCGCTGTCGTGGGCGCCGGTCCGGCCGGGCTGGCCTGTGCGCACCGGCTGGCCATGAAAGGCCACAAGGTTGTCCTGTACGATGCCAACCCAAAGGCGGGCGGCCTGAATGAATATGGCATCGCCACCTACAAGTCGGTCGACCAGTTCGCCCAGCACGAGGTGGATTACGTCACCTCCATCGGCGGCATCGAGATCGTCAATGACAGCCGGCTTGGCGAACAGCTCAGCATCGACGGCCTGCTGAAGCAGCATGATGCCGTGTTTCTCGGCATCGGTCTCGGTGGGGTGAATGCGCTCGGCGTCGAAGGTGACGGTGACGAGGCCGTTGCCAGCGCAGTGGATTTCATCGCCGACCTTCGCCAGGCCGACAGGTTCGCCAAGGTGCCCGTGGGACGCCGCGTTCTGGTCATTGGCGGCGGCATGACCGCCATCGATGTGGCCACGCAGGCGCGTCTTCTCGGCGCGCAGGACGTGACCATCGCCTATCGCCGTGGGCGCGAGAACATGAACGCCTCGCATGTCGAGCAGAACCAGTCATCGTCGAAGGGCGTCAATATCCGGCACTGGATGATGCCTGCCGAAGTGACGAAGACGAGTTCCGGCGCGCTCGAGGTGAAGATGGAATTCACAGAACTGTCGGGCGGCAAGCTCAAGGGCACCGGAAAGTTCCAGACCATCGAGGTGGACCAGCTGTTCACCGCCATCGGCCAGACGCTGGCCTCGGGCGATGCCATCGGCTCGATCGCCGTCGAGGGTGGCCGGATCAGCGTCGATGATGAATTCCGGACGTCGAACCCGTCGGTCTGGGCCGGAGGCGACTGTGTGGCCGCCGGCGAGGACTTGACAGTCACCGCGGTGGCGCAGGGGCGCGACGCGGCAGAATCAATCCATGCGGCGCTGAGCGCCTGACAGATGCACCCCGACGGATGCAAAAAGGGAGAACGCAATGGCTGACCTGAGAAACGACTTTGTAGGCATCAAATCCCCGAATCCCTTCTGGCTGGCTTCGGCGCCGCCGACCGACAAGGAATATAATGTCGTTCGCGCCTTCAAGGCCGGCTGGGGCGGTGTCGTGTGGAAGACGCTCGGTCTCGATCCGCATATCGTCAATGTCGGCGGGCCACGCTACGGCGCGATCTGGGGCGCGGACAGGCGCCTGCTCGGGTTGAACAACATCGAGCTGATCACCGACCGGCCGCTGGATGTAAACCTTCAGGAAATCAAGTCGGTGAAGCGCGCCTGGCCTGACCGGGCGCTGGTGACCAGCCTGATGGTGCCGTGCGAGGAGCCGTGCTGGGAAGATATCCTGCGCCAGGTGGAAGACACCGAATGCGACGGGGTGGAGCTGAATTTCGGCTGTCCGCACGGCATGTCCGAGCGCGGCATGGGCGCCGCTGTCGGCCAGGTCCCCGAATATATCGAGATGGTCACCCGCTGGGCCAAGGCGAACACCCGCATGCCGGTGATCGTGAAACTGACGCCGAACATCACGGATGTGCGCTATCCGGCGCGTGCCGCAAAGGCCGGCGGTGCCGATGCCGTGTCGCTGATCAACACCATCAGCTCGATCGTATCGGTCGATCTCGACCAGATGGCCCCGCAGCCGACCATCGACGGCAAGGGAACGCATGGCGGATATTGCGGTCCGGCGGTCAAGCCGATCGCGTTGAACATGGTGGCATCCATCGCGCGCGATCCGGAAACGGCCGACATTCCAATCTCGGGCATCGGTGGTGTGACCACATGGCGCGACGCTGCAGAGTTCATTACGCTTGGCGCCGGCAATGTGCAGGTCTGCACAGCGGCGATGACCTACGGTTTCAAGATCATCGAGGAGCTTGTCGAGGGTCTCGAGCAGTGGATGGATACTGCCGGTCACGCCAACCTGGATTCAATCCACGGCCGCGCGGTGCCGAACGTCACCGAATGGCAGTATCTGAACCTCAACTACACCACCAAGGCGCGGATTGACCAGGACAGCTGCATCAAATGCGGCCGGTGCCACATAGCCTGCGAGGACACGTCGCACCAGGCGATCACCAATCTTGTCGATGGCGAGCGCCGCTTCGAGGTGATCGACGAGGAATGTGTCGGCTGCAACCTGTGCGTCAATGTCTGCCCTGTCGAGAACTGCATCACAATGGATCAGATTCCGGCTGGTGATCTCGACAAGCGGACCGGCCAGGACGTGCCGTCGGAGTATGGCAACTGGACCACGCATCCGAACAATCCGATGAGCGACGCCGCGGAATAGGAAACCTGCGAACGGTCCGGCTGGTCAGTCCGTCGAGGCAGGTGGCACCAGCCGGCTGAGGAACAGCGTTTCCAGCATGCTCAATGCTTCTTCATAATAGCTGACATCGCCGGGTTGCAGGCCGAGAACATGGCGCACCTGCACGCTGAAATCAGCGTAATGCTGCGTTGTCGACCAGATCGCGAACAGCAGGTGCCGCGGGTCGCAGGGGGCGAGGCGCCTTTCATCAATCCAGCCCTGGAAGATGGCGGCTTTTTCATCGACAAGCTGTTTCAGTTCGCTCTGCAGGAAGTCGCCGATATGCGGTGCGCCGGCCAGCATTTCATTGGCAAAGAGTCGTGATTCTCTGGGAAACTGGCGTGAGGACTCGAGCTTGCGCCTGATGTAGGAGCCGATCTCGTCCGCCGGTTCGCCATGCGGGCTGATCTCGCGCAGCGGTGCCAGCCAGACATCCAGCAGGTCGGTCAGCAGGGCGACGTGAATCTCTTCCTTGTTCTTGAAATAATAGAGCAGGTTCGGCTTCGACATCTTGGCTGTGGCGGCGATCCGGTCGAGCGTTGCGCCGCGAAAGCCGTTTTCCGAAAACACCTCCAGCGCGGCCAGCAGGATCCGGGTTTCGTTTTCCTTCTGGATCCGTGTCTTTGACCGTCTTTCGGCCGGGTTTTCGCTGCTTGCGGAAATCTGTGTCATGTTCCCCCGATTTGCCGCGCAATTTTTTGCGGCAGCTTCATTCTAAGAGATTTGACCAAACGGTAAAAATGATATTTCATAATTTTGTGACCGGGTGTTGATCCGGGCCGCAAGGTGCCAGTCCGGTTGCCAGCGCGTAAGGCTGTGACGCCGCGCGCACTGCCACAATGATGGAGAGTGCCACCATGCCTGACAGCGCAGTCCCGCAGCCAAACGATCTCCGTGCTTTCTGGATGCCGTTCACCGCGAACAGGCACTTCAAGTCAAACCCGCGCATGATGGTCAGCGCCAAGGACATGCATTACACGACCGCCGACGGCCGCCAGATCCTTGACGGCACGGCAGGCCTGTGGTGTGTGAATGCGGGTCATGCGAGGCCGAAGATCGTTCAGGCCGTGCAGGACCAGGTGGCGCAGCTTGATTATGCGCCGGCGTTCCAGATGGGTCATCCGAAGGCGTTCGAGCTGGCGAACCGGCTGGTCGACCTGACGCCGGACGGCATGAATTACTGCTTCTATACCAATTCCGGATCGGAGTCGGTCGAGACCGCGCTGAAGATGGCGATTGCCTATCATCGGGTGCGCGGCGAGGGCAGCCGCACAAGGCTGATCGGTCGCGAGCGCGGCTATCACGGGGTGAATTTCGGCGGCATTTCAGTCGGCGGCATCGTCGCCAACCGCAAGATGTTCGGCACATTGCTGTCGGGTGTCGACCATATGCCGCACACACACGACCTCACGCGCAACGCCTTCAGCCGCGGCGAGCCGGAACACGGGGCCGAGCTTGCCGACGAGCTGGAACGTATTGCCACGCTTCACGATCCCTCCACAATCGCCGCCGTGATCGTCGAGCCGGTGGCCGGTTCGACCGGAGTGCTGATCCCGCCGAAAGGATATCTGAAGCGGCTTCGTGAAATCTGCGACAAGCACGGTTTCCTGCTGATCTTTGACGAGGTGATCACCGGTTTTGGCCGTCTCGGCACGCCCTTCGCCGCCGGTTATTTCGATGTGACGCCGGATATCATCACCACTGCCAAGGGCCTGACCAGCGGTGTGATCCCGATGGGAGCGGTGTTTGTCCGTGACGAAATCCATGACGCTTTCATGAACGGGCCTGAAGAACTGATCGAGTTTTTCCACGGCTATACTTATTCTGGAAATCCGGTTGCCGCCGCCGCCGCGCTGGGAACACTGGATACTTATGAGGATGAGGGCCTGCTGACACGTGGCGGGGAACTCGCCCAATACTGGGAGGACAGGCTGCACAGTCTTGCGGACCATCCCCATGTCATCGACATCCGCAATATAGGCCTGATCGGCGCCATAGAGTTGCAGCCGATCGAGGGCGCGCCGACCAGGCGGGCGTTCTCTGCCTTCCTGAAGGCATTCGAGAAGGGATTCCTTATCCGCACCACCGGCGACATTATCGCGCTGTCGCCGCCGCTGATCATCACCAAGCAGCAGATCGACGAGCTGATCGGGGCCGTCGGCGAGGTGCTGAAGTCAATCTAGTCCTGTTCTCAAACAGGTCTGTCAAACAGGGAGGCGAACAGTCAATGGCATCCGATATGAATACCGAGCTGATGGATCAGCGCGGCAAGAATTTCCGGATTAACGGCGACCGGCTGTGGGATTCGCTGATGGAAATGGCGAAGATCGGCCCCGGCGTCGCCGGCGGCAACAATCGCCAGACGTTGACAGACGAGGATGCCGAGGGGCGGCGTCTCTATCAGGCATGGTGCGAGGCGGAAGGCCTTGAAATGGGGCTCGACAAGATGGGCACCATGTTCGCACGCCGCGAGGGCACCGACCCGTCGCTGCCGCCGGTGATGGTGGGAAGCCATCTCGACACCCAGCCGACCGGTGGAAAATATGACGGCGTCCTGGGGGTGCTGGCCGGGCTGGAGATCATCCGCACGCTCAACGAAACCGGCATCAAGACCCACCATCCGATCGAGGTCGTCAACTGGACGAACGAGGAAGGCACGCGTTTCTCGCCGCCGATGATGGCGTCAGGCGTGTTCGCCGGCGTACATACGCTGGACTGGGCCTATGGCCGCACAGACGCTGCCGGCAAGACCGTCGGAGGCGAGCTTGAGCGGATTGGCTGGATCGGCGATGAAGAGGTCGGCGCGCGCAAGCTGGCGGCCTTCTTCGAGCTTCATATCGAGCAGGGGCCGATCCTCGAGGACGAAAATATCGATATCGGAGTCGTCACCCATGGCCAGGGGCTGAACTGGCTTCAGGTCACCCTCACCGGCAAGGAGGCGCATACCGGCTCGACCCCGATGCCAAAGCGCGTGAACGCAGGTCTGGGCATGGCGCGGATCACGCAGCTGGTCGATGAAATCGCCTGGTCGCATGCGCCGCTTGCGGTCGGTGCTGTCGGCCATTGCGACGTTTATCCGAATTCGCGCAACATCATTCCGGGCAAGGTCGTGTTCACCGTCGATTTCCGCCACCCAAAGCAGGAGGTGATCGACGATATGGAAGCGAGGCTTCGCGCTGGTGCCGCCGAAATCTGCAAGGAAATCGGTCTGGAAATGGATATCGAGCAGGCCGGAAAATTCGATCCGGTTGAATTCGATGACGGCTGTGTCGGGGCAATCCGCCGCGCAGCACAGCGTCTCGGCTATTCGCATCGCGACATCGTATCCGGCGCCGGCCATGACGCCTGCTGGATCAACCGGGTCGCGCCGACAGCGATGATCATGTGCCCCTGTGTCGACGGACTGTCGCACAATGAGGCGGAAGACATAACAAAAGACTGGGCGACCGCGGGCGCCGACGTGCTGTTCCATGCCGTCGTTGAAACCGCAGGAATCGTCGACGACTGAGCAAGGGAGAAACATCATGAGCACGGTAATCAAGGACGGCACCATCGTCACCGCAGATCGCACCTACAAGGCCGATGTGCTGGTCGAGAACGGCAAGATCACAAAGATCGGTGAGGGGCTGAGCGCGAACGAGACGCTGGATGCCACTGGCTGTTACGTGATGCCCGGCGGGATCGACCCGCACACGCATCTCGAAATGCCGTTCATGGGCACTTACTCGACCGATGATTTCGAGTCCGGTACCCGCGCCGCGCTGTCCGGCGGCACCACCATGGTGGTCGATTTCTGCCTTCCGGCGCCGGACCAGTCGCTGCTGACGGCGATTCAGGCGTGGGACAACAAATCAACGCGCGCTACCACCGACTATTCCTTCCATATGGCGATCACCTGGTGGGGCGAGCAGGTCTTCAACGAAATGCCGGAAGTCGTCTCAAAAGGGATCAACACCTTCAAGCATTTCATGGCCTACAAGGGCGCGCTGATGGTGGATGACGACGAGATGTATGCCAGCTTCCAGCGCTGTGCCGAAATCGGCGCGATGCCGCTTGTGCATGCCGAAAATGGCGACGTGGTCGCCCAGCTTCAGGCTAAGCTAATGGAAGAGGACAACAGCGGGCCGGAAGCGCACGCCTATTCCCGTCCGCCAGAGGTGGAAGGTGAGGCGACCAACCGCGCGATCATGATCGCCGATATGGCCGGTGTGCCGCTCTATGTGGTGCATGTATCCTGCGAGCAGGCGCATGAAGCTATACGCCGGGCCAGGCAAAAGGGCATGCGGGTCTTTGGCGAGCCGCTGATCCAGCATCTACTTCTCGACGAGAGCGAATATGCGCATCCGAATTGGGATCACGCCGCGCAGCGCGTGATGTCGCCGCCCTTCCGCAACAAGCTGCACCAGGACAGCCTTTGGGCAGGCCTGCAGGCAGGAAGCCTTCAGGTGGTGGCGACAGACCATTGCGCCTTTACCACCGAGCAGAAGCGTACCGGCCTTGGTGATTTCACCAAGATTCCGAACGGAACCGGTGGTCTGGAAGACCGGATGCCGCTTCTCTGGACGCATGGTGTCGAGACCGGCCGGCTGACGATGAATGAATTCGTCGCGGCGACCTCGACCAACATCGCCAAGGCGCTGAACCTCTATCCGCGCAAGGGTGCGATCCTTGAGGGGGCCGACGCCGATATCGTCGTGGTCGATCCAGCGCGCGAGAAGACCATCACCCATACCAAGCAGCAATCCGCCATCGACTACAACGTCTTCGAGGGCTTCAAGGTGAAGGGCCTGCCGCGCTTCACCATGACGCGCGGCTATGTCGCCATCCAGGAGGACGAGGTGAAGACCCGCGAGGGCCATGGCCAGTTCGTGCCGCGGGAGCCGTTCGCGGCCCCAAACAAGGCGCTGTCGAAGTGGAAGGCGCTGACCGCGCCGCGTGCCGTCGTGCGTGATCCGGCCAATATGCCGGCGGGAGTCTGATGGCAAGCAAGACCGGCGAAGACATGGTCATCGATGCCAAGAAACTGTGCCTGACATTCGATGCGAATGACGGGCCGGTCCACGCCCTGAAGGATGTCGATCTCGGCATCGAGAAAGGTGATTTCGTATCCTTCATCGGGCCGTCGGGTTGCGGCAAGACCACGCTGCTGCGGGTGATTGCCGATCTCGAACATCCGACGTTGGGATCGATCACCGTCAACGGCATGACGCCCGAGCAGGCGCGGCTTGAACGCGCCTATGGCTATGTCTTTCAGGCGCCGGCCCTGCTGGCCTGGCGGACAATCGAGCGCAATGTTGGGCTGCCGCTGGAAATCATGGGGCTGAGCGCGGTAGAAAAAGCCGAGCGTGTGGCGCGTACGCTGGACCTCGTCGGGCTCGACGGGTTCGGGCGGAAATTCCCGTGGCAGCTGTCCGGCGGCATGCAGCAGCGTGCCTCCATCGCCCGCGCGCTGGCTTTCGATGCCGATCTGTTGCTGATGGACGAGCCGTTCGGCGCGCTGGACGAGATCGTCCGTGATCATCTGAACGAACAGCTTCTGGAATTGTGGAGAAAGACTGGCAAGACGATCTGTTTCGTCACCCATTCGATCCCCGAAGCGGTGTATCTGTCGAACAAGATCGTGGTGATGTCGCCGCGGCCCGGCCGCGTGACCGATATCATCGAGTCGGACCTTCCTACAGACCGCCCGCTGGATATCCGGGAATCGAAGAAATTTCTCGACATCGCACAGCGCGTGCGGAACGGGCTTCGCGATGGGCATTCCTATGAATAGGTGCGCGGCGACATATGGTCTAGCGGCATGCCGAGCCGGGAGGTAGGGCTGAGATGACCGGTGCGCTGTCACGGGTATTTCCGATCGCCACTGTGGTGGCCGCGATCATGGTCGTCTGGTACGGCTTCACGGTCTATCTGAACTCGCCCTGGCAGATCGAACAATACGAGAAGGCCGGAATCGAGTGGCAGATGGGGGACCTTGTACGCGATACGATGGCGCATGACCGCCCGATCCTGCCGGCGCCGCACCAGATCGTCACTGAAATCTGGAAGACCACGGTCGAAAAGAAGATCACCTCGAAGCGCTCGCTGATCTTCCATGGCGGCGTCACCCTGTCTTCGACGCTGCTCGGCTTCGCCATGGGAACAATCCTCGGCATCGGGCTGGCGGTCTCGATTGTCGAGAACCGGGCCATGGACAAGTCGCTGATGCCTTGGATCATCACCAGCCAGACCATTCCCATTCTGGCCATTGCGCCGATGATCATCGTCGTGCTGAACGCGGTGGGCCTGTCCGGCCTTTTGCCGAAGGCGATGATCTCCACGTATCTCAGCTTTTTTCCGGTCGTTGTCGGCATGGTGAAGGGTCTGCGAAGCCCCGATCTGATGCTTATGGACCTGATGCACACCTACAAGGCGTCACGCTGGCAGGTTTTATGGAAGCTGCGTCTTCCGGCCTCGGTGCCGTTCCTGTTCGCCTCAATGAAGGTGGCGATAGCCATTAGCCTTGTAGGTGCTATTGTCGGCGAGCTCCCAACCGGCGCTGTGGCCGGTCTTGGCGCGCGTCTTCTTGCCGGTTCCTATTATGGACAGACCATCCAAATCTGGTCGGCGCTGATCTCCGCGGCCTGTATGGCGGCCATCCTCGTCGCCATTGTCGGGGTTGTTAGCCATTTCACGCTGAAACGGATGGGGCTGCGCGCATGACCGGTTTTCAGCGCACCATAGCTACCCTGGGTGGCCTTTCCGGCGTTCTCGCACTGGTGCTTGCCGTTGCCGATGCCGGCGAGGCAGGCGTCCTGATGATTGCCGGGAGCATCCTTCTGGCGGCGGCCGGGCTGCGCCATCATCTGGGGCTGATGCCCGAGGCGCGCATCGACCTTGCCGCCAGCATTGCCGGCATGATCCTGCTGCTGACGGTGCTGGATGGCGAGATGCCGTCGGCAAGCTGGCCGTTCCTTGTCGGCTGCTGGCTGATCGGGTGGCTGGCGGTCGAGAAGTCGCTGGCGGCGCGCGGGCTGTCCCAGGCCTATTCCACGGTCATTTCACTTGCTGTGCCGGTGTTTTTCGGTGCCTGGATCATCTTTGTGTGGGAGGTGCTGACCGTCGGATTGCAGATACCGACGGTATTGCTGCCGCCACCCTCGATGATCGCGGTGCGGTTTGCGGCATCGACCTCCATTCTGTGGGCCGATTTCCAGCAAACCTTCATCAAGGCAGCACTAAGTGGCTACATAATTGGGTGTGGCAGTGCCTTTATCATTGCCATTCTGATAGATAGAATTCCATTTTTGCAACGTGGGTTGCTGCCAGTTGGAAATTTTGTGTCGGCGTTGCCAATAATTGGAATCGCTCCGGTTATGGTGATGTGGTTTGGCTTTGACTGGCAATCAAAAGCGGCTGTTGTTGTGGTAATGACTTTTTTCCCAATGCTGGTGAATACAATGGCCGGGTTGCAGGCTACGCAAGCAATGGAGCGCGACCTTCTTCGCACCTATGGCTCGTCTTATTTCCAGTTGCTGGTCAAATTGCGACTTCCGACAGCAGCACCGTTTATTTTCAACGCATTGAAGATCAACTCGACGCTTGCATTGATCGGTGCCATAGTGGCTGAGTTCTTTGGCACTCCAATTGTCGGTCTTGGTTTCCGAATATCCACCGAGGTTGGACGAATGAACCTTGATATGGTTTGGGCAGAAATTGTTGTTGCAGCGATTGCTGGTTCGCTCAGCTATGGCCTTCTCAGCCTTTTGGAAAGGCGTGTAACCTTCTGGCACCCCTCGAACCGCCAGAAAAATCTATAAAACTCACAGGGAGAATGACATGAAAAGATTCCTCACATCATTGGTGGCACTAGCTGTCACAGCAACAGCAGCTTCTGTAGCGCACGCTGCTGATAAGCTAACACTTCAACTGCAATGGGTTACTCAAGCGCAGTTCGCTGGATACTACGTGGCGTTGGATAAGGGCTATTATAAAGAAGAAGGCCTCGATGTCACAATCAAGCCTGGTGGACCAGATATTGCGCCACCGCAGGTTCTTGCTGGAGGTGGTGCAGACTTAATGCTGAACTGGATGCCTTCTGCGCTTGCAGCGCGTGAAAAGGGTGTGCCGTTGGTTAACATTGCACAGCCATTCAAGTCGTCAGGCCTTCAGCTGACCTGCCGCAAGGAGACCGGCATCACCAAGCCGGAGGATTTTCGTGGTAAAACTATCGGTGTATGGTTTTATGGCAACGAGTACCCATTCCTCTCTTGGATGAGTCAACTTGGCATTCCTACTGATGGTGGTTCAGATGGCGTAACAATCCTGAAGCAGGGCTTCAACGTGGATCCGATCCTCCAAAAACAAGCCGACTGTATCTCAACTATGACCTACAACGAATACTGGCAGGTGATTGATGCTGGAATTTCTCCAGATGACCTCGTCGTATTTAAGTATCAGGATCAAGGTGTTGCTACGCTTGAAGATGGTATATATGTGCTTGAGGATAGGCTGAAAGATGCGGCATTTCAGGATCAGATGATCCGGTTTGTCCGAGCCTCGATGAAAGGCTGGAAGTGGGCTGAGGCGAATCCTATGGACGCTGCCGACATCGTTCTCGACAATGATGCGACCGGTGCCCAGACTGAAAAGCACCAGCGCCGCATGATGGGCGAGATCGCCAAGCTGACCGCCGGTTCGAACGGCGCGCTTGACCCAGCCGACTATGAGCGGACCGTGGCGACACTGATGAAGGGCGGATCCGATCCGGTCATCACCAAGAAGCCGGAAGGCGCCTGGACCCATATGATCACCGACAAGGCCCTGTAAGAGCCGCCTGGTCATATTCCAAAAAACAAGGGCCATCCGCGACGCGGGTGGCCCTTTTTCATGCATGATGCGCGGTTCGGGCGAGTCTATTGCTCGACGATCACCGTGCTTGTGCTGGTGATCTTGACCCCGTCGCTGGCCAGTGCGCTGTGGTCGTTCGCATAAAGAGAGACGGTCACCTCGTTCTCGCCAAGGGGAAGGGCGCCGATATGGTGCCAGGCGCCATAAACACGCCCGAGCTTGACCCCGTTCACATAGACATGGGCGTGACCATGTCCCTCGACATTCTCCAGCCCAGCAGATTTGGCGTCGAAGGTGAAGTTGGTGGTGATGACATTGAGATTCCAGCCGGCTCCAGGGTCGCGGTAGACAGCTGTATCGAGCGTCGGCCTGGCGGCCCAGTCATCCACGGCGACGATGTTCGCGGCTTTGGTCTCATGCGCCATGCCGCCCTGCTGGGCCGACATCGACATGCCTTGCGGCTTCCCCTGAAGCTCGAGGCCGGTCCACATGGCCGAAGCGCCGAGAAGCGCGCCGCCGATGAATGTCACCAGCAGGCTCCCGAATTGTGAGCGCAGTTGCTCCTTATCTGTTTGTGCAGTTTCCGACCGGCCTTCGTTCATCACTGTCTCCCCCGACATTCCGTCTATTCGGACAGGCCGATGCCGGCGCCGCGCATCTCGCCAAGCGCGGCGTCGAGCGAGCCTTCAAGATCGATGGCCCGGCAGGCGGGCAGAATGACATCGACCTTGAAACCCTGTGCCGCGCCATCCAGCGCCGACCAGGCCACGCAATAGTCTGTGGCAAGCCCGACCATGGTCAGATCCGTGCAACCGCGGCCGTTCAGAAATCCGGCAAGGCCGGTTGCCGTCACCTTGTCGTTCTCGAAAAAGGCGGAATAGGAATCAACGGCCGGGTTCATGCCCTTGCGGATGATCGCATCGGCGCGGTCGGTGTTCAGCGCCGGATGGAACAGGGCGCCGTCACTTCCCTGAATACAGTGGTCCGGCCACAGCACCTGCGGGCCATAGGGCATCTCGGTGACGGTAAACGGGTCGGACCCGCTATGCGACGAGGCAAAGCTGGAATGCCCTGCCGGATGCCAGTCCTGGGTCAGCACGACAAGGTCGAAATCGGCCATCATGGCGTTAATCCGCGGCATGATCTCGTCGCCGCCGGCAACCGCCAGTGCCCCGCCCGGGCAGAAGTCATTCTGCGGGTCGATTACGATCAGGGCTTTCATCTCTTTCCTCCCCTTCAGCCTTCTTTGTCTGATTCAATGCTATGTTGGCCCCGCCGCCAAAGCAATATTGCGGCTAGCGCAGCCCGTCCTCGCCCTTGACCTCGGCGGTCGTCAGGCCGCCCATCCGGTCGTGGATGCGGGGGCCGCGCGACATCGCCAGCGCGAACATGATCTCGCCGGCGCGCGGCGCATCGGGAAGGCGCACTTCCATGGCGTCGAAATGGCTGCGGACATAGGCGGCGTTGATATGGCCGAGCGGAATGTCGATTGGCGTGCCGGGGCCGCCGACCTTCATCGCCGACGGCACGATAGCCTTGGCCTCGCCAAGCCGCTCGCGCATGGAATAGCCGCCAGGCACATGCCACAGCGCGGTGTGTTCCAGCTCGCCGCCTTCTCCGGCGAGGGCCGCCTTGCCATAGCCGTCGATCCCGTCCACCCCGCCAAGCGCGGTGATCAGCTCGTCGGTCATCTGCAGTCCAAGCGGCTTCAGATCGTCCATCGCCGATTGCAGGTCTTCCTGCCAGGTGCCGGCAAACGGGTTGGCGACAACTGCCACAATAGCGGCACGGCGGCGCGGTGTGGCCGGTGGCGGTCCGTTCTCGTGATGGATGGTCTCGGAAAACAGCATCATCTTGCGAAGCCGGAAGTCAGGCATCGGTCAGTCCTCTTCATTCATGGTTCTGTCGGTAAATTCCTGCGCATTGACCAGGGCCGCGGCCGGATCATCGAGCCCGATGACGGCGATCCTGCCCTGAAGCTCCAGCACCGCGCCTGCAATCTGTCCGCCCTTCATCATATGCCGTGCCAGATCACCCCCGGCGGCTAGCGCGCCGTCGATCTGCGCCGGGCCGAGTTGCGGCACGGCAACGGTCACAAGCCGGTCGCCGAGATCGCTGTCGGGGTCCAGGTCACGGGCCGGAACCCTTTCGACCCCCGCCGCGCCCGGACAATCCACGCTGCCGGCGATCAGGGTCGCCGCTACATCGGCTGTGGCGGCGCATTTTCCGAGTACGGTGACGCTGTCGGCAATGCCGGGGGACAGGCTTCGCCCACCCTTGCCGGATGTTGCCATGCCGCGCCATTCTGTCGGGCCGTGGACGACAAGGCCGCCGCCCTCGGGCCCGGCGATGGCGGCGCGCGTCACAGCGCCGTCGCCGGTCCAGAAGGCGATATCGCCGCCGTTATTGACGCTGATCTTGCTTGTGGCGGCGGCGTGCGGATGTGCCAGCATCGCGGCGAGGACATGGTCGGCGATCGCGCCCGCGACGGCGGCCATCGGGGTCACGAACCGGTCGCCGGCAACCGAACAGGCCGCATGCATGCGCATGGCGACAGGCCCCGACGGCGGATCTTGCGCGTCCCATGGCGCGCGCAGCAGCGGCAGTTCGTCCGCAAGCCCCGACAGCACGTCGCGCATGGCGTCCAGCGCCGCCTCGAACAGGATCAGGCGGTCCGGCCCGTCGGCGTCGATCACAAGGTCGGTGGGGCCATGCTGGATATGCAGTCGCTGGCGCGCTCCGAACAGGCTGGCCTGAAGACCTGTCGGCAGCGGCGCGTTCATCTCAGATTTCCTTGTCTTCACGGGTGAGGAGGGTCTTCTCCCCCGGTCCCAGAACGAGGGAGCTGGCACCGTATTCGCTGCCATCCTCGATCGCCTTGCCGATGCTGCGGACAGCCGCGTCATGACCGCCGAGATCGTGATAATCCTCGCGCCTGACGGTGAATTCCAGCGGCGCGACAAGCGCCGGCGTCGGCACATAGCCAAAGGCGTTGTCGGGCAGGTTCAGAACGTCGACCATGATGGTGATGCCGCCGCCGGGCCAGACATAGGCAGGCACGCCGCCGCAGGACACGGCGGTATGTTTCTTTTGAACCGAGCGGGTGAGCTTCACCGGGTTACGTGTGGCACCTGCGCGAAGCGATCCGCCGGCACCGCCCATGAACAGCACGGTGCAGAGCGCAGGCTCGCAATTCTCGGTGATCAGGTCGACCGTGGCCTGAAGCGCCTCGGGAAGCGGGGCCGGTTGCGGCACCAGATCATCATCCAGAACGTAATAGGCGAACTGCTCGCCGGTGGTGGAGACCATCAGCAGCGTCAGGCCTGGGCGCGCGCCCTTGGCCGCGTTCCAGTCGCCAAGGATGGTCAGCGGGTCCTCGATATTGGTGCCGCCCCAGCCAAGTCCGGGCTCCGCCACCTGAAAATAGCGGCCCGGTGTCGACCGGCGGCCAACGATCTTGATGCCGGTTTCCTGCCAGTCGATGACCTTGCCGGCCTGGTGTTCGGAGACAACGCCGGTGATGTGGTCGTCAACAACGACGACCTCGTCCACCAGCCCCTTCCATTGCGAGGCGAACATGCCGATGGTGGCAGACCCGCAGCCGACACGCATGCGTTCTTCGGCGACGCCGTCCACAATCGGCGGCTTGCCGGCTTCCACGGTGATGGTGGCGCCGTCGTCTATGGTCAGTTCGACGGCTTCCTTGTTGCACAGCCGCATCAGCGTATCGCAGGTCACCCGGCCTTCACCCTTGGACCCGCCGGTCAGATGGTCCACGCCGCCGAGCGAGAGCATCTGCGAGCCGTATTCCGAGGTGATGACAAGCCCGACCGCCTCGCCGCGGCAGCGGACCACCGCGCCCTCCTTGCCGAGATGCCGGTCGGTGTCGATTTTCACCTTCACACCGCAATAGGAGAAGATGGCCTCGGTCACCACAGTGACGAAATCCACCCCGTCGACCTCGCGGCTGACGATGAAGGGGGCTGGCTTGTAGTCGGGATAGGTGGTGCCGGCGCCGATGGCGGTGACAAACACCTCGTTTTCCTGGCCGAGCCCGCCATCCCAGTTCGCGCCGAGGAACGGTTTCACGCTGTCGCCCGCGGCCATGCGGCGGTCGAGGATGGTCAGCGGGTCGAGCCTGACGATCTGGCCGTCATGGTTGGCGTAGCGGTCGCAGGCGCCGCTCTTGCCGTCGGCGATGTAGCACATGACCGGACAGGCATCGCAGCGGATCTTCTCGTCCTTCCTGTCACTCATGACACATTGTCCCCCTGCGCCTGTTTGATCGCGGCCAGCACCCGGTGGGGCAGGGCCGGCAGCTGGTCGATCTCGGCGCCGCTGGCATCGCGGATGGCATTCAGGATGGCGGGTGCCGTCGGGATCAGCACATGCTCGCCAAGGCCTTTCGCCCCCATCGGGCCGACGGGATCGGGTTTTTCGATGAAGATTGTGTCGACGACCGGCATGTCGCCCGCCGACGGGATCAGATAGTCGTGCAAATTCTCGGTACGGCCGGGGATATATTCCTCCATCAGCGCCATGCCGAGACCCTGGGCGATGCCGCCCTCGATCTGCCCAGCGGCGAGAAGCGGGTTGATCACCCGCCCGAGATCATGCGCCGCGGTGATGCGGATGACCTTGACCTTGCCAAGCTGCAGGTCGACCTCGATCTCGGCGACCTGCGCGCCATAACCATAGACGGCATAAGGGGTCCCCTGGCCATTCTCGTCGAGCGGAACCGTTGGCGGATCGAAGCTCTCTTCGGCTCGCAGCACATAGCCGAATTCATCGGCCGGCATCTCTGCAAGCTCGATGCGGCGTGTGGCGCTGCCGTCGGAGATGACGATCGCCGCGCCGTCGAGGCGGATGGTGGCCTCCTCGCTCATATTGCTGAGCCGCAGGATGTCCGCCCGCAGCCGCCGCCCTGACAGTTCGGCCGCCTTGCCGGTGATGAATGTCTGGCGCGAGGCCGATGTCTTGCCGCAGTCCGGCGTCAGGGCTGTGTCCGGGCCGACAAGTTCGAAGTCGGCCAGCGGCATGCCGAGCGCGTCGGCGCAGATCTGCGTGATTACCGTGTTCGAACCCTGGCCGATGTCGGTGGCGCCCTGATGCAGGATCAGCCGCCCGTCACCGGTGATACCAAGGCGGACGGTCGAAGGGTTGGGAAGCGCGGTGTTGCCGCAGCCATACCAGCAGGACGCGACACCAAGGCCGCGTTTCACGGTGCTGTGTTCGGCGTTGAAGGCGGCGATGCGCGGGCCGGCCTCTTCCCAGGCGGGGGCCAGCGCATCGAGGCATTCGGCGATGCCGACACCGTGCAGCTGCTGGCCGCAGACTGTCCGGTCCCCGTCCAGAAGCGCGTTGCGACGGCGGATGTCCAGTCTGTCGATGCCAAGATCGAGCGCCAGCCGGTCCATCATGATTTCTTGCAGGATCGTGGCTTGCGGCACGCCGAAACCGCGGAACGCGCCGGCGGTGGGCCCGCTTGTATGGATGGCGTGCGCCTCGGCCAGGTAATGCGGGACGCGATAAGGGCCGGAGGCGTGAATCGGAACACGGGTCGCCACGGTCGGGCCCCAGCTGGCATAAGCGCCGGTGTTGAATTCGCCTTCGAAGGTCATGCCGACAATGCGGCCGTCGCTATCGGCGGCGAGGCTGCCGCGCATCGAGGCGGGGTGCCGCTTGGTGGTGGAGATCATGGATTCATGCCTGGTGAAGACCATGCGGCATGGCTTGCCGGTCTTCAGCACGGCAAGGCCGAGAAGCGGTTGCAGCGAGACATCCAGCTTGGTGCCGAAGCCGCCGCCGGCCGCCGCCGGGATGATGCGCACCTTTTCAAGCGGCAGGCCCAGAATCTTCGCCGTGTCCTCCTGGTCCATCACCGGCGCCTGCGTGCAGGCGGAAATGACGAGGACATCGCCCTCCATCCAGGCCGCGCCGGCTTCGGGCTCGATCGGCGCATGCTCGACATAGGCGGTCTCGACCGCCGCCTTCACGGTGGAAGCGGCTCCGGCCAGCCCGCCGGCGCCGTCGCCGCTGAGAACACGGCCTGTCACCAGGAGATTGCCGTCGCGTCCCGGGTGAAGCTGAGCGGCGCCCGCCGCCCGTGCCGCGGCAACCTCGATTGCCGCCTCGCGTTCCTGCCATGCGACCGGAAAGTCTGACAGATCGGCGCCGGACAGCCATTCGGCGTCGCCGACAATGATTGCCACGGCCTCGCCGCGGAAGCGCGCTGTGCCTTCTGCCAGGGCCGGCTGATCGGCAAAGGGCGGGATCACCCCGAACCGGTTGATGCCGGCGATGTCGGCAGCGGTGATCACGGCGTCGACATGGGGACGGCTCGCGGCCCAGCCCTCAAGATCGCCAAAGGAGAAATCGGCAAGGTAATGCGGGCTGCGAACGGCGCGGACAAGGCGCGCGCCTTCGGGCCAGCTGTCGGCCCCGAACAGTTCGCTGACATCGACCTTGGCGCGCCCGTCCAGCCGTTCGACCGCGGCGCCGATGGCCTCGCCGGCGGCGAGTGCCGGGCTGTCGGCGACGGTGCGCCCTGCATCCATCACGGCGTCGATGATCTTGGCATAGCCGGTACAGCGGCACAGAACCCCGCCTAGGGCGTCCTCGACAGCCTGCCTGTCCGGTGCCGCGTCCTGCCGCAGCAGCGCGGTGGCCGCCATCATCATGCCCGGGGTGCAGATTCCGCATTGCGCCGCACCATGGCGCAGGAACGCCGCCTGAAGCGCGGACAGTGCCCGATCCTCCCCGGCCAGCGATTCAGCCGTCTCAACGGCGCGCCCCGCCACCTGACCGGCAGGTACAAGGCAGGCGCAGACAGGATCGCCGTCGAGAAGCACCGTGCAGGCGCCGCAATCACCGGCATTGCACCCGACCTTGGTCGCGCGGAGCGCCAGCGCCTCCCGCAGTACCTCGCTCAACCGCATGGACGGGGCGCAATTCACCTCGCGCGCCTCGCCATTGACGGTGAAGCTGATGCGTCCGCTATTGTCGTGCAGCCCGTCCATCACCCGAATTCTCCGCACAATCTCTCAACAAGCCGCGCCACGATCTCGGCGGCGGCATCGCGCCGGTATCCGGCGGTGCCGCGCACATCATCAATCGGCGAGAGCGCTGCCATGATGCCGGACCTGCTGTCCCGAATAAAATCCCCGGCCATGTCGCAGGCCATCCCTCGCAACCCGGCTTCAAGCTCGGTAAGCCTGACCGCGACGGGCGCGCAGGCACCGACCGAAATCGCGGCATCCCCGATCCGTCCGTCGGCGATGGACAGCCGTGCCGCCGTCATCGCGATGGAAATCACAAGATACCGGCGTGCGCCCAGCTTTTCGAACCCGCCGACACCCATTTCTGCATCCGACGGGACATAGACAGCCGTCACCAGCTCGTCCGGAGCGCAGGCGGTTTGCCGGGGCCCGGTCAGGAATTCGTTCAGGGGAAGGCGCCGCGCGCCACGGCGCGAGGCAAGCTCGATCGCGGCATTGAGTGTCATCAGGCAGGGAATGCTGTCCCCGGCCGGCGAAGCTGTGCACAGATTGCCTCCGATGGTGCCGCTGGCCTGAATCTGCACGCCGCCGATCTCGCGGGCAGCGGCCTTCAGCCCGTTATAGGCGGCGGGCAGATCCGCGCGCAGGATGTCGGTCCAGCTGGTGGCGGCGCCGAACCGGCGCCAGCCCTCGACAGCCGTGATGCCGCGCAGCTCGTCGAGGCCGGTGATGTCGAGAAGCGGCCCGTCAAGGGACGGTGTCTGGTGAAGCGGGTAGATATCGGTGCAGCCGGCCATCACAAGGGGGCTTTCGGCCGCGAGCCAGTCAAGGGCGTCTTCCAGTCGATGTGGTCGCAAATATGACATGGGTCGACCGAATTGATTTTGCTGCATATTTTGTTTGTGTACAAATAGACTGTGCTATGCGTGTCTGGTAGTGTCAACCGTCAATAACCGCGCATCGGCTGCTTGCGGATTGCCATGTCGCCGCAGGCCGGAAGAGCCGGTCGGGGACCAATCGGGGGCCAATCATCGGGGATCGATCATGGACAAGAATGACGCCTACATCCTCGAACGCCAGGTCGGCTTTGTCATGCGCCGCGCGGTGCAGCGGCATATCGCGATTTTCTCGGCCCTGATCCCGGAGATGACGCCGACCCAATTTGCCGCGCTGGCCAAGCTCTGCGAACTGGGACAGGCATCCCAGAACGAGCTTGGCAGGCTGACATCGATGGATGTCGCGACGATCAAGGGAGTCGTCGACAGGCTGCGCGCGCGCGAGCTGATCACCTCGGCACCGCTGGAGAGCGACAAGCGGCGGCTGATGCTGGCGCCGACCCGCAAGGGACGGGCGATGTACCGGAAATACGCGGCGCAGGCCGCCGAGGTGTCACGCCAGACGCTGGCGCCGCTGGACGAAGGGGAGCAGCGCCAGCTGATGCAGCTTCTTGAACGGATCATCTAGCGGCGAGGGTGCCTAGACCCCGACAAAGCGATGCAGAAGATCTGGATCGTCACGCAGCGCAGCTGCGCTGACCGGATCATGGCTGCGGCCGTTCTCGAGAAACACCACGCGGTCGGCAATCGACAGCACCGCATCGACGCGCTGTTCAACCAGCAGGATGGCGACGCCGCGATCGCGCAGCGCGGTAACGGCCTGCCGGATCTGTTCGATCATTGACGGCTGCAATCCCTCGGTCGGCTCGTCGAGCAGCAGCACGGACGGGTTGATGCACAATGCGCGGCCGGTGGCCAGCATCTGCTGCTCGCCGCCCGACAGCGTGTCGGCGCGCTGGTTCAGCCGTTCGCGGAGCCGCGGGAACATCTCCAGCACCTGCTCGCGGAAGGCATGGTCATTGCGGTTGACCATCAGCCCGATTTCGAGGTTCTCGGCGACAGTCAGCTCGGCGAACAGCCGGCGCCCCTGCGGGATATAGCCGATGCCGTGGCGCGGCACCTCGTTGGCGGGAAGGCTGGACACCTCGACGCCGCCGCATTCGACGCGGCCGCCTGTCGGGCGGATCAGCCCCATGATGGTCTTCAGGCAGGTGCTCTTCCCGGCGCCGTTCCGGCCGAGAAGGCAGACAATTTCGCCGGCCGCCACGTCGAATGAAACCTGATGCAGCACCTTTGCGCCCTGATAGCCAGAAGAAAGTCCGCTCACCGTCAGCATCAGCCTGTCCCCAGATAGGCCGCCTGGACAGCGGCGTTGGCGCGAATCTCGTCGGGCGTGCCCTCGGCAAGCACCTGGCCGGAATTCAGCACGGTGATGGCATCCGCCGTTTGCATGACGACATTGATGTTGTGCTCGATCAGCAAGATGGTCATCTCGCCAGCCAGGCTGCGGATCAATGCGATGAAATCGACAATCTCGCTGTCGGCGAGGCCCTGTGTCGGTTCGTCCAGGATCAGCAGACGCGGGCTCTGGCTCAGCCCCATCGCGATTTCAAGAAGCCGCTGGTGACCATAGCTGAGATCACCCGCCAGCTGGTCGGCGCGGTCGGCGATACCGACCCGCTCCAGCGCCTCGGCCACCCGACGCCTCGTTTCGGCCTCGTCTCCGCCGGTGCGCCAGCGCATGGCCAGTGCCACATTCTCGGTCACCGGCAGGCGGCCGTAAACCGAGGTGATCTGGAAGGTGTAGGCCATGCCGGCGCGGATCCGGCGATGCGCAGGTTCCGTGGTGATGTCGCGGCCGTCAAAGACCACCTTGCCACGACTTGCCGGGATGCGCCCGGACAGCATGCCGACAAAGGTTGTCTTGCCGGCCCCGTTCGGCCCGATCAGCGCGCGCACCTGGCCTGCGGGAAGGTCGAAATCCACGCTCTCGACCGCCTTCAGGCCGCCGAAATGCCGGCTGAGATCTTTTGTCGAAAGAAGGCTCATGGCAGCCACCTCAGTGTCCGGCGCCGCAGCTCGCCGACAAGGCCCTGCGGCGCGAACAGGGTCAGCGCGACAAGAACAAGGCCGGCGATCAGCATGTAGGCGGTGGTGAGCTCGCTGGACAGGTCGATCAGATAGAACATGAAGAGGGTCCCGATGAAGGGGCCGAGAACCGTTCCCGCCCCGCCAAGGAGTACCCACAGGAGCGGGAAGATCGAATATTGCACCGAGGCGAAGGTGGCGCCGGCATAGCCGAACAGCAGGCCGTAGGCCGCGCCGGCCGCCGCCGACATCGTTCCCGACAGCAGGATCGCTGCCAGCTTGTGGCGCTGGATGTCGTAGCCGAGCATCCGGGTGCGTTCCTCATTCTCGCGAATGGCGACAAGCACCCGTCCGAAGCCGGTCTGGACAACACGAAGGGTGATGACGATGCACACCGCCATCAGCAGCAGCGCGGCGAAATAGCGGTTGGTCGGGTCGGACAGGTCGAACCCGGCGATGCGGCGCAGTTCCTGCTTGATGACGAAACCTTCGTCGCCGCGCGTCCACTCACCGAAATAGAGCACCGTCAGATAGCCCGCCTGCGCGAACATCAGCGTCACGATCATGAAGGCGACGCCGGCCGTGCGGAGCAGCAGCATGCCTATGACCAGCGCCATCGCGAACCCGGCGACAAGCCCGGCGAACACCGCCGGTCCGGTCGACCAGTCGAGATGCTGGATGCTGAGCGACATGCCGTACATGCCTGCCGCGAAGAACAGCGCGTGGCCAAGGCTGAGAAGGCCGGTATAGCCGAACAGGATGTTGTATCCCATGGCATAGCAGGTCAGCACCATGATCCTGGCGAGGCTGCCATGGTGGTAGGCGGGAAGGATGAATTGCAGCACGAACAGCAGCGCGATGATGCCGAGATGCAGGGCCCAGGATTTCTGCATGTCCGTCATAGCGCGCGCTTTCCGAACAGGCCCTGCGGGCGGAACACCAGAACAAAGGCCACCACGAGGGTGGCGATGATCTTGGCGAGGGTGGGCGAGAAGAAGACCGAGATCATGCCGTCGCTGATGCCGATCAGCAGCGCCGCGACGACAGTGCCGGGAAGGCTGCCAAGGCCGCCGATGATGACCACGATGAAAGACAGCAGCAGCGGGTCGTGCCCCATCAGGTAATGCGCCTGCTGGATCGGCACGATCAGGACCCCGCCAAGCGCGGCCAGCCCGGCG